>SWCC01010149.1_pt1 | contig 45312 bp, 36 predicted proteins | sample 4692971 | NCBI WGS metagenome assembly SWCC01 (sample SAMN10267277, study PRJNA491770) | bioreactor metagenome | isolation source: DHS bioreactor inoculated with subseafloor sediment | place: Japan: off Shimokita Peninsula | collected 2006-08 | reverse complement strand
GTTGTGCTCAATATTTCAAAGATACAATTCAAAAGCAATTCACAACGAATTTATCGCAGATCACCAATTCTATGCGGTTGTGCTCAATATTTCAAAGATACAATTCAAAAGCAATTCACAACGGGGCGGACATTATATCGCAAACCTTATCCGTTGTGCTCAATATTTCAAAGATACAATTCAAAAGCAATTCACAACACCTGGATTGAAACAAAGGATTTGGAAATTGTTGTGCTCAATATTTCAAAGATACAATTTAAAAGCAATTCACAACAGGTTTGCGGAAGCGTATTTGCGACCAACGGTTGTGCTCAATATTTCAAAGATACAATTCAAAAGCAATTCACAACCCCAAACAGCCAGTGCAAGTAATCCGGTTAGTTGTGCTCAATATTTCAAAGATACAATTCAAAAGCAATTCACAACGATTGTTTAATGATTGCAAAAATATTAAATGTTGTGCTCAATATTTCAAAGATACAATTCAAAAGCAATTCACAACAACACACCGGAGGGCTGCAACCTTCAGACCGTTGTGCTCAATATTTCAAAGATACAATTCAAAAGCAATTCACAACGCAACAGCGATCCCAAGCGTAAGGGTTCCCGTTGTGCTCAATATTTCAAAGATACAATTCAAAAGCAATTCACAACTTGGTTGGCGGATTTGTCAAAGGGATGGAGGTTGTGCTCAATATTTCAAAGATACAATTCAAAAGCAATTCACAACGGAATTTAATAAGGTTGCAAAACGGGTTAAGTTGTGCTCAATATTTCAAAGATACAATTCAAAAGCAATTCACAACCTTAGGCCTATTCTTAATCGAAGTAATCATGTTGTGCTCAATATTTCAAAGATACAACTAAAAGTAGTTGGGGCGATTGCTAACAAAGAATTTTTACCAATTATACCCATCATTTTATCCATCCCTAGTGTTGGATTCTGTAAATCTATAATTATATTTGTAGTAAATAAGCCTTTGGCTGTTTGGGTGTCCTCGGCGGAATTAAACTGCTGTGCGCTTAAACAGTTGAGGGCTATTTCGATATCGAACCATTGTGTAAGCGTACCTTGCCTGTCTCATTTTTCAATCTGCTGGGTGTCTTTTGGGTGAACGATTCTTATGTCATTTATTTTCAAGCACCCTGCCGTTTGACACTCACCTAATTATAACATCTTTTAAGACCACAATAAAATTCTTATCGCCTTTAGTCATTTCAGTAAGGATGTGGCGAAAAAATCCTGTAAATCTTGTAAATCCTGTCAAAAAACCACCATGCAACACTACATCTCCCAACTGCTCGAAGACATTGAAAATGTCATCAAAAATCCGCCGCCCGCGCCATATATTGAGGTTCCACCACATATGTCAGAAATGCCTGATATGGCAGAATTGGCATTGTCGCCGCTCACCACGCTTGAAGAGCTGACGGGCATCCCTTGTGAGGCAATGCCAAACATACTGAGCCTGGAAAAGAAGCAGTGGGAGGTGCTTGTTAAGGCGTTGATGCGGCTTCTGGAAGCATTGAACATTCAGCTAACAGACCTTCCTGATAATTATCCCGACGATGCGTTGTACGATCTTATTGTTAACCATTGGGATGAGTCTATGCAATACCTGCCTGTGGCTGGCTACGATTGGGATTTCTGCACCGGGGACCCCGATACCTGCCCTTATGGTGAAGATTGTAACTGCGGCGATTTTGATGAAAGCGAACTTCCAGATATTAACGGCCTCTACAACGATGATGGCACCAAAGTAGTGATTGAAAACATCCCCATTCCCGATTTATGCCTGAGGTGCAAAAGCTATTTATCTGACGATTGGGAAGACAACCTGCTGTGCAATATGAACCGGAATGATCAACGGAATGATGATCACTTTGAATGTGGTGTCTTTGAGGAGGATGAGCCTCGAACACCTGAAAATTAGAAAATTCAAATTATTAAAGCCATGAGTCAGGAACTTTTTGATGAGTTGTTCAAGAGTATAAGTGAAAAGAGAAAGCTTGAATATTTCTCTTTACTATTGAAAAGCGATACTATGCTAAGTCTGAAATTCGTGGACTACTTCCTAAAGGAGTATGAGCAACTTCGGATGAAAGCCGCGCCTTCATTTTCGTTAGAGGATTCACTGGAAAGTATAAAAACACAGGCCCACGATATAGCGTCGGAGTTAAGCGAGCTAGATTTTGAGGAACCAGATTGGGAAAGCTGGGAAGGGTCAAGTCATTATATGGAAGAGTGGGAGGTTGCTCAGCAATTGGCAGAGGAAGAAGCAGACGAGTTTTGGGGAAATTGTTCCATTAAGTTGATTGGTCTGCTGGAGCGTGGCGATCTGACAGATGTTGTGGAAGAATTTGCTTCTATTTATCTTGGCATATCCCGGGCAGAAATTAACGATCCAAATAATGATTTAAGCGATAGCGCCAATGATTACTTCTTTTCAGCACTTTCGGAGACCATAAAGCAAAGCGTGCATTCACTTGAAGGACGGCCCTTCGCAATAAGAGATTTCGAAAATGCCTGCAATGTTTTCGTTTCTTTTAATAATTTGCATTTTAAGGATGACGATGAATTTATTGACGCCATTGCGCCCATTTTTACCACTGCTATACAAAACAAAAGTCAGGCTGAAATACTGTGGAAAGCAAAACAAAAACCCGGCAATGATATACAACTGCCGCCCGGTTTGCTTAATAAGGTTACCAAATTACTGGGCGATACAAACTTATGGATTGAAAGTCTTGAAAGCTGTTTTCTGGAGGATTTTGACACTTCAAAAGAGCTAATGGACTACTATTATGACCATAACAGGGAGAAATTTGAGGAAGAGGCCATAAGGTTTGAAACAAAATTTGGTCGTTCTACGCACATTTACCTGATTGAAAAGCTTAAGCCAGGAACCGCTTTTCATGTTGAAGTTTTAGGGAAACATGCTCAAAATACCGGTAGTACGGATGATCTGGAGCAATTGAAAAAGCACATTGATGCCAATGAACTCGGTCACTTTATTGACTCGCTGCATGACAAAAATACCAAAGCAGAGTTTCTTGCCCATGAGAAAGCCTTCGACAAGCTGATAGTGCTTATTGAGACTTCTTTAGTAGGAAACAGTTTTTATTCCGGATTGGATTTTGAAGCAGCAATTTCACTGCTGATTAAAGATCGCCCGACGGAAGCATGGCGATTGATCAAGAAAAAGGTAAACAGCGTACTTAAGGATCAGCGCGGAAGGGATGTTTATGCTTCTATTGCCAAATGGCTGAAACTGGCGCAAAATAATCTGGGCCTAAACATAGATGTTAGTACTTTTATCATGGAAACATATACCCACAAGCCAAATTTGCCCGCCCTCAAGGATGAGATGCGTAAAGCCGGATTGGTAAAACCTTAGTCAGAACTTTTAGAAAATCTCTTTATGCAAATCACAGGCACCCATTTCAACTATTTTAGTCTTTGCCATCGCAAGTTGTGGCTTTTTGCGAATGGTATGCAGATGGAACATACTTCAGAATTGGTAGAAATGGGCAAACTGATTCATGAAACTTCTTACCCTTCCCGCACAGAACGATACGAGGAAGTAGAAATTGATGGTATTAAGATTGATTTTTACGATCCTAAACTGGGCATCATCCATGAAATTAAAAAATCGGACAAAATGGACCATGCCCACGAAATGCAGTTAAAATATTATATGTGGGTGTTTGAGCAACATGGCATCAAATGCAATTATGGCATTCTTGAATATCCAAAACTGCGCAAAACAGAGGAGGTTTATCTTACAGATATTGATCGGCAAGAATTTCCTGGCATGGTTAGCGATATTGAAGAAATAATCATTAGCGATGACTGTCCGCCAAGGGTAAAAATAAGCATCTGTAAAAACTGTTCCTATTTCGATTTCTGCTGGAGCGGGGAAGGTGATGGACAGGATTAAAAATTTTATAGACAAGATTTACAAGATTTACAGGATTGTTTTTTAACAAGTTAAAATACAAATGATTATGAAAACCTCTGACATTGATGAATTGACGGGAAAGGTAATTAAGGCGGCCTATGCGGTGCATAATATTTTAGGTCCCGGATTTCTCGAAAAAGTATATCGGAACGCTTTGGCCTTGGAATTGAAGGAAATGGGTATTGAAGCTGCAAAGGAGTTCCCGGTTTAGGTCTATTACAAAGAGCATCTGGTGGGTTCTTATTTTGCGGATCTCTTAATAGAAGACAAGCTTGTAATTGAGTTGAAAGCCATTGAAAATTTGGCCGTTTCGCACGAAGTTCAACTGGTAAATTACCTAACAGCCACCAAAATTGAGCATGGATTACTAATAAACTTTGGCTCATCGGTAAAGGTAAAACACAAATTCAAGACTTATAAAAAACCAGAATAAGTTTAGTTAAGTATTTTAAAATCTTGTTAATCTTGTAAATCCTATCATAAAATCCTGTTAATCTTGTAAATCCTGTCGAAAAGAACCTGTAAATCTTGTAAATCCTGTCCAAAAACCTAAATCCTCATTACATTTGCACCCTATGTATGCTGTAATTGATGTTGAAACAACCGGAGGAAGCTTTACCAGCGAAAGGTTGACCGAAATAGCTGTTTATGTTCATGATGGAAACAAGATTGTGGATGAGTTTAGCTCATTGATTAATCCTGAGCAGCCCATTCCCTATATGATTACGCGGATAACCGGCATCAGCAATGAAATGGTTGCGAAGGCGCCGCGGTTTTTTGAAGTGGCCAAACGAATTGTTGAAATGACCGAAGGGACCACTTTTGTCGGACACAATGCCTCGTTTGACTATAACTTTATCCGGCATGAATTTAAGCGTTTGGGTTATAACTATCACCGACCAACCATCTGCACGGTAAAAATGAGCCGGAAATTGCTGCCGGGAATGCAGTCCTATAGTCTGGGCAAACTTTGTAGTGAACTGGGCATACGGATAGAAAACCGTCACCGTGCCGCTGGTGATGCGCTGGCTACCACGCGGCTTTTGGAGTTGTTGCTGCAAACAGACCGTGAGGCCATCGAAAATATTTCTGGTTTTTCTATTCCCGACATCATAAAAGAAGTACCTGAAGAAACGGGTGTTTATTACCTGCACGATGAGCAGGGCAACATCATTTACATTGGCAAAAGCAACAATATGTTTGAGCGTTTGCTGCAGCATTTAAGAAACAACGAGACCAACAAAGCGATTGAAATGCGCAACCGTCTTCATTCGGTAAGTTATGAGCTGACCGGCAGCGAGTTGATTGCACTTTTGCTCGAATCGGACGAAATTAAGAAACATAAACCACTTTTTAACCGGGCACAGCGAAGGTCAATCTTTAGTTATGGTCTGTTTGAATTTACGGATGAAAAGGGTTACCGGAACTTACGGGTTGGTCATCAACTCAATGGACAACAGGCCATTACATCGTTTACTTCAGCCGAACATGCCCGCAATTACCTGTATGGAGTGATTGAAAAATTTGAGCTTTGCCAGAAACTTTGCGGTTTGTACGACACCCAGGGTGCTTGTTTTCACTACAGCATAAAGCAATGCCGGGGTGCCTGTATTGGCCGGGAATCAGCCGATTTGTATAACCGGCGTGTGGATGCTGCCATTCGCCTTTCGGGTTTTATGCAACCCGATTTTTTCATTGTTGATCAGGGTCGGAACAAGGAAGAAACTGCGATAATAAAAATTGCAGGAGGCCGTTACTGTGGTTTCGGGTTTGTTGATACCACTGAAGGCCTGAACAACGAGATGCTGAACAACTGCATTTCGCTGTACAAAGACAACCGCGACACCCACCAGATTATTCAGAATTACCTGAAGAAAAAACCCAGGACAAAAATCATTAAAATACAGGCAACAGAAGCAACAAATCCTTGGTATGATTAAGCAGAAACAGAGTATAAAGTATTGGTATTCAGTTGGTATAATGCTGTTGTTTGCTTCGTGCGCCACAGTAAAAATTGAAAAACCTGTGGAAGCTTACAATTATGTTCCGGTCAGGCCCACGCCCTCTATTATCGGCTTTACTATGGAGGCTAAACTATCGGACATTCAAAAGGAACTGAATGCAACTTTCACTGGTCTGGTTTATGAAGACAATAGTCTGGATGACAATGGAGGGGACAACCTGATGGTAAAAGCCTGGAAGCAGGAGAACATTATGCTCACCATGAAAGAGGATATGCTCATTTACAGGGTTCCCCTTAAATTATGGATTAAGGCTGGTTTTAAAACGAAACAACTGGGCATAACCCTTTCTGATTACCGTGAAGTGAGCGGTGCCATTGCACTGGTTTTTCGTACCCGCCTGAGCATCAACCCGGACTGGACCATAAATACCCAGACAGAAACATCAGGATATGAATGGATTACGGAACCGGTGGTAAAAGTGGCCGGATTAAATATTCCCGTAAAATTTGTCGCTGACCTGATTTTGCAGAAAAACCTCAAGACCATCAGCAGTAGCATCGATGAAAGTGTAAAGGAATATCTTGATCTTAAACCCTATGCATTGCAGGCCTGGAAATCGCTCAATCAGCCGATTAGTATGAGTGATGAATACAAGTTGTGGCTCAACCCGGAAGTTTCGGATTTTTATATATCGCCGATTTTGGCATCCAATGGCACCATCCGTGTGCACACAGGCATAAAGTCAGTGCTGGAAACCTCTGTCGGGCCCAGACCTTCTGCAAAGGCACCGGCACCCCTGCCTCAGTTGCAAATAAAGAATGATTTGAAGGATGAGTTGACCATCAATGCTTCCCTTGATATTCCCTTTGATGAAATCAACCAGCAGGCTACAAAGTACGTTGGCGGCCAAACCTTTAGCCAGGGCGGGCGAAGCGTGAAAGTGGAAGCCATCAACATTTATGGAAGCAATGGCAAGCTGATTGCCGAAACCCGGCTTTCAGGAAGTTTTAAGGGAACCGTTTATTTTAAAGGGGTTCCGACATTCAATACCAAGGATTCTACCTTATATCTAAAGGATTTTGACTTTGACCTTTCCACCCGAAACGTATTGGTAAAATCGGCAGCCTGGCTCTATCAGGGCGGATTCAGGAACATGATGGCAAAAGAAATGGTGTGGTCGTTGGCACCCGAAATAAAAATGCTGGTTGACGAAATAAACCGTTCCCTGAAATCTTATCCACTTGCCGCAGGTATTACGATGAAGGGACAAGTAAACCGCATTTCAATTGACGATATACTGATAACCCCGGATGGCGTGAAGCCTTTTTTAAGTGCAGAAGGCAAAATGAATGTTGTTTTTAGTCCATTTGGAGCCCGAAATTGAACAGCCCCGTAAATTAACCAGGGCTGTACAGAGGTGTTAACAAAAAAGGGGATTTTTATTGAGTCATAATGTCCTGTGCCGGCGGTTTTTGCCGGCCAATTTAATTCACATGTATTAATCTTCCCGAACCTGATATCTGGCTGTCGATGGACGGAAAGCCCCGGTAATAGATGTTTCCGCTTCCGCTGATGTAGGCGTCAAGGTATTCAGCGGCATCAATTTCAACATTTCCCGAACCGCTGATGCTCACATCCGCCGTTTCGCTTAAAAGGTTGAATGCATGAATATCACCTGTCCCGGAAATAGTGAAAATTTCAGTTATCGTAGTGCCTTCCAACCACATTATTCCATTACCGGAAATGGATCCTTTAACCGTATTGGCCATGATTTTCAGGTCCACCTCGCCTTCGCCGGAAATATTCACATCCAGCACATCCGTTACCACAAGGGTTTCACCATACAAATTTACTGTGCCCGATAAGCGTATGTTATTGAACATTGCTGAAGAAATGTAAATTTTAATGGGCTCATGGCTTCCGAGGCGTACACCTTTTTCAAGCTTAATTTCCAATTCGCTGTCCTGCACCCTCGATTCGATAACATCAAGCACATTGGCCTGGGCTTCAATGGTAACTTCCTTCACAAGACTCTGGTAAATGTAAACATCCGCCGGAATGGCGATGGAAATATCACGATGTATTGGTAAATCGTAGGACTCGGTGTAAACAGGTCCGCTGCCGCGGATGTTGTCCCATTTATCGCGTTCGCACGAAGTGAGCGATAAAATTGCCGCCGCGATCAAAAGAAAAATGCCAGAATTTCGTATCGCTTTCATAAGGTGGTGTGTGTTTGATGAGGAAGTGTTATGAATTACAAGTCGATATGAAAATTTCGTGCCAGAAAATGAAAATTAAATATATTGGTCGTGTTGATTTCCTGATCTTAAAAAGTTGACACAGAAAGGAATTGGCCTAAACAAAATAGACGGGAAAGGGATAGGAAAGTTACACATAAGGTTAACCGAAGAAAAAACTTGCCCGCTTAACTCCTGCTCCAGCTTGCTCCGTCTTTGGTGTCTTTCACGCTAATGCCAATCCGGTTCAGTTCATCCCTGATTTTATCGGCAGTGGCAAAATCTTTGGCTGTTTTGGCATTCTTCCTGAGTTCAAGTACCAATTGCATCAGACCTTCTACCGTTTCGCCAGTTTCACCCGCAGCATCTTCCTGTTTTAAACCCAGAATTTCACCGAGAAAACTGTCGGAGGTTTCACGCAGCAGCTGCAAATCGTCTGCTGAAAGGCTTTCTTTGCCATCGTTCACTGAATTTATAATCCTCACAGCCTCAAACAGTTCGGCAATCACCATCGGGCTGTTGAAGTCATCGTTCATCGCTTCGTAGCAGTTTTTACGGAGGGTTGAAACATCAACCGACGACTTTTCCGATGCCTTCAAATGTTGAAGGGTTGACCAGGCATTCATCAGTCGTTCCTGCCCCTTTTCTGCTGCCTGTAAGGCTTCGTTGGAGAAGTCGAGGGTGCTGCGGTAATGTGCCTGAAGAATGAAAAACCTTATGGTCATTGGGCTGTAGGCCTGGGCGAGCGAAGTATGTTCACCGCTGAAGAATTCATTTAACGTAATAAAGTTACCCAGAGATTTGCCCATTTTTTGCCCGTTGATGGTAATCATGTTGTTGTGCATCCAGTATTTAACAGGATCAACATGGTTAGCTGCAATGCTTTGGGCTATTTCCGACTCGTGGTGCGGGAAGAGCAAATCCATACCTCCGCCATGAATGTCGAAGGTTTCGCCAAGGTAGCGGGCGCTCATGGCGCTACATTCCATGTGCCAGCCCGGGAAGCCATCGCTCCAGCGCGAAGGCCAGCGCATGATGTGTTCCGGTTGGGCTTTCTTCCAAAGGGCAAAGTCAAAAGGATTGTGTTTTTCATCCTGGCCCTCAAGCGTGCGGGTATTCGACATCAAATCTTCTAAAACCCTGCCCGACAATTTGCCATAATGGTATTGCTTGTTGTATTTTTCAACGTCAAAATACACTGAACCATTGCTTTCGTAGGCCATCCCAGATTCCAGGATACTGTCGATCATGCTGGTTTGCTCAATAATGTGGCCCGAAGCCCGGGGTTCAATGCTTGGGCTCAACACATTCAATTGCTCCATATTTTTGTGATAGCGGTCGGTAAAATACTGCACCACTTCCATGGGCTCCAGTTGTTCAAGTCTTGCTTTTTTTGCAATTTTATCTTCCCCTTCGTCGGCATCATTTTCCAGGTGACCAACGTCGGTGATGTTCCTGACATACCTCACCTTATAGCCCAGATGTTTTAAATATCTGAAAACGAGATCGAAAGTAATGGCCGGACGGGCATGGCCCAAATGTCCATCTCCGTAAACCGTGGGGCCGCATACGTACATGCCAACGTGAGGTGGGTTGATGGGCTCAAAAATTTCTTTTTTCCGGCTCAGCGTATTGTATAGCGATAACTTGTTTTCCATAGGGAAATATTTGGGGCAAAATTATTAAAATAAGATGAATAGAGGGAAATCTATTCTGATGGAATTTGTTCCAGCGTAGGTGTTGATAGTTTATGTTTTCGATAGATTATAACAACTATCAGCAGGGTAAACAAGGTGGAGATCAACACTGCCCACGGGGAATCAAAGCCAGATAAATCTTCCGGTTTACCGGCAATATACTGATTGGCCATTAGCCATGAAACCACCACAACGGTGCCATTGTTTACCAGATGTGCCAGGGCCGGAACCCACACCGAGCCTGAGTAAACAAACAAATAACCCAGGATCAGGCCGAGCACAAACCGTGGTAAAAAGCCATAAAACTGAAGATGGAAAGCGCTGAAAATAAGCGCTGAAATAATCACAGGCCAGTGAATATTCCGGAACATCTTACGCAGAATACCAATAAGGGCCGACCTGAAAAGCAACTCTTCACCAATGGCCGGAAGTATTCCGATCATCAATAGATTGATTAACAGGTCAATAGGTTTCGATGTATTCAGAAGCTGGTTTGTCAATCGGGTGGCGGCATCTTCGGAACTGCGCATCCATTGCTCTATAGAACCGAATGATTCAGGTAATTTTAAACCTGCATTCCATTCCACAAGGTAGTTGATCATGGGCCCGGCCGCCAGCATGACAACAATGGCCGCGGCGAAATAAATGGCAGAAGCCTTTCTGATTCCCAGAAACCTGGCACCCTTTGAATCAACAAGCCACGCGAACAACAAAGGGGGAAAGATGAAAATTCCCACCTGATTGATCATTTGAAAAGTGCGCAAAAAATTCAGGTTCATTCCTTCGGGTGAAACCATCATCGTCAAAACATCTGGTCCCCAGATGATTATTGAAATGCCATAGGCCACAACAATTGAAAACAGGGTGCCAATAATGATTAAACCAACCAAAAGTAACAATTGCGTTTTAGGTGAAAGATGATTGAAAATCGGGAATGCCCGCATAGCTTCTTATTATTTCGTTATTTTGCGTGAAATTAAAGAAAAATCTCAAACCCAAAGTCCAAACATGAAAATTGGCCCCGTTGATGTTGGCAAATGTCCCTTATTTCTGGCACCTATGGAAGACATTACCGATCCTCCTTTCCGGAAAATATGCCGTCAGTTGGGTGCCGATGCGGTGGTTACGGAATTCATTTCGTCCGAGGGTCTGGCGCGCGATATTGAATCCAGCCTAAAAAAGATGGACTTTGCGGAGGTAGAACGGCCTGTTGGTATTCAGATTTTTGGAAATAATGTGGAGGCCATGATGAATGCTGCAAAGGTTGCAGCGCAGGCAGGTCCTGATTTTATTGACCTGAATTTTGGTTGCCCGGTGCGAAAAATTGTAAATAAGGGCGGTGGTGCAGCTTTGCTCACCGATTTGCCGCTGATGTTGCGCATTACCGAATCGGTGGTAAAGGCTGTGGAATTGCCGGTAACGGTTAAAACCCGTTTAGGTTGGGACGAAAGCTCAAAACCCATTGTGCAGCTTGCCGAATGGCTTCAGGATACCGGCATTCAGGCATTGTTCATCCATGGCCGCACCCGGTCGCAAATGTATGGCGGGCAGGCAGACTGGTCACTGATTGGCGAAGTTAAAAACAACCCAAAAATGTACATTCCCATCATTGGTAATGGCGATGTGGTGGATGGTCCTTCCGCCAAAGCATTGCTTGAACAATCTGGTGTGGATGGCCTGATGATTGGCCGGGCTGCGGTGGGAAATCCCTGGATTTTTGGCGATATTCACCGGTTTCTTGAAGATGGGAGTATGCCTGAAATCATTGGTATTGACGAAAGAATACGTATTTGCCGACAACATTTGCAAGAATCGGTGAGCTGGAAAGGTGAACGGACGGCCATTGCTGAAATGAGAAAGCATTATGCCCGGTATTTTAAGGCATTGCCAGACTTTAAGCCCTTTCGGGTGATGCTCATGCAGGCATGGCAAACCAGCGAAGTTGAAGAAATCCTTCATCAAATCCTTGAAAAATATAAAAGCTAAGGCGGTTTGCCAGTTTTTTGTGGAAGCAACGCCATCAATTCCTATTTTTTTGTACTTTAGACCTCAAATTCAATCATATGTCCTCAGAGCCATTCAGAATTTTTATTGTTGAAGATGACGTCATTTTTGCGAAAATCATATCCCATCATCTTTCACTCAACCCGGAATATGAAGTGGAAATCTTCCCGGATGGGAAAAGTTTATTGAAAAATCTTTATAAAAATCCTGCGCTTATTTCATTGGATTATAACCTTCCAGACACAACCGGGCTGGAGGTTTTAAAGCAAATCAAGGAATTCAATCCCGATACGCCGGTGGTGATTGTTTCGGGCCAGCAGGATGTGGCAACTGCCATTGAACTGTTGAAGAAGGGGGCTTACGATTACATTCTCAAGGACCAGGATACCAAGGAACGGATGTGGAACATCACAAAAAACATCCGCGAAAATGTGGCCCTGAGGCAGAAAATCGCCTACCTGGAAGAAGAAATCGGACGTAAATATGAAGTCAACAACCTCATAAAAGGCAACAGCCCGGCCATAAACAAGGTATTTACCCTTATTGAAAAAGCGGCACGCACCAACATCACCGTTTCTATTTATGGTGAAACCGGCACTGGTAAGGAGGTGGTGGCCAAGTCGATACATCATGCGTCGGCCAGGAGTAAAAAACCCTTTGTTGCGGTTAACGTAACGGCCATTCCAACCGAATTGATCGAAAGTGAAATGTTCGGTCACGAAAAAGGTGCCTTCACCGGGGCCAACAACCGTCGCATTGGCCGCTTTGAAGAAGCCAACCATGGAACCATTTTCCTGGATGAAATCGGGGACATGGACCTGAACATGCAGTCAAAATTACTGCGTGTTTTGCAGGAGGAGGAAGTTGTGCGGGTTGGTGGAAGTGAAGTTGTTAAGCTTGATGCTCGGGTGATTGTGGCAACCCATAAAAATCTTCAGGAACTGGTTCGCAAGGGTGAGTTTCGTGAGGACCTCTATTATCGTCTGCTCGGATTACCCATTCAGTTGCCCCCATTAAGAGAGCGTGGTAGCGACATTGCGTTGCTTGCCAGGTTTTTTGTAGATGAATTTTGCCAGAAAAACAAGTTGGGGAAATTGTCTATTTCGCCAAAGGCCATCGAAAAAATCCAGAAATATCCTTTTCCCGGAAACGTTCGTGAGCTCAAAGCCATCATGGAACTGGCATCGGTAATGACCAACACAAACCTGATTGAAGACAACGACATTACCTTTAGTACCGCAAGTTCTTCACAGGATTTCCTTTATGAAGAAACGACCCTTGAAGAATACAACAAACGGATTATCAACCATTTCCTTGAAAAATATGACAACAAGGTAAGGCTGGTAGCCGATAAACTGGATATTGGCAAAACCACCATTTACCGGTTGATGAGTGAGGGGAAGCTATGATCATGAATAAATAAGAAGAGGCGCGCGTTAGGAAAAAGTGCTGTGCTTGCGCGCGCGGTGCTTGAGCCGGTTGGTGAGCCGGTTGGTGAGCATTTGTCGAACCATTGTCGAACCATCGAAGGTCTAACGCGTGCTTATAGTATCGGTTAATCATGCCACGCATTAGGAATAGCAATGTGTTTGCATTCGTTTCCCTGAATAGTGGAGCAGTCATAAAGGATGAAGTTCAGTCATGTAATAAAAATCTCCTGAATAGGAAAACAGTAAGGCACGCGTTAGGAAACGCGCGCCTTTGCATGAAAGAGGCGCGTTGCTGAATGAAACTATAATAAATTGACTTTAGAATTTTACCGGAAGTGCCATTCTCACCCTTACCGCCTTTCCTCTTTGTGTGCCGGGCTTCCATTTTGGCATTTGGCGTATCAGTCGCATCACTTCCTCATCACAGCCATAACCTAAGCCTTTAATTATTTTGATGTCGGACAACGAACCATCGGCTTCCACCACAAAGTGAACCATTACCGTGCCTGATATTCCTGCTTTTTTGGCCGCTATTGGATAATTCAGGTTATCGGTGAAATATTTTTCAAGGGCTTTTTTCCCACCTGGGAATTTAGGCATGGATTCAACAATTGTAAAAATTTCGGGTTGCTCAGTCGTTTCTTCTTCTGACAAAACATGCAGGCGATCGCTGCTCTTTGATACAAAGGGAAGGGAATAACCCACTGCAGATGACCTGACTGCATATTCAGAAACACCCTGGGGCAAAGGTAGTGGTTGTCCCACCGATGTCTGTTCGCCACCCACATTCCGTATTTCACTGTCGATGGCCAGAAATGAGGTAAAGGCAGTAAGCAGATTGTACTTTAGCCCAAGTTGGGTAACCTGCTTCCTGGTTTCTTCGGGAATGGCTTCGCTGCCGCCCGCGAAATCGTCAATCAGCCTGATTTGTTCCCTTGCCCAAAGGTATTTTAGCGCGGCATTTTCATCCGAGGCATCAACATTTGATAAGTCAATGTTGCTGGTAAATTTTCCATTCCCATTTGTTCCGGTCAATACAATATTTCCTTTGGGATTTCCACGATATTTACCGAAGACAACCACGGGGCGCGAAGCAAAAACATCAGGAATTGTATTCGGCCATACTTCATACGCATCCAATCCGTTGAATGTGAGGGAAATGTTTGTGAGCAGCGGTGTGCTGATGTAGTTTTTGAAAACTTCTGCCTTTACTTTGGCTTCTTTTTGGCTGGTGATTATTGTGGCTTCGCCAGAACCCGCGTGCGCCATGCCTTCCAATAAATAACGGTTTACCGATGTCCCAATCCCAAAGGCGAAGAAACTGGCCTTGTTCAGGTTAGACCGGATCAACGAAAAGGCTTCCTTTTCAACGGTAACATAGCCATCGGTTGCAATGACAAACGAACGTGCAAAATCATGGTTTTGATTCATTTCCAAAGCCATTTTCAAGGCCGGTAGCAATTCCGTTCCACCACTTCCGCGTTGAGATTCAAGCATTTTAATGGCTTTGGCAATGTTTTCGCGACTGGCGTTTACCGGCTCTTTGGCAAAAAGGTCTGCACCACCAGCGAAAAACAGGATGTTAAAATGGTCACTGGATTTCAAACCATTCAGTAATTCTGAAACCAGGGTTTTGGTAATTTCCATCGGAAAGCCATACATTGACCCCGAAACGTCCACAATAAAAATATATTCGCGGGGTGGAATCATTTCCGGCTTCACCGTTGATGGTGGCTGCAGCGTAGCCATGAAATAGTTTTCCTGTCCATCGCTGTAAAGCCAGACACCGCTTTCCAGACCGTTACCGCCAAGACGGTACTGAAGGATAAAATCCCGGTTGCCACCCTGTAATTCGCTTTTTCCAAGACTGATGTCTGCCGTTTTCCTGTCTTTGTAATTGATATTTACCTTGTGTGAGGTACACCTTACATCCTTCAACGGAATACCTGAAGTGATGGAGCAATCCAGGTTAAAAGTATAGCTTGGTAGGGTTCCCTCTTTAAGGTAAGGATTCGTATTCCATTCGGGATTGACTGTATTTTCTCCTTTTCCGGCATATCGCGGTCCAACCACGGTAGGATAAACAAATTCGTAAATACCATTTGTTGCCAATAAGTGCTCGGTATATTCAAGTTCTACTTCCACCACGTCACCGGGCATAATATTGCCTACGTTCATTTGAAACACGTTAGGACGCTGTTGTTCCAGCAGTGAAGCCGAACGACCTTCGTTCACGGCATCATTGTAGTCTTTACGTGCTTTTTCCCGTTCTTCAATTTTTGCAACAATGGTGCGTTCGTCAATCTTCATTTTCATGGCATGAACCGCGGCGCGCGTGGAACCGGGAAAAACATAGATTGCTTCAACGGGCATTTTACCCCGATTCTGATAAACCTGTTTAACCGTAACATGCGCAATTACACCCGCAATTCGAACCGATGCGGTGGTGGATTGCAAGGGCAAAACCTCGGTATCGCTTTCACCGGGAATCTCAAAATAGGGAACTTCGGCGCGGTCGGTAAATTCTTCCTGAGCATGGAGGCCGCTTCCGGTAATGAGGAGCATTAAGATTGATATTGCCGAAATGCAGTGATGTAATGGGCGGATGGATTGAATAGTTTTCATGGCAAATTGAGTTTTTTGTGAGATTATTAATTTTGAATTAAAGGCAAGAGTGTGGCTGTCCGGCAAAAATCGCCAGTTGAAATATTCAGAATAAGAGGCTGTTATGTATTTATGGCAATCCTTATAATTGCCATTTTCTATCGTGGATTTTACTTAGTTTCCAAGGAGTTTAAAGCTAATGGGCAGGTTCATGCGCACCCTTACTGCTTTTCCTCTTTGTTTACCGGGTTCCCAGCGTGGCATTTCACTAACCACCCTTACCGCTTCTTCGGTGCAGCCACCGGCAACTTCGCGTAGGATACCAATAGAGGAAACATGCCCATCGGTCTCAACAACAAAAGTAACATACACTGTTCCGCTGATACCTGCTTCCCTGGCTCGTTGTGGATATTCCGTTTTCTTGCCAAGGTATTGCATCAGGGCAGCTTCACCTCCGGGAAATACGGGCATTTGCTCAACAACAACAAAGGGCGTATCATCGGTAACTTCGGGTTCCTCTGTTTTAGGTGGTGGCGGTAAATACCTCTCCACCTGGGCATCGGGGTCAATTTCTGCCGAAATTTTAATATCCGGCATGTTTTCACGTATATCTGTCACGGTTTTTATCATGGTGGTGTTCACCGGTTTGGGAAGTTCTTTTTTCGCAGAAACTATGGTTATTATCTCCGGTTCCACTTCCGTAATGTCCCTTGGCGGGAGATATGAACCTTTCACCTCAGGCGTTTTCCATTCAAAAGCGGTAATGGCTGCGGCCAGTGAAAGTATTAAACCCAGTTGCAGAAATACCGGGCGCTTTTTTTCAAGGTCTGATTTTCTTGTTTTTCTCGTTTCCATGGCGATTGGTTTTAGAATATGAGTGTTGCTTTTAAGGATAGGATGCATATGGGATTCAAATTCCATAAAAATTATTAGCTATTTTTTATCCTAACCACTGGTGCTATCTCTCAAAAAATAGATAATCAATTCAATATCAATATAATAAAAAGGCTATAGATTTGACCATTGGGTACTTTGGGGTTGTGTCACCTACATTCCGGAGTTTTGGTCTGGCATTCCCACAGCAAGGGTTACCATCCCTGCCCGACTGCCAAATGTGATGTTATACAATAATATCCAATTTATCAGGCAGGCGGGCCCTTCGTTCCTCGGGGATTTTATCCCTTGCACAGTTAGTAATTTCCTAATCAGGGAAAGCCACAGCATTTGAGGTTCTCCCGGGAGGTAATTTTTTCAATCGCACTGATGCCGGAATGGTTATTGCATTCAACTTTCCTTATTTTTGTATTCCAGCAAACGGGAAAAATGACCGAACCAAAGTCCGATAAAAAGATTGACCAACTCAGTGATGAGGAACTGGCCGGATTGTTTCGGGTGTCGGGACAGCGCGAAATTATAGGTGAATTGTATAAAAGATATACTCACCTGGTACTTGGGGTTTGCGTCAATTACCTTAAAAACCGCGATGATGCACGTGATGCGGCCATGGAAGTATTTGAGCGCTTGTTTGTTTCCCTCAGGAAGTACGAAGTCCATAATTTTAAGTCATGGTTATTCACCGTAACCAAAAGTCATTGTGCCATGATATTGCGGCAACGTAAAAAGGAAGGGGTTTCGGTGGGCTGGGAGGATAATCTTTTGGGTGAAGTTATGGAAAATGGCAGTTTCTCGCATCATCATACAGAAGATGAGTTGGAAGACCGCATCAGGAAACTGCACCACGCCCTCAATAATTTGTCGCCCGGGCAGCAGCAATGTGTGATTCTGTTCTATTTCGATGAGAAATCCTATCAGGAAATAGAGAAACAGACCGGCTATTCGGACAAAGAAGTAAAAAGCTACCTTCAAAATGGCAAAAGAAACCTGAAACTGGCTTTAGAAAACAATCTTTACCCTGAAACATGAAAAACAATCCTGAACATATACTCTTCGGACCTTCGGGTTGCCTTAGCCGTGATGGATTAGCGCTGTTTGCCAAAGGCAATCTCAGTGTCCAGGAACTTGAAGCGGTAAAGTCACACCTGCAATCCTGTGAATTTTGCGCGCTTGCTGCTGAAGGCATGGCTTTGGCCAATCTGGAGGAATTTGAACAGGATCTGGAATCCATTTATGCCTCTTTTGAAAACCTGGATGTGGCAATCCCGGAAGAAGAAACAATACCTGAATTTACTGAAGGCATTGAAGGCCCACGCTTCCCAAGACTGAGTGAATTAGAAATGCAGCATTTCAGGGACAGTATGCTCCAAAAAACTACCCTAAATCAGGAAAGCGAAAAACCTGCGGTAATCAAAATGTCATTCTTCAAAAGATACCGACTGGAGATGATTGCGGCGATAATTTTGTTGCTACTCGCTGTGGGCGCCCGACAGATTTATGTGGGATTATCTCCTAAACGAGAGCAGGTGGGAATTGCCCAGGCTCCGGTTGAGACCGAGGATACGGATCAGATGGATGTAATTCAACAAGAAATTACTGAGCGTGAGCCTTTTGTAAGGGAAAAGGCAGAAATACAACCGGCACCACCCAAAAACACTCAAAAGCCCGAAGTTTTGGTTGACAGGGAAGTCAGCGATGATTTTATTACAGAGGATGATGATTCAGAAGTATCCTTAGCGCAGGAGCTGGCAGGAAAAGAAGCAGAAGCAACAGGCGAAAGCAATGCCATTGAAACCCAGGATATCCCTGTAGTAGTTCAAAATCAGGCAACAATTCCTTATACACCTAAAGTTTCACAAACAGAAGTAACTGAGGCAGCAGCTGATTTAGAGGATAGGAACAGACTAAATGGGAAGCTTGCCAATAACGCGACCGAAGAATCTGCAAAAGCAGAAGTCCTGGAAGAAGAAGTCGCTGAAGCTGAGGTTTTTGTGATTGTTGAGCAAGCCCCTGAATATCCTGGAGGTGAATTTAAAAAACAGAAATTCTTTAAGGAAAATCTCAATTATCCTGAAGCAGCGCGAAGAATTGGGTTCAAGGGCACGGTCTATGTAACATTTGTGATTGAAAAAGATGGTAATATCGCAGATGTAAGGGTGCTGAGGGGAATAGGTGCAGGTTGCGACGAAGAAGCCTTGCGGGTAATGCGACTGATGCCGAAATGGAAGCCAGGCACCCAGAGGGGGAAGCCTGTAAGGGTGCGCATAAACCAGCCTATTACCTTTAATTTTAATGAACAAAAGTAATCTTCTCAGGATAATGCCTTAAAATGTGTTAAAAACTTCCATTGGTTTATTATTATGGCCTATTTTTGCAATGGGACATTTTACACATTTCAGGGAAATTTGATTTCAGGGTGTTGCCATTTCTGAAAAAAAATATAAAAACTTCGCATTTTGGCGATGAATCAGCATTTCCATGTATTTGTCGTTTTGAAAAAACATCACATAATGAACATTTCAAAGACACAAAAAAACATCATTTTACTTTTCTTCATTTTTTCTTCCTTTTCGGTTTATAGCCAGAAAACGACTTATGTGCCCGATACCAGTCAATCGGCTTTTGAGTTTATTAAAGATGATTTTATCGCGGCATCCCTTGACAGTCTGGCCAATCTCACTTATTTTGAGGGCTTTGAATGTGCCACGGAGGAGGAATTAAAAAATGTTTTTGGGTTTGATCCTGGTTACATCCCTGTTTATGCCGATTCAGTTTACTACAACCGTTTGAGAAAATTGAATGCCACGACTCCCATTAATCTTTCCTACAATCAGTATGTGCAGGATTATATCGATATGTATGCGATGAAAAAGCGCGGACTGATGCAGCGGGTTATGGGACTTGCCCAGATATATTTCCCCATGTTTGAAGAGCAGCTCGATCGGTTTGATATGCCACTGGAGTTGAAATACCTTGCCATTGTTGAATCGGCATTAAATCCAGTTGCCAAATCAAGGGTTGGGGCAACCGGCCTGTGGCAGTTTATGTATGGTACCGGTAAGGCTTACAAACTGAATGTTACTTCGTTGGTGGATGACCGGCGTGATCCGCTCAAATCAACCATTGCTGCCTGTGAACACATGAATGATCTTTACAAAATTTATGATGACTGGTTGTTGGTGCTGGCTGCATATAATTCAGGTGCTGGCAATGTAAACAAAGCCATTCGCCGCTCGGGTGGGAAGAATACTTTTTGGGAGATCCGCCCGTTTTTGCCCACGGAAACCCGTGGATATGTACCGGCATTTATTGCCGTGAATTATGTAATGGCCTATGCCGCTGAGCATAATTTGAAAGCTGTGCAGCCACTATACCATCATTACGATATAGATACAGTTATCGTTAAAGATGTATTGTCGTTCAATCAAATATCAACCCAGCTTAATATTCCCATTGAGGAAATGGAATTTCTTAATCCGGCCTATAAAGCACACGTAATTCCTGCCACCAATGAAAATACCTATGTGCTGAGGCTACAAAAACAATACATCCCAGATTTTGTGAACAATGAAGCGCAACTTTATGCCTTTCGCGCAGAGTCGGAATTGGAAAAGGAACAGATACTTACCCTCACCAAAACGGTTAGTCAGGCTGAATATCATAAAGTAAAACGGGGAGAAAGCCTGGGATTGATTTCAGGTAAATATAAATGCTCGGTAAATGACCTCAAACGGTGGAATAAACTGCGTTCTACCAATATTCAAATCGGGCAGCGATTGGTTGTAAGGCCGGAACGCGAAATAGAACTTCCTATGGCAAAAAAAACCAGCACACCCCCGGTATCGATTGCAAAGGCAGTCGTGAAAAATCCTAAACCGGAAGAAAAGTCAGTGGAATTAGTCGAGGTTGTTGACAACAGCCCAGTTCAAAATGCGGACACCAATACAGTGCCAGAAGAAAAAGATGCACCCAAAATAACACGTACCGAAAATGTATATCATAAGGTAGAACCCGGTGAAACATTGAGTCAACTGGCTGAAAAATACAACACCAGTATTTCCCGTATCCGGGTGTGGAATAACATTAAGGGGAATAACATCAATTCGGGCGCAGATTTGATTGTTGGGAAAAACGAAGTAGAAGTTACACAAACTGAAGTGGCTGAAAAGCAAACTTCAAAACCGGTAACCCCGGTTAGCAAAAAAAGTGATTATGTTTACTACACCGTTCAACGGGGCGATACCCTCTGGAAAATTGCTCAGAAGCACCAGGGCGTAAGTGTAGATGACATTATAAAATTGAACAACATCAAAAACGAAGATCAGATAAAACCCGGGCAAAAAATTAAAGTATTGACAACTTCATAACCTTAGGGAATGGCAGTTTTGACAGCCTTTTTAAATTAAGTGTATTCCGGGAAGGAGCATCTGAAGTGAACCGTTTTTTATATTCTTGCGCGTGTACTTTGAATTTAAAGTCCTCACATTCATATATTTTAAACATGAAACATATTGTTATAAAACTTCTTTCAGCGACAATCTTCGTTGTTTTAATTTTTCTTGTTGCATGTAATCAGGACAAGAAGCCAACAAAACCTTCCTCTACAGGAGCCCCTTCTGAGATTGTGGTCGTTTCCGAAAATAACCTCTGGAACAGTTCTGCAGGCGATTCAGCACGTGCCTTTTTTGCCGGCCCGGTTCCGGGTTTGCCGCAACCGGAACCTTTATATAAACTTATCCAGGTTAAAGAGGAAGCATTTGGGAATTTGCTTAAAATGCACCGTAACGTCTTTATCATTACCATCGACAGTTTGAAGCGGGAACCTTTGCTGGAAATGCGTCAGAACATCTGGGCATCGCCCCAACGGGTTGTGAAAATATCGGCGGCGAGCGTTGAAGGCATAAAGGAGACTTTTGAGGCCAACAAGGAAAAGATACTTAATTTGTTTGATAATGCAGAAATGGATCGGTTGCATAAATTATATGCAAAATCAAAAAATATTGAGGCCATCACTGCCATTGAGAAAAAGTTTGGATTTAGCCTGAATATCCCGGCAGATTATTACTTAGCGGTTGACAAGGATAATTTCACCTGGCTGAGGCGCGAAACCAATGTTGAAAGTCAGGGAATTATGATCTATACCTATCCATATACCGATACGGTGGCTTTTAAGACAGCAAAAATTGAATCGGTAAGGAATCAGTTCACCCAGCTTTATGTGCCAGGTCCCAGGGATAGCTCATACATGGTTATCGCCAATGAATTTGTTACCCCCATTCATCGTTCTATAGGTTTCAAGAATCAAACAGCCACCGAATTACGGGGTTTGTGGGAAGTACGTAAGGATTTTATGGGCGGTCCCTTTGTTAGCTACACTTTTGTGGATGAACGAAATAATCTGGTGGTTACCCTTGATGGGTATGTTTATGCGCCAAACTCACCCAAGCTTGCCTTGCTTAAACAGGTGCAATCTGTTTTACTGTCATTTAAATACATTGATAACAAATAAATTACTAAGCGTAGTGAATTTTTTTTAAAAATGATTCATTGCGCTTAATATTTTTTGTAATTTTGACCAATTGGTTAAATCATATGGTTAAACCAATTGGATAAATATTATTGTAATGTCAAAAGTTGAATTGAATACGGAGCAAATTGTGCGGGAAGCGGCTCGTAAAGTGTTTACGCATAAAGGTTTTGATGGTGCCCGGATGCAGGATATTGCTGATGAGGCGGGCATTAACAAATCGTTGCTTCATTATTATTTCAGAAGCAAGGATAAACTTTTTGAGACTATATTTCAGGATGTAATCAGTACATTCCTACCACCAGTTGTTTCAATTCTCATTTCTGATTTGCCCCTTTTTGAAAAGATCAGGCGTTTTACAGATCAATACATTGATATTTTGGTAAAAAATCCAGATTTTGCCGGATTTGTTATCCACGAACTGAAAATCAACCCGCAACGTTTGCTCGGGAATATCAAGCAAACTGGCGTGGATATCAGCATCATTAAACTTCAGATTGAAAAAGAAGCCGAAGCAGGGAATATTCGACCGATTAAGGCAGAACATTTTATTGCCAACCTGATTTCTATGTGTGTTTTTCCATTCATTGCCCGCCCAATACTCATAGGAATGCTTAATTTTGGGGATGAGGGGTATGATAAATTTATTGAGGAACGAAAAAAGATTGTATCACAAACAATGATCAACGCTTTAACCGTATCGGGATGAAAAGAAAAATTCACTGGCTTGCCCTTTTCCTGCTTTTTCAAGGTTTTGCCATCGCACAGCAGCCACAGGCGTTATCCCTTGATTCCTGTCGTGTACTTGCCCTGAAACATAACCCATTGGCACAACAGGCAGGACTTTATACAACGATGCAACAAATGAAAGATGAGATTACCGGTCGCGGTTATTTGCCGCAAGTTGCGTTAAACGGTCAGGCTACCTGGCAATCGGAGGTAACCTCGCTGCCCATACACATTCCCAATGTGGATATTCCTTCGTTGTCGCAGGACAATTACCGCTTATCCCTCGACATTAATCAGTTGATATGGGATGGCGGTGTTATAAAGTCGCAACAGCAGTTGGATGTTTCACAACTTGAAATCAACCTTACGGAAGTGGAAACAGCAAACCTGCGGGTGATTGAAATGGTGGACCAAACCTATTTTGCTATTCTCATTTTTACTGAAAGTGGAAAGTTGATTCAATTAGGCATGGATGAAATACAATCGCGACTGGCAAAAGTGAGGGCAGGGATTGAAAATGGTGCAGTATTGCCCTCAAATGCCGATGTGCTTGACGCTGAGCTGATTGGAATGGAACAAAACCTAACGGAGATAAAACACGGTAAAATGACTGCCATCTACAAGTTGGGAGCGCTCACTGGTTTAGAACTGGGCTCATCGGTGGAATTACAGATTCCTGCCATTACAGATCTCCCCGAATTTAAAACGTGGACCCGACCGGAGTATAAGCTATTTAGTTTGCAGCAAAAGCGACTGGATGATCAGATGCAAATGACCGGACTGAAGCTTATGCCACGCTTTTCTGCATTCAGCAACCTGGGATATGGAAGGCCGGGACTGAACATGCTCTCCAATAGTTTTGAACCTTTTGCCTTGCTTGGAGTGCGAATGAACTGGAATTTCTGGGACTGGAACATTACCCAAAAGAACAAAGAGGTGTTGGGTATCCAGAAGAAAATTACCGATTCACATCGGCAAAACTGGGAACTGAATCAGGATATTATGCTGAATTCAATCAAACAGGAGATACTTAAGATTGAAAACCAACTGGCAGCCGATTATCGTATCGTATCCCTGAGGCAATCTGTCGCCAATGCCACAGCCGCCCAACTCGACTCTGGGGTAATTACCGCGTCAGATTTTCTTTCCGAACAGAATGCGCTTACAAAAGCCCGGCTCAATCAGGAAATCAACAAAATACTGCTGCAACGGGCAAAATTGAATTACCTCACAGTAATGGGGTTTACAAACTAAAATCCAACGAAGAACATGAAACCATTCATTCATTCCCTGCTGCTACTTTTTATGGTCGTATTTATTGAATCCTGCAACAACAAAGAGGTTTCTGATGCTTATGGAAATTTTGAAGCAGTGGAAACAACCATTTCATCCGAGGCCAATGGCCGCATACTCTTGCTTCATGTTGAAGAAGGCAGTGAATTGCAGTCAGGCGATACTGTTGGTCTTATAGATACCACAGATCTTCATCTTAAGAGAGCGCAACTTCTGGCTCAGCGATCGGCTGTGGCCTCTAAACGTGAAAACCTTTATGCTCAGGTGGCTGTTTATAATCAGCAAAAAGAAAACCTGGCAAAAGACAGGCAACGCATTGCAAATATGCTAAAGGAACAGGCAGCAACGCCTAAACAAATGGATGATGTGGAAGGTGCCATAGCAGTTGCCGGGCGTCAGATTTCGGCAATACAAACACAACAAGCCAGTCTGAATGAGGAACTCAGGGTGATTGATGTACAGGTCGCACAGGTGAATGAATCCATCAGGCGCTGTTACATCACCAATCCGGTAAAAGGAACAGTACTTTCCCGTTTTGCTGAATCCGGAGAAGTAACGGCCTTTGGCAAGCCATTGTATAAAATCGCAGATTTATCCACCATGGAACTCAGGGTGTATATCAGTGGCAATATGTTGTCAACGGTAAAAACAGGCCAACAGGCAAAGGTGCTAATCGATGGAAAGGATGCAATGCGGGAGCTTTCCGGCGAGGTAGCATGGATATCTTCCACGGCTGAGTTTACCCCAAAAATAATACAAACCCGTGATGAACGGGTCAACCTGGTTTATGCTGTAAAACTTCTCGTCCAAAATGATGGCAGCCTTAAAATTGCCATGCCTGCTGAAGTAGTTTTTGTAAAATGATTATCTTAGTCAATTATTCACCAAACAAAAAGAACACATGAAAAAAATGCTTTTAATTTCAGGCCTTATTCTGGCCCTTGCCATTCCATCAGCGCTTAAAGCACAATCAAAAGCCGACAAGGCTGTTGGGTATTACCTTACCTATGATGATGAAACAGGTAAAGAAAAATCGCAAATAAAGATTTACAAGGCTTCCAATGGCAAATATACCGGCGAAATTGTGTGGTTGAAAGATCCTAAAGAAGCCAACGGAAAGGAAAAATTAGATAAAAACAACCCTGAAGAAAAACTTAAATCAAGAAAACTGAATGGCTTAGTCATCCTGAAGGATTTTACCTACGATGCCAGCGAGGATGAATGGAGCGGAGGCACCATTTATAATCCTCAGAGCGGAAAAACTTACAACAGCTACATGAAACTTGAAGGCAAGAAAATGCAGGTGAGGGGATATATTGGCAAAGCCTGGATGGGATTGGGCAAAACTGCCACCTGGACCCGCGAAGAGAGCCAAAGAAAATAAGCATGTCAGAAATTTCAGTTTTCGGAGCAGGGCTCACCATGAAATATGGTGAAACTGAAGCCCTGAAGGGGGTGGATTTTTCAATCAGCAAAGGTGAAATTTTCGGTTTTATCGGTCCCGATGGTGCAGGTAAAACCTCCCTCTTCCGAATTCTGACGACCTTATTGCTGCCTGTTTCAGGCCATGCTGAAATTGAGGGTTTAGATGTAGTGAAGGATTATCGCCAGTTGCGTAAAATTCTGGGTTATATGCCCGGAAAATTCTCCCTCTATCAGGATCTAACGGTGGAAGAAAACCTGAAGTTCTTTGCCGGTATCTTCAAGGCGGATATTCAACAAAATTATCACCTTATCAGGGATATTTACGATCAGATTGCGCCCTTTAGAAAGCGAAGGGCAGGTAAGCTTTCGGGAGGAATGAAGCAAAAACTGGCACTGTCCTGCGCATTAATCCATCAACCCGAAGTACTTATTCTCGATGAACCTACCACCGGGGTGGATGCCGTGTCGCGGCGTGAGTTCTGGGATATGCTGCTTCGCCTGAAGCAACTGGGAATAACCATTCTGGTGGCTACGCCCTATATGGATGAAGCCCTGCTTTGCGACCGTGTTGCATTAATGCAGCATGGGTCAATTATGGCCACCAATACACCTCAGGCAATCATTGCTTCTTATCCTCAACGCTTGTTCCAGCTTAAGACAAACCAAACCCTGTCAGCACTTGATCGACTTAGGCAAATACCGGGAATCAGCAGTGCGGAGATTTTTGGGCAATACATTCATGTGAGTATGAATCCCAAATTTTCAGATGGAGACAATTTTGATGAATTCCTAGAAAAAGCGGGAATGGACAATGCTGCTTTTGAAGAAATCAGCCCGGGAATTGAGGATTGCTTCATTTATTTTATGAAGTTGAACGAAAGTACATCCAAACGAGTCTTAGCATAGTCAAAAGAATCATGGACAGCGAAAAACATGTAATTGAGGTGAATGGGTTGGTTAAGAAGTTTGGAAACTTTATTGCCAATGACAACCTCACATTTCATGTAAGTAAAGGTGAAATATTTGGTTTCCTGGGCGCCAACGGGGCAGGCAAAACAACAGCCATCAAAATACTGTGTGGCCTTTTGCAACCTACTTCCGGCAAGATTTCAGTTGCTGGCTTTGATGTTTACACCCGCACCGAAGCCATCAAACGGCAGATTGGCTACATGAGCCAGCGGTTCTCCTTATATGAAGACCTGACCATTCGTGAAAATTTCAGGTTTTATGGAGGCATTTATGGCATGACCCGGGCTGCAATACGGGAAAAAACCGATGAAATGCTCGAAAGTCTTGAAATTACGCACCTGAAAAACACCATCACCGGCTCCCTGCCTTTAGGTATCCGACAAAAATTGGCTTTTTCGGTGGCCATCATGCACACACCTCAAATCGTTTTTCTGGATGAGCCTACCGGTGGGGTCGATCCCATCACGCGTCGGCAGTTTTGGGAGATGATCTACAAAACCGCCACATCCGGGATAACCGTTTTTGTAACCACGCATTATATGGATGAAGCGGAATATTGCAACCGGGTTTCCATAATGGTAGATGGACGCATAGAGGCATTGGATACCCCTCAAAACCTGAAACAACAATATCAGGCGAAGGACATGAACGAAGTTTTCCTTAAACTGGCCCGTAAAGCCGGATAATAATCAGACTATGAAAAGATTCGTCATTAAGGAATTCCTGCATATTTTTCGCGACATACGATCCATGGTTATTTTGTTTGGGATGCCTGTTGTTCAGGTGCTGTTGTTTGGCTATGCCATTACCAACGAAATTAAAGATGTAAGAGTGTCGGTGATTGATCAGTCGTATGATTATGCTTCACAGGCCATTACGCGTAATTTATTTGCTTCGGCATATTTTATTCGGGGCGAAAATATTAGTTCCACCCGCGATATTGAGGAAAGCTTTCGCAAAGGGAAAAACAAGATGGTGGTAGTCATCGGTCCGGAATTTGCCACAAAACTTGAAACCGGAAACTATCCTTCCATTCAGTTGATTGCCGATGCTTCCGATCCAAACACAGCCAATCTGTTGGTGAGTTATGCCTCCGGGATTATTAATTCATACAGTCGTGATATTGTTGCAATGAACAACATACCGGTGGTAATGGCTGAACCCAGAATGCTTTTCAACCCTTCACTCAAGAGTGTTTATATGTTTGTGCCGGGCATAATCACCATATTGCTGATGTTGGTTTCAGCCATGATGACCTCCATTTCCATTGCCCGCGAAAAGGAAATGGGAACCATGGAAGTGTTGCTGGTTTCGCCACTCAAACCAGCTCACATTGTGGCAGGCAAGGTAATGCCTTATGTATTGCTTTCCTTTATAAATGCAGTAACCATTTTGCTGCTCAGCCATTTTATTTTTGGTGTTCCAATAAACGGTAGTGTTTTTCTTTTACTTGCCGAAACCATTCTTTTCATCATCCTGGCATTGTCTCTTGGCATTTATATTTCCACGGTCAGCAACAATCAGCAAACTGCGATGATGCTCTCCATGTTTGCCCTGATGCTGCCAACCATCTTACTTTCAGGTTTTATTTTCCCCGTTGAAAATATGCCAAAAGTATTGCAGTGGCTCAGCCTGATTATGCCGCCCCGGTGGTTTATTACCATCATCAAAGCCATTATGTTGAAAGGTTCGGGAATAGCTTATTTCTGGAAGGAAACCTTGATTCTGGTGGTTATGACAGCCATTTTCATTCTGGCAAGCATAAAAAAATTCAAAATCAGGCTATCCTGAATACACAAAATGAGGACAATCTTCTACATAGTGCAGAAAGAATTTTTGCAAATCTTCCGAAACAAGATGATGCTTCCCATCATTTTTGTGATCCCTATCGTTCAATTGTTAATCCTTTCCTATACCGTTACCTTCGAAATAAAGGTCATAAAGCTCAGTATTACCGACAATGATAACACAGTGATGTCGCGTAATTTGATACGTCATTTCACGGTCTCGTCCATCTATCAGATTGTAGAGGAAAGTTTTGATCAGAAATCCGGAGTGGAGAAATTGAAGCAGGGTAGCGCCCATCAGGTCATTGTCGTCCAGCGGGGCTTTGAGAAATCCCTTTCACTGGGTCAACCAGCGAAGGTGCAGGTAGTTACGGATGCCATCAATGGCAGTGCTGCGGCCCTGATGAATGCTTATACACTCTCCATTATCAATGATTATAACAGGGAAATTCTCAGAGAGATCAATCCATCGGCTGCCTCACCGGTAAACCTTACCTGGTCTTTTTGGTACAATCCCCAACTCGACTATAAAACCTACATGGTACCGGGCATATTGGTGCTGCTGGTTACCATAATCGGGATGTTTTTATCGGGTATGAACGTGGTGCGCGAAAAGGAACTGGGAACCATTGAGCAAATAAATGTAACCCCCATAAAGAAGCATCAGTTTATTGCCGGCAAACTAATCCCTTTCTGGATTATCGCGCTTTTTGAGCTTGCATTTGGCCTTTTGGTAGCCCGTTTATTTTTTGATATACCGATATTGGGAAATATTTTCCTCATTTTTTTGGTTGCGTCGGTATATTTGGTGGTTGTGCTTGGCCTTGGGCTGTTTGTTTCCACCATCACCAATACCCAGCAGCAGTCGATGTTTATCTCCTGGTTCATCCTGGTAATCTTTATTCTGATGAGTGGCCTTTTCACTCCGATTGAAAGTATGCCATTGTGGGCCCGCAACCTGAATCTCATCAACCCCATTGCTTATTTTATTTCAATTATTCGAATGGTTATGTTGAAAGGCTCTGAATTTAAGGACATTATGATTCCGCTGTTTGTCCTTGCCCTTTATGGAATATTCATGGCAGGGCTCTCGGTCTGGCGCTATAGGAAGACAGCCTGAAGAAGAAATCTGCCCAATAATTTGCACTTTTCTATCTATAATTATTGCCTTCTAACCGACAGTAAAAATGCTAAATAGTCGTTAATCAATCAGATGGCACGGTATTTGTAAAGTTCGATTGTCCTTTTTATTTTAGGTCTGGTAAATGAAAATGGATGAAAATACCTACACATTTATAATGTTGTTTCCGGTTTCATTCATTAGTTATTCACTAAACTATAACAAATGCGTAAGCGCTTTTTCAAAAAGATAAATACCTCCCTTCTTTTTCTTATTATATTAATTGCTCCAGGATCTTTTACCATCAGCCCTCAGAATAATTTTCTGGGAACAGATGACAGAGGTGGCCTTCTCGCCAATATTCAGCAGCGCGGGAAACTCGTTGCAATCACCGACAACAATCCCTTAAACTATTTCACCTATAAAGGAGAACAAAAGGGTTATCAGTACGATATGCTAAAAAGCTTTGCTGATCATCTGGGTGTTGAGCTTGAAATGATTGTTGAGCCCGATCCTTATCAGGCATTGCAATACCTGAGGCAAAGCCAGGTGGATGTTGTGGCGATGGAACTACCCCCATCAGCAGAAATCAGGCAGGGCATTACCTTTACCGAAGCACTTTTTGAATCGGGGCAAGTATTAGTCCAGCGTAAACCCGACCGATGGAGAAGAATGCCTGATATGAAATCGGCCGAAAAATTCCTTATCCGCAACCTGGCCGAATTGAGTGGACAAACCATTGCCATTCCTTCACACAAGCAGAAACAATTTTATTTGTCTGATATTCAACATGCTACAGCGAATTCGGTTAATCTGATTGCGATCAACAATGTTAATAATGTTGAAATGATAGAAGCGGTAAACAACAAGGAAGTGGATTTTACCATTGCCTATGAACATACCGCTAAGGCCATGTCGCAGATTTACCCAAACCTCGATATAAATACTTCAGTAAGCCCCAGTATGGGCATTGCATGGGCATTGAGTGATGGCTCTATCAATCTTCAGCACGAAATAAACGAATGGATTGGTGAACACAAAGATAGCCGTGATTTTGCTGTCCTTTATAATAAATATTACAACAATGCCCGTTGGGCGCGACTGGCAACCGGGAAATTGGTTTCACGTTCAGGTATATCGCAATATGATGAAATCATCCGGCAGTCAACCCATCTCATTAACTGGGACTGGCGCCTGATCGCCGCCCTCATATACAAGGAATCAAAATTCCAGCCTGAGGCTGTTTCTCATCGTGGGGCATTTGGCCTGATGCAGTTGATGCCCAATACTGCCCGTCATTTCGGTGCTGATGAGGATTCCTCTCCAGCCGATCAAATTACTGCAGGGGTGAAGTTGATTCAGACTCTAGATAAACAATTTGCCCAAACGGTACCCAGTCCTGAGGAAAGAATAAAATTTGTATTGGCCTCATACAACCTTGGACAGGCGCATATTCTGGATGCACAGCGACTTGCAGAAAAATTCGGTAAAAATCCGGCTATTTGGTACGACAATGTGGAGTTCTTCATGCTGGCCAAATCACAACCGGAATATTATAACGATCCCGTGGTAAAATACGGTCGTGTAAAAGGTATTGAAACCGAACAGTTTGTAAAAGATGTACTGAATAAGTATGATCATTTTAAAACACTCGCATCAAGATAAATATACAACTTACTTTTATAACAAAAATGCCCCAAACCGGGGCATTTTTGTTATGATCGAAGGATTTCTTACAACCCATTAAATCGCTGAATCAATCTTCATAAATTGGCAGGTCCGGTTTATGGTTTCTTCTAATGGAGAATACTCAAAATTGATTGTAGAGAGAAGTTTTTGGCTGGAGTAGAGGTAATTCTTTTTGGAAGTACGGGCGGTTTCCCTTGTTATAAGCGGTTTTGATCTGATTAGCTTACTCCTCAGCCATTCAAAGCGCCACACGATTTCGAGAAGTGGGGCAGGAACCGGAAACCTGGGTTCAGGTTTGCCAAACCCGCGGGCAATCATCGAAAAAACATCGCGATAGGAAAAATCCCCGGTTGAAACAACAAACCGCTCATTTACAATTTTGCTTTCCATTAATGCAGTCATTGACCTCACCACATCTGTAACCCCCACAAATCCATTAATGCCCAGTCCATAAAACATGGAGTTTTTACGAATGGTGGTAAACATCTTGGTACTTCCCTTGCCGGGATGGCCATAGCCGAGGATAATGGAAGGATTGACAATTACCACGTTAAGGCCTTCTGCGCTGCCCCGCCAGACTTCCTTTTCGGCCAGGAATTTACTCAATGAATATTTTGAATTGTGGCTACTGGTCTTAAACTGGGACTTTTCATCAATCACCAAGCTGTTTTCTGTTCTGCCCAAAGCGGCGATCGAACTTACATGGCAAAACTTCTCTACCCCGGCATCAATTGCGGCATTTACCACATTGGCGGTTCCTTCCACATTGATTTTCATCATTTTAGGATGGTCTCCCGGTTCAAAAGAGACAATGGCCGCGCAATGATACACTTTTTTGATCCCTTGCATGGCCTGGGCAAGAAGCATTACGTCCAGTACATCGCCTTTTATCCATTCTACACGCTTTATAAGCGTGTCGGCATTTCCACCCAGTCGCTCAAAAATGCGTTGGGTGCGTTTAAGGCTTGTATCATTATGCAACAATGCCCGCACGGGTTCTTCGTTTTTCAGAAGATCATAAAGCAGGTAAGAGCCTACAAGGCCTGTGGCGCCGGTTACAAGTATCATGGTGCAAAGCTAAGGAAAATAAATCGTAGCGGATAGCGACAATCAAAAGACCCTGGAGTTAATTGATAACTACGTATTATCCTATTCCCTTACAAATGGGACAAAACGCACGGACATGAGGTCTCTTTTAACAAATTTGCCCTTCTCCTTATAACCCAGCACCAGGGTTTGGATTCCGCCCGGCTTTCCCAGGGGAATGATTAAACGGCCATCTTCTTTTAGCTGGGCAATGAGTGGTGGCGGAACATCCTCAGCAGCGGCAGTTACAATAATTCCATCGTATGGACCATATTCAGGCCAGCCGGCGAAACCATCCCCTATTTTTACTTTCACATTGTTATAGCCGAGGGAGAGAAGTAAAGTTGCTGATTTTTGCCCGATTGGCTTCACAATTTCAATGGTAAATACACTATCCACTATTTCGGCCAGTATGGCAGCCTGATAGCCCGAACCAGTTCCAATTTCGAGGACTTTCATTCCCTTCCGGGGATGGATGGCCTGGGTCATATAGGCGACCATGTATGGCTGCGAAATGGTTTGTCCGTATCCAATGGGCAGGGGTGAGTCGCGATAAGCCTCTTGCTGCTGATTCGCTGGTACAAATAAATGCCGTGGAACTTTGCGCATGGCAGCCAGCGTTGCCTTGTCATGAATCCCTTGTTCCTCAATCTGGTGTTTTACCATGCTTTCGCGGGCGTTCTTCCACCTGTCTTGTCCATAAATGTTTGGCATGATGAATATGAATGAGAACAAAAATCCGGCATATAGAATGGCGATCCGAAACCTGGAGTAAACCGGATAAATTACTGATTTCATGGACTAAAGATAAGAATTTACGGGCGGTTTTCCAAATAAAACTAAAATTCGATTTAGAACAGGATGGGGACGGTTTTCATGAAATAATAAGTTTATTCCTTATCCGAGCACTGATAATTTAACCTGGATTATTTCCCCAATCTGATGCCGTATTTTTTCCTATCAAATCAAGTGGAATCCTCCCAAGGGTTGATTTTTTATATTCGGTAACTGAAACGCCAGTAATTTGCCTGAATTGATTGGAAAGATACTGTACCGAACTGTAGCCGAGTTGAACCGCGATTTCGCTGAGCGTAAACTCTTCATATTCAATAAGCTCCTTTGCCTTTTCAATTTTATGAAGGATAATATAACGTTCGAGGGTAATTTGCTCTACTTTTGAGAATAAACCCGATAAATAAGCATAAGACATCCCCAGACGTTCCACGAGATAATCTGAATTGCGGATCATGGAATTAACATTGCCGGCTTTGTGTACCAGCTCAATTACTGCAAACTTGATTTTTTCAACCAGTTGATCGTCCCGGTTTATAATAGGTTCAAACCCATGGGCAGTCATCAGATCAATATAGTGTGCTTTGTCGTGTTCAGCGGGATTGTACAAAAAATCGACCCTTCCCGGTTGTATATGTTTAACTATGGCATGTTCCTTTTCCAGCAAATTCCTGATAATCGTCATGCAACAACTGCATAGCATGTTTTTAGGATAGATTGTTGAAAAAACAAATTGATCGGTTTTACTATCTCCGATATTCATTAGTGTAAATTGTTATCTGATTTGAGCCTGATACGAGTTCTAAATTTGACACTAACGAATTGAAAAACCTGTGCCAGGCTATAGAAAGAATTGTCATATTGCACATAAAAATACGCCATTGCTCAATATATTTCAACAATAAATTGTTAAAATTGCAGTTTAATATAGGCCTGATACAATGCTTCCTAATAAAATACACTGAAATGAGAAAGTTTTTAGTAAATGCAATAATTATCTGTACGGTTTTCGGTCTGTCCATTCAACCCCTATTGGCGCAGGAAGTCGGAATAGGAGAGTGGCGCGATCATCTTCCGTACCGTAAAGTTATATCCATTGCGAAGGCAGGAGACAAAATTTATGCGGCGACCCCTTACAGTCTTTTTTATTATGATCAATCCGACAATAGCCTCAACCGCCTGAACAAAATTAATGGGTTGAGTGATGTAGGTATCAGTCAGATTGCCTATCAGGAAGAGTTGAACACCCTTGTTATTGCCTATACCAATGCAAATATCGATCTCATCCGCGATGGAAAAATTACCAACCTCTCTGACATCAAACGTAAACCTATCCTTGGGAATAAAGCGATAAATCGTATTACGTTTATTGGAACACGTGCATACTTATCCTGTGGTTTCGGGATTGTGGTGCTTGACATTCAGAACGAAGAGTTCCCTGAACCCATTTATTACATTGGGGATCAAGGGAGTTCAATCAATGTAAATGACCTTGCCTATAACCCTGAAGATTCTCTCATTTATGCAGCAACGGATGTGGGCATATACCATGCTAATTACTTTAGTTTAAATCTGGCTAATTTTGCCGAATGGAAGCGTGATAGCGATCCCTTGCTGCCAGTGGGGCCATTCAATTTTATTGCAAGCCTGAATAACAGGATTTACATCAACAAAAAGGGGCCAAGCTATTCAACCGATGCTTTGTATGTAAAAGTTGATGGTGAATGGCAGCGTTTTGATGAAACCAATACTTCAGACCGGTCTTGTCTGAAGGTCTTCAACAACAAATTGGTTGTTTGCAACATTCTGACCATAGATATTTTTAATGCGGATGGCACATTTAATTCAAGACTTTACAGCTATAATCCTGGCAATATATTTCCGAAAGATGCACTCATTGATGCTGATAATAATATTTGGATTGGAGATGAATTTGAAGGACTGACAAAAATTTCAGAATCTGGCACAGAAAAATTTTTATTGGACGGTCCTGATTTTCCTGATGTTTATGCTATGTCTTCAGGAGGTGAAGATGTTTGGATTGTTCCCGGAGGACGTAACTCATCCTTCGGACAACTATACCGTAAGGCCCGGTTTACAGGCTTTGTTGACGGGAAATGGAAAACAATAGATAATAAGCAGGATGAATTTCTGAATAATTATCGAGATATATTGGGTGTATGTGTCGATCCTTCAAACAATAAAAGGATTTACCTGGGAACCTGGGGCTATGGACTTCTTGAATATGTTGACGGTGTGTTTAGTCAGCGTTTTACGAGCGAAAACAGCAGCCTTGAAGGGTCAACGTTAAGCACTGAGTGGATTGGAATTGGTGGACTGGCTTTTGATTCAGACAATAACCTATGGGTAACCAATTCAAGCGCTGCATCGGTGCTTTCGGTAAAACACCCCGATGGGACATGGAAGGCATTTAACCTTGGAGGACCGGCTACCGGAGTTGATGTGGGCAGGATTATGGTGGACAATAGTAACCAAAAATGGATGATGCCACGCGACCATGCGCTTCTTGTTTTTAATGACTACAATACAGAGGAAACTTCTGATGATAAATTAAAAAAACTGACTTCCGCCGCGGGTAGTGGCAATTTGCCCGGTTCATTTATCCAGTGTATGGCTACCGACCGTGATGGGCTGGTATGGATTGGAAGCAACGAAGGTGTTGCAGTGATTTATTCCCCTGACAATGTTTTTTCCGGGCAAAATTTTGATGCCCAACGAATATTGATTGATCAGGACGGGCAGGGACAATACCTGCTCATCACCGAATCCGTTACCGCTATTGCGGTTGACGGTTCAAACCGGAAATGGTTTGGAACGGATAGGGCAGGTGTTTTTCTTATGTCAGCCGATGGCACCAAAGAGATACTCCATTTTACTGAAGAAAACAGTCCCTTGCTGAGCAATTCCATCACTGACATTACGATAAACGATAAAGGTGAAGTCTTTTTCGGGACTTCTAACGGTGTAATTTCTTATCGTAGCGAGGCTGTTCCTCCACAGGTAACCCTTGATGATGTGGTGGTATTTCCCAATCCTGTTCGCGAAAGTTACAATGGAAGTATTGCCATAAGAGGACTGGTGGAAGGCTCAAGTGTTAAGATTACCGATATAAGTGGGAACCTGGTATTTTCTACCATGGGAGAAGGAGGGCAGGCATTATGGAATGGTCTTAACTTCGACGGGAAAAGAGTGAAAACAGGGGTTTATCTTGTTTATATTACCAATGTTGACGGGTCTAAGACGAAGGTTACAAAAATTATGTTTATAAATTAGTCGGTTAGTCGATAGTCCGATAGTCCGTTAGTCGATAGTCGGTTAGTCGCTAGTCGGATAGTCGCTAGTCGGTTTCACTGACAGGGTTAGCTGAATAGTTGGCATCACGGAATTCATTTCCCTGATTGGGAGATTGTTTGGAACAAGCATTGTGCACCCTGTCAGGGTTGGATATTGGATAGTCGATAGTCGGTTAGTCGTTAGTTAGAATTTGGAAATTACAACAACTTTTAGTCGGTTTACTACTGTTTAGATATGATTCTTTTATAATTTTAAAACATTATTTGCACTTATATTTAACTTATTGGGCTATAGACTGTTTTATTTAATGGATGATTGAAAACTACTAATCATGGAAAACATTTTAATAAAAACACTGATCCGATCCTTTGAATCGAAGGAGAATCATGTGAATAAGCAAGAGGATCCGCGGCCATTTATCACCATTTCACGTGAATATGGTTGCCAGGCCGAATTATTGACGGAAATGATTATTTCGGAGATTGCCCGGAAAGGTTATGCCTGGCAGATGGTAAATAAGGAAATACTAAACCATGCTGCCAATGAACTTAAAATGCATCCCGAAAAAGTTGAAAGTGTTATTTCGGATACAAACCGGAGTATGCTTGACGAGATCATTGATGCATCCACTTCAAAGTATTACAAAAGCGACCGAAAGATAAGACAAACCATTTCCAGTACGGTTAATACATTTGCCAGACAGGGAAATGTTATTATTATTGGTCGGGGCGGGGCATCCATAACCCAGGGATTGTCCAAGGGGTTGCATATCAGGTTGGTAGCCCCTTCGTCATGGCGACTGGAATCCCTTATGACCCGCAATAAACTCAACCGTGAGGATACACTTAAGCTGATGACCTCTTTTGATCACAAGCGGTATAAATTGCAACGCGATTATTTAAAAGGTATGCAGGACCTGGATTTGTTGTTTGACATAAAATTTAATTGCAGTAAGGTTTCTTTACCCGAAATAGCCAAAACAATTATTCAACTGATGGAGATCCGGGGAATGATTTAAGCACAGGGCCTGATTGAATCATTGTTTTTTTAAGGCATTGAACTTTATTTAGTCTTTTCAGAAAAGGGTGGAGTCACCCCTTGATTTCCTTCCAACCCTTATAATAAAAGCTTCCTGGCGTCTTTCCGATTATAGCCCAGAGGAATGGGGATTTATAGTGGGAACAGCTAATGGGAAAGATGAACCGATTGCCCGCATTGGGGCCTTCGATGGTTCGACGATGGTTCGACGATGGTTCGACGAAAAGCTCACCAACCGGCTCACCAACCGGCTCAGGCATCGTTGCACATTAGCACATTCAGCTAATCAAGCACTTACAAAAGTTTCCATTGGTAACTCTTGATATAGAGAACTAATATTGATTATACTTATTGACCTACATTATAAGAATTTACTGAAACTCTTTACGTGTAGTACAAAAATCATAGAATCCCTTCCCTCCCATTCACCACCAAAAATCCTCCATTCACCGATTTTCGTTATTTCTAAGCGGCTCCAGTGCAATATTTTTGCATAAATTAACAAAATAGGCTGAACAATTAAACTTTGGAAACGTTTAAAGGAACCAAAGTTTCCAAATAATATTAATTCCTGGCTTATGGACAATAAACTAACATTGATACTCGAAGCTGCCGGCTCCCTTTTCAGGAAGTTTGGCGTTCGTAGTATTTCGATGGATGAAATTGCTTCAGAACTTGGAATGTCGAAAAAGACCCTTTATCAATTTGTGGACAATAAAACCGATTTGGTTGAGAAAGTGCTTGAGCATTATATGCACAATAGTAATGCCTGTATTGATAAAATTGCAGAAAACAGAAATGCCATTGATGTTTTGATGCAGGTAAGTCAAAATGTAAGTCAGGAAATTTCTAGTTCTAACCCCGTAATGCTTTTCGACCTTCAAAAATATTATCCTGCATTGCACCGCGATTTTGTTTCAAAGAAGAAGGAACATGTTTATCTGAAAATACGAGAAAATATGTTACAGGGCATTAATGAAGACATTTACCGTCAGGAAATTGATGTTGAACTTATTGCTAAACTATATGTGGAAAAGTTATTGGCTCTGCATAATCCTGAATTTCTGTCTTCAATGGAATTTACCCGCGAAAAAATATTTAAAGTAATGTTTGAGAACCACATCCGTGGCATAGCCAATTCTCGGGGCCTTGCCTATTTTGAAAATAAATTAAACAACCCAATTACTCAATAACCCCATGAATTATTCAATTGTAAGAACTTTCCTCGTGTTGATTTCCGCGTTTGGTCTGAGCCTAATGATTCAGGCACAGGAAAAGCAATCAGCACCGGTTTCGCTAAGTTTGAAACAGGCGCAGGAATACGCGTTGGAGAATAACACCAATGCAAAAAATGCCCTCATTGACCTGGAATTAGCCAAAAAGAAAATCTGGGAAACCCTTTCTATAGGTTTGCCACAGTTAAATGCCAAGGCCAACTATCAGCACCTTTTTAAGGTACCGGAAATATCTTTTGGGGGAAGTACCTTTCTTACCACCAATCTGGACCCCGGAACAATAATTACTGCCGGTGATATCCTGAACGAGGGTGTTTACATGGGTTTCAGGCCCGGGCAACCGGTCAAACTCGGTGTGAAGGATAACCTTACTTTAGATATCACCCTTTCACAACTGTTGTTCAGCGGCGAGTACCTGATTGGGGTTCAGGCTTCAAAAGTTTATTATCTGCTTTCGGACCAGGCAAAGGTAAAGTCTGCCCTCGATATCCGTGAAGCGATTGCAAACACCTACAGCCTCTCTTTGGTATTGGAGCAGTCGCGCAACACCCTTTCGCAATCCCTCGAAAATGTGAATTCAACCCTTTCGGAGATGCGGGCAATGTATGAGCAGGGATTCATCGAAAATACCGATGTGGATCAAATGGAGCTTAACTCCCTGAACCTGAATAACTCCCTTAGCTCAATGGAAAGGCAGGTGGAGGCCTCCCGCGATTTATTGAAATTCCAGATGGGTATGCCATTGGAGAATACCATTATACTCACCGATAGTCTTGAAAGTGTTACCGGCGAGGTAACCATGGAAACACTGGTGGCTAACTCGTTCAACCTCAATCAAAACATCAGCTACCAAATGATGGAAACCCAGGTAAAACTTACTGAATATAACCTGAAACGTGAAAAAAGCACCTATTTGCCAAATCTTGCGGCGGTTTATCAGCATACAGAAAAAATGAACAAGCCCGAGTTTGACTTTGCGCCCACAGACGTGGTTGCACTGTCGATGAATATTCCGATATTTTCTTCCGGTCAGCGTAATGCAAAAGTGCAGCAGCGTAAGCTCGAACTGGAAAAAATAATGAACAGTAAGGAGAATGTGGCCAGCGGATTGAAACTGGAATATGATAATGCCATGAACGAATTGACTACTACCTGGACAACTTATCTTAACAACAAGAAAAACATTGAGTTAACCAAAAGGATTTACGATAAAATGCAGATTAAGTATAAGGAAGGAATATCCTCAAGTCTTGATCTGACCAATGCCCAAAATCAATATCTGACGGCACTGGGCAACTATTACAACGCCAATTACGCATTGATTACAGCCAAAAACAAGCTGGATAAATTAACCAACAACCTTTAAGCACCCGAAAAAACGATTATCGATGAAAACAATAATGAAAAACGCCCTGATACTGGTTACATTGGTACTTGTTGCCGTGGCCTGCAATAAACCTGCCGACAAAAAAGCCGAATTGGCCGACCTGAAGAAGCAAAGGGATGAGTTGAACATAAATATCCAGGCCTTAGAGCAGGAATTGAACAAGAACGATACCACCGCCAATGTGAAAATGACGACTGTAGCCATTGATGCAGCTAAAAAAACCTCATTTGACCACTTTCTTGAGGTGCAGGGTAAGGTGGATGGTGAAGACAATATTGCCGTTTCGGCGCAAATGCCGGGTGTAATCACTACTGTGCTGGTAAAAGAAGGCGATGCGGTGAGAAAAGGGCAGGTGATGGCTTTGACTGACAACAGTGTGATGAAGCAACAGGTCGAAAACCTGAAAACCCAGCTTAATTTTGCCACTAACCTCTATACAAAACAGAAAGCGTTGTGGGATCAACAGATTGGCAGCGAAGTACAATACCTTACTTCTAAAAATAACAAGGAAAGTCTTGAAGCTAACCTGGCTGCGATGAACGATCAGTTGGAGATGACCAAAATCAAATCGCCCATCAATGGTACGGTGGAAGAAGTTAACCTTAAGGTTGGCCAGTTGGCCTCGCCTGGCTTACCTGCAGTTCGCGTGGTAAATTTTGCTTCGGCCAAAGTAATTACCGACATATCAGAAGCTTATGCCTCACGCGTAAAAGTTGGCGATAAAGTAATTGTATCCTTCCCCGACTTCGATAAGGAAATTGAAACCAAAATCCATTTTACCAGCAAGTATATCAACCCGGTGAACCGAACGTTCACAACCGAAGTAAGACTAAAGCCGAGTGAGGTGATTTATCGGGCCAACATGCTGGCTGTGGTCAAAATAAATGATTACTCGAATCCTTCCACTTTCGTGATTCCGGTTTCACTGATCAAAGAATCGTCGGGAGGGAAGTATCTGTATGTGGCCAAAGAAGAAAACGGCAAACTTAAGGCTCACCGGCAGATAGTTGAAGTAGGCGGGACCTACAATGGTATGGCTGAGGTAACATCAGGACTTGAAGAAGGCGATAAAGTCATTACCACCGGCTTCAACAATCTTGTGGAAGGTCAACTGATACAGGTAAACGGTACGAAGGATTAATCACCACGTTTAATTATTCCGAATCTAATGAAAAACACTAAAATCAAGGAGTTTTTTGCTACAAGCTGGGCAATTGACAATAAAACAAGCATATACGTACTGGCAATTTTTATTACCCTGTTGGGGATAAATGCCTACCGCACCATCCCCAAGGAGCAGTTCCCCGAAATTGTTATTCCCACCATTCTGGTGAATACCATCTATCCCGGTACTTCGCCCGAGGATATGGAAAACTTAGTCACCCGCCCCATCGAAAAGCAGTTGAAGGGGATAAATGGCGTAAAAAAGATTACCAGCAACTCTTTGCAGGACTTTTCAGCCATTGCTATTGAGTTTAACACCAATGTGGACGTACCTGAAGCCAAGCAACGCGTGAAAGATGCAGTGGACAAGGCCAAGGCCGATTTGCCTACCAACCTGCTGGATGATCCGGATGTACGCGACATTGACTTCTCGGAAATTCCCATCATGTATCTTCAGATTTCGGGCGACTACGACCTGGACCAATTGAAAAAGTATGCTGACATTGCGCAGGACAAGATTGAATCGCTTACTGAAATTACCCGCGTGGACATTGTGGGTGCGCTGGAACGTGAAATCCAGGTTAATGTGGATTTATACAAAGCCCAGGCTGCAAGCGTTACACTTACGGATATTGAACGGGCCGTTGCCTCAGAAAACCTTACCATTTCTGCCGGAAACGTTACCACCGGCGACACCAAGCGCTCCATCAGGATTCAGGGACAGTTTGACAACCTTGATCAAATGCGTAACATCCTCATCCACTCATCAAGTGGCGCCATTGTTTATTTAAAAGATGTGGCCGATGTTGACGACACCTTCAAGGAGCAGGAGAGTTTTTCACGCCTCAACGGTGAAAATGTTATCACCCTGAATGTAGTAAAGAAAAGCGGGCAAAACCTGCTGATAGCTTCTGATAAAATTAAGGATATTCTTAACAATGAGCTTACCAACAAGGAATTCCCAAGTGATGTGAATACGACCATTTCCGGCGATATGTCACGATATACCCGCAACACGCTGGAAGAATTGAACAATACAATCATTTTCGGATTTATCTTAGTTACCATTGTTTTGATGTTCTTCATGGGCTTCACCAATGCCTTTTTTGTGGCTATGGCCGTTCCTTTGTCCATGTTTATGGCTTTTATGGTGATGCCTGCATTGGGATTCTCTATGAACATGATTGTGATGTTTGGTTTCATTTTCGCGCTCGGAATTGTGGTGGATGATGCCATTGTAGTTATTGAGAATATACATCGCGTGCATCGAACGGAGCCCGACATAACATTGGCCGCGAAACATGCGGCCGGGGAGGTCTTCCTCCCGATTTTGTCGGGAACGCTTACAACGTTGGCCCCCTTCTTCCCGCTGGCTTTCTGGCCGGGCATCGTGGGCGAATTTATGTTCTACATCCCGGTAACGCTAATCATTACTCTGTTTGCATCCTTGTTCGTGGCTTACATCATCAACCCGGTATTTGCCGTGTCGTTTATGAAGCATGAATATGAAACACCCGATAAGAAAAAGCACCGTAAATTTATCATCAAACAGTTGGTTATTGTCGGGGCGCTGGCCGTGACAAGTTACCTGCTTTATTTCGCATCAAAAACGGAGTGGTTGCTTGCCGTGGGTAATTTCCTGGTGTTTGCCGCCATTCTTATTGTGTTCTATCATTCCCTGCTGAAACTTTACATCAAATGGTGGCAGGAAAAAGGCTGGCCATTCTTCATTGGGATTTACGAACGCCAGTTGCGTATGGTACTGAAAGGACGAAACCCATTGTATCTGTTGCTGATAATTACCGGACTGTTCTTCCTTACGTTTGTGCTGGTAGGCATACGTTCGCCCAAGGTAGTTTTCTTCCCCGAAAACATGCCTAACAACATCTACGTGATGGTAAGGATGCCGGTGGGCACCGACCAAAAGGCCACCGATTCGGTTACCCGCATCGTGGAGAAAAAAGTGTATAATGTGCTGGGTAAGGACAATCCTATTGTGGAATCAATCATTACCAATGTTGCGCTGGGTGCGGGTGATCAGCAGGATTTCACCCAGGCGGTCAGTTCCGAAAAAGGTAAAGTTACCATCAACTTCGTGGAATACAAATACCGTGGCGATCAAAATACCCTGGCTATCCTTGAGAAAATTAGAAAAGAGATCAAAGGCATTCCTGGTGCTGAGATATCCACCGAGAAGAACCGTGCAGGACCTCCAACGGGCAAGCCCATCAATATTGAAATTACGAGTGAAAACCTGCCCAACCTGATTCATGATGCAACCGCGTTTAAAAAATACCTCGATTCTTTGCAAATTCCGGGTGTGGAGGAGTTGAAGAGCGATTTTCAGGATAACAAGCCCGAGGTGGCCATCAACATCAACCGCGAACGCGCCAACCAGTATGGGCTGAGCACCGGGCAGATTGCAATGGAAATCCGCACCGCAGTTTTGGGTAAGGAAATCTCCAAATACAAGGTGGACGAGGATGAATATCCTATCCAGTTGCGCTATTCGGTGGAAACACGCGAGAATGTGAATAACATCATTAATATGAAAATCACCTACCGTGATATGACCTCCGGACAGCTGAGGCAGATTCCATTATCGTCGGTAGCCCAGTTGGAATACTCAAACACCTACGGTGGTATTAAGCGCCAGGATCTGAAACGCATCATTACCATTTCGAGTGAGGTGCTTACCGGATATACTGCCAACGAGATTGTGCCGCAGATTGAACGCCTTGCCGCCAATTTCCCGGCAAGCGAAGGGGTACAAATTAGCCTTACCGGTGAACAGGTGGAACAGGCCGAAACCGCCAGCTTCCTCGGTATGGCCATGATGATTGCCATTGGCCTTATCTTCTTCATCCTGATCACGCAGTTTAACTCCATCAGTAAAACCGTTATCATCCTGAGCGAGGTTATTTTTAGCATCATTGGCGTATTGCTGGGAATTGTTATTTTCAACATGACCATTTCGGTAATTATGACTGGTCTTGGTATTGTGGCCCTTGGTGGGATTGTGGTGCGCAACGGCATCCTGATTGTGGAATTTATTGATGTGTTGAAAGAGCGTGGCCTTAAAACCCGCGATGCCATTCTGCAGGCCGGTTTAACCAGGATTACTCCGGTAATTCTTACGGCAACAGCTACCATTCTTGGTTTGATTCCATTGGCCATTGGCTTTAACCTGAATTTTGCAACCTTATTCACCCACCTCGACCCGCAAATCCACATTGGCGGCGACAACGTGATGTTTTGGGGTCCGCTGGCCTGGTCCATTATTTTCGGATTGAGCTTTGCCACTTTCCTCACCCTGGTGCTGGTTCCGGCGCTTTACCTGATGGTGTATGAAATAAAAATCAAACTGAAACGACGCAAATCGAATAAAATCGCTGCAGTAAGGGCTTAGTTTTTAAGTTAGCTTATTAAAAAGGTGGCAGGATGAGATTCTGCCACCTTTTTTTGTGCAGTTTTTTCAATTTATTAACTAAATATTTAGGTTAACATTAAAATAATGCTTAAATTTGTTCATCGTGTGGAACAAATTAACACTTCTATTTTACTGTAGAGTTAAAAAAACAATCCACGGGAAAACGTGTTTTCTGACAGGATTTACAAGATTTACAGGATGATGGCTGAGCGGAATTTGAAATTCTGGTTATGATAAAAGCCATTTTAAGAAAGTGACAAACAGGCTTTATCCAACATGTACAAGTTTTGCAAGCAAAGTGCCCAAATAAAATTGATTTGCTAAATGTTGTATTTTGTAAAATATTTATACAGTATGCTACAATGCATGTTCCCAGGAATTAGCTGCTATAATGATTGAATAGAGCCATGAAAAGCGGGGCCTATGAATCCCATCTCTTGTAATTTTGAATTTTTTAGAAATTATAAAAATCGCAATTGCCTCATATTATACACATAAAGTAAATTCTTTTCAATTATGCTTGACTTATGAGAA
>SWCC01004438.1_pt1 | contig 45561 bp, 29 predicted proteins | sample 4692971 | NCBI WGS metagenome assembly SWCC01 (sample SAMN10267277, study PRJNA491770) | bioreactor metagenome | isolation source: DHS bioreactor inoculated with subseafloor sediment | place: Japan: off Shimokita Peninsula | collected 2006-08 | reverse complement strand
CATTTTTATACATATGATAAAAGGTTGAAATAGAATTTCCTATTAAGTAAAAGGGACTGTAAAGAAATGAAGAATTAATCTTCTTCATGGACTACATCGTCCTTTTTTCTTTAAAATTGTGGATAACTCTCCAAAAACACCTATTTTTGAGCATACTAAAAAGAGATTAGCTAAAATCTTTAGTTTTCAACTAGAAAATTATTCTATGATTCTATACTTTTTCTTATGATATTTTGCTAAATTATACCCGATTGCGATGAGCGTAAGCTCAAACTTAACATTTTGAATGCCACGACGTTTAAATCTTCTAAATTTCATAGCCTCTTTGATGACGCCAAATGCCCCTTCAACTTGTATCGAACGTTGTGTTCTAAGTTCAATACCTAATGGTGATGTTAAGTTTTTGATCACTTCTTTTTGATAGGCTATATTTTCATCATTGACTTCTTTGGTTTTACCGTTTGGTAACTGATAGACATCATTGCCTCTGTGATTATGAAATAAGTAAGTTAATCTTTCGCCATTTTTTGCGATGTAATCTTTTTTGTCTTTGATTAAATCATGAGAGAAATACGGGTCATTCATTCTTTTCTTATCTAATGTATCTTTGCTATACATACTGTATTTTTGATATAACTGCATATTGCATGCTGTAATATATCTATAGTTCATCAATCCCCCATATCCTGCATCAGCTACAGGATATAATGGATATCTGCCATATGCTTTCTTATAGCCTTCTAAAAAGGGGATTAATGTTTGATAATCATTTCGATCTTGATAAATATCTAAGTGTAGGATGTATTCATCAGATACGCCAATTTGTACATTATACCCCGGCTTTAACTGACTATTTCTCATATGGTCTTCTTTCATGTGCATAAATGTCGCGTCATGATCAGTTCTTGCACAGGAGTTTCTATTGGGACCTATCGTTTTGATAAAATCATTATATTCAAGTAGCTTTAAATGATAGTCTTTTATATGTTCATAATCCCTTTGTAGAACTGTTTTTCTTTGTCCTTTCCCATATACAAACTGTGTCCCTTGTTTTTCAAGTTCACGTGTTAGAAAGTCTAGAATCCTTTTTAGATATTCTACTTCATAGATGTCATATACTGGAAAAAAGATATCCATCTGTTGATAGGTATCATTGAGTGCTTTGATCTGTTTGGTGATTTTTTTATATAATTTATCTCGGAATTTTTCTAATGACTTTTTCCAGATAAAGGTGTATTTGTTTGCGTTCGCTTCAATCTTTGTGCCATCGATATAGAGTTTCTCTATATCTATGCTTTCTTCTTGAATCAAAAATTGATTCAGATCATAATAAATAGCTTCTAGATTCTTAATTAAATAGCGATCCATAAAATCTTTAATCGCTTGATGCGTTGGTTGTAGTTCATCTGTTAACCACAGGATACGTATATCATTTCTTGCTGCTTTTTCCATCGCTCTTAAACTTGTGATGTTTTCCATCTGGCAAAACAGGATCAATTTGAGCATATTGACTGGATCATAACCGATTCTTCCTCTTGGATCTCTTTCGGTTTTTAAGTACTTTTTGACCTCCATTTTTGAAAATACTTCGTCAAATGTTCTTACTTCACTATCAAATGGTATTAAAATACCTGTAGATAGTGGTAATTTTAACTGTTTTGCGTTAAAATAAACTTGGTGAAATTGAGTGTTTGTCATACTTCAATTATACCAAAAAACCGGGTCTTTTAGGAGACTCGGTTTTTGTTTAGGTCTGTTTTATTTATTTACAGGCCCATCTCTTTTATATACTTAAAGTTTAATCTTTTTCTACCTTCTTAAATAAAGTATGATATCCTTCTGCACCGTAAGTCAGTGACTTTGCAACTCTAGATATAGTTGCTGTTGAAGCTTTAGTTTCTTTAACAATATCTTGATAAGAATGTTTTTCTTCTAACATCTTCGCCACTTTCAACCTTTGTGCCATGTCGAACACTTCTTTAATCGTACAAAGATCTTCGAAAAAACGGTAGCACTCTTCTACTGTTTCAAGTTTTAACATCATTTCAAACAAATCATCTATATCCTTATTTGCAAACTTTGATCTATAGCTCATCATAACACCTTCTTTGCTTTATTATATCATCAAACTAAATTTTTTCACATAAGAAAAAAGTCTCACACTGAGACTTTAACGACTAAATGAAATCAACTTCAATGTTCCCTTTAAATGCTTTTGAATATGGGCAGAAGTTTTTTGCCATTTCAATGTACTTGTTTTGTGTATCTTCATCAACACCTTTAACTCTCGCTTCAACAACTAATTTGAATCTAAACCCTTCGTTTTCGATCATCATGAGTTTCGTTTCAGCTTTAACATATAAATCATCATATTTAACCTTATCGTTTTGCAGTAAATACTCCATTGAACTAGCAAAACAAGAACTGTAACCCACAGAAAATAATTCTTCTGGATTGGTTCCTTCTAGTCCTTTACCACCCATTTCGATAGGTTTAGCAAGTTTATATGTTATACCGCTTTGGGTATCTTTGATTTCACCGTTTCTTCCACCATATGTGGTTGCTGTTCTTGAAAGAAATTCTTTCATCTTTTCACTCTCCTTTTGCACTCTAATTATAACACTTCCTGAAAACCATTCAAAAGATATCGCTTTTAAAGTATAATAGATATGAAAGGATGTGATCATTTGAAAGAATTTCGTGTAGCGATTAGAGATATCGTTTCTTTTTTATATGCAAGTGGAGATTTATCAAGTGAAACCTTTCAAAACGTCTCAGCGTTAGAAGGGACTAAAGCACATCAATATGTTCAAAACAGATATACTTCTGATGATAAAAGTGAAGTCTCTATCTCTTATATGTATGAAAAAAATGATCATCTGCTTTTTTTAAATGGTCGTATCGATGGACTCATCAAAGATCATGATGATTATTTATTGGATGAAATCAAATCTACTAGGAAAAATATATTTGATGATGATTTTTCATTTAATCAAGAACACTTGGCACAACTTAAATTTTATGCCTATATGTACATGAAAAACGAAGAACTAGATCAAATCGAGGGTAGAATCTCTTATATTCAAATATCTGATTATCAAATCAGATATTTTCCCTTTACCTTTTATCTTCGTGATTTAGAAGTATTTATTAGCGAATCTATTTCTGAATATCTAGAATGGATTTATATCATTGAAAACTATCAAAAAGAAAAATTTGATTCCATATCATCTTTATCATTCCCATTTGATACTTACCGTCGTGGGCAAAGAGAGATGATGGCTGCTGTATATCAAACTATCAAAGATAAAGATATACTTTATGCAATCGCACCTACAGGTATTGGAAAAACGATGGCATCATTATTCTCATCCATTAAAGCACTCGATAACGACAGACAAAAAATATTTTATTCAACTGCTAAAACTCAAGGAAAGTCAATTGCAATAGATGCAATCAATATATTAAGACAAAAAGGATTAACCATAAAAGCTTTAGAAATCACCGCAAAGGACACAACATGTTTTTTAGAGAAAAGAAATTGTGATCCAAATATTTGTCCTTTCGCAAAAGGCTTCTTTGATCGTTTGAAGGATGCTACTATTGACATTTTTTCAAACGCAGATATGTTAGATAGATCAACCATAGAATCCTATGCTAGAAAACACGAGATTTGTCCATTTGAATATAGTTTGTATGTGTCTTATTTTGTAGATATCATCATCTGTGATTACAATTATGTATTCGATCCTAGAGTTCATCTTGTCAGATACTTTGATGAGTTCAATTATCAACCTCTTTTACTAGTCGATGAGGCACACAACATGATTTCTAGATCTAGAGATATGTATAGTGCAACTATCTATAAATCTGATTTAATCAAATTAAGAAGATTAGGTAGTAAACTTAAGCCCTCGATTAAGCATGCAATAAAAAGAGTATTAGATGCGCTTCAAATCTACGAAGAAAGACTTGAATATGCTTATTTCTTGTCAGATAAAGATTTAGATGAAGTTTTGTATGATACTGTAAGAAATCTACTCACAAAAATAGAAAACAGTTTAAAAGAAAATCCAAAATATAACAACAAAACCCAAATATTAGATATATATTTTACATTTCTAGCATTCATAAAAATCTATGATTATTATAGTGATACTTATTTAACAAACATCTACAAAGATCAAGATGACGATCTCATCATCGAGCTTAGATGCTTAGATGCTTCAAAATATATTTTAGATACCTTGGTAAACAAAGCATATGGTTCAACTTTTTTTAGCGCAACCCTTCATCCAATTGAATACTATAAAAAGTTGATCAGTCAAGACGTCGGAGAAACCCTGAAAATTAAATCCCCCTTCCCGCCAGAAAACCTTAAACTTGTATTGTATAACTCAATATCAACACGTTTTAAAGATCGGTCAGATTCCATTCATGAAGTTGTTCAAATCATCTTAAGTACAATCAATGAAAAAAGCGGCAACTATATCGCATTTTTTCCATCCTATCAATATTTAAATCAAGTTTATGATATCTTATCAAATCATGACATTGAAATCATTTTACAAGAACGAGCGATGAATCACGAAGAAAGACATCAAACAATAAACATCTTTAAATCGGATAGCAATCAAACAAGACTTGGGTTATTTGTAATGGGTGGGATGTTTTCCGAAGGTATAGATTATATTGGTGACATGCTATCAGGTGTCATTGTTGTTGGTGTAGGACTACCTATGATTAATGAACTCAACAATCAACTCAAAGACTACTACGAAAAAACTTTTAACAAAGGATTTGATTATGCTTATCAATATCCTGGCATGAACAAAGTCATTCAAGCAGTAGGACGCGTCATCAGAACACCCAACGATCGCGGAGTAGCAATTCTAATTGACGATCGCTTTGATACACCTTACTATAGGAAACTCTTCCCTATCGAATGGAAAACATATGAACGTATATCTTCACAACATAAATTAAAAATATCTTTAAATAAATTTTGGAACAAATAATAAAAGGGTCGTTCACTGAACGACCCTTTTTTACGACTTTTAATTAAGGGATTATGATCTGATGTGCCCCATCAGTAATATACCACTGGAACATGTAATTTAGTGAATCTAACCATAAATACCCTTCAATAGTGAGTTCACTACCAACTTGGGCATTTAATTCAGTATTAAATGCATCATAATCACTAGGAACAATCTCAATACTATAATATTGATTACCATAATAACCACTTACAAAATACTCATCAGACTGAATATAATACGTATACCCATCAGAATATAAAGTACCTGTAATCTCAACATATAAGTAAGCATTGTCTTCATCTAAATACTCTAGATTCATGATATCTAAAAAATCAACGACAACAGGCGTTTTAACAACTGTTTGCCCACTTTGAAGTTCATCAACGACAGCACCTAAATCAATGTAACTCACTACACCCATATCATCTTCAAATAGCGTTGAGCCAATTACTCTGACTTCGTCACCAATACTTAAATCCAAGTCAGCATATCCAAATGTTGCCCAATCATTAATATAAACTTTAGTTGCATGAGTACCATCATCAATCATAAAGTAATAAATATCAGTTCCATCATAAATGATTTGGTTGATAACGCCAACTGTTTGAACATATGTACCTTCAGGAACACGTAAAGTTTCTTTAATACTCATATCAGTTCTTGGATGAATCGTTAACTGAATCGTTGTTTGTCCTGTAGCAAGCCCGTCTTGTGAAGTCACAGTAACCAATATATCAACAACTGTTTCAACATCAACAATATTTAACAGCATATGATTAAGATCGATATAAGCTGCATCTAGTGGATCTACTAATTCATATGCTATGGTCGTATAATAGAATGGATCTCCTAAAGGTAGGTCATCTTCAATCATCATACCTGATTTTAAATGTAGGTCTCCTAAATATTGATCAATGAGTAAAATAACTTCATCAACACTATCTTGCCCAGCAAGTGGTATTAAATCAAGTACATCTAAAGTGCCAAATGTATCAAAGACCATATACTCATCTCTAACAAGTTTAGTTGAAATGAATCCACCGATTTGAACATATGCATCCATATAATCAAATAAATCTTCTCCACCACTCCATCCAGCTAATCTTAAATAAATCATCTTACTATCATCAGTTAATGTAAACATTTCAAGGTATGGATCATAACCTAACTTACCACTAACAGCAAGCGGTTGTTCATCTATTGGATTTAAGTCATAATCATTGATGTATAAATCATTAATAGTCACTGGTGTATAAGTGATACTTGAACTACCATATGAAGTTGTCAATAAGTAAATATTATATGTGTAATCTGCTTTACCACTGATTAATGATTTTTGACCAATCAGTAATATTTGATCACCTGGATTCACATAACTATATCCGTAGCTTTCTAAATAATACACCTTATCTTCGATCAGTAAGTAGTAATATCCAAATCCACTCATTAAAACTTCTGCTTCTAAAACGATTTCTTTCGTGCCTTCTTCAACAGCAAATAGATCAGCAAGAGTCACTGCAGTAAATCCATTTAAGTGAACCTTAAGGATCATTTCTTTTGTAATACCATTATAAGAAACTTCAAGATTAAGCTCAATGATTTGATCTTCTCCAGTAAGTTTTGTAGAAAAAGCATTGCTATAAAACTCAATAAATTCTCCACCACTCACAACACTATATGTCATGGTCATACCTGGATAACCTTTACTAAATATTTGATTTAATCCTGGTAATGAAACCCATTCAAATGGCATACGTATTGGATTATAACTTTCAAACTGCATCACAACTCGATCAAGTGCCATCATAACAACTTCTTCATCTGTGTAACCGTCTAATTGAATTGAGTTAGAACCATCGTATTTATAATCATTGAGCATGATGGTTAAACTTGTTTCATCGTATAATGAGTTCACTCCGAAAACGAATCCATCGATTGCAACTTGATATCCAACATATTGACTTAATACTGGCCAATATGCATCTGTCATTGAAATGAGAACATGATGTGTACCATCATTGATCACGAATGCTCTTGTTGAATCAATATAAATTTCTTCTACGACACCACTTACATTTACTGGTGTACCATAAATGGTAGTATTTGTCATATCTAGAGCAAGTAAATCTGATATTGTTTCTTCTGTAAATACATATGAGACTGTTTCATTTCTTGCATAGACAGAAATTGCATTAAAGTCAATTTCGTAACGATTTTGAATCACAACAGCTTTTCCGCTAATCTCTAAAGTATCACCGATTAATCCATACATACCATAATCATATAATTGATAATAAACATCATAATCGAGGGTTACATAAACAATACCTGTTGTATCATCAATCAGTAATATATGTTGATTATCTATAGACTCAATGACACCAACAACCATACCTCTTATCGTATAGGCATTTAATGGATCAGTAACCATATCTGCGATTGTTGAAATAACGACAGATGATGATTCATTATTGAGAACTGTCATGGTAATATTAAATGTTTCAGTTTCAACTCCAAACTCAATCGTCACATCCACGCTAATTGTTTCATCAGATTCAACCGAACCAATATAATCATAGATGATATCAAGCGTACCGTTTATATCATCAAGTGGATTCATTGTAAAGATACCATCTTTAAATAATCGATAAGCTTCATTAAAGTCGAAATACGATTGTTCTTCAACAGGTTGTTGGTAAACATCTAAGATATAAGCTTTTGCGATCGCTAGTTTTTCTAAATCTGTGTAACTAGAAACCAATACATCTCCTTCAAATCCTAAATATCTCAATACAAAACCATAATAGTAATCATGTGTATGTAAGATTGCTCGAAGTGTGACCATTTGTCCTTCATAAAGCATAAGTTCATCTTCAGTAAGTTGATCTGGAAACTCTATGACAACTTGTCCATAAACAGTTTCTAATATCATAGAATAGTTACCATAAGCAGTAACAAGATGACCTTCAACTTCAATCCATTGATTATAAATGCTGTAATCTTTTGAATTCAGATTGACTAAAGTTTCCATATCATATGTTTGATATGTATAAGTAACAGGTTGGTCAGTCTGAATGATGTCTAATACAAAATTATCTGATCCATAATTACTTACAAATCTTAGTGTATTATTGTATGTGCCTAGATATACATTAAGTAAAACTTCATCACCTTTTCTAACACCTGGAAGTGTTTCAGCAATTAAGAACTCATTACCTAATCCATCTGAGATATAACTATACATAGGATGCCAATAAGTAATCACACCTTGAATGACATATTGTCCATACATATACTCTCCTGGAATTTCCGCCAGTGGAGTGATTTCAAGCGCATGAAGTGTTGATGTAATAGTCAAGACTGCACTTGCATCACCTTTCGTAATGGTTGCAGTCATAGATATTGGCACATCAACTAAACTATAGGTAAAACTTTGACTTTCCATATCGTAATGATCAATCATGTCTTGTGATAATTCCCAAGTAATGCTTGCGCCTAGTTCAGGGTGATATGGATAAAGTGGGAAATAATCAAATGCATAAAACTCGATGTTTTCAAACTGATACATTGCTGATTGCTTAATGGTATCAACAAGTTCTTGATCAGTATATTCAGGAATTCTAATATCTTCTCTAATACCTTCATAAAGTAATACCATAGATTCATGACTCATACCGATATAACCTTTGATATAAACTTCTAAGTAACCATATTGCATGAGTTTTTCGAAACCTGAATATGTTGATGATTCAACTGTTAACTCATAGATGCCATCAACTAATCTAGAACCATGATAACCCATAAATGATTCTAATATATAACCTCTAACTTCTATATACTGTCCGTATACTGTAGGATCAGTCAAATCAAGACTGTTAATTTCTTCTAAAGTCATAGGTGTTGGGACAAGATTAAGTTCATTTTCAGTTGAAATAATATCTAATATCTCAAATCCCATATTTTCTTTACTCAAGACGACTATGTTGCCTTCTAGTCTTCTTTTAACCGTAACAATCAAGCGATCGCCAATTCGAAGATTATCATCATTATAAGCAAATACAGAACCTGTATCATCTTTTAATAGTGCATGTCCCATTTCTGTTGTTGAGACAACAATAACATCAAGTGTATAAGTGGCACCCTCTATACCAGTTAAAAGTTCTACAACTGTTTGTGTATAAAGCGGAATTACTGTAACACTAATTGTTATTGTGTCTGTGACGAGTGGATCTGCTTGAGACGTAAATGTTACTTCAAAATCAATCACTGTTACATCATCTACATCTATAAACATTTGTGCTGTATGATCGTAATAGACTGCGTTGTCACCAACTGCTTGATAAGTCACAAATGTAAATCCTAGTGGGTCAGCATCAGGAATAAAGAATGTTGTCTCTTCCATATACTCATCTTCAAATCCGAATGTTGTAAACAAGTATTGAATGAGCATAACTTTTTCTAACTCTGTGAATGGATTAGCTACAACACTGACTAAAGAAAGTTCGTAATAGCCTTTATCAAATACAAGAACAAAAGTCATTTGAACTCTTTCCATAACTAAGGCTTCGAGTTCAGCTGTTCTTGTTAGATTATAAGAAGGACCGTACAAAGAAATACCCTCTAGTGATACAGTATCAAGTAATGCATATTGACCATCTTCACTGAACAATATACCTTCAAATTGATATAAATTATGAATGTATGAAGTAGAAGGTATACTTAAATCTTCGATATCAGCAAATGGAAAATCAAGTGCAACTTTAGGTGTATTTCCTGAAGAATCAACAGTCACATGTGTAATGTTTGTAATATACGGAATATCTCCATCAAATGCTAACTCACCAGTTATAGTAACCATATCATTAAGATCAACACCTGTATGATCACCCATGACATATACATAACTTGTATCATCATAAATATAGAATCCTAAAACTGTTTGATCATTTTCACCATAAACAATACCTGTAACAGTAACAATCGTTCCAGATGGTTGATTTAGCTTAACAATCAAAGAATTCGGATCTGTTGCATCAATCCAATATGCATATAGTGTAATATTCTCATCTGGCATTTCGTCAAATACGAACGGTTGTGTATATCCACTATCTAAATACCAACCTCCAAAAATATAGTCTTGTTTTGTCGGTTCAGTTGGTTCTGTAATTGGTGCCATGAACAGATGAGATTCACTGACGACTGCACTTCCACCCATGGAATCATAGGTAATCGTATATGTTTTAATTTGCCATTTCGCATAAACTACTGTCATACCTGCTGGCATGTTGGTATCATCAAAACTTAATGTAAGTTCAACATCTTTATACCAACCTAAAAAGTCATAACCTGATTTGGTTGGTGTTGGAAGAGTGATTGTAGAACCGGTAAGTTCAACTAAATCATCAAGCTCATCTCCACCTTTAGTGTCGAACTTAATCGTAGATGCTGCAGCTTCCCATTTCGCATATAATGTTATATCAGCATTTGGATATGTTGTAAGATCATTCACTTGTGTAAGTGCTTCATCTTTATACCAACCAACGAATGTATATCCTAATTTTTGTGGGTCAATCGGTAGGATAATCGCAGATTCATATAATCCAGTAGTTGGTGTAACAAGTGAGCCCTCATTTGAATCATAAGAAATTGTAATTTCATTTCTTGTATAATACACAACAACTTTTGCTGTTCCATCTGCTTCAACAAAAGTATCTAAATCATTTAGATCATTACTAGCATCATAAGTAAAACCTGAAACAACACCTGGTGTATGTGTATAAGTAGATGCTGTAAATGCTGTTGTGTTTTGTATTTCTTTTAGCTCATATACACCGTCAGTTAAAGTTTCTACATATATTTCAATATCCACATTCACTAATGCTGGATCCCATTTTGCATAAATCGTAATACCATTTAGTGGCATTGTAGTGATTGTGTACGCTGTTGTTAAAGTTTCATCACTATACCATCCAGCAAATGTATATCCTTCTTTTGTTGGTGCAGTCACATCTGGTATATCTAACTCATATCCTAGTTCAATGGGATCAATTGTTGTTCCACCATCTGTAACAAATGTCATGGTATATACAATTGGACTCCATTTTGCATATAATGTAATACCGCCTGATGGCATTGTACCAAATACATAAGGATCTGAAGTTAAAGCTTCATCCGTATGCCAACTTTGGAAGTTATATCCTTCCTTTGTTGGATTTTCTGGTGCAGTAACTGTTGATAAATATAACGCTTCAATTGTTGTTATTGTAGATCCACCATTAGAATTAAAAATGATTTGATAGGTTTTAGGTGTCCACTTCGCATACAACGTTAAATCATTTTCAGGCATTACAGTCGCTGTAAATGCTGTTGTTAATCCTGAGTCAGTATACCAAGCATCAAAGTTATAATCAGCTTTAGTTGGTGTTGGAAGTGTCGGTATAGTTTCACCTGCTTCTAACTCAAGAGCAGCAACACTACTACCTCCATTGCTATTAAAAGTGATGGTATATGTCACAATAACTTCTTCCCATTTAGCATATAATGTGACATTATTTTCAGGAATGGTCGTAAAAGTATAAGGTGTAGTCAATGCTTGATCACTATACCATCCTTCAAATGTGTATCCATCTCTGGTTGGTGCTGAAGGTTCTCCTAATGTATCACCTGGAACACCCACAATAGCAGTAACACTACTACCCCCATTGCTTTCAAAAGTAATGGTTACTGTTGCTTCCTCATCCTCTATCCATTTTGCATATAAGGTAGGGCTTTGATTTGTCAGTAACCCTGCAATTGCAAACGGATCTGTCAGTCCTTCATCAAAAAACCAGCCGTCAAACACATAACCATCCCTGGTTGGTTCTGGCAGGTTTATGTTAGATGTATCCGCATCAATAACTAAATCATCAATCTCACTACCACCATTGGAGTTAAACGTAATGGTGATCTCTTCGGTGCCTGTACAAGCAGCCAACGAAAAAAGCATAAACATCAAAAACATTATGCTTACAAGTTTTCGCATATCCAATCCTCCGCATCCTTTTTAGAGCATTTAGGACAAAAATGCAGACAAGAGCAATATTTCTCGTCTGCATTCGGATGTAGTTATTTATGTATAAAGCTCTTTACTCTATATTACAATATTCTTAAGAATTTTGCAATATAACTATGTAGTTTTTCCTTTAATAAGGCAACTATGCTTTATTTTTAAATAAAATATTGCTATTCATTACAGGTAATATATAAGGCGGGACATTTGAATTTGCTGTCACCGTAGTTACTAAAGCTCTGATATATGGATATAAAACGGAAGTTGCATTGGTTTTTGCGATCGGATATAATTTTTCATCTTCCCATCTAGTGAACAAAAATTTACCAGATATCTGAACATCCATAAAAAATGGAATCGCATTATTCGGATCATCAAAAGATACAGATAAAGACATTGTAAATGTGTTATCATCGATCCTTGTCATCTCTCTATCAAATTTTGGTGTAACTTTGATTTTCGGATGCTCTTTTACATCAAAACTTTTGTTCAATATAAATGATACTTTATCAACTGAGTATCCAATCAACCGAATTAATATATTTTGATTTTGTTCCATCATACCCCTTCTTTCTATGGTAACTCTAAGTATTCAACAATTTTTAATATAACATCTTCTTTATCCAAAAACTCGTTATGTGCTGTATGATCAACAACATAAAACTCATATAAATCATCAAATGCAAAAGACAACTTCTCTGATAGCTCAAATGGTATCGTCATATCCGTTTTTGATGCGATAATCAGTGGACTGACATCTACATCTTTTGCATAGGTCATGGAATCAAATTCTTCAACAACAAGTTTGGATAATATGCCTTTAAACATAGGGAGATGCGCATTAAAGATATCTGTAATGTTGGAATATGGTGCAATTAATATCAGTCCCTTAATATCATACTGAGATGCTATATAAGTTGCTACTCCAGTGCCTATGGAATATCCATAAACATAGATATTGTTTTGATCGACATAATCCAAGTTAGAAACATACTCATAGACTTTTTCACTCATTTGAATCATAGCATCATCATTTGTTTTTCCATCGCTTAATCCATAACCTGGATAATCGATCATAATAAACTGATAGTCTTCAAAATGAGTAAAAAAATGTTCTTTGTACATACGATAAAATGTTTGAGCTGATGATTCACCATTACCTGCAAAATAAATAATGGTTGGTAGTATCTTTTCTTGATTGATCTTTCCGAATCCTTGATAGGTTAGATTTGAATCTACATCTTCAATTTGATAAGTTTCATATAGATCTAACTCCATAAGCTTCTCATAAGCGAAAGTGCTATGATTCGGATGATACAGCAATAGGGGTTGAGCCTTAATGATTAAAAAGGATAAAGTTATCAATACTATCAATAGCACAAAGACAATCTTCATATAAGGATGATGATTCATTTTAAATAAATATCTTATCCTAAACTTGGGTAATCCCTTTTGCTTTCTAATGGTTTTGATGATGTGATAAAGTACTAATATAGAAACATATATGATTGCCCATAACCTTGTCATCATAAGTAGTTCTATATACCAAGGTGCACGATATACCTCATCATAACTCAGCATACTCAAATATAATTGATATCCCCAATAAATGAAAATCATCCATACGAAAATTTTTAATATATACTCGACAATTTGTAGAGTCTTAAATGTTTTAAGTTTCATAATCTTTAATGAGTTCATCCATCAAATGTGGATGATGTATATCAAATTTGAATAGCGTGTCAATTTCATCCTTATTAACATCAGAAAGTGCTTTTGGCTGATAATCGAATGCTTTATCTTTATCAACCAATAAGGATCTTACACCTTCTTTAAAATCATGAGTGTGTATGACTTGTTCACTTAGAAGTTGCTCAAATTTAAAACACTCAAACAAAGATAATTTTTGTGTTCTTTTCAACATTTCTAATGTGAAATTCATTGCGGTAGGTGACATTTCTAAAAACTTACTTCTCAACTCTACCTCAAATGGAATATCTAAATCAATAGAATCAAACATATCCATAATTGTATCTTTAGAAAATACTTTTTCAATTGATCTCACATGAGTTTCAATAATCGATGTTTGAATATCCTGAGCAGCGTAAAGTTTTAAAAACATTGATAATTGCTCATGTGTTCCTATGGCTTTAAAAGGGTGTTCAAAAAGGGTGTTTTCAATGTTTTCCCACAAGTCATGTTTAATCACATAATCCGCAATATTTAAGTAGACTAAATCACTATCTGATAAAACAGGTCCAAGAATACCCATATACCTGCCGACATGATGAGGTATTTTGTTCAAAAAATAGCTAGCTCCAACATCCGGGAAAAATCCGATTTTTGTTTCTGGCATTGCTAGTTTTACATGTTCTGAAACCACCATATGTGAAGCTCCTATAGAAAGTCCAACACCGCCTCCAAAGACATAACCATCAATAAATGTTAATATAGGTTTTGGAAAGTTTTGGATCATATAATCCAGCGTATATTGCTTAGAAAGATATGTTCTTGGATAAACTAAGTCGCCCTTAATGCTATGCTCATATAAAGATTTTACATCTCCACCAGCACAAAAAGATTTTGGATGATTAGATGATAAATAAACCATATAAATATCATCATTGGTCTTCCATTTGACCAATTGATTACTAATAACTTCTATCATTTCTAATGATAAAGCATTTAAAGCACTTAATCTATTTAGTTTAATCCATCCAATATGATTTTTCACTTCAAGAATTACTTGATCAGTAGTCATCATACATATTGCCCCACTTACAAAGATCTTTAACTCTATTTTAACATGATAATCTTATAAATGCTTGCATCAAATAAAAAGGCTCAAAACGAGCCTTGTTATCATTTATTTGTTCTATATTTTTCTTTATCTAAATACATTTTTTGATCTGCTCGTTTCACTAAGTCCTTTGGTTTGATGTCTCTATCTTGCTGATATGCTGCAATGCCATAAGATACGCTAAACTGATATGGTCTATCTTTGTTATACGCATCAACCATTTCATTAAAGAGTACTGACTGTTGTTGATATAGCTTATTGGTTACACCGACAAAAATACAGCTAAACTCATCTCCACCGATACGATAACACTTACCCAGTTCCCCAAATGTCTTTTCAATCATCTGATATCCGTCGATTATCATTTGGTCGCCAACATCATGCCCAAAGTTATCATTAATTGTTTTTAAATCATTAAAATCAAAATAAAGCATCTTCAACTGTTTCTTACTTTGAGGATGACTGAATAATAAATCTAAATCTTCTTCAAAAGCGTGTCTGTTTTTACTTCCAGTCAAACGATCAATGTATGCCATTTTTTCTAGTGTTTCTCGTTCGATTCTAATATGATAATTTCTATTAAGAATCATGATATATCTAGAGAAAAGAACAATCATGAATATAACAACTATGCCTTGTACAAAAACAGAAATTAAATCAAAATCTTCAAACAAGAATGAAGCAAACTCCATAAATCCAATGATAGCAAATATAACAAAATATAACATAAAAGTTTTTGTAGCTTGATGTCTTGGATGTCTCTTGAGATTTAACACCAATAAAACAAATACTAATAAAGCTAATAAAATAAGCGATAACTGAGTCAAGATGACACTTTCGAAAAACCCAAGAACATTAAAGTGTTGAAGTAATATAATACCTATAAATAAACTAAATGAATAAACGATGATTCCATGAAAAACTTTTACGTAATCACTTAAAATATTTCTTTTTAAATAAACTGCTATTGGTATAGGTAATAATGCAAGCGCGTAATAAGATAGAGCTCCAATCATATACTGACTATCTACAAAAATCTGTAGTGTTCTTGATTCAGAAATTATCCATAATGACAACACAATTGCAAACAACCCTAAATAGACTACATCATTGTTTTTAATCTTATCGACAAATAAACTAATAAATGATATGATTAAGCCCAAAATTAAAGTTAATAACCCCACCAATAAGCCACGCCCATAATCAATAAAAATATGGGCATTTAAATCGTTGTAAGCACCGTAATAGATTTCATTAACTTTCCCACTCATTGCCTCAAATGGTGTGCTTAAAAAGACTGTCAACTCTAATCCATCACTATCTGCAGGTACTGGAATATAGTGCCATAAACTTGCATAAGGTATACTCGGATTTTCTTCTCTTAAATCATGGGCATAGATGATGTTTCCACCGATTGCTACAACAACATCTTGTAAAGATCCTCTAATTAATAAATATTGCGGGTGTTTAAATGTTTCAGGTAAAATCAAAGAAAAACCATGAGTTTCTCCAGCTTCTAAATTAAAGTCATATGGTAAGTCAAAATAAGTGTTGGTCGCGTGATCCTTCCAACCCTCTGATAATGGATATGCATCTGTAATTTCCAACTTGTGTTCTCCATATTGATACACTAGACCAAGACTTATAAACACACTCAAAATGAGTACACTAATGATGAGGGTCCTATATCTGAAAAAAGTTTTCATAAACACTCCTAAACATTTATTAAAAGTATAAGATAAAATGTTGATTGTGTCAATGCAAATGATAATTAAATAAAGTAAATGATTAGGTTATAAAGTTTTATGCTTATGGTGCCTTGATTTACATACATATAAATATTTATCTGCTCTTTTTTGAACATCAGCAATCCGATCATATTTGTCTAATCGTTTGTTAAATCCAATTGATACACTAACATTTAATCCAAATAGATTTATTTGAGTTAGTTGCTCTTTAATTTGACTCTCAATATCGAAAAGATCTATGTCTTGTTCATAAAGAATAACAAACTCATCTCCACCAATACGGCATACTGTAGCATCACTTGCAATTTTTTCTATGACTTCGCTAACTTTTTGCAATAGTTGATCACCTACATGATGTCCGAAAGTATCATTAAACTTCTTTAAATCATCTACATCTAGTAGCATCAAGCTTATGGGGATATCTTTAGCATCGATTAATTTAATATAATCCTCATAATATCTTCTATTATATAATCCTGTTAAATAGTCATGGTATGAAAGATACTCAATTTCTTTTTGTTTTTCAATGCGTTCTGATATGTCTCTAAATACAATGACTACTCCATCTTCAATGCCGTGAATATCTTCTATAGGTGATGCTGAGTATTCAATAGGAAATTTCTGATTCTTATGATTAACCAATATACCTTGTTTGACTTGAATGCCTTTTTTGGATTTAATCACTTGCAACGCGATATTGCCTAAGCATTTTCCTTCGTTCATATCTTCAACTCTAAAAAACTTATCTAATTTTTTTTCGATAATAACTCGTGATCTTTCTTCAAAAAAAGTTTTAGCGACAGGATTAATCATTGTGATAACCCCTTTTTGATCAGTCGCAATAATGCCATCCCCGACAGAAAATAAAGTTTTTTTAAATGTGTCTCTTTCTAAAGATAGAGTTTCTTCTAATTTTTTTTGGTCAGTGATATCTCTTGCAGTTCCAGAAAATCCTATCGTTTTTCCAGTTTCATCTTTTATAGTTACTGCGTTTGTGCTAAAAAATCTCCAAGATCCATTTTTATGTTTTAATCTATAAGTGGTGATTTCAAGTCGTTTATTTTGTTTGCTAATATCTCTTAAAAATGACCCTAATTGTTTGACATCGTCTGGATGTATATAAGGTACTAAAGATGTATTTAACGCTTCTTCAATGGAATATCCTAACAATCTTTCCCATGCCTTAGAAACAAAGGTTATGTTGTACTCAAGGTCTAGTGTATAAATGATATCATAGCTACTTTCAATTAAATCTTTATATCTTCTCTCACCTTCAGCTAATCTTAATTCTAACTCTTTAGATTCTGTAATATCATGATGAGTTCCCACCATAATCAGTGGTTTTTGATCGCTATCCCAATCGATTACTTTACCACGATCTAATACCCATCTATAACCACCATCTTTGTGCTTCATTCTAAATGTATTTTCATAATATTCTTGTTTCTGATCGATTGAATCTTGAACTGTTCTTAATGCATGCTCTTTATCATCAGGATGTACAAGTTCTTTCCAAGTCTCAATACTTATGGGTGATAACTCTTCTAAAGTATATCCAACAATATCCGCCCATCTTTCATTAAACACAGTATATCCAGTTTTTATATTCCAATACCATGTTGCAGTATTGGTTGCAGTTATATAATCTTGACTATCTTCTACACTTAAATTTAAGTAAGTAAATACTTTTGTTAATTCATCGGCATTGACACTGAATCCTGAAAGTTCAACATGATGGTCAACTTCAGTAATCAGTCCTTTACTAAAATACCAATGATACGTTTCATCTTTATGTTTAAATCTTTGTAAAGTTACAAAATGATTATTCTCAGAATCAATCATAGATGTAATTAACTTTATCATTCGGTTTTGTTCATTTGGATGCCAAATATGTGACCAATCACTAAATGCTCCTCCCAAATCATCATAACCTAATATTTTCTTGCCCTTATCAGAAATAAAAAAACGATCTTTACTCGCATCCCATTTCCAAAATATTATATTTGCCAAATCTATTGTCTTTAATATGAAATCATCTTGTTGTACAACATTTTTTGAATCATCACTCATATTTTCACCATACTTTTGTGATTTAATTTTATCATAGATAACTATACTTTAATTCTTAAGTTTTCCTTAACAAATGCTTCATTTCTTAGATTTTCGGTTAAAATCCATAAAATTCTCTCCTGCAGTTTACTTTTCTTGACAGATGCTTTAAAATAGATGTATACGGAGATGGAGGATTGAATTTATGCCAAGAAGAATAACAGATGTTTGTATTGCATGCGGCGCATGCCAAGCAGAATGTCCTGTTGATTGTATCTCTGAAGGTGATATCTACGTCATAGATGAAGATATTTGCATTGATTGCGGTGCTTGCCAAGAGGTATGTCCAACAGACGCTATTATTGAAGTTTAATAGCTTAAAAAGCAAAAAAACGCCTATACTTCTAGGCGTTTTTTTTATATTTTTGAGCCAGCTTGTTCATCAACAATCACGACCACATTTGGGTGTAATTGTAATATGGATGCTGGTAAATCTTCTGAAACTTCTCCATAAATCATTTTATAAACTGCATCTGCTTTTTCTTTTCCACTAGCCATAAGGATAATTTCTTTACTTCTCATGATGTTCTTAATACCCATTGTAATCGCGTATTTTGGCACTTCATCCAGACTATTAAAAAACCTCATATTATCTCTTCTAGTTTGTTCATCTAACTCAACAATAAATGTCTCATTACCAAAAGGTGTACCAGGTTCATTGAACCCAATGTGACCATTGCTACCAATACCTAATATTTGAATGTCTATATGTTGTTTACTTAAATCTTTATTATAAGCCTCTGCATGACTATCAATATGATTAACATCATTATTCGGTATATGAACATTTTCTAACTTCATATCAACTTTTGAAAAAAGATGATTATGCATATACTGATAATAACTTTGCGGATGATTCCGATCAATGCCAATGTATTCATCTAGATTAAAACTAACGACCTCTTTAAAACTAACGAGGTTTTTTTCGTATGCTTCAATAAGTTTTTCATATAATCTAATCGGTGTGGATCCTGTTGCTAATCCTAAAACTGATTTAGGCTTTTTATTTAATTGTTCTACAAGAATTTCACTTGCTTTTTGACTCACTTCTTCGTAGTTTTTACATCTGATTATTTTCATGTTCTCATCCTATATGTTGTATTTTAATGACTCTCTTATGTTTCCATGATGTTGATCCAACAATTCCTTAATTTTTGATGGATCTTCAATCTTGCTCATGATTGCAAATATGGCATATTTCACAGAACCGTATTTATCTAGATATCTTTGTGCAACATCAGTTCCTACACCAGTAATCTCGGTAACAATTCTTTGAGCTCTTGAGACCAGTTTATCATTACTCATCTGCACATCAACCATTAAATTCTCGTAAACTTTACCTATTTTCACCATAGATGCCGTTGTAATCATATTGCAAATCAATTTTTGGGCAGTTCCACTTTTCATGCGTGTAGAGCCTGTCAAAGGTTCGGCACCAGTAATCGCTTCAATTGGATATGCTGCAACTTTAGCAATTTCAGAATCAAAACTTGTTGTAATACAACCTGTCTTACATCCAATCTTATTGGCATATTCTAAAGCACCCACAACATATGGTGTTCTACCGCTTGCTGCAATACCAATAACAACATCATTCTTATTTAAATGGTGATTTTCTAAATCAAGGACAGCTGCTGCTTTAGAATCTTCAATCCCTTCTATGGCAAGTCTAAGTGCTGTATCCCCACCAGCAATAATTCCAACAACCATATCTTCTGGTACACCAAAAGTTGGAGGGCATTCACTGGCATCTAAAACCCCGATACGTCCCGATGTTCCTGCGCCAATATAAAACAGTCTGCCTCCGTGAGTAAAAGCTTCTGTGACAACTTCTACAACTTCAGATATTTGATCTAAAGCTTTTTCCACAGCTAATGGAACTGTTTTATCCTCATTGTTAATTAAAACTAAAATTTCTTTTGTTGATACGATATCAATGTTCTTAGTCTTGTTGTTTCTTTTTTCAGTACTGATTTTACTAATATCTATCATAAAATCACCCCTTCTTTAGTTTTAAAAGACTTAAATAATAAGCGCCTTTCACAGGACTTTCATCATTTTCATTTAAATCAAAGTCTTTTATACTCATCTTAATTTGTTCTAAAAAATATTTTTTCATTATAGCTGATTTAGTAAGAAATCCGCCTCTTAATGCGATAATCAGTTTTTGTCTATGTTTCATTTTCAAATATGCTCTAATGGTCTGCCTTGCTAAAGTTTTCGCTTCATCCTCTATAAATTTGATAGCTTTTGTATTTCCATTTGAAGCAAGTTGATCTATATATGATGAAATTTTTGCAACTTTGGTTTTTTCATTTGCATATACAAAATCTCTAATTCCAAAATGATGTTTTACATTTAAATGGTCTAGGATTAGTTTACCAAACTCGTCATATGATCCTTTATCTTCATAAACATCAATCACATCTTTTAAGGCTGAAATACTTAAATGATATGCTGAACCTTCATCACCAAGCAAATGACCGTATCCACCAATTTGCTCTAACCTTTGCTCATCACTATACATAACAACGCTACCCGTGCCACCAATCACCATAATGACATTTACATTCATTGTTTTTTTAACATCATATAAAGCAATTAAGACATCGCTTTCTAAGCTGACTTTAGCGTGATACTTTTCTCCTAAAGCGTCTTCAAAAGATGCTTTTTCTCTTATTTTCGAGTATCCAGATATACCAAGTTGAATCCATAACTCATCTGTTTGTTTAAGATCTTTTGTTAAGTGGTCTAAAACATCAAATAAATTTTGAGTTGCTTGGTCATAGTCAATATTAAAATTTGAGAAACCAGATGTATATCTTTTAATCTCGACACCTTCTAGGTTATATAAAACACCTAAGGTTTTGGTGCCCCCACCATCTACACCAATAATATAATTACTCATATTTAACCGGGACCTTTCCTTTTAACTCTAGTTCACCTTTTAAATATTTTAGCAATACTTTCATAGAGTTAGGTGTGTATTCATATAAACACACGTAGTTCTTTATTTTCTTACTATAATAGAGATCATATGGGTTTCTTAAAGAAATTACATGCATCTCTTTGTTTAATTCCGATAGTTTTTCAATAAGTTCAATTTGTTCTTGATACACATTACCATTATAGGTTGTAACCACTAACTGATCATACTGAGTTGCTTGTGTACATACAAGTTCGATATCACTTTGACTTGGTCTAATTGAAAGTTTAATCATATCAAGAGACTTCATGTCTTTTTCTATCATCTCGAACATGTCGTGATGTCCTAATCTTTCATCAGCAATCGTTGTTGCTTTAGGCATAATACCTATAAATAATGCCTTTTCTTTTAGTTTCAAAGGTTCACCTTTAACAAGACTCGCGGCACCTTCAACAACCTTATAACTCAAATCAACTACTTCTTTCTTTAAGATATCTTTTGATATATCTTCATATGTTTCTTCTAAATGAACAGGGTGAACAAACATTTTTTTAAAATCTAGAATACGTTTCACTCTATCGTCTATAACATTTTCATCTATTTTACCGTTAAGTACTGCATCCTTAATATAAGCTAAAGATTCGATTTGCAACGCTCTTGAATGGCAGATACAATAAATATTAACTCCAGCTTCAACTGCCATTAAACTTGCGTTTACAGTACCATAATTGTCAGCAATAGCTTTCATCTGCATACCATCAGTAACAATCAAACCCTCAAACTTAAACTCATTTCTTAGTAAATCCGTTATGACTTCTTTTGATAAAGTTGTTGGAAGGCCATCCTTAGTAAGCGCAGGAAAATCAATATGACTACTCATCATTGCTAATAAACCCTGATCAATCGCTTTTCTAAATGGAACAAATTCAATTTTTTCTAATCTTTCGCGATCATAATCAACTTTAGGCATACCTAAATGCGAGTCGACAACGGTATCTCCATGACCCGGAAAATGCTTTCCTGTAGCGATCACATGGTTTTGCATACCTTTGATATACGCTGAACCATATTCACTAACAACTTTTGGATCATCTGAAAAACTTCTTACACCAATTACTGGATTTTTGGGATTATTGTTCACATCAAGTACAGGCGCAAAATTCATATTCACACCTAATTTTTTTAGTTCATACCCCATATAATCCGCAATTTTATAAGTATCATCAATACTTGCGTTTGCTGCTAAAGTCATTGCACCAGGAAAAAACGTCGCACCTTGCTGAATTCGTGTGACCATACCGCCTTCCTGATCGATACCTATAAATAAAGGTATACCTATATGCTCATAAGCAAGTTTCTGTAATGTTTGATTTAATTGTTTTAATTGTTTTCCACTTGTAATATTTCTAGTAAATAAGATCACATTTCCTGCTTTATATTTTTTGATCATTTCAATAGTTTCATCCGTAACAGATTCGCCATCAAAACCAAACATCAGCAATTGTCCAATCTTTTCTTCTAGTGTCAAGTTTTTAACATCAAATTTATGATTATTCATAGAGGTGATATTGTCCTTTCGTTTCTTTAAATGCATGTGAATCTTCTGCTAACTTCATATATATTTCTTCTAATGATAATCTTTGAGTTCTTAAAAAATCATCACCATTTAATAAATCAATCATTGGATTCATACCTTCTTTATAAGGTGGTAAAAATTTGAATTCTTCGTGCATATTTGCTATATAGTGCAACAACGTAAACCCTGTTTTAATGGGTTTGAATGTCTGATAGTTTGTAACTACAACCTCAATACCTTCACATAAATGATCCTTATGCTTAGAAAATGTTGGTGTGAAATATACTTTTCTAAATTTGACACCTTCTAGGTCTGCATCATTCATTTTATCGATGACTGCATTGCTCTTAAGCCACGGTGCACCAACAAAACTAAATGGTTTTGTTGTCCCTCTACCTTCACTTACATTTGTTCCTTCAAAATAGCATGTTGCTAAATACGTATATGTAGACTCTTTTGTAGGGATATTCGGACTTGGCAAAACCCAAGGAAAATCTAAATGGATAGCATCTAGATCTCTTTGATATCCACTCATTTTAATAACGTCCAAGTCACATCCAATTTCATAGGCATCATTAAACATTATCGCAAGCTCTCCAACGGTAAGACCATATCTTTGAACAAGCGGATAATAGCCAACAAATGAACGATATTTTAAGTCTAAAATATTACCTTCTACTTCAACCCCACCAACAGGATTTGGGCGATCAAAGACAACAAATTTTTTACCGAACTCTTTTGCAGCCATCATAGCATATGCCATGGTATAAATAAATGTATAAAATCTAGATCCTACATCTTGAATATCAAAACATAAGACATCAATATCTTTTAACATATCGTAGCTTGGTTTTTTATTTTGACCATATAATGAATAAACCATACAACCAGTTTCTTCATCTAGGTAATTTTCTAATTTAACACCTGCTTGCAAATCACCACGAACGCCATGTTCAGGCGCATATAACGCAACCAGATCTGTCTTTTCTTTTAAAATGTCAATGGTTGATTTAAAGTTTCTGTCTACGCCAGTCGGATTTGTAATAAGTCCAACCTTTTTACCTTTAAATAAATCTAGATACATATCAATGTTTTCTATACCTACTTTAAACATCACTTTTCACCAACCCTTCAACATAATCAACAATCTTATCAGTAATTAAAGCATTTAACAATATTGGAATAGATAATCCAGCAAAAACGAAGATGAGTTGTGTTATTGGTGTCATAAGGAGCACAAACGGCAAAGCCGTTGTTAACACCAATAACACAGTTCTCAAGAAATACTTTCCAGATAAATAAAACGCTAATTTAAACATTAAAACTACTTTTGCTTTAGGAACAACATACATCACAGCAAGTGTATAAAGTGTTACAATAAATGCGCTAACTAAGAATGCCAGTGTAACATAATATCCTGCCAAATAAAACCATGTAGATTGTTCATTTAATATATCAACATAATATGTTGTATTGATATACCCTAAAACAAGAACAACAATAAAGATAAGTCCAATACCAATCTTTTTACCAATATCCTCTAAGAAGAACTTGAAATAGCCTTTAAATAATTTTTCTTCATCTTTATGAATATAGCAATGAAAAAGTTTATACCCAGCTGCTAAACTTGGATAAATTGTGACAACTAAAAGACTTGTGAAAATCATTAAAATATTAATCATAATGATTCTTATCATCCAGTCAGCAACCGTATTAATTTTTTGATATAAAGACTTTTCGTAAACCATGAAATCTCCTTTTAACCAACGATACCAGTACGTTCGATGGATTCAACAAATTGTTTTTGTACAAATAAATACATAATCAGTAGTGGTAACATCATGAGTAATGCTGATACATTAGAGATGAGTGCTAAGAATACTGGGTTTTCCCAAACATCTTGACCAATTAAATCCAATCCACCTGTATAGAACAATGCAGCATACATATTCTCAGCAGCGTTAATCAATCGCATCGTAAGTAATGGAAATTGCTGTGTACTCACTTCAAAAATCTTAACATAATATGCATCATTCCATTGCCATACAAATGCAAATAAGCCAACTGTAACTAGCGCTCCTCTTGCATTTGGTAGCATAACACTCCAAAATGTTCTAAAGACTCCTGCACCATCAATCATCGCTGATTCTTCTAATTCTTTAGGAAGCCCTTTAAAGAAACTTCTAAAAATATAGATAAATATACCACTTCTAATCCCCATGCCAAGACCACTCATTAAATAAATGGATCCTTCTTTACCAATTAAACCGAGATTTCTAAAATATAAATACTGTGCCAATGATAAAGCTTGTGGTGGGATAACTATTGTCAATATGACTAAAATAAATAATATATTGCTTCCCTTAAATTTAAGTCTTGAAAATGCATATCCTGCAAGAGCAGTTGATGCCATCTGTAAAATCATAGAAATGCCACTTAACTTAAATGAATTAAATACTGCATGTCTATAATCTAAAACAATACTAGCAATTTTTATATTCATAACACTCCAGTTTTCTGGAATCCAGATGACTGCAGGATTATTAACATCTATAGGAGCACGAAGCGCCATTAAGATTTGCTGAATGGTTGGGAACAATATCACAAAACATAAACCAATAAGTAAAATACTTCTTATAAATGTTAAACTAAATTCTTTTGCTTTTCTTGAACGTCTCGCATTTTTCTTTGGATCTTTAATATCCTCAACTACTCCATGATAAGAGGCCTTAAGTTGTTCTAATATATTAGTTTTCATAGTGTGACTCTCCTATCTTAAGAAGTTTTGCAAATGCACCAAGTACAATTAAGATAAGTATAATAACTGCCACATAAATCCATGCCATTGCTGATGATAATCCCCAATTTTGACTGTTTAACTCATCACTAATAATGGTTGAAACTGATGATGTCAAGAATGTATCTACAAGTGCATAAACTGTAACTGTGATAATATGTGGTGTAACATTTGGAAGTGTAATCAACCAGAACATTTCATAAGATGTTGCACCTTCAATCTTAGCTGCCTCGTAAAGATGCTTAGGAATAGACTGGATACTTGCTAAAAATAACAATATAGGTACACCAGCTAAAGCTAAGATATCATAAATACGTTCAATTAATCCCACAATAAATGTAATTAAAAATGGTGCCATACCTGTTTGCAGCAGATAAAATTCTAAATCAAAGATGCGATCGATACCTTGTTGTTCTAATATCGCATTTATTGCTTCTCCTCCACCAACTGCTGAAACTACAGCTGCTGAGTTCAAAATCACAGGCACAAAGAAGATTGCTCTTACAATCGCTCTACCTTTGAATTTCATGTTAAGCAATACAGCAATAAATAAACTGAAGATAAGCAATACAGGTAAATTGATTAATACATCTGTTGTTGTCGTCAATAACTCAACTCTAAATGATGATATCGATGTTACATGTGTATTCATCGCATATCTATAGTTCTCAAACCCAATAAACTCTTTAACGATTTCACCAGCTTGCGGTGTTAAATCAAAGAAACTATATCTTAGCGACTCAATAAATGGTACTAAGAATAATAATAATATGCCTATAGCCCATGGCAATAAGAAAATAATTGCCCAAAATAATTTTTGTTGTTTATAAGTCATTTTTGGTAACTTTATTGGGAGTTTAGGTGTTTTTTTAATGTCTTCCATAAATTAAACCCCCTCTACGACATAACTTAAGCTTGGGATGATATATGCACCCACAGTTACTGATCTTAAGTTATAATTTATTAAAATAGTTAGTCCGTGTGAATAAGTCACTCTGTAAACATTATTTGCTATACGCTCATGGTTAACAAGTGTCCCTTGATGAATACCTAAATCATCTAATTCTTCCACTTGTTGTTCTATAGTGTCTAACCAATTACGATAGTCAGTTGCCATATAATAATTGTACTCAGTATTTAATAGTTCTCTTGAATCATCGTAAGTTAATGTGTATTTTAAATTAGATCCTGTTTCTATATGTTTTAAGAACTGATACTGAACACTTCTATCATTTGCTAAGTTGATACTACTACTTGAATAATCAACAACCCCTGATAATACAAGTTGCAATAACGGAATTTGATCATCAATGATTGAATATAAAGTTGCTTCTACTGGCAACTCAGTGATATAACTTGCACTTTCAAATGCATAATATAAAGGATTGTTTAACATCATTTCTTGATCTATTTGACTCAAGAATCTTTCTTGTAGCCATAATGCATATTGTTGATAAATTGTTTGATTATCCGTGTAATGTCCTGCAATCATAGAGCCCATGAGAGATAGTTCTAGATGATCAAATGTATAATCCTTAATCATACGATTATAAATCGCTTCGTAATATAGAGGATTAATGACATATGCATCTGAGCTATGTTCAAATGGTGTCTCAGAATAAGGTAATCTAGATGGATAATGATAATTGAACATCATTGCATGACTGCCTCGAATTCTACTTGCGGTATATCTAAACTGGTCAAACATCTTATGGTAATCTTTTGCTGTCACTATATTAATGGATTGATATAGATCAATATCTAGTGACTCTAGATATTCTTCTAATGCTTCATAATCTTTTTGTCCACCCAAACTTTTTTCAAAATCAACACGATTATTTAAATCTTGTGATAGACCGCCATTAATTGCACCTTGATAAAGTACATTCATGGCATTTAATCCTTTATCAGATAGTAATCCTATAATCTCTTGAGCTTGATCAAATGTTGTCATAGACTCATTTGTATAATAAGGAACGCCTAAGAAAAACTCTTTGCGATCATAAGCACCGATAAATTCAGTTGTTAAAACTGTTTGAGTCGTTTGATCTTTTTTTGATAATCCATATGTATCTTCAAGATATTCTCTAAATGCTTTAGCGATTCCTACATAACTATTGTCTTGGCCATCTAAAAATTGATACTCTACTGTAAAATCAGTTTGAACAATCTCTTCAGTCCATAAATCTACACCATATTGGTTAAACCCTGAACCGATGACTACCGATTCAACTTCTCTAAATGAAAATGATGTAAATACTTTGTTATATGAATCTATTCTTTCAGAAACGTCAGCGTTTAACCATGCCATTGCATCGCCTTCAGTGATAATGGCTGCAAAACCGCCATGTTCTTTAACCATACCGTAGACTGGCATATTAATTTTTTGTTGTTGTTCTGCCATTTTATACGGTAACTGGGTTAAGTCTTGACCATAGAGACGTTTGTTATAAGCATTTTGGAAATACTTACCGTTGTTAAAGTCAATAACAGCTCCACTACCATCAGGAAGAACGATATATCCTTCTGTAGGATCTCCTAGATCATCTATCGAAACAGCAGTTCCAAATAGTGGATATAACGAAACTTTAGCAATTTTAGTTGCATCATTTTCAACTATAGAATCTCTTAAGATCGTTGTTCTAACACCTTTATCTGTTAATACGATTTCAATTGCGATCTCAAATCTAACTTTTTCAAATTTTTCAAAGTATCCATAAGACTCGTTTTCTTCAATTGCTCTTTCTCTTGTGTAATCCATTTCATTATAGAAGATATCGTAAAGTCTTCTTTTTACAAGTGTACTTAGCTCTTTGTATTTAACAATCTCATATAATTCTCTTTCTTCGTCATATCCTGTATAAGCAATACGATTTAATATATCAAATTGATCCATACTTTCCATGACATCTTTTGGTAGATATTTAGGGAAATATAAATAATCTACTTCTAAATCTTCAATAACATATTTAACTTGTACACCATGATCAACATATTTTATACCAAAGGTTCTTTCACCTTCATCATTTAAAACACTTCCTGGATGATAAATACTATACTTATAATTATTAATGGTTGTTAAAGAACCTGATCGATTAAAATACTGAATCTCTAGAGTAGATTTTTGTTTTTCAATAGCTGAATTTGTTATTTGCTTAGTCGGTATATCATTCCAAGGATCTTCTATATCTGGATTAGACAAATAAACTTCACCATTTCGTAAATCAACAACCTTAAAATATGATGTGGTTTCATCAATATACAATTCAAAATCATCATTAGACGCTACGAGTCTATTTATGTTTGATAAATCGTTAGCATCAGTAAAATTACTTGGATCATATGCTCTAACTTGATGTTCAACCATACTGGATGCCTTCATATTAAAAGCAAATATGTATGTGACAACGATACCGATGATTAAAATAAGCGCGATAATCTTTTTCATACACACCACCTCTAATATCTCAGATTTAATTCTTCATATATTGAAGCTACGAACTCAATAAATTGTTGAATTAAATCGAAAAATAACAAACCAAAAAACATCATGACTGCCATTGCAACCACAGTTAATATAAATGCGACGATCGTTTTTCCTAAACCATATTGATGAATGTTTAAAACACCCATGAATAACATCCATGCCGTTAGTCCATATGCAATGCCCATTAACAATTGATAAAATGCCATTTCTTCCATAGTTAAGAAATTAGATAATATTACACTTGGATACCCAATGATAATCAGTGGGAATAGTGCATATCCAGTCGTCATCACGATTTCTTTAAAACTACCTTTACCTTCCATGAGTGTTGTTACTGACCAATTACCGATTGTAAATAAGCCCAACAACAATACCACAGAGAATATTTCTTGAAGGCTATTAAGCATTAACGGATTTCTCTCGTTAATCAAAAAACCTTCGTTTTGATAAGTGAATATTCTGAAAAATGCATAAAGTGCGATAAAAATTAATGCAACACTCATCTTGCCTTTTTTATATCTCTTAAATTCATCATATCCATCAAATGGATGTAGCATGATGTACTTTGGAAACTTGATAAAATCAAACCAAATACGTTTAAGTTTAGTCTTCATATAGTATGCTACCTCCCTTTTTGTATGTTGATCTGATCTTAAAGCCTATGAACAAGCCTGCTGTTAATACAATACCACCAGCAATCCATCCAAAATTAGCTTTTAAAATCTCGTTTCGATATGCTTGATAAGCTTTTGAATAATAGTAGCGATCATGCCCTAAATTGAAGTATTCAACAGCTGTTTTATATTCACCTTCTCGTAAATAATATTTACCGATACCATTATAAGCAATTTCATAATTTGTATTTAGCACTAATACTTTCGCCCATAATTCAGCAGCTTTTTCAAACTCACCATTTGTGTGATGCATAATTGCTTGATTAACTTTTGAACCAAAATCAGTAAGTTGATAAACGATGACTGTTCTAGATTTCCTATCTAAAACTAAAAGTTCATCGCCTAAATACGCTAATGATACACCTTCAGAGAATTTATCTGATTGCGCACCTTCATCCCCATTGATATAAAGTAAATTACCTTCACTATCATATGTGAAAAGTCTTGAGCGTTTTTGATCTAAAACAGTATAAATACCATGATCTGTATAAGCTATATCAACTAAATCACTTGGCCCATCAATAACATAGTTGTTCATACCTTCAATATAATGAATATCCCCCATTGGTGGATGGTATCCTCTTGGATTTAACACATCAACGCCTTTTGGATTTATCAACTGAATCATGTTTTCAGCATTTTCTTCTGAAGGTTTAGATGTTGCGTAGATGAAGTTTTTTTCATCCATAACAACATTTGTATATTCAGTAGGTAAATATAATTGAAGTTGAGCAAGTTGTTCTTCTGTCATAATTGATCTTTGAAAGATTTCGATAGGGTTTAGTGACACTGGGTTTACCCCAGTATATCTATTAAAACTACCATCACTATCAAGTTCAAGTATACCTTCATAAACATTTCTAGCAACCACATACATTCTTTCTGAACTATCGACAGTAATCTTTCGTGGTTCAAAATTGATCTCATCAAATGTTGCATCTTCAATATCACTAAACAATCCGACAACTTCAAAATCGTGATTTAACTTAACGATTCTAAAGTTACCACTATCAGCAATATAAATACCCGTTTCATTGATATCCACACCATAAGGTGATTTTAATGTCACTTCAGTAACAACCTCCAACCCTTGATCAAGCATTTGCTGTTGATACTCAGCGCTTGTAGTAAATAATGAGTATTCTGAATCTAGTTGAAAATTATCATCGACTATAATCAATGCATTTTTTCCTGAATCAACCATATAAATCATATCATCATAAACCACTATATCTTCAGGCGATGTTAAGGATGTTCCTATAGTGTTTCCATTAAAATATGTTGCAAAGTTCATACCTGGTGCAGAATGAATGACATCACCATAATATGAGTAATTGTATCTTAATGCAGAAAGTTGTATAGGTAATGTGAACAACATCGAAAATATCATAAATAATTTCATATCATCACGCTCCTATTTCATTCCAGAATGACTGAACGTTTCAACAATTCTAGATTGTGAGAAGATAAAGAATGTTACAGGCACTATCATCATAATGAAAGAGACTGCAGCAATCGTACCAGCACGTTCGATCGTTCCTTGTGCAATTTGTCTTAAAGCATAACTAACAGGTTTTAATTCTTCACTAAAAATAAATGATCCACCATCAGTAATCCATAGTCTTTGGAATAGTAAGATGATGAGTGTTAACCACGCAGGTTTAACCAGTGGCATCACAATTTGGAAGAAAATACGATACTCGCTTGCGCCATCAATTTTCGCGCTTTCAATTAACTCCATTGGAATTTGCTCCATAAATTGCTTCATAAGGTATAAACCTAATGATGAAGCTATTGCAGGAAATATAATCGCCATTGGTGTATCTACTAAACCAATCCATGAAACAATAATATAGTTAGGTGTAGCAGTAACTTGAGGTGCGAACATCAATGAATATACAACAAGTGTAAAAATAATTGTTCTTCCAGGAAATTTATATTTAGCTAAAGGAAATGCAGCCATAGAAGCAATTAAAACATGTCCTAAAGTTCCTGTTACAGTAATTAAAATGGTATTAAAGAAATATCTTGTAAACGGAATCCATGAATTGCTCATCAACTCCGATAAATCTCTAAAGTTGTCAAATGTAATATTTCTTGGTAATAATCTAGGTGGGAATAAGAATAACTCATCTAGAGGTTTAAATGCATTAGACGCAGTCATAATGAGTGGAAATGCACTGAATGCACCAAATATCAATAATACAATAAACAGTGTAATATCTCCAGCTTTAGAACGATTAATTCTTTTCTTCTTACGATACTTTCTGTTTTTTATTTGCTCAATAATCTGTTGCATATTATTCACCCACCTTTCTTAAGATAGAGCGAACAACAATATTCGCAGTCATCATGATTAAGAATAATAATGTTGCAATCGCTGATGCATACCCTAAATCAAAACGAGTTGACCCGTAATCAATTAAGTGGGTTACAATTGTATGTCCCGCATACTGAATAGACGGGAAACCTACCAGTTGCATCGATACTTCTGCAATTGCTAATGATGTTGTAATTTGCATCACAGCACCAAATAGTAGTTGTGGTTTCATTGATGGCAATGTAATATACCATAGTTCTTGCCAACGGTTTCTAATACCATCGATTGCGCCTGCTTCATATAGTGTTTTATCAACACTTTGAAGCCCTGCAATAAATGCTAAGAAAGAAACACCTAAACTCAACCATAATTGTACTAAGATGATCACACCTAGCATATAGTCAGGATCTTTTAACCACAAAATCGGATTATCAATAAATCCTAAGTTCATTAATATAGCATTGGCATATCCATGAACATCCCCAGAGAAAATTAATAACCAAATCAAAAATGCATTACCTGAAATCGATGGTGCATAAAAGATTAAAGTCATAAATGCTCTTAGTTTAGGTTTAAGTTCATTGATCAACCAAGCAAATACAAACGCAAGTAAATAACTTACAGGTCCTGTGACTACCGCAAGTATTAACGTATTTTTTAAAGCGATGATGAACACATCATCATCAAGTAATAACTTCGCATAATTATCTAAACCAATAAATCTTGGTGTTTCTAATAAATTAAAGTAAGTAAAACTAATCCCCAGCGACATAAACACTGGTATAATCGTAAAAGTTAAAAACAAGATAACATATGGAGCCATTAATATATAATTATGCTTATTTTGTTTTACTTCTTTCCATAAAAGCTGTCTTTTCAGCTTCATGTCAATCTTTGATTGCATATTAATGCCTCCTTTCTTAATCTAAACCGAATTCTCTTCTTTTCTTTTCAATCTCATCATTAATCACTTGAACATAATCATAAATGGTTTCTCTTGGATTAGCAAACTCATCAATAACAAGTCTAAATGCGTTATCTAAATGTCTACCTGTCATGTATCCACCTGGAACTTCAGGAATACCGCGAACCCATTGCCATTGTTCATAAAGTTTTCGATATTCTTCAACTGTCCAAGGTAGCTGAGCAAGTGCATCGACATTAGCTGTTGGATATCTTGCTGCTGCTCCTAAGATACCTTCCATTTCACGTCCAAATTGAACTTGCACTTCTGTGCTTGTCCACCATTTTAAATATTCCCATGAAGCATCTTTTTTAGAAGATTGATCCATAATCATAACACCTGTGTTCGTTGATACAGTTTCTCTTCTGATTTGTGATTGTCCAAACTCATCGATATATTCTGTACCTGGAACTGATGAAAAATCCCATTTACCTCTAATTTCAGGTGCAAACACACTTAAAGTATTGTAAATATTGTAATATGTAACCCCAATAGGCATTTGCCCACTTCTAAATCTATTTACGAAGTTTGCTTCTACAGGGAATGAATAATCTGTATAAAATCTTGTCCATGTTTCAAAAACTTCAGGTCCCATACCTTCATTAAATCCACTTTCTGTATTACCATTAATATAGAATTCTCCATCATTTTGATAGAACATAGTGGAAAAGATTGGGTTTGAAGGTAAGTTAACAATATTACCTTGAGTAATTGGAACTGGCAAGTAAAACTCTAAATTATGTTTTTGAAGATCTGGAATCATTGAAATCACGTCATCCCATGTTTGTGGAACTTCTAATTCAATCTCTTCAAAAATATCCGTTCTATAGAACATCATTAAGAAAATTTGTTGTTCAGGTAGAGCATAATAACCACCTTCATGCTCAAAGCCTACCATTGAACTATCCATAAAACGATCTTTGACATCTGCAAAATCAGCAAACTTAGACAAATCATAAACTGCGTTTCTCATCGCATAATTCACTGGAATATTATATGTAACACCCATTGCAACATCAGGTCCTTCACCTGCTAGAGTAGCCGGTAGTAGAACTGCACCGTTTACAAGTTTTAAATCAACTTGTATGCCAGTTTCTGATGTAAATGATTCATCAATGAGTTTTCTCAAAATGTTTGCTTGATCCTTACCTACAGATAACCAAACTTCGATGGTTTCGTTGATTTCACCTGTATCTGTTTGTCCAATTGCGGTGTAATCAGTAGTGAAACTTGCGAAAAATGACTGTATGCTAAAGATAGTTCGTTTGAACCATGATGCTTTATTCTGTGGAAGTTTTGCATCAGGTGCGTGGAGTACAAAATAATCAATTTCTAAAGGTTGTTCAGATAGTAAAATAACTAACGTACCCAGTGAAGATATATTTGCACTATATGTAGATAAATTTTTATGAATTTCTCTTGGTTTTTCTACAAAATCATCAAGCTGTAAAATCACTGTATCTAAGATACCTGTTTTCTCGCTTTTTGATCCAGAAATTTCAATGATTCTTTGTCTTATATTAGATAAATTAACTCTTTCGTTATCCAATCTTTCGACCAAACGATCAACTCTTGTGACTAACTCATAATCACGATATGGATCTGGTTCGGGTCCTGTATATACTAAGATTTCTCTATATAGTTTATTTAAATTGTTAATTGAGTTTTGAATTTGTGCGATTAAAGGACCATATTCTCCAAGTGACACTTCCATTGAAAGTTCATGAGTTCCTGCTTCTAAATAAAATAAATATGGTTCTTCCAATGTACCAATGGTTTGAATGCGCCAATCGTTTGAAAATGGAAATTGATAATTTTCCATTTCTGCAAATGGAATTTCACCATCGATGTAGATATTTCTACTAACATTCATACCAGAGGCAAGTTTTTGTTTAACTCTCATACTTATTGCATATAACCCTGATGTTTCAACATCTATTGTCCATGTCATTTGATCTCCAGAGACTCTCCAATTAGCTCCACCGATTGTGTTTAACTTAATCAATGAAGGATGACTCGGCATCGTCAGTGGACTCGTACGATCGTTTAATGGATATAAGGTTGGTGATGATGTATAAGATACATCTTCTGCTTGAATCATTATGTTCTCTTGGTTAATCACTTGATAGTTCATATCTTGATACATTTCATATACTTCTTCATAAGATTTAATTTGCTTCACAGATAGAAGTTCGATTGTATCAATTAACAATGGTTCTCTTACAGATTCTATAGTGATACTATTTGTGCCTTCTTCGAAATAAAATTGATACGGTTCATTGACATACCCTATAGAGTCTTTAACAAAATCATTTGTCCAAAATGGTGTTTCAATTTGACTTGGTCTAATATCATTACCATGAATATCCACTTCAGGTTGTCCCTCAGATGCCCACAGACGATGAAAAACAATGTTACTTGCTCCTGTAAATGGAACTTCACCATTGATATAAATTGTACGTTCAACTGATGAACTTTTCCCTTCATATGGGAAATAATTTACTTTAATATTATAAAAACCCGCTTCAGCAACTTCAACATTCCATGTTACTGAACCACTCTCTTTTGTTAAAAGTGGACTTGAGACACCTTCATATACATCTAATATTTCTTGTTCGCCTTCAATACTTGAATAGCTAGAAGCATTAATTGTAATGATTTTATTTTCAGGATAGTCTTGAGGTTTATTGGAAACATAACTGAAATAAGCTTCAGCATCATATTCGCCAAGCACTGAAGGATCCACCTCACTTACAGGTTCTCTATTATAATCCAAATAGTTCTTTTGTGCTCTAGCCACGAGACTATCAATAATTGCATACACCGTCACTAACAACACAATCGATAATGTTATAATAAGAAATTTTTTCATTACAATCCACTCCTTTGAAATATCCCCCTTTATGATAAAGGGGGATTGACTTCATTTTTTTTATATCAGGTTAAATAATCCTCTAAAGCAGTTTCATAAATCGGTTTAATACGATCCATGTTTGTTCTTGCAGTACCTTCTCTAATACCTGCATTAATATTAGAACGCCATCCGTTTTCACCATAAGCACTAATACCAATTGCATTAATTAGTTCTAAATATATCTTGTCATAAATAGCTAAGTAAGCTTCAACATATAATTCATCATCAAACTTAGTCAACAATGTAAGTTCAAACTCATCTTTTAATTCTTGTTCAGTCTTCCATAGTTGAAGTTCGTTCCAAACTTGGAATACTAATTCTTCTTTTTCTGGAGTCATACCACTAGCAATGTTATAAACGGCAACACCAGATACTGGTGATACATACTCTCCACCACTAGTCTTAAATGCGTCTGACATTGGATAAGGAACAAATCCTAGTTCAAATGCTAATCCACCCCATCTATTATCAGCAGTTACAAACCATAAACTACCTGGATGCATAGCAACTTTACCAGTTTGCCATAATGGTGAACCTGCATCATATTGTCCTGATGGTTCAAATAAACCTTGAGTCCATAAATCACTTAAGAATGTATAAGTTTCTAATGCTGGTGTTTGAGCAAACGATACTCTACCAGTTGTTGCATTAATTAAACTACCGCCATTAAGTGGTACCATTGATTCTGCATAAGCACTTGGTACGCCACCTAAAGCATATAAATCTTCGCCTTGAGCAGATAGTGCAGTTTGCACTTCAGTTGCCCATGCTTCAAATCTATCCCATGTCCATAATCCATCTAAATATAATTGAGAAGGATTTTCAACACCTAAACTTGCGACTAAATCAGCGTTATAATATAAGCCAACATCAACGGTTAAATTGTTAGCACCAAAACCATATACATGATTCATATATGAACCAACTTCAATAAAGTCTTCGTGAATATTTGCGCCATGTGTACTCATGTATTGGTCAACAGGAACAATTGCATTTCCATCAGCTAATTGTTGAATCCAGTCACTTGTTGTCCAGTATATATCTGCAAGTGGATCTCCAGCAACAGAAGCATTAATAATTGCTGTAACTCTTGAAGGGCCCCATGCAGCACTCGCTGGATAAGCTTGATATTTAACAATTACGTTTAATTCTTCTTCAACAGCTCTTTGTCTAGCTTGTCTAGCTTGTTGTTCAGTACCACTAAAATCTGGGTGGAATGGGTCAACTTCATAAGGTGCACCATGCATAATCACGATTTCAGTTGGATCAGCAACTTGATTATCTTCTTCAACTACGATTTGTCTAGTTGCTTTTACTTCTTTTCCATTGCTATCTACAACTGTATAAGTAAGTGTATAAGTTCCTGGTGTACTTGTGTCTACTGCTCCTGTAACTGTAATTGTTGAAGTGATATCTCCATTTACAGTATCTGTAGCTGTAACACCTTCAAGTGGATTGAATACAGAACCAAATGCAATTGTTTTATTTGCAACTCCAGCAAATGAAGCTGTAGCATTAGGGTCTGGATTTACAGTGACTTCTCTAGTTACAGTAACTTCATTGCCATCACTACCAGTAACTTTGTAAGTTAGTGTATATGTACCAGGCGTATTTGTGTCCACTTCACCAGTAACTGTGATTGCTGAAGTAATATCTCCATCAACTCTGTCAGTTGCTGTTATGCCATCTAGTGGATCAAAATCTGATTCAAATTCTATTGTAATATCAGTTGCACCAAGAATTGACGCTGTATCAGTTGGATCTACTGGATCTTCAGGATCACCACAAGCAACAAGCCCAAATGCAAAAGCTAATATTAGTAATAAACTAAATACTTTTTTCATTTCATAACCTCTCTTTTCATTATTATAATTTATTTATTTTTTCAAACTCTATTTACATGTTAATTATACTATTTTTTGCCCATCATTTATAGGCTAAACAGCCATATTTTCAAATATGAAAAATAATTTTCAAAGCGTTTACATCACGTGAAAAATAAACTCTTGATAGATAAAGCGCCCGATATAAATTATCGGGCACTTTTTTATAGATTGTTTATCTAATGATTAAGTTAATTATTTTGCTTATCCTCTTTTTCTAATAAAGAATATAGCAGCAGCACCAAGTATTAAACTAAATGTAACAAAGATTGCACTTGTACCAGTGATTGCAGATCCACAACCAGTATCTTCTGGAAGTGATGCATCAATCAATGCTTGAATTTGAGCTTCTGTAATAACGCCAGCGTCAATTAAATCTTGAACGTCTTCTTCAGAAAGAACGTTTGCTTCAATTAATGCTAATACGTCAGCTTCTGCAAGTACGTTCGCTTCAATTAATGTTATAACATCTGCTGATGATAAAGTGTTTTCTTCAATTAACGCTTCTACATCTGCTTCAGTAAGCATAGCTTCTTTAACGACTACGTTAAATGATTGAACATCTGTATGACCTGCAGCATCTTCTACAGTTACTTCAACTGTGTAAGTACCTGGAGTAGTCACATTTAATCCACCATTGTTAGAAACATACATAACTAAGTCATCTTGAGCATCAGTGAAGTCATAAGCAACAACGTTAGCTAAGATAGCGTTATTTACGTTTGAATATTCACCAGCATAAATTGAATAGTTTTGATTAACAACCATTAAAATTGGAGCTGTCATATCATCAACTGTTAAGATATAGCTGTCAGTTGTAACGATGTCATAACTGAAATCATCTGTACCTGGCTCAAAAGTGATTGGATCACCAAATGCTAAATTGGCAGCTCTTAATCTTGGAGCTTCAACTGAACCATGAGCAGTAACGATGAATTCGCCTTCTTCTAAAGTCATAGCTGCTTGCCATGCAGTAAATAATTCTAAACTACCTACAACAGTTCCTGTTGATGTTGTATGTTCCCAGTTATATCTATCATATCTTTCCATCATAGTTCCATCAGCAGCAACTTTAACTATTACTGATCCCCAACCTGATCCAATACCACGGAAAATTTCAGCATCAGTAAACACCATTGGTGCAGCATGAAGGTTAGTTGCAATATCTCTATTCACATCTAACTCTGGATCTAAATCAATAACTTCACCATTAATAGTTACAGCAGTTTGAATACCAGGAATAAATACGTTATGCGTAAATTCTAAGTCAATTTGATATTCACCTGGGAATGGGTTATAAACATTTAATTCTGCAGGATGTGTAACTTCGATAGAAGATGTTTTATCATTTCCATAACCATCATCAGCAGTAATACCTTCTAATAAATCAATAGCAATACTTTGATTGATGAATCGATCTTCAACGCCAGCAAATCTTGGAGGCATAACACCAATAACAACGTCAACAACTACTTCTGTTTCATCGCCTTCTGGAGTTACAGCTTGATAAATCGCTTGATAACCAGCACCGAATTCACTTGCATCAACAGTTGTTACAGCAGCACTAGGTGTATAAGCATCTGTACCACTATCATAAGTGAAGTTAATTGTTTCTAGAACAACTTCATCTCTAACGATATCAACTACATAATCAAGTTTTTCTTCGTTGTTAATGATTGCGCCTGTATCATCTAACATATCTAACCATTCAACTGAAACTGTATTTGATAAATCAAATGTTCCATTGTATTCTACAACAATGTTTACACCTGGTGTAACAGCATCGTCATCTAAATCAGTTAAGCCATCAAATGCAGCTGGTTGGTGAGTATATTCAGAAACCATTGGATCTACTGTTTCACTAGTCATAATTGCTGGAAGAGCCTTAATGAAATCTAAATTTTTAGCATTACCAGTTCTATCTAGGTAAGCAAAACTCATGACTGTCCATCCTGAAGGTAAGATAATGTCAACTGGGTTGCTATCAATTACACTTGACCAAGCACTTTCAGGATCTAAAGCTATGTCAACTCCATCTGCGATCATTTCAACAAACTTAAGTCTTTCTAATACATAGCCATCACTATCTGTATCATCTAACTTCATTCTGATGTTATCTACAACAGTGTTAGGTGTTTCTGTAGCTGGATCAGAAGCAGCATCATAAGCATCTATTTCTGTTTGAGTAGCTAATCTCCAATCAGGAGCAACTTCTGTACCATCGTTATGAATGTAATAAGTGTTTACAGCATCTTCATACATTTGAAGAACACCATTTTCATCAAAATGTAAGAATACATCATGTCTAGCACCTGAGTATAAGTCCATTCTGTTCTTATCTCCACTATCCACCTTTAACTCAGCAGTTTCAGCTGTATTGTTTATGATTGTAGAACCGAATGATGACCAAGAAATACCAGTCATTTCTAGCATTGTAAAATTACCATTGCTATCATCATCACTAAAATCAGATACATATCTCACTGAACCTCTTACTGAATGATATCTATGTCCACCATAAGTAAACGTCCAGTTAGCTGTACCCACTCTTGTACCTAAACATGAATCTGATGTTGTCAAACATCCAGGTTGGTCATATGGATACAAATCAATAATTTCATCTTCTGCATATGCACGGCTTCCCGCTAATAGCAGAAATGAAGCAAAACCTAGTAATAAAAATACTACAATTTTTTTCATTTATTTTCCTCCTATTTTATAATTAAACTTTCAACATCATTTTATATCTTAATGAAAACGCTGTCAACGCTGTGCTAGCATTTACATTAGTAAAGCCTTATTTTTGCATATCTTGAATATTTTTTTCAATATTATCTTATAGTTCCAGGTAAATATGAATAGAACACTCTTGATGATTCTACACCGTCCACTGTAACTGTAATCGTATATGAAACAGTCATAGCTCTTTCTGGCATTTGAATAATTCTACCCGTATTGTCTAAGTATTCGGGGTAATCACTAACCATGCTGATTTGTGCGCCTTGGAATGTTGAAGCAATTAAATACTCATGTGCAAGCAGTTCTTCAAATAATGGTGTTAGTCCACCTCTAAGCATAGATTGTGGACACATTTTTCCACTAAAGTGATTATGGTATTTCATATGATCAACTGGTAAATTGTAATCAACTAAAAGTTGTGCTGATAATTTAGCAGTTCTTTGCCATACTCTATAGTTATCTCCATCTTGAGCAACTGATGTTTCAATACCAATACTATTTCTATTTCCGCCACCGATGAGTTCGTTATTTGTTCCCCAAACGACACCGGCTACTCTACTACCATCTCCAGCATGATAAGCTATTTCATCTAAAGGAACATGTTGATATACGTCTTTATCATCCATAGTATAATGCCATGAAACAAAGACATTACTGTTGATTGCGCCATTGTATAAATAATTAGCGTGTGCTAAAGCACCTTGTCCTGGACTTGTATTTGCGGTTTCGTGAATCGTTACATAATAAACATTTTCATCGTTATATCTAGGCATGTGATCTAGAGGATCAGATTTTTTGATGCCAGGTCTATTTACTCCGATTGGTATCATCTTTGAGGTGTTAATATCTAGTTCATCAAAGTAAAATCTTGATACACTCTCGTACTTGAAATCCATATAGTTATGTGTCACTCCATAAACTAACCATTTATGAGGTGTTGTATAGCTGATTTGTCCTGTGGTTAACACATCTAATAGATCAGATTCTAATAACTGATTATGGAATGTTAATGTGTATTCTGTTTGAACATCAGGGTGATTAGCAAGTGTAACTACGAATGTTACTTGACCTGCACTATGTGAAGAAACTTCACCAAATTGATTGATCGTAGCAACATCAGGATTCAATGATTCAAATAACACTGGTTCATCTGAAATTTGAACCGGAAATACGAGTGTATCTAGTGTTAATATATCACCAACAATGAGTTGTTGTGATGTCGTAGATGGTGAAACCTCTACCCCAGGATCTGTTGTTACTTCAACACTAACAATTGTGTTGATAGAAAAATCACTACCTAATCTTAATGTAACATCTGAAAAACCACTTTTTAAAGCGATAATGACACCATATGACTTAAAGAAAACTACTTCTGGATTTGATGTGATCAATCTAACTTTATCAGGATCTGATCCTATCGGTAACACCTCAAAATGAAATGTGTGTACCTCTGAAACTTCAAGTAACAACTCATTTGCTTCTGCGATAATTTTGACAGGGATTTTAGGATCATAATCTTCTATACTGACGATATCTGATGGATCACTATAAAACCCTCTCAAATCATGTTCAGTAATATTTTCAAAATCGCTATATAAAGGAGTTTCTACACCCCAATAATTTAATGTGAAATCAATATGATGATCCATATTAGCTTTTGCAGCTAATCCAGTGTAATTTGAAACTTCATTAAATCTCACATAATCAGCGATGTCAATTGATGATTTTGTTTGAAGTTCAATCGCGTTAATGACTTGATCAATCACATTTCTTTCAACTTGAACAACTGTTGAAGGATCATAATCTGACACTGCCATGATTGAGATTGCATGTTCTACATTTGTAATTTGATTGCCAAATACAATAATCTCACCATTTAGATAGTCTTCAATATAAATCGCATGACCATCTAAATTTGTAAATATATTTTGTTCGATATGAATATCATGAACTGTAGATAGATTTAAAAATTTGTCTACGGTTACTCCATCCACGTGATTATCTATAAAAGTGAAATTTCCTATACCAGCTTGATTCATAATCGTTGCTGATCCTGTAAAACTAAAGTTGCTCATGTGAATATGATCAGCTGCAATTTCAATACTGCCTGATAATATAGCACCTTCACTACCCATAAATGTTAAATTGTCTTGACTTACAACAAAATCTTCTTCATAAGACCCAGCAAATACGATTAAAGTTGCACCTTGTTCAGCTACTTCAAGGGCATCACTCATATTGGCGAATAAATCAACACCATACTCAAAATTTACACCTAAATGTAAAACAGTATCAGATGTGACTTTTGTTTCATCAACAAGCAAATAATTAACGATTTCAACTTCAAAAGTATCGGTAATACTATTATCAAAATCAGAAATAGCAGTAATCGTTACCATACCAGTCTTTAATGCAGTTAAAACCCCAGTTTCACTGATGGTTGCGATCTCGCTATCACTAGATGACCATGTTACATACTCATAAGCATCATCAGGTCCGACTTCTGCATTTAATGTCTGTGTTGTGTTTATATTAACTTTATTATGTCCTTGAATAATGATGGTTTCAGCTTCATTAAATACTCTAACTGTAATTTCTTCTCTGACTTCGTCATCATAACTTGAAATCACTTCAATTGTTGTTGTTCCATTTTTAAGTCCGGTGATTTCACCAGTTGCTGAAACTGTTAGAATTGTATCATCTTCAACTTCAAAATACACATCATCATTAGAAGTAAACGGAATGTCTTCAGTCATACCAACCCACATTTCATAATAATCTTGTTCTACTTCTAAGGTGATGATTTTTCGAACGATAATTGTAATCTCTATAGATACCGTTGGATCTGTTACAGATGTAACTGTAAGTGTTCCTTCACCTTCTTCGATTCCAGTGACATTACAATCATTATCAACATCAAATGTAGGATCATTTTTATCATCACAAACATATGTATCATTGCTTGTTATTTCGATAGCTATTGTTTCTCCTACTTTTAGTGTATAAGATGTTTGAGCTGACTCTAAAACAACATCCTTTTCAACAATCACAGCAAGCGTTACTTGAACCTCTGGGTTTATAGTAGACGTAATACTTACTGTAACCTCTCCTGGGCTTAATGCTTCTATAAGTCCTGAATCACTAACAGTTAAAACATCTTCATTACTGGATAAGTATGTTAATGTTTCATCATTACTTAATGCATCAATTTGATAGGTGTCTCCCTCTTTCAGTGTAATCTCTTGATCCGGGATAGATATTGTAATATCCTCTTCCACACACGCAAATAGACTAACTGATAAAATAAGTGCCATCCATATGTACGCAATTTTCTTATGCATGTTTATTTTCCTCCCTATACTCATATATTTTTTGAGCAATATGTTTTCTATAACCAATAATTTCATTAAGTTCTCGCTTCGGATGCACTGCATTTGATAACATGACAAAACCTATCTCATGTTTTCTATCGATGAACATATTACATCCGGTAAAACCTGTATGTAAAATCGTTTGATCAAAATCAGACATATCTGATGATGATCCACCTTTAGTTGGTTTATCCCATCCTAAAGCCCTTTTTAAGATGTTCCCATTCAAAGATGGCAACTCTTTTTGAACTTTGAATAATAAATCAACATTCTCTTTTTTTAACACAAATCTATTTTCTAATATACTTTTTATGAAAATATTTAAGTCATTAACTGTTGAAAATAATCCAGCGTGTCCTGCACCACCAATCGCAAAAGCTTTTTCATCGTGGACAAGACCCTTTAAAAATCCTTTATAGACTTCATCATCTCTAAATTCTGTTGGTGCACATCTATAACCATTTGGTTGATATGATGTATCTTTCATACCTAAAGGTTTAAAAATGATTTCTTGACTGTATTCATGTAAAGTTTTTCCAGTGATTTTTTCAATCATAAACCCAAGCAAAATAAATCCGATATCCGAGTATATAATATATTCACCTTTATTCACCTTCAGTTTAACACTTTTAATTTTATTTTCAACATCTTCTCTATCTCTTAAAGTGTTTGCTCTTGGAATATCCGCTGGAAGTCCTGATGAATGTGTAAGTAAGTCATAAACATTAGTTTCTGAAATTGGATAGTAATCGATGATTTCATTGACTTTTGTATCTAAGGTCAATTTGCTTTCTTCAATAAGTTTCATGATTAATGTCGTTGTTGAAACAACCTTAGTTAGTGATGCAACATCATAGATTTCATCACCCTTTAGTTTTACCTCTGAAGGGTAGAGTTGTTTATATCCAACATAATCGCTTTTGGGTATTTGATTTTTTTCGACATATCCAAAATGCACTCCAGGAAAGTGTTTTTTTAAAACACCTTCCTTTAGTATATTATTAATATTATTTATGATCATTTCCAAACCTTCTTTTTTAAATTACTTGATATGATTTGCTTGTTTTTTTCTTATGAAGAACAATGCTGATCCACCTAAAATAAAGCTGAATGTCATAAATATTGCACTAGAACCTGTAATCGCTGATCCACACCCTTTTTTT
>SWCC01004134.1_pt1 | contig 45810 bp, 36 predicted proteins | sample 4692971 | NCBI WGS metagenome assembly SWCC01 (sample SAMN10267277, study PRJNA491770) | bioreactor metagenome | isolation source: DHS bioreactor inoculated with subseafloor sediment | place: Japan: off Shimokita Peninsula | collected 2006-08 | reverse complement strand
ACCAACGACTAACCGACCAACGACTAACCGACCAACGACTAACCGACTAACGACTAACCGACTAACGACTAACCGACTAACGACTAACCGACTAACTGACTAACCGACTAACTTTTATGGCCATCACCTTTAAAAAGGATCGACAGTATTACAAATTCTGCGCTTATGGTTTTTTCAAAAACCTGCGGTTTTTTGAACCATTCCTGTTGTTGTTCTTTCTTGATAAAGGATTGAGCTTTTTAGAAATAGGCACACTTTATGCGATTCAGGAAATCACTATCAATATTTTTGAAATTCCTACCGGGGTTATGGCCGACAGCTTCGGTCGCCGTCGAAGTATGATTTCGGCTTTCATTTTTTACATCCTTTCCTTTATTGTTTTCTATTTTTCCTCAACCTACTGGATGTTTGTGGTGGCCATTTTATTTTATGCATATGGCGATGCTTTCCGAACCGGTACTCATAAGGCGATGATATTTGAATACCTTAAAATCAATGGCTGGCAGGATCAGAAAGTTCATTACTATGGTCATACACGCTCCTGGTCGCAAACCGGATCGGCAGTTTCGGCGCTGCTTGCGGCAGCAATCGTTTTCATCACCCGCGATTACCGCATGGTTTTTCTGTTCTCAATAATACCCTATCTTGCTGATCTTGTGTTAATGATTACCTATCCTAAAAGCCTTGATGGTAATCGAAAGCAACTCCATAAGGGTGAAATTATCCAAAATTTTAAAAGTACCATCAGTGATTTTATGTTTTCCTTTCGAAACGTGGGTGTGTTGCGTGCCATCCTCACACAGGCTGTCTATACCGGATACTACAAAGCTGTTAAGGATTATCTGCAACCGGTAATAAAAACTTTTGCCCTTAGCCTGCCGTTTTTTCTTTATCTCAGCAGCAAACAGCGCTCAGCCCTGATGGTCGGATTTGTATTCTTTGTTATTTATTTGCTTACCGCCTACATGGCGCGTCATTCAGGGAGGTTCGCTGAAAGGTTTTCCAATCTGAGCCGCCCGTTGAATGTAACCATGCTTGTCGGATTGATTTTTGGCGGTATCAGTGGATGGTTTTTCTTTGAGAATCTATATGCAGCAGCCGTGGTTTTTTACAGTGGGATATATCTGATTGAAAATTTGCGAAAGCCCATTGGTATTTCCGTGGTGGCAGATCGGTTGGAAAAAGATGTATTGGCCACCGCTCTTTCAGCGGAATCGCAGGCTGAAACTCTCTTTGCTGCCATGATTGCCCCATTAATTGGTTTCGCTGCCGACTGCTGGGGCGTAGGAATCGCATTGATGAGCGTTTCCGCGTTGCTCATTTTGCTTATGCCACTTTACACTGCCGGAGTTGGGAAAGAAAAGAATTCTTGAATCCCTGAATCATTTAATTCACTAATTTTGACCCCAAAGCATCGAAGAAACTTATTTTATTTAACATAATAATCTACAAAATCATGAAAAAAGTTGTGCATACCGAAAGTGCGCCTAAGGCAGTAGGCCCTTACAGTCAGGCAATTGAAGCCAATGGAACCTTGTACATTTCGGGTCAGATTCCCATTGACCCTGCTACCGGCAAATTTGTTGAAGGTGGCATTAAAGAACAAACCGAACAGGTAATGAAAAATATTGGTGCTATCCTAAAGGCAGCCGGATATGAATTCAGCGATGTGGTTAAATCCACCTGTCTGCTTTCCGATATGGATAATTTTGTGCCCATGAATGAGGTTTATGGAAATTATTACACCGAAAATCCACCGGCACGCGCCGCATTTGGTGTGGTTAAACTTCCTTTGGGCGCTCTGGTTGAAATTGAAACTATTGCAGTGAAATAACCTGATACTTTCTTTTAATCGCCCTCCGTTCCCTCGGGCTCGGAGGGCTGTTTTTAATACCTTATTGTCATGATAAAGAAACTTTCCTTTGTTTTATTAGTGCTACTGGCCAGTTTACGCCTCTCCGTTGCCGGAGAAGGTATGTGGCTGCCCCTGCTGCTTGAGCAACTGAACGAACCCGAGATGAAAAGTATGGGTATGCGTATCAGTGCCGAAGATATATACAGCATCAACAAGTCGAGCCTTAAAGATGCGATTCTGCTTTTTGGCCGAGGTTGTACTGCTGAGATTATTTCGGACGAAGGCCTCATTCTTACCAATCACCATTGTGGGTATGGCCAGATACAATCACACAGTTCGCTGGAGCATGATTATCTTACTGATGGTTTCTGGGCGATGAATAGGAGTGAAGAATTGCCAAATCCCGGGCTGAGTGTTACCTTGCTCATTCGCATGGAAGATGTTACTTCCCGCGCCCTTGAGGGAGTTGACAACGCCATGACAGAGGCTCAGCGTGAAGCGGCAATCAAGAAAAATATTGTTGCCATTGAGAAAATGGCCATCGAAGGCACCAAATATAACGCCCGGGTGCGCCCATTTTATTACGGAAACGAATACTATCTTTTTGTTACGGAAACCTACAATGATGTGCGGTTGGTTGGTGCTCCTCCGTCAAATATTGGTAAATTTGGCGGCGATACCGACAACTGGATGTGGCCGAGGCATACCGGCGATTTTTCGCTTTTTCGTATTTATGTTAACAAAAATAATGAGCCTGCCGATTATTCCACTGATAATGTTCCTTATAAGCCCAAAAGTCATTTGCCTATTTCGCTGAAAGGTGCTGAAAAGGGTGATTTTACTTTTGTTTTTGGTTATCCCGGAACCACACAGGAATACCTGCCTTCGTTCGCCGTTGAAATGATTGCACTACAGGAAAATCCCCCGGCCATTCGCCTTCGTGGCAAACGCCTTGAAATATTTGATACTTACCAGAATCAAAGCGACCTGGTGCGCATTCAATATGCCAGTAAGCACGCTGGTGTGGCCAATTACTGGAAAAAGATGATTGGTGAAAGCCGCGGCATAAAAAAACTGGATGCCATCGAAAAGAAACAGGCGCTTGAACGCAAGTTCATGGACTGGGCTGTCGCCGATGCACAGCGTGATGCCCGCTATGGGAAGATAATTCCGGCATTTAACGAATTATATCAGCAACTTACTGCTCTTGAAGTGGATCAAACCTACCTTGTTGAAGCCGGCCTTGGCATCGAGGCTGTCCGCTTTGCTTATGGCTTTGGTCAATTGGCTGTAATGAGTAAAGATAAAATTTTGCCAGATGCTGATATTGAAATAGCGGTTGCTCAATTAAAAAGTGCTTCGGCTGCATTCTTTAAAAATTATCACCAACCCATTGATCGACAGGTTTTTGTTGCGCTCATGAAAGACTGGTTCGATCATCATGAAGATACCCGGATTCCGGAAGGTCTGACCAGGGAATTGCTTTCCCATGGCGATGACTTTGAAGCTTGGGCAGATGCGCTTTTCGCGAAAAGCATCTTTACTGATGAAAATCGTACCAACCGTTTTCTTGAAAATTACAAGGCAAATAAAGCCCGTAAAATTGAATCAGACCCTATGTTTGAGCTCTCTTCTATTATTTACCGGCAATATTATGATGTTTTATTGCCTGCTACTGCTGGCCTGCAGTCGAAACGCGACAGTTTGCAGCGGGTTTATATGCTTGGTTTGATGGAATTTGAGCCAGAAAAGCGTTTTTATCCGGATGCCAACTCAACGCTTCGCGTAGGTTATGGAAAGGTGGATGATTATTATCCGCGCGATGCCGTAAAATACCGGCACTTTACCACCCTTGAAGGAATAATGGAGAAAGAAGATCCTGCCATTTACGACTATGTGGTAGAGCCAAAACTTAATCAATTGTATCAAACGAAAGATTATGGCCGTTATGCTGCCGCTGATGGCACAATGCGGGTTGGTTTTATTGCCAGTAACCATACCACGGGTGGCAATTCGGGCAGCCCTGTGTTGAATGCTGATGGCCAATTGATTGGCGTTAACTTCGACCGTAACTGGGAAGGCACCATGAGCGACCTGATGTATGATCCGGATCAATGTCGAAACATCAGTCTCGATATCCGGTATTGCCTCTTTGTAATTGACAAATTCGCCGGTGCCGGACACCTGGTAAAGGAGATGACTTTGGTTAATTAGTTTATAGATTATACTTGACAGATTTTTGGTGCCTGTTAGGGAAATAATTGATAAGAAGTTGACCTGACAGGTTTTCCGGCGCCTGAGCGGAGCCGAAGGCAACCTGACAGGCCTTGTTCTTTTTGAAGTTAATTATAATATTAATCGTGTTAAAACCTAACAAGTCGCAAGAAGACTTGTTAGGATAATCCTGGATTGTCCTAACAGGTTTGGTGTCTGATGACTTGTTAGGATATGTTCTTTAAAATTGAGAAATTCCAAAAAAACCTGACAGGTCTAAAAAAAACCACGTCAGGTTATTTATTTAGTTTTTGATCATTTTACTCTTCGGCTTTCTTCCTTCTTCGGGCAACATTTGATTTGAGGCCATAACGTACAATTTTCGCATTCAGCGTTGGACGGGTGATTTCAAGTACTTTTGAAGCTTCAAGTTTATTCCAGTTTAATTTATCAAGCACTTTTTTAATGTGCACCTTTTCAATCGCAGAAATGGGTACCAATATCGACTCATCATTTGCTTGTTCAGATTGATGTTGTTCGTTTAATACAATGTGTTCTTTTTCAAGTACATCGCTCCGCGTCATGATCATGGCCTGCATTAGGGCGTTTTCGAGTTCACGCACATTTCCCGGCCAGCTATGTTCCTTTAGGAGATCAATGACTCCATCTCCAATTTTAAGAATTCTCTTATTTAATTTACGGTTGAGCTTTTGCATTAAATGTTTTACCAATTCTTCAATGTCATCCTTGCGCCTTCGCAGGGGTGGGAGTGCAATGGTAAAAACTTTAAGTCTGTAAAACAGCTCTTCCCTGAATTTTCCAGCACTTACCAACTCTTCAAGATCTTTGTTGGTAGAGGTAATGATTCGGGCTTTTAGTGGGATTAGTTCTGCTGCACCAGGTTTCTCGAATTCCATTTCCTGCAATACCCTTAGCAAGCGCGTCTGCATGCCCTCGCTTAAATCGGAGATATTATCAAGGAAAATGCTTCCTTCACCGGCAAGTTCGAGTTTCCCTTTTTTTGAGGTTAAAGCCTGCGGGAAAGCCCCGGCTTCATAGCCAAAAAGTTCACTTTCAAAAATGGATTCGTTGAGGGCCGAACAGTTTACTACGACCATTGGATGTTCGCGTGTAATCCCACTTAAATGAATGAGGCGTGCAATTAGTTCTTTGCCTGTACCTGTATTGCCAGTTATTAGAACATTTACATTATTCATGGAAATGCGGCCGATGTTTTTGAAAATTTCCCGCATGACCGGTGTTTTGCCAACCAATTGATTCTCTTCGATGGCTTTCCTGATTTCGGGGGAAATCGTTTCAATCAAAGTCTGGCTCTGGCGTGAAATTTCCAGTCCGTTCTTGATAATTTCAAGTACCTCCTGCATCTGTATGGGCTTTTCAATGAAATCATAAGCCCCCAATTGAATGGATTTAATGGTAAGTTCAACATCCCCATGGGCAGTAAGCAGGATTACAGGTGTACCCGGTTGGGTTTTCTTTAATTCGTTGAGCACATCCAAACCGGAGAGCCCCGGCATTTGATAATCCGTAATGACAATGTCAGGTTTTTCTATTGCAGCTTTCTTCAGGCCTGATTCCCCATCAGCAGCCGTTATTACTGCATATCCAGCCTTCGAAAGACTGTTTGATAATAGGGTTCTGATTATGGAGTCATCATCTATGGCCAATATTTTACTCATTGCCGTTGGTTTTTAGGTACTTAATACTTTGATTGAGCAAATATATAAGAAAAATATTATGATTATGTAAAAGTTTTTAACTATTTGACGAATTTCCCATTTTTTATGATTTATTAACCCTTTTACAGTAGATTTTATTGCCAGATATGTTGAGAACATGGCACGGTATTGTGTTTTTTTTGAAAAGCCGAAATCTATACAGTTGAGTGATTTGGAGATTTTATTTACCCATATTGCTGCTGTTTTTCCGCGGTATGGGATGAAATCGCAAAACAAATGAACTCTTTCCACATTTTTATAATTTGGTATTTTAGTTTCTTTAATTATTTGACGAATACAATTGAGCATTTTTTCTTACTGAATCGCATCAGGAGCAGGAATTATTGTTGGGTACATATTTTACGTTACCATTAAATCAAGGAGTCATTAGGAAGTTTAACCATTCTTAATCACTCTACTATGCATCAATCTGCCGATCTAGGCGTAAATCCGTTATTATCCAATGCGTTTTGAATAAAAAAATACGCGAACGTAGATCTCTCCTTACTTCTTTAACATTGCTCTAATGTATCTGTCATAGTAAAAGCTATTAAAACTGGAACGGTTTTTGCTTTAAACAACTTAAGATAAATTGAATTATTTTTGCACAACCTTTAAAGAAAAAATTAAACCAACCCAAAGTTAAACTAAAAACAAAGAAAATGAAAAAGTGGAATTTCTTATTTATGTCTTTGCTGATCTCAGCAGCAATTATAGTGTCTTCATGTGGAGGCGATGATAACGAAGTCGATCCGGGTCCAAGCATCAACCTAAAAGGAGGTACTGGTTATACATCAGAAAATGACACCATTAGAGTTAATACAGCAATAACTGTTGGTGTTACCGGACTGAAAAGCTCGGTAACGGGCAATAAGCTTACCCGTTTTAAATTCTCCATTACCTCAAATAATGTTGCAACCACATTTGTTGACTCTACTATCTCTTCTGATTCCTTTACATGGGAAACAGATCTTACCTTTACCGGTGTAGGTCAAGCCAGGATGCTTTTTGAATTGTGGGACAAAGGAGGTATGAGGAATGAGAAATCCTTTGACCTGGTAATTGAAAATCCCGGTGCTGCAATCAACAAGTATGAAAATATTAAGTTTGGATCATGGAATGACGCAGATGGCAGCTTTTTTGCTTCTACTGAAGGAGGAGCCCCCTACACAGTAGGGCAAACAGCTACTATTCCTGGAAACCAGGCTAAAATTGATTTTCTTTACTTCTATGGTGCAACAAATAAAAATACCATAGCTTCACCAGATGATGCTGATGCCAATACCATTAATGACTTGAAATTGAACTTGTGGACCAATAAAAACCAAACGCGTTTTAACGCGAGCAATCTCACGGTTGCGCAGTTTAATGCCATTGGAGCTTCCTATCAGTTTCCATCCTTTGACATGAATTCACAAACCACAAAGGTGAATAACCTGAAAGTGAATGATATATTTATGTTTAAAACACAAAAAGGTAAACTTGGTCTTATAATGATAACCTACTTGTCCACACCCACCCGCGGGGACAAATTAACAGCAACGGTTATCGTTCAGAAATAGTTTAATCTTTAACTAATTTTAAAAACCGTCCCTTATCGGGGGCGGTTTTTTTATGCATGTTAAGCATTGTTTTCAGCTTGCGCATTCCCCATTTTGCCCTTCCCCCCAATTTTACTACCTTTGCAATCCACACCCAAAATGTGTGTTTTGCCATCAATGGATACACCCAAAAAACGTTTACTTTTCCTTGTCAACCCGGTTTCGGGCGTGAACCAGGATAAAAAAGCCAGCCTTTCGGCTCAGTTGGCCGAAATTTTGGATGCCAGCCTTTACGATTGGGAGGTAGTGGTAAGCGAAACAGCAGTCCAGCTTTATGAGTTGAGCAAAGCGGCTGCCGAAAATGGCACCGATGTGGTAATAGCCGTGGGTGGCGATGGCACACTAAATCAGGTAGCTAAAGGAATTTTTGGCAGTAAAACTATTCTTGGACTGGTTCCTGCCGGTTCGGGCAACGGCCTGGCACATCATCTTGAAATTCCTTTGGATATTTCAAAAAGTCTCGCCATCATCAACCAGATGAAGGTGAAGCCGATGGACACGGTCAATATCAATGAGGAGTTGTTTGTTTCTATTGCCGGCGTGGGTTTTGATGCATTGGTAGCCCAAAAGTTTGCCCGCAGCCAACGTCGCGGCTTTTTCTCATACGTAAGGATTGCAACCCGGGAATATCCCAATTATCGTCCACGGAAGTACAGGATGCTGATTGATGGAAAGCTGGTTGAACGACAGGCCTTATTCGTAAGTTTCGCCAACACCAACCAGTTTGGTTACAATACCATCATTTCGCCCGATGCTCAGATTGACGACGGGCTTATGGATGTATGTATCGTTAAAAAAGTGCCGCTCGCTTATGCCCCGCAGGTAGTGGGCTTGCTGTTGACAAAGAAAATCGGGACTTCCGATTACGTGGAAATCATAAGGGCAAAGGAAGTTCAGCTTAAGCGCAATAAAAAACGTGTCGTAAACATTGATGGCGAGCCGGTAAAGCTAGCTAAGGAACTGACTGTTAAAGTTAATCCGCTTTCGCTTAGGGTAATTGTGCCTTGAAATACAATGAATATGGGAACACAGAAACCAAAAAGCTATAAAAATGTACAGGGCGTGGTTTATTCCACCAATCCAGATTATAAGTATGCTCATAATGGGGATGTTGAGCCTAAAACACTTCCACCACAGCAGCAGGATCTTCGGATTATGCTCGATCGCAAACTTAAAGGTGGCAAAAAGGCGACATTGGTTACCGGGTTCGTGGGCTCATCTGCCGATTTGTCAGACCTGGCCAAACAATTAAAAAATCTTTGTGCTGCCGGTGGTTCAGCGACCGATGGCAATATTCTGGTTCAGGGCGAATTCAGGCAGAAAATCATGGATTTTTTGATAAAAAAAGGTTACAAAGTAAAGCTTGCGGGCGGGTGACAATGCCAACTTGCTAAACAAAACTGCGCAAAAAGCCGTTTGCACTTTGTTTCGTTGGGCAGGCGCAAAGCCACAAAGTTATTTGTGCTGAATACAAGATAAAGATACTTCTACTGTCATTTCCATATGATTGAAAAAATACTTCATTTCCTCCGGCAAAACCCCTGGGTTTTTTATGCTTTCAGCATTATTATGTTGTTCCCGGCATTGCTCTGGCACCTGGGGTTTCTGGCTATTAATTTCCCAACCGATGAGCCAACCCGGGCCATCGTTGCATTGGAAATGATCATTAGCAATAATTTCATCACTCCAACCATCAACGGGGAATTCTATTACAACAAGCCGCCTTTGTACAACTGGATTATCGCCGCGTTTTACAAGCTTACGGGTAATTATTCCGAATTCACGCTTCGCTTACCCATGATAATTTCGTTGCTGCTTTTCGGACTAAGCATTTTTCAGTTTGTGCGCCGTGAATTGGGCAACAAACAGGGTTTTATCGTGGCAATGCTTTTCATAACTTCAGGACGCATTTTGTTTTGGGATTCCTTTTTGGGACTGATTGACATCACCTTCTCCTGGCTGGTTTACAGCTCGTTCATGCTGATTTATCATTTCCACAAACGAAAGCAATACCTGGCTTTATTCCTTATTTCCTATCTGCTTACCGCCATCACTTTTATGATGAAAGGGTTGCCCTCGTTGGTTTTTCAGGGCATTACGCTGCTGGCATTTTTTAGCTATAACCGCGAGTTTAAAAAGCTTTTCAACTGGCGGCATTTTGCCGGGATTGGTCTTTTCTTACTGTTAGTAGGAACATACTATTTGTTCTATTTCAGGCACAATGCACTTGACAATGTGTTTGTTACCCTTTTTAGCGAATCGGAAAAGCGCACCATCATCAACTATGGCTGGCAAAGGTTTATCACCCATCTATTTACCTTTCCACTAGAAATGTTCTACCACTTCTTCCCCTGGTCGGTGTTGTGGATTTTCTTCTTTCGCCGCGATTTCAGGAAGACCCTGCACGATCACCCGTTTTTGCGCTTTAATTTTATCGTGTTCATTTTCAATATCATCATTTACTGGACTTCGCCGGAATCTTATCCGCGGTATATCTTCATGCTCTTTCCACCGTTGTTTACCATTTTGGTTTACATGTTTTTTGTGGACCGGGAAAAGAATGGAAAATACAGCCGTATTGTCGAGAATTTTCTGCTTGGCGTAATTATTTTGGGCGCGGTGGCAGCCATTCCCATGCCTATACTCAAGCAAACCGGATTTGTTGATCATGCATGGCTTAAGTCAACCATTTTACTTGTTGTGATGGCGGCACTTGGCAGATTTTACTATAGTTTGCGGGAACAACGCCTGGTAATTTTTGCAGCAGCCATGCTTATGCTGAGGGTTGGTTTTGACTGGTTCATCATTCCGCCACGTTACGATGATTTTCAGGTGCACAAGGTAGGTGCGCTCAAGGCTGCTGAAGTTACAGGTGAAACACCACTTCATATTTTTAAGGATTCAGAAACCGAACATGCTACTTCCTTTTATGTTACGCTTGGCAAAATGCAATTGCTCAAACATCAGTATGAAGGGTTTAATAGTTCGGATTATTATTACCTTGATCCCCGCTTGTTGCCCGATACTGCCTACCAGACCGTGCATGATTTCAACCTTTACCGGCACGATCAACCCCTGAAGATTGTGAAACTTAACGAGGCTACTGTTCGAGCCCTCAATAAAAACGATAACTTATGATTTTAATTCAAATTGGAACATTTCTCAAGGACTGGATGACCCGAAACGGGTTTTCCGTACAAGTTGCTGATAATGTGCGTGATATTACTGATTTTATCATCGCATTTGCATTGATTGTTGTAGTCTATTATGTCCTGAAATATGTTATTTTGGGAGTAATACGCAAAATTGTCAGGCGCTCCAACACCACTTGGGACGATGCGCTTTACCAAAATAAAGTTTTTAGCAAAGCGCTGTTGCTGGTGCCGGGAATTTTGCTGATGGCGGCGGCGCCCTTCACCCTCACCGAATTTCCGGTTGGGCTGGAGCGAATCATGCTTTTTACGCAGATTTTTCTGGTAGCGGTCATAATTTCGCTGTTAAATGCTTTCCTTAATTCCATTTATGATATTTACCAGGGCTTTGAAGTGTCAAAATCCAAGCCTATAAAGGGCTATCTGCAGGTTTTCAAGATTGTATTGTTTGTCATAGGCGCCATATTTGTTATCTCCATGCTGATTGGACGCTCGCCATTGTATTTATTGGGTGGTTTGGGCGCTTTTTCAGCCGTTTTGTTGTTGATCTTCAAAGACCCGATCCTGGGTTTAGTTGGCGGAATACAGATTTCGGCCAACGACATGGTGCGCCCGGGCGACTGGATTGTGATGAATAAATCAGGTGCCGATGGTGTGGTTACCGATATTTCACTGACCACGGTCAAGGTTCAAAACTGGGACAAAACCATCACCACCATCCCTACCTACTCGCTGGTGTCAGAAAGTTTTGTGAACTGGCGGGGCATGGAGGAGTCCGGTGGACGACGCATCAAACGCTCCCTCAATATTGACATGAACAGCGTGAGGTTTGCTTCACCGGAGCAGTTGAAAAAGCTGAAAAAGATAAAACTGGTCAGTAACTATCTTGACAAGACAGAAAAAGAACTAAAGGCATACAATGAAAAAAACGGGATTGATGATGAGGTTCTGGTGAATGGCCGCCGGCAAACTAACCTTGGTATTTTCCGCGCCTATGTGGCTGAATACCTCAAAAACAACCCAAATATCAGTCAGGATATGACCTTTTTGGTAAGGCAGTTACAACCGGGCGAGAGCGGGATTCCCATTGAAATCTACGTTTTTAGCAAGGTGCAGGAATGGGGGAAATATGAAGATATACAGTCGGATATTTTTGACCATTTGTTGGCCACCATCCCTGAATTTGAATTACAGGTATTCCAGAACCCATCGGGAGCTGATTTTAGGAAACTTGGTGAACGACTTGATCTTTAGTAGATTTCGCTGACTTCTTTCTTAACCACTCATAAATAGTCGTGTTTAGCAACAGCATGAACAGGCCATAAACGGCATCCTCAATCGGAATGGTGCCCATGCGGATGGCTAAGTTTTTAGTGTCGTCATACCAAACGACAGGTTCTGCTGTGAACATACCGGTGAGCGCGCCATTCACGATAAAGAACGGGATGAGTGTGGCAAAATACATCATGTAAAATCTTCCCAGATAGCTTGATTTGAAGACAAACAAATGCAGCGTGAGAAAGATGGCGGTGGACAGAAAGGTGATGAAGGTGTACCAGCGCTCGGGGTTTACTGCTGCCACGATGAGCAGCAACAATATGACGATGCCCGTGAATGACCTGGCATAGGGCGCAAGGTAATCTTTGCGGATGAGGTATTCAAAAGCATGGTAGGTGAACAAACAGGCATAGGGGATGGCGATGAAAAACAGCCATTCCTCCACGGGTAAATTGAACAGATAAATCCCCTGAAGATGAACGGGTTTAAAGCCCCAAACGCCCAGCGATGTTTTGGCTACATCCCAGGGAATAAAAATCAGCATGGTGCCAAGTATGGCAGGGAAAAGGTACTTCCAATTGCGGTAAAACTTCAGCCGCTTGTCAAAAGTCACCAACAGTGGCACCGAAAGGGCCAGCAGGTTTATTAAGAAATAATAGGACATGGATCAACCTTTCTGCGCTTTTTCCATGCGCTTTTTCGAAAATTCCTCAATGTAGTATTTTGTAGGAGCAACCAAAAATCCATAATTGTAGTGGGCATGTGGATTGTGATGCTCCAGATGGGCTTTCACGGTTGCCCTGAGGTAACGATTCGAGAAATTTTTCAAAATGGGAATACGCTGGTGCACATAAACATCGTGAAACATCATATAAGCAAACCCATAGAGGAAAATGCCGATGCCAATGCTTAACAAATAGCTGTTGGGATTCATCACACCAAAATAAATGAGCACTATACTGGGGATGGCGAAAATGATGGCAAACACATCGTTCCATTCCAGTTTACGGCCATCGCGGATGTGATGGTCTTTGTGCAGAATCCACAGAAATCCGTGCATTACATATTTGTGGGTGAACCAGGCCATGAATTCCATAAAAAGGAAGGCGCCCAGTACAAGAAGGATGTTGATTATCAGTTCCATTCGTTTTGATCTTAAAGGTTATAATTTAACACAAAAGTTTTGTAATTGTTGGGTTGAATGAATTATTAATTGCGCGGTTTCAAAGGATGTTTCTGAAAATACTCATTCACCCTGTCAAAGGCAATTCTAAACCAGATGGTAAAATTTTCGGGACTGTCCTTGATCTCTTTGGCCAGCGTTTTCATGTCGGTATAATGAAAATCAGCAACCTCTTCAGGGTTTATTACCGGCAACTTATCCGAGAAACCGATAAAAACGTGATCCACTTCATGCTCAGTGAGTTCATTGGTAAATTTTGCCTTGTAAATAAAGCTGAAAACTTCCTCAAACGCACAATCGAATCCCATTTCTTCCACCATTCTGCGGTGTGCAGCATCTGAGGTGGTTTCGTCCGGGCGCGGATGGCTGCAACAGGTGTTGGTCCACAAACCAGGCGAGTGGTATTTGGTGAATGCACGCTGCTGTAAAAGTAGTTCGCCTGCCGGATTGAAGATAAACACTGAAAAAGCACGGTGAAGTTTCGCCTCAACATGTGCCTGCATTTTTTCCATTACGCCAATCTCCTTGTCGTCCTGGTCAACCAATATTACAAATTCTTCCATTTCAATACTTTAATTTACTTAACAATGGCAGTTAAGCCTGCTTTTTCACTTGATGATAACTCAGCTGAGGCAATTAAAAAGTTTCCAATCTGTTTCGACATGTCCGCATTTCCATGGCCTTTGGCATAATTACCAATATTTTTCAGGATGAATATTTTGTCCTCATCTATATTGCTTGTGTAGCCCAAAAATGATGGTGCCTTGGTTTGTGTGGCGAAGCGCAAAAACCTTATTTCAACATTTGCTGATTGTTGCTTTACCGATTCATCCAACAACTGTTTCCCTTTGCGAAAATACTTCAATTTTTCCATTGGATTACCCAAACATGCAGGTGCAGCAGCAAGTGAGGCTCCATAATAGGCTTTGAGTAAAGCATCCAAAGGCGGTGACTTTTCAAATTTCTTGCTCAATTCCAGCGCTTTACATTCATCCTTATCCATCCCCAGGTAATTACTTCTTGCCTGCGAAAGATTAACCTGAGCTTCAACAATTTGAATGGTTGAAAACAATAATGAAAAAATGGTAATTAATATTCTCATTTAAATTTTGATAGTTAGTTTCAGAAAAAATAATTTTTTAGCGTTTTAAAACAAGACAATTATTATCTTTTTATTAAAATTTTGCGTCATTGCGTCACTTCGACAAGCTCAGTGCATCGCTTTGCGTGGTATTTGAGGGCATAACCTACAACAAATTAAACTGATGCCTCAGGTAGGAAGTAATCAACAATTTATACTTGGTCCGGTTGGGAATACGTATCCTTTCCTTCATGATTTGTTCAGAGTTGGTGCGCATTATCTTAAGGAAGAGCTTATAGAAATAAACATACGCCATATATACACCGAAGCGTGCTCCTTTGGGAAGCTTGCGAATGCCTTCGAGACCATCGGCAAAATCGAGCGCGATGTCATCTTCGATCTTTTTCTTAGTTTCTTCAGTAAAACGCGAAAGATCAACACCGGGGAAATAAGTGCGGCCCAAATCCTTATAATCGGCTTTTAAATCGCGCAGGAAGTTGATTTTTTGAAATGCAGAACCTAAACGCATGGCAGAAGGTTTTAGTTGCTGGTATTTTTCTTCATCACCTTCGCAGAAAACACGAAGGCACATCAGTCCAACAACTTCGGCTGAGCCAAGTATGTATTCTTCAAACTGGGGCTGGTCATAATCAATATCCTGAAGATCCATCGCCATACTGTGCAGGAACCGGTCAATGAGTTCACGCTCAATCTTATAGGTATTCACCGCCCATTGAAAGTTATTGAGAATCGGGTTCAGGCTGATGCCCTCTTCAATGGCGAGGTAGGTATCGGCTTTAAAACGTTCGAGCAGTTTAGCCTTATCATAATCATGAAATGAGTCCACAATTTCATCGGCAAACCGCACAAAACCATAGATGGCGTAAATGGGATCGTGGAATTTTTTGCTAAAAAACCGGATGCCCAGCGAAAATGAAGTGGAGTAAGTAACCGTGGCCAACTTGCTCGACTTTTTGGAGATCATATCAAACAGGTCTTTCATGATTTAGTTTTTGTAGTTAATGATTTCATTGGCAGCAATCTGGCCCGAAATAATGGCTGGTGGCACGCCAGGCCCTGGCACCGTAAGCTGTCCGGCATAAAAAAGATTTTTAAGTTTTGGGTTCCTGATTTTGGGCTTGAGAAACGCGGTCTGCATCAAGGTGTTGGCCAGTCCATAAGCGTTTCCCTTGTAGGCATGATAATCCTGCTCAAAGTCGCGGTGGGCATAGCTGCGTTCAAACACTATATGCTCGCGCAGCGATTGTCCTGTATATCTTTCCATACGCATCAGCACCAGGTCGAGGTACTTTTTGCGGATTTCTTCGGTATCTTCCAATCCGGGTGCAACAGGAATAAGCGCCATCACATTTTCAAATCCTTCCGGCGCAACATTGCTGTCGGTGCGGGAAGTACAACTCAGGTAAACCGATGGATTCTCAGGCCAGTGTGGATCTTTATAGATGGCATCAGCATGGCCTTCAAAGTCTTCATCAAATAACAGCGTGTGATGATCTAATTTTGGGATGCGGGTGTCAAAACCGAGGTAAAAAATCATTGAAGAGGGCGACAAAACCCTTGAATCCCAGTATTTTTCATCGTATTTTCGATTGGCTTTGTCCAGTAATTCCTGTTCTACATGGTGATAATCTGCGGAAGCTACTATGAAATCTGCTTCCCAGCGCTTACCTCCGGCAATCACTGCATTAACTTTCCCTGAATTGGTTTCAAAACCATTGACTTCAGTATCAAAAACGAATTTTGCACCCTGTTCCCGGGCAAGTTGCTCCATGGCCTCCACCACTGCATACATGCCGTTTTCGGGATACCAGGTGCCCTGAACCATATCGCTGTAATTCATCATACTATACAGCGCTGGTGTAGTTTTTGCCGTTCCGCCTAAAAACAAAACGGGAAACTCAAGCATACGGTTGATCTTTTCACTCTTAAAGAATTTACGGGTGTATTCGCCAAAAGAGCTTAGCATATTCAGTTTAATTCCTGCTGCTGCTATTTTCCAGTGGAAGTATTCTGCGATAGAGTGGCTGGGTTTGCGTACAAACTCACCAATACCCACGCGGTATTTGTATTCCGATTCGTGAAGAAATTGCTTTAAACCCACTGAACTGCCTGGTTCAATAGATTCATATAGCTTGTAAATTTCATCAAGTTCAGTGGGTAATACCACTTCGTCTCCCGGTCCGAAATAAATTTTATAGGAAGGGTTGATGCGATCCAATTTATAGTAATCGGAAACTTTTTTGCCAAAATATGAAAAATAATCTTCAAAAATGTCGGGCATCCAGTACCAGCTTGGGCCCATATCAAAAGTGAAACCTTCGGCTTCGAACTTTCGTGCACGACCACCGGCCATGCTGTTTTTTTCTAAAACCGTAACATCAAACCCTTTGTTGGCAAGGGTTGCAGCGGCTGACAGGCCTGAGAAACCTGCTCCAATTACGATTGCTTTTTTTGAACTCATGCTTTTTGAAGCTTTTTACTGTGATTTTTGAATTAAATTGTATTCTAATAAACCGGGAAGTTTAAGAATTGTTTAAATAATTATGTTAAAAGTTAAACAAAAAGATTTATTATTATAAGAGTTGGATATTACGATTCTTTTGGTTGTACACCTCTGACAGAATTGGAGCTACTATGCCATTTTTCTTTTTTGATTGTTTATTCTTCTGACTTCTTGTCTGAATTTGTGGAGTGTGTAACTTTAAACCAATCAATCATGGCAAAGCCCTTCAAATACGCGGCCAAAAACGAGGCCCAGGTTTACGAAAGTGTTTCAAACAACAAAGGCGTAAAAATCATAAACCGATTGTTGATGGGAACTTATGTCAGCATTTCAGAAGAAAAGGGTGATTATGTAAATGTTGTAACTGCCGGGCCCGATGGCTGGATGAAAAAATCTGATTTAACGGACGACATGGGCCTGAAGGTTTTTTATCTGGATGTTGGGCAGGGTGATGGCGTGCTCATCGAAATTGGCAATCTGCGGATACTGATTGATGGCGGTCCCGGCAACCACATGCACGGTTACCTCACCAAGTGGCAATACACTTACCTCTTGCGTTACAAACAGCCCGTTCACATTGATTACGTGTTTATCAGCCATTTCGATACGGATCACTACAAAGGATTGATTAAAGTACTCGATAACCCCCTGTTTACTTTCGGGACAATATATCATGCCGGCATCCTCAAGTTTGCTGCAAAAAACAACCCCTACAACTCCGGCCTGGGCAATGTGGTAAAGGTGGATAAGCAGAAATACCTTACCGGGATTTTTGATGATTTGCTTACCCTTGATAGCGAAGCTGCCTTTAACCGTGATGTTAATTTATTTATGAAAGCCCTGCTTAAAGCGCGCGATGAAAATCGCGTGGGCAAGGTACAGCGCTTAAAATCAGGCGATATGCCGGTTTTACAAATTATTGAAGATAAGGAGTTTAAGATTGAAGTATTGGCACCATTCACCGAAAAGGTAAACAATAAAGAAGTATTCATGTACTGGAGCGATGAAGGAAAAACCATCAACGGGCATAGCCTGGTGTTGAAGGTTACTTTCGGGCAACGCACTCTGATGTTTAGTGGCGACCTGAATGCAAAGTCGGAAGAATACCTGATGGAGAAATATCCCGATGCCCATCCCTTCGAGGTAGATGTCGCCAAAGCCTGTCATCATGGATCATCCGATTTTTCGGAGTTGTTTATGCAAAAGGTGAATCCTTACGCCACCGTAATTTCGTCTGGCGACAACGAGGGATTTTCGCATCCCCGTGCCGATGCTCTTGGTTGTGCAGGTAAATATACCCGTGGTGCAAGGCCGTTGGTTTATTCCACTGAGCTGGCGCGCTCTGTAAACAGCCGCAGCAATAAAGTTTTGTTTGGCATGATTAATCTGCGTTGCAACGGCGATGAAATCCACATCAGTCAAATGAAAGAGGTGAATATGCCAAGCGATATTTGGGATTCTTATAAGTTGGGATGTTAGCGAAAGATTGCCACTAAGACTCCAGGAAACAAAAATTCACAAAGAATGCTAATCTGCGTGAATTTGCAATTCGCGAATTGTAAATTATTTTGCTTCCAACCCCTGTCAGGGTTGAATCACAAACTTCCTGTTTGCCACTCCGCCTCCATCGCGAATTAGGACAACATACAATCCAGGGCTGAGTGAATTCAGGTTGAAAGTTCGCTCGTTTTGCCCGGCCTGGATTTTCCATTTGGTTGATGTTATAATCTCGCCTCTTGCTCCGGCAATCTGAATCTCCACTTCCTTTGTCGTATTACTCCAGTAGGTAAGGGTAAACAAACCTCGCGAAGGGTTGGGGTAAATGCTCAATTCCGATTCAGGTTTAAGCACCTTATCAACGGCTACGGTCAAATCGCAATCACTCCCTTCCGGGAAAACTGCCACACCATTTTCGGCATAGCATTCAAAACCTGTTCCATAGTCCATCATCAAAAACATTGGTTCAATAAGTCCGTATTCATGACCAATTCCTTCGATGTACCAGGTGGACATTAAACTGCTATTGTCCGGATCAGAAATGTTAAAACGCTTTAATGATTTTCCATTGACTGTTACAGTGTCAATGGAGGTAACAATTGCCGTATTATCATTAATCATTGTTTGTGGCAGATGGTCGCCAACCTGCAGGGAGAAATCATAAAGTAAAAACTCCTCATTATCAAACAGCAGGAAAGTGCGGGTGGAATCAGAACGGATAAGTGCATAATTTGGATCCGAAAAATGGGATGTAGAAGTATGTCCCTCAAAAGAGAAAATACGAATGCCAGAGTTTGATAATTTATTGTAAACCAGATTGTTGATGGTGGTGTCGCCCTCCACAAACACGCGTCCCTCTGAGGTCCAGGTACCTCCACCGGTGCCATCCCAAGTAGAATGCCACACTCTCCAGGCCGAGGTGTTGTCCATAGGTATGGTGTGGTATTCCTGGGCAGAGCCCAGGCAGACAGAAAATAAGGTTGAAATGATTAATGCAACTTTTTTCATGGCGGCAGGGTTATTGAATTATTGAACGAATATACAAAAAAGTTTCATTGATAATTTCTAATGCGTCCGCAAAATTGAAACATTTGCATTAGCGACATCACTTTCCTATCTGCCGAAACAATAAGTTGGTAATCATTATCAAACGCTCCTGACTTCGACAATGCGTCACCGTAAAAGTTATCCCCAAAAATAAGGTTGAAAGAAGAAATAAGGTTAAAAGTGGTGGGGGAAGGAGTTTGGTTACTGAGGTTAAAAAAGGCAATAATAAGGTTTTATCCTTTTCTGGAAATAACATAAAAAAAATCCGGGATCAACCTTATTTACTCTTCAAAACCTTAGTAATAGGAGATCACCCTCACACAGGCACTAACCTTATTCTATCTTCAAAACCTTATTAAAAAAAGTTGTTTTAAGATTCCGGGATCTATTTGCGTCACCCATTTCGGTGACTAAGCATACACACTTCATTGAATCTCAATTAATTATAAATCACAGGTTTTTAAACTGTTGAAGTCAGGAATAAGTTGGTAATGATTATCAAACGCTATTTTCCGCAGCTGTCGGGGTTTGACGTTTTGGTCTAAACCATCTGATCATCGGCAAACTGAAGCAATCGGCTATTTGCTCATCATCTGGGCTGAAGCGGAGACCCTTTGCCTTTCATAAAGGAATTGCGATATAAATGCTTTCTTATTTTTGAGAACTTTTTGTGCGTGGTTTTGTCGTTAATTGGTTATCAATCATACGGTTGTTGTATTGCTGAATGATGGCTTTCAGTGTTTGTTCCATCCGTTGTGCTTCCTGCAGATTGGTGTTGAGCATATTATGCTCCAACAAAGGATCGCGCTGATAATTGTGAAGCGAGAGACTGCTAATGCCGTCAAATTCTAGCGTAAGTGAATCGGTTATCAGTTGGTAAACCCCGTTGATATAATTTACAGCCATACCATCGGCATTGTGGAAGATATTTTGTCCAAAAGCGAAATACGGCTTATTGTAGCCGATCAGGCCAAGTGCCGACGGCATAATGTCAACCTGATCGACGACTGTTGTCGCAGGCTTGGGCAATTCAAATCCGGGTGCATAAAAAACGATCGGGATTTCGTACATGCCCGTTTTGGTTTTGTATTCTGGCAACCAGGCTTCGGAAGTGTGGTCAGCGGTGATCACAAACAAAGTATTGCTATACCACGGCATATTGGCAGCTTTTTCAAAAAATTTGCTTAATGAGAAATCTGCGTAAGCTACAGTCTCTTGTATTTCAAGATTTCCTTTCGGGAACTTATTGCTGTATTTTTCGGGAATGGTGTAAGGATGATGCGCCGACAAGGAAAAGATGGTGGCAAAAAAAGGCGGCTTCATCTCGTTGATGCCATCGGCGAAATAGCTAAAAAAAGGCTCATCAGCAATGCCCCATTGTCCGTCATAATCATTTTCGTTGTTGTATTCGGTGCGCCCGTAATATTTGTCAAAACCTGCCATTTGCGCAAAGCCATCAAAATCCATGGTGCCATTGGTTCCGCCATGATAAAAAGCGGTTTGGTAACCTTCGGCGTCAAGCAAATCAGCCAGACTGGTGAATTTATTGGTTACGTAGGGCGAATTGATATAGGGCATGTTAAGCAGCGAAGGCAGAGAAGCAAGTATGGCAGGTATAGCTTCAATGGACTGTTTACCATTGGCAAATCCGCGGAAAGCTATTGCATGTTGCATCAGCGAGTCGAGAAATGGCGTAAAGCCACTATAGCCTTCATGGTTTTTGTTGAAAGCACCCACATGTTCAGCGGATAGACTTTCCATAATAATCACTACAAGATTTACAGGCAAACCATCCTTATCTAAAACTTTGTTCTGAGCAGGTTGAATAATGGGAGTGTATATTTTATCAAGTGCTACTTCATCAAAATAATCAGCACGCGGAAGGCTTTCCTGATCCACAGTTTTGATGATGGTAAAAGGGGTGTTAAGTACAAAGGTAGCGTTACGAGCTTCGGAAACCTTGCCGGCGGTGATAATGTTGATGGGCTTGAGTTGCATGCCTCCGCGCATACCAATGATCGCAATTGCTATGGCTACTACAAAACCAACAACCTGGATCCCATAAAATTGAAAGGGATTAAATTTCTGCCTTAGCGGAGGGATTTTTAAACGTGCCACAGCTATTATCAGCATTACCGCAAAAAGGACAAAAAGCAGAAAGTAGCCCCAAAAATCTTTTAAAAATTGCGGTAGAAGTGTCCCCATAGAATTGTCGTTAGCTGCATAGCTAAAGATATCAGCGGTCATTCGTTTAAGTGTAAATCTGAAGTAAACAATGTCGATGATGTTGGCAAGCAATCCGATTATGTTGGCAATCAGAAACAAAGCCAAAGCGCTAAAAAGCCAAAACCTGTATTTGCGCACCGGAAGCGGCAGTGTCATCATGAAGATGAAAGGGGCATTGAGCATGAAAAGTGTAGCAAGATCGAATCGCAACCCAAACACCAGTATGCGCATTACCTCGCCGGTACCCAAATGCGAGAAGTATTGCAAATTGAAAAGGTAAAACATCAGCCGACTAAGCCAAAGCAAAAGCAATGCTATGCTCAGTAGCTTTAGCATCGGACTGAAATAATTATCGTATCGGGTTGTAGAAGAGTTTTTTGATTTACTATTCGCAAGCATAGCAAGCTATTATTACTAAAGGGGTAAAAGTACTACTTTTATCAATTGTCTATCTTTTTACCTGATCATGTTCATGGTTATAAGTTATCGGGTAAACCTTTTTAATTAAATTTGCAAGTTTCAAACAACCGCTGATTTCACCTGTTGTCTTTTATCCAATATTTACTTATCCCAAAGAAACCTGCTTCATCAGCAACATATTCTACCATGAACAAACACCTGAAACGCACGCTTATCCTGCTTGTAATACTTGCTTTGCTGGTATTTATTGTTGGCCGCAAGGCTGGCTGGTTTGAAGATCAAAAAAAGAATACCGGTCCCATTCAAAGCGGACCGGAAGTACTATCGCTCAATGCCGTGGTGTTGGCTGAGGGTGGTTTAACCGACCTGATTGTGGCCACAGGCACCGTTTTGGCAGATGAGCAGGTGAACCTGAGTGCTGAAGTTTCGGGGCGCATCACCTCTATCCGCTTTGATGAGGGAGCGCCGGTAAAAAAGGGGGATTTACTTGTCACCATCAACGATGCTGAATTATTGGCGCAAATCGAAAAGAATACATTCACCCTTAAACTGGCCGAAGAACGTGAAGCCCGTCAGCGTACCCTGCTTTCGCGGGAAGCGGTAAGCCAGGAAGTTTACGATAAAGCCCTTACCGACCTCAATACCGTGCAGGCCGAGGCTTCAGTGTTGAATGCACAACTGATGAAAACCCGTATTTTGGCACCTTTTAGCGGAACCGTTGGCTTGCGCCAGGTGAGTGAAGGTGCTTATGTAACGCCCGGACAGCGCATTGCAACCCTTACCCGCACCCAGCCGGTAAAAATTGAATTTTCGGTGCCTGAGCGTTTTGCAGGTTCCGTAACAAAAGGCAGCCGCGTACAATTTACCATCGAAGGAAATAGCCAAACGCTTGAAGCGTCGGTGTATGCTGTTGAGCCACGTATTGACCCGCTCACGCGCGCCCTCACCGTTCGGGCGCTATATGCCAACACCAGGAATGAGCTAAACCCCGGCAGCTTTGCCCGTGTGAAATTCGACCTTAATCACATGGAAAATGCGCTCACAGTGCCAGCGCAGGCCATCGTACCTGAGCTGGGCGGAAATAAGGTTTATGTATATCGCTCGGGAATTGCCAAAGCAGTGATGGTTTCGGTGGGCATTCGAACTTCTGATGCTGTGCAGATTATTGACGGGCTTGTTGCCGGTGATACCGTCATTACTACCGGAATTCTGCAGGTAAGGGAAGGAATGCCCGTAATCATTGACCAACTAACTACTGCCAAACCATGAGTTTATCTTCACTCAGCATAAACCGACCGGTGCTGGCCACGGTTATGTCCATAGCCATCGTGCTTTTTGGCGTAATCGGACTGGCTTCCATTGGCATACGTGAGTATCCCAGCGTTGATCCGCCCATTGTCAGCATCAGCACTTCCTACGTGGGTGCGAGTGCCGATGTAATTGAATCGCAGATTACCGAGCCACTTGAGGAGTCTGTAAACGGTATTGCCGGCATCCGCACACTTACCTCTACCAGCCGCGATGGAAGAAGCAACATCCGGGTGGAATTTGACTTAGACGTGGATCTGGAAACGGCCGCTAATGATGTACGCGACAAGGTTTCGGTGGCCATCCGCCAGTTGCCACCCGATGTTGACCCGCCGGTGGTTTCCAAAGCCGATGCCGATGCCAGTCCCATCATTTTTGTAAACATCCGCAGCGAACAACGCAGCCTGCTTGAACTCAATGAAATTGCAGAGCGTACCTTTAAGGAACGATTGCAAACCATTCCTGGTGTAAGCCAGATTCAAATTTGGGGTGCACGCCGTTATTCCATGCGCCTATGGATGGATCCTGCAAAACTGTCGGCCTTTGGTATTACGCCGGTTGACATCCGCAATGCCCTACAACGCGAAAACGTGGAATTGCCCTCGGGTCGTATCGAAGGTAGTACTGTAGAACTCACCGTGCGCACCATGGGTCGCCTGATTACGCCCGAAGATTTTAATAGTCTCATCCTTAAGCAGGAAGGTGATGAAATTGTGCGCTTCCGCGATGTGGGTTATGCCGAACTCGGCACCGAAAACGACCGTTCCATCCTTCGTCGCGATGGGGTGCCCATGGTGGGCGATGTGATTATTCCCCAACCGGGGAGCAATCACATTGAAATTGCCGATGAATTTTACCGTCGCCTTGAGCAAATCAAGAAAGATCTTCCAGACGACGTTACCGTGGGCATAGGTTTCGATACCACCGAATTTATCCGTGATTCCATAAAGGAGGTACAGCAATCCATTTACCTCGCGTTTTTCTTAGTGGTACTCATTATTTTCATGTTCCTTCGCGACTGGCGTACCACCATTATCCCGGTCATTGTTATCCCCATTTCGTTGGTTGGCGCGTTTTTTATCATGTATATTGCCGGGTTTACCATCAATGTGCTCACCCTTTTGGGGATAGTGCTGGCCATTGGTCTGGTGGTGGATGACGCCATAGTGGTGCTCGAAAATATCTACGCTAAAATTGAGCGGGGTATGCCTCCGCTTCAGGCTGGAATTCAAGGTTCGGCTGAGATTTTCTTTGCCATTATTGCCACCACCATCGCATTGGCCACGGTATTTTTGCCGGTTATCTTCCTGGAAGGCATTACCGGTCGCCTTTTCAGGGAATTTGGCATTGTACTGGCCGGATCGGTGATTATTTCATCGTTTGTGGCGCTAACCCTTACGCCCATGCTGGCTACCAAAATTTTGAAGCGCAGGGAAAAGCATAACTGGATTTACAATGTTACTGAGCCGTTTTTTGTGCGTTTAAACCGGGCATATGCCAACTCATTAAAATGGTTTTTGGCGCACCGCTGGCTGGCATTGGCTATAAGTGCAGGTTCTCTCCTGATGATTTGGGGCCTTGGTAGTCTGTTGCAATCGGAACTTGCGCCCCTTGAAGACCGTTCCGGCATGAGATTGGTAGCCTCAGCACCCGAAGGGACAACCTTCGAGTACATGGACCAATACATGACCGAAGTTACGCAAATGATTCAGGATAAGGTTCCCGAAGCTCAGGCCATTATTAGCATTACTTCTCCCGGATGGAGCGGTGGCACCAATTCTGGTTTTATACGCATTAAATTAGTGAACGCCGATGAACGCGACCGCAGTCAGCAGGAAATCGCCGGGGCAATTGCGCAGGACGCAAAAAGGTTTAGTACTGCCAGGGCTTATGTGGCGCAGGATCAATCCATTGGTGGTGGAGGAGGTGGTCTGCCGGTTCAGTATGTGATTCAAGCACCCAACCTTGAAAAACTAAAAGAGATACTTCCCGAATTTATGTCAGAGGTTCAAAAGAGCGACATATTCCAGTTTGCCGACCTCAACCTACGTTTCAATAAACCCGAGGTTAAAGTGAACATTGACAGGGAAAGAGCCCGCAACCTGGGTGTTTCGGTGATTGACATCGCGCAGACGCTTCAACTCGGCCTGAGCGGTCAACGTTTTGGCTATTTCATTATGGATGGCAAGCAGTACCAGGTAATCGGGCAGATGGAGAAAGCCTACCGCAGCCGACCACTTGATTTGCGCAGCCTTACCGTGCGAAACAATCGTGGCGAAATGCTGCAACTCGATAATTTTGTTAACCTTACGGAGGATGTGAATCCACCGCAACTATTCCGCTACAACCGTTTTGTTTCGGCCACTGTTTCAGCCAATCCTGCCGAAGGGCTCACCATTGGCGATGGCATTGTGGAAATGGACCGCATTGCCGATAAAGTGCTGAATGATAGCTATTCCACATCACTAACCGGCGCCTCCAAGGATTTTGCAGAGAGTTCTTCCAGTCTTGCGTTTGCCTTTATCCTGGCTTTGGTGTTGATTTACCTGGTTTTGTCGGCGCAGTTTGAAAGTTTCAAGGATCCGTTTATCATCATGTTTACGGTTCCTCTGGCTCTTGCCGGAGCGGTGCTTACCCTTTGGTATTTTGAGAAAACGCTAAACATTTTCAGCCAGATTGGGGTGATCATGCTCATTGGACTGGTTACCAAAAATGGAATCCTGATCGTGGAATTTGCCAATCAGCGAAAAGCAGCGGGATTAAGCCGTCTGCAAGCCATTAGTGAAGCTTCAGTCAGTCGCTTCCGGCCGATTCTGATGACCAGTCTTTCCACCATCCTGGGTGCTATGCCCATTGCCCTGGCGTTGGGTGCAGGCTCCGAAAGTCGTGTAAGTATGGGAACAGCCATCATTGGAGGGCTTACTTTTTCTACATTGCTCACCCTTTATGTGGTGCCGGCAATGTACGATTACATTTCGGGCAAAACCCGATCGGTTTCAAATGCTGATGAGATGGTTGATGCAAATATCCCTGAAAAGGGCGAAACTGATTTAGATTTACCGAATAATATTTAGAATCACGCAATGACCTGCCTGCATGCTATTTCGGCAGGCAGGCGCAAAGATACAGATATATGATACGATTTTTTCAGTACCTGGCACTAGTAATTGTTGTGGTAATAACCCCAAAACTGGTTTCAGCACAAATACTCACCGAAGCTGATGTGATGGCCATTGTGCTTGAGAACAATTATTCTATACGGGTTACCCGACTGGATGAAAAAGTGCTTAATAATAATGTAACGCCGGGTAATGCCGGATTTCTGCCGCAGGTGGATGCGACGGCCGGTACAAATAACAGTATCACTAACGCACGTCAGGAGTATTTGTCGGGACAGGTTAACGAGCGCGACAATGCCAAATCAGGTTCGGTAAATGCCGGTGCTTCCCTCAATTGGACGCTGTTTGACGGAATGCGGATGTTTACTTCTTACGACATGCTCAAACAGGAACTGAAAGCCGGTGAATTGCGTACCCGGCTTCAGATTGGGTCCACACTGTCGAATGCACTCATGGTTTATTACAACATTGTTCAGTTGAAGCAAAAGAAGTCGGTGTTTGAAAAAGCGGTGAAACTCGGGCAGGAGCGGGTTGGCATTGCCAACGATATGCTAATGCTGGGTGCGGGATCCAGGCTTGGTTTGCTTCAGGCCGAAGTAGATTTGAATACCGATAATTCAGAACTGATTAACCTTCAGGATCGCATCACCGAAGCTTCCATTGCCCTCAATCAACTCATGGCCCGCGATGCAGCTACCCAATTTACAGTGGAAGATACTTTCAAACTGGCATCAGTAATTGATTACGCTACTCTGAAAACAAAAATGGAGCAGAACAACCCGGCTTTGTTGCTCAGTCAATCCGATCTGGAACTGGCCCAACTCAACCTGAGAGAAATCAAAGGCCGCCGTGCACCGATTTTCGGCGTGAATATGGGCTACAATTTCAACGATCAGAGCAGTGAATCCGGTTTTTTGAAAACCAGCCGGACATCGGGATTTAACTATGGCATTTCAGCCAATGTAAACATTTTCGATGGTTTCAACCTGAACCGTCAGCAACAGAATGCCCGCATTGGCATTGAACAGGCTGAACTGGAATACAAAGCCTATCAGGAGCAATTGCAGGCAGAGTTGCTTTCAGCTTTCACCACTTACACAAACAAGCTGAGAATGGTTGCCTTTGAGAAACAAAACCTTGAAACTGCCCTCGTAAACTTTGAAATTGCCGGTGAACGCTACCGCCTCGGCGAACTTTCAGGTTTTGAATTCCGCGAAGCCCAAAAAAATCAGTTGCTGGCCAATGATCGCCTCATCAACTCACTATACGAAGTGCGCCTGCTCGAAATAGCGCTCATGCAATTGAGTGGTTCGGTGTTGCCGGAGTAGAGCAAAGAACTAAGGGCTAAGGGCAGATTTTGGAATGCCTTCGGCAGGAAGCATTTATCATCCCCCGTCACTTACTTTTCTTTGTATTTAGTCTATAGTATCTAGGTTAACCGGCCTGGAAATTAGAAATTAGAATTTTGGAAATTCTTCCCCGCCTCTTGCGCATCTGCACAAATTCAATTATGTTTGCACAGGAATATCTTAGTGTAAGGAATACACCAACTTAAATTGGTTTTAACCTATTGTAAACCAAATACAAACAGCGATGAAAAAATTATTATTTCTAATGTTTACAGTATCTGTCTTGAGTTGTACTCAGGAAAGTGCACCTGTGGGGAAAATTGAAGGTTTTTTACTGCCCGAGGGTAAAAAGGTAGAGATGTATGCCACAGCAATGGATACTAACCTTCGTTTGACCAAAACAGCGGACATAAATTTTAGCGAATTTGGTCAACCCAACGAAGGGCAAATCTGTGTATTTGTTGATCCGGGGAAAACTTTTCAGGAGTTTTTAGGAATTGGTGGAGCTATTACCGATGCTTCAGCAGAAACATTTTACAAGCTTTCTCTGGACAGGCAGCAAGAGATTCTGGATGCTTATTTCAGCAAGGACAAAGGGATCGGTTACAATATTATCCGCACACACATCAATAGTTGCGACTTTTCGAGCGAAAGCTATACCTATGTGCAAGATGGTGATACCGCTTTGGGTACATTTAATATTGATCATGACAAGCAATTCCGGATTCCAATGATTAAGGCCGCAATGGAGAAAGCCGGTGATAATGTGGTGGTATATGCATCGCCCTGGAGCCCGCCGGCATGGATGAAGGACAACAACAATATGCTTCAGGGTGGAAAACTCAAAAAAGAGTATTACCAGAATTGGGCAAATTATTATGTTAAATTTATCAAAGCTTACGAAGCTGAAAAGATTCCCATCTGGGGAATTTCCATCCAGAATGAACCCATGGCGACCCAAACCTGGGAAAGTTGCCTTTACACTGCCGAAGAGGAGCGTGATTTTCTCAAATACAACCTCGGTCCAACCATGCACAGGGAGGGTTTTGCCGATAAAAATATAATCCTATGGGACCACAACCGCGATTTGATGTATCAGCGGGCTACCACTTATTTTTCTGACCCAGAAGTGGCTAAATATGCCTGGGGCATTGGTTTTCATTGGTATGAAGACTGGAGTGGGGGAGTGCCCATGTTTGATAACGTGCGCAGGGTTCACGAAGCCTATCCTGAAGAAAATCTGTTGTTTACCGAAGGTTGCGCCGAGAGCTTCAATGCTGAGCGTTATAATGCATGGGTACTTGGGGAAGAGTATGGAAGATCAATGATTCATGATTTCAACAATGGAGCAGTTGGTTGGACCGACTGGAATATTCTTTTGGATGAAATCGGAGGCCCCAACCATGTTGGCAACTTTTGCTTCGCCCCTTTGCATGGCGATACGCGCACCAATGAATTGATTTATACCAATTCTTTCTACTATATTGGCCACTTTTCAAAATTCATAAAGCCCGGCGCTAAACGCATTATTGCTGCTCCCAGCCGCAGCCAACTGATCAGTACCGCATTCCTAAATCCTGATGGCTCAATTGTAGTGGTTGTGATGAATGAAAGTGATAGTAAAGCAGATTTTTATCTTTGGATCGATGGGAAGGCAGCACCTGCCACCAGCCTGCCACGCTCAATTATGACATTTGTAATTTAGCGATCTGTATTAAAATTCATCTGGCAGGGCTGTCAAACTTTATTGACGGCCTTGCTGTTTTATACAAAATGCGAAAAGCCCCGATTAAAGGGCTTTTCAAGTGTATAACACAACATTTTAAAGGACAAAACAACAGTCTTTTACTTTGTAAAATAACGGATTAGCCTTTTCTGGATGATGCTGGATAAATATCCGGCCCCAAGTTTCAGCAGGCCATCCCTGGCTATTTGTTTAGAATCACTTACCAGGCCATTGGCTTCAAGTTTTATATCGTCAGAGGCAAACCTGAGCTTATGCCGATAGTTTTGCCGCGTCAGCTTTATCTCGTTGAAGGTTTTTAAAGAATCCGGTCGCATAGCTTAGTCCTCCTCTTTTGAAAAAAGTATACCAGATAAAGCCTTAATAATGCTTGAGGTTATCAGTCGTCCCTTCAGGAGATAAAATAACACATTAAGCAGGATTATTATCCCGGATATGATGAATAAACCAATGAGATAGTCACCATATTGTTGTCCGTACCAGACCACAAAAGCTGCGGATGCGAACAGTATAAATAATCCACCTAGTATGACTGATACCATAATGCTGATTATTAGTACGGTAACTCTGGTAAGTTTCTCCAAAATTGTCAGTTTTACCATGTCAATACTCAGCAGAAGATACTCTTCCATAGCTTTGGTCAAACGTACAATCCTTTCAGACAAATGTGTTCTCATAACCTGTTTTCAAAAGCGTAAATACGAATTAAACTGCGTTGTCTGCTGCCTTGTCGGCTTTATTCTTCATATTCTTGATTTTGCCTTCAAGATTATCAATACGGTCTTCTACAGTATCAACAACCTTTTGGGTCATGTCCTTGAATTTGGTTTTGATTAATTTTCTGGTTTCAGTACCTTTATCAGGGGCAACCAAAATTCCTGTAATTAGTCCAGCTACTGTTCCAATAGCTAGTCCGAGTAATACGTCTCCTGTTTTCATTTTTTTAAAGTTTTAAAAGGTTTGTAAATTATTTGGGTTTTATTTTTAACGAAATCCTTTAATACCGCCCCAAATGAGCGATAAAAGAAAGAGAACGATAAAGATGAAGAAAATAATTTTTGCAATTTCCACAGCACCTGCTGCTATTCCTCCAAAGCCAAAGATTGCGGCGATAAGTGCGATCACAAAAAGGGATATTATTAATCGTATCATAGTTTTTAGTGATTTAATGGTTAAAACTTAATGCCTGCAAAGATTTGAATTACAGAATTCTTTGCGTCGCCCAACATATCATAGGAGGGTTCATCTTCCCTGGCTACCGCATTCAGGCCCAGACTATAGTTAACACCAATAATTAGTGGGTCGAGGTCAAACGAAACACCTGCAGCAACACCATAGTCAAATGCATTGAAATTCTTTCTGTCCAGTTCGTCATTTGAGTCAATCTGAAAATAATCAAAGACTTCGGCATCAGTTTCTACATTTGCACTTATCAGGTAACTCACATAAGGCCCGAATTGAATTTGAAAAGCTTTACTTACATTCAGCGCCAGATAAACGGGTAAGTCGATGTAGTTGGTGTTAAAACGTGTTTCGCCATCTGCTATTAGACTTTCATCATAATTGATTTTTAGTCCTTTGGTTGAGAATAGAAGCTCAGGTTGTAAAGCTATACTTTCACTTAGGGCAATTTTGTTAAAGACCCCAATATGAAACCCCGGCTTCAGGTTTTTATCACTACCTTCATCGGTACTTATGGTGGACAAATTGAATCCACCTTTGATGCCAACTGAAGACTCCTGAGCAAGGGAGACTGATCCAATTGCTATTAATATTAACAGTAAAGTGCTGGTTATTGTTTTCATTTTTAGTTGTTTTTGTGATTAAAAATTGTAAAAATTATAGTTTTAATGATTTTTAGCAAAAAATATTTGATATTCAGATTTACAGAAGCCTATGCAACCTGTTTAATTCCAATCTGTCAATCTGAAGGCTATATTGTAAATTCTGTGCCACGAAGGATGCTTTTTCTAAAGGCAATTATAATGCATTGTAAATCAATAATTTAAAAATATTTTGTATATATTCTTATGCTGCTCAACTGTAAACCGTGATACATATGTTGCTCTACAAACTGAGGTTTTACATCCACAACGGGAAAAGCGAACTAAGGGAAAGGGCGACTTTTGCGATAAGGCGATAGGGAGATCAAAGCGATGGGGCGACTGGGAGACGAAGCGAATCAAGCGACAGTTCTACCAATGATCAAAGACCAAAGACTATTGGACTAACGACTAACAGACTAACGACTAACAGACTAACGACTAACGGACTAACGACTAACAGACTAACGACTAACAGACTAACGACTACTGTGCTTATTCCGCTTCAATTTTAAAAATCACATCAAATCCACTATCCCGGTCAGAGTTGTTCAACTGCAGGAAGAGAAAGCGGAATACTTCATATTCGAGTTTGACCACATAATTCTCCAGGTCGTCTTCATTTGATTGGCCTATATGCTGTTCATAGCTGACAAACAGGTTGTTGGTGATGTACTTCCCAACCTCGAGTGATGCATTGTCAAAACTTCCGCTGCCGTTAAATTCAATGTAATCAACGTTGAGCTTATTGCCCAGGAATTTCGTAAGTTGGGCTGACAGCAATGATGCCGCTGCGTTTCCGGCCAGGCTGCCACTGCTTTGCATATTGTCCTGCTGGGTAAGGCTGAGTTCGTCAAGGCTTTTTCCGAAAAGGATATATGATAGGGCATCGCCTTCATTGATGGCATTACCATCAAGGGTGAAGTTAATTTTAGGTTCTTCCGCATCGCCAATGACGTTTGCAGTGAGTTTTTGTTCCTCACGCTGGGCATTTCTGAAGGTATATGATGCGATAATATCAAGTTGTGGCATTATTTCTTCTCCACCCTGGAAAGTGATGTTGCCTTTATCAATGATGAAGGTTTTACCCATCAGGTCATATTGCCCACGCACAACATCCACAGTGCCGAACACTTCAAGAAACTCATTGCTTTTGATCAGTTCCAGATCGCCCGACAATTCTATGCGCATATCTTCGCTTTTAATCCAGGTATTTCTGGGGATTTTGATCCGGGCTTTTCCGTGAAGGCGATCAAAGTAGCCGGGCGTGGATGCTGTGTCCGCTGTATTTTTAATACTTTCCTTGAAGACAAGACTGTCGCCGGTATGTTGGTGTTCGGTCATTTCGCGCACCAAAAGCGGTGTGGGCATCTCAGGGGCGTTGAACTTGCCAAACATGGCCATAATGGCAGGTAAATTGAACTCGGACTGGGGAATGGTGAGGTTGCTCTCGAAAACAACATCGCCGGTTTTGCCCTGCAAGCTTGCATCTCCCGAAAGTTGCATGTTAAACTGTTTGTGATCAACCGGATTAAACTGGTCGAAAGTTATATTGAGCTTTGAGTTGCTGATGTCGCCCTTGTAAAAATCGGAATTGAAATTGACTTCTCCGGTTGCCTTCATGCTGCCATCTTCCGACTTTATGTTGAAGGTGTCAATGGAAACTTTTTCGGGTGTAAAGGTTACGTTTAGGGCAATGCTTTGATAATTCACCCCATATTCGGGAATTTTTACTGCGGCGTTTACCAACCTGAAGTTCCCGTTGGGCTTCGGTTCCTTTATGGTACCTCCAATTTCAATCTCTCCTTCGGCATATCCGGCAATGTTCTCGGTGATATTTAAAGTCTGGAGTATGGCCAATGGGAATTCTTCAATTTTTATGAGTCCTTCCAGCGGATCGGAAGGGTTGAATTTCACGTTAAGGCTGTCCATCATGAGTTTCAAAGGAATAGAGCCGGCAAGTTCAATCCGTCCGCTGTCCTGCGGCACCACCTGGGCTTCCAGTTTGAGTTGGCTGTTTTTCAAGTCGAATGTGCCGCCAAATTCTGTGAATCTGTAATTATTCATTACTGCATCATCAATGCCGAATTTACCGGCAAGCGTTGGATTCCCGGCCTGCCCGGATAGGGTGACACTCATATCAAATAAGCCTGAAGCATCAATTTCCTGCCCACTAAGTTCAACCAACTTGCTGAGGTCAATATTCGAAAACTCGAGCGTGAAATCCTCAGCATCCTTTCGGTGGATGGTGCCATTTGCTTTGATGGACTGTGCACTATCGGCAGATCCGGAAGCAAAATAGAAGTTATTGATCGTGTAACTCTCTGGCGCAATTTGAATTGAGGCTGGCGATTGTAAGCCCCATTGTTGATCCTTATAATCCAGGATTAAATCGTCTAGTGCTATGTTCAGTATATCTCCGGGAACAATACCCGCCTTTATGCTGGTGCTCAGTTCGGGGTTTTTAACACGCCCATCAACATAAATTGAATCCATTGAGGCATCTACATCCATAACAATTGAATCCAGATTGATCGCATCACTGCGGAGATTGAACGCCTGAAGGTTAGCTTTGGCAGTCGTGTCTTTTCCCCAAATAAAAGCCTGCCCATCCACATTTAAACTATCCAATTTATAACCGGGATAGGTGGTTTGTGCAAGATGCAGGTTTGTTTGCAAACTCAATGAATCGAAGGTTCCCCGGATGGAAGCCAGAATGGAGCCGCTGGTTTGCAGGGAATCCACTGGTATAAAAGCCTTGAATTCTTCCAACCCACTGAATTTTGCCTTGATATCCAAAGCTGAACGGCCTTTCATATTATAATTACCACTCGCATTTAATACTACGGATTTGGTCAGCAGTAAGAGTGAATCGATTTGGACATTTTCAGAGCGGTACTGCACATCAGCAAACAGGGTATCCATGTTTATCTGCTGAAGTGTTGAATTTTTAATCATCACAATTGCCTTTGCAGACAGTTTGTCCGGGTCGAATCCCCGCCCACTGATGTTTGCCTTCATATTAATGGATGAAGTCAGGCTGTCGTCGCCGGTAATGGCTGCAATGTCTAACTTCCGGGTTGTAAGGTCAATTATGTAGGTTGGATTGTCCTGAATGTGTTGAATGTCAGGTAGTACCTCAAATTCGCCAAAATCGCCATTCCCTCTGGCGAAACCGGAAAGATTTCCATGGTCAAAATCAAAATTCATTACTAATTCATCCACCGGGCGTTCCTGGACCATAAGATCGCGGAAATCGCCGCTGAAGTTCAATTTTGCGGTGGCCGGATCGGTACCTTCTCCACTGGCTCTGAGTTCTCCGTTGATGAGGTATTTGAGTTCAGGATTGTTCAACCAGTAAGCCAGATCAATGTTTTTGAGTGATCCGTTCACCGAGTATTTTAGTATGGTTTCATCAGTATTAAAAATGAAGGCATAAAGATTCTCTGAATTGAGGTCAAAATGTATTTTCTGATCTTTGTCCTCTATACTCATTGTGGCATTGACCGAATCATTGCGCAGGCTTGCATCAAAACTAAAAACGGGGTTTGCAGGAAGCTGAAGGTCAGGCAGCGCAAATTCAAACTCACTTACTTGTATGGGTGCACTATTGAAACTGGCATTTCCCTTTCGATTCGGGGCTTCTGAAAAATCAGCATCGCCTTTCAACTGATTTTTAGCAGTTTTTAGATTGAAATTCTTTAATACGATGGATTCCTTATCCCGTTTAAGGCTAAAAACCAGTTTCTCAAGCGAAACATCGGGTTGTCGGGTGTTGAATGAAAATTCATCCATCTTAATGGCCTGTTCATCCGAACTATATGAGCCGGAGAACAACAATTTAAGGTTGGTAATTTCTTTTGGAATAAGTGTGTCGGCTGTTTTTATGCGAATATATCCATTCACAAGTTGAAACAGCTTGACATCAATGGCAAAGTTACTGGCGGTTGTATCGGTGGGGGTGGTATCTGCGGAAGCCTTGATAAGTTGCTGCACATTCCAGGTAGAGTCGTTGATTTGCTCCAGAAATATTCTCGGTCCGCCTATCTGCACATTGCGCACATCAAGCTTCCCGCCAAGGAGTGGAAATAAATTATAATTTGTCTTTATTTCCTGGATGTATCCAATGGTATCGCCTTTTTGGGTAATCAGAATATTCTTAATGCTGATTCCTGTAAAGAAGTTACCCTCAATTGATCCCAATGAAACTTCACCATTGATAAAGATGTTGGCTTGTTTTTCAGCAAAGGCAGCAATCTTTTTCTTCACGAATGAAGTCTGAATCAACAAGGCGGCCAGGATCAGCAGCGTTATGATGCCTAGGATTATCCATCCCAGAATCTTTAACGTATATGTAATAATTTTCTTCATTAACAATGATGTCTGATCCGTTATACTAAAATGCCTGTCCTACACTAATAAAAAACTGCGGTCTTCTTTTTTCATTCCAAACGGGGAACCCCACATCAAACCGCACCGGGCCGATGGGTGTTTCAATACGCAATCCTGGGCCAACGGCATAGGCAAGTTCATTCAAACGGTAGGTGTATTCATCCTTCCATGTATTTCCTGCATCAATAAAGGCCACTGCGCTTAGTCGCCAGAATAGGGGAAAACGCACCTCAAAGCTTGATTCCAATGTGCTACTTCCTCCCAAGGGGCTGCCGCTTTCGCGTTTTGGACCAAGCTGTGCCCGGTTCCATCCTCTTACAGAGGTGCTTCCACCAGAGTAAAACCTGTCTTCCACCGGAATGAATTTGCTGGAATCTACTGAGCTTATCCCACCAGCCATTATTTTAAAAGCCAGGGTGAAATCGCCAACCTGGTAATAGGTGCGGTAAGTTCCCCACAAGCGGGTATAACTAAAATCGCCGCCAAACAGAAATCCGTTTACCTTAAAGGCTAACGAAACATTGGTCCCCTGGGTTGCAGAAAACTGAGGCTTTGAATCGTTATAAATGGTTCCCAGAATAATTCCTGATTTATTGTAGGGGAATTTATCAACCTGCTGCTCAATGAAATCAGGGTCATTGGGCTCAATGTTTTGTTCCACATCTTCAAAATAGTAGGTAAGCGACCCGGCCCATCGTGGGTTGAAGGTGTAGCCAATGGGGACTTTTAAGCCATAGGTTCGGGTGTCATAGCCAGGTTCTTTGGTTCGGTTGAGGTATGGATTGAGTTCGATGGTGCTCTGATCGCCCAAAAACCGGGGCTGAATCCAGCGCAGACTTGCGGAATAGGGCAATATGGCCGAATGTTTTACTTGCAGATTCAGGCGACGGGCACCACCTAAAAAACCGAGGTAAGTCAGGTCCAGGAAAGTCCGGAACTTATCTTCGGTACCATAGCCTGCCCCTACACGCGCATTCAGGCGCGGGGCTTCTTCAACGTAGAGTTTTACTGGTATTGGATTGCTGGCGGAGTCTTCTCCCATAACAGGCAATACAGATACAATGCGGAACATCTGCAGGTAATAAAGGTTTTTACGCGTTTTCTCAAGCAATGAGCGGTCGTATAAGTCTCCTTCCTTGTATTTGAGTTGTTTTCGAATGAATTTTTCCTTGACGTGTTTATTGCCTTCGATGGTTGTTTGGCCAATGTGGCACAGTTGGCCCGGCTCAATAAAGTAGTGTATGCCGGTAAGGTGTTTTTTAGGCTGAAGATTCAGGTCATAGCTTGCTGATGCATAGGCATATCCCATATTTTTGAGGGCGTTTTCTATAATCAATATGTCATCCATCAGTGCCTCATCCCTGAAACGCTGGCCATTACCAAGCTTAATATCTTTCAGAACTTTACGCGTAAGCGAATCCATTTTTATATTACCCACTTCACCTGTCAACTCAAAACTGATGCTGTCAACAACCACGGGTTCGCCTTCTTCTAAATCAATAATCATTTTGAGGGTTTTCTTTTTATCGTTAAGCTTTAAAGGTTGAAGCTCAACTTTGGTATTAAGAAATCCTTCGGACTGGTATATTTTTTTAAGCCTTTCTAAATCAAGGTTAATCAATTCTTCGCTATATAAATAGGGCTCTTTTTTGGTTAGCGTTTTTTGGATCCATGATACTTCTTTCAGGGCCATGCGATCCAAAAGAAATTCTTTGTCAAGAGTTTTATTACCTTTGAAGGTAACCTTGCGCACTTCATAGTTGTCCTGGGCAGCAACCCAAAATGGCTGGATAAAAACACAAACGATCAGAAAAATAAAACGAAATAAAAATTTTAACATGTGTGACTGGTGTTTCCCTTAATTAACAGATGATGTGTGGATATGTTGTAGCATTAAATACCTGCTTTTCATAATTGGGGAAATCCAATACCATGCCATGGATTGATACTATAGTTTTCAGCAGTAGAGTATGCAGCAAGTGGGGAAGGTTATTCCACATATTCCCCACTAATGGGTAATATTATGTCTAAAGCTGCCATATGAAACGGGCCGTAATCACTGAAATTTCTTCTGTCTAGAACTATGGCATAGATTTTATTGTTTATGTAGTCAATTAAAAGAACTCATGAAAAACCAAAACCTCATTAAAGTAGCCCTTTCAATATTTATTGTTGCAATGATCATTGCGACTTTAATTCTGGGATCAAGTTTTCTAATTCCTCTTGCAGTAAGTTTCTTCTTTGGCTACCTATTATATCCAATTACCTGGCAGATTGAAAAAAGAGGGGTTCACCGTGGAATATCCATTTTTATTGTGATTCTGCTGGCGGTGATCATATTGGCTTCGGTAGGATTGTTTATTGGGGTGAAGGTTTCCAATGCCTCCATTGATTTTACGGCACTCAAAGAACAGGTTGTTACGAAACTGGAGTCAGCCCAAAGTACACTTGAAGATAAGCTAGGCCTTCGCAGCCACGCAATGGACGAGACCATTAGCCGTGCATCGGAGAGTTTCTTTTCGTCCTGGGAATCGCGGGTAGGCGATTTTTTTTCCAAAACAACCACTACGCTTTTTCAGATATTTATTTTGCCGGTGTTTACCTTCTTTATGTTGTTTTACCGAACAAAAGTGGCCTATTTTATCTTCAGGTTGGTCGGGAGGAAAAATAAACCAAAAGCAGTGCGCATATTGCGCGAAGTTTCCGATGTTACGGTGAAATACCTGGGGGGACTGCTCATTGTTGTCTTTATACTTGCCGTGCTCAATACCACCGGTTTGCTCATTATTGGTGTTCCCAATGCCATTCTTTTCGGGGTTTTGGCGGCATTTTTAAATCTTATTCCATATTTCGGTACCCTTATTGGTGGGTTAATCCCCATACTTTACGTATTGTTCTCAATGGAGGACCCATTTTCCGTCGTGGTAAAGATTACCCTGTTGTTTGCGGTGGTGCAGTTTATTGAAAACAATCTTCTCACCCCAAACATTGTTGGAAATAATATTAAAATAAATCCTCTTGCCATTATTGTCGGTTTGCTTTTGGCCAATTTGATATGGGGAATTGCGGGAATGCTGATTATTGTGCCGGTGATGGCAATTGCAAAAATAGTAATGCGCAATATTCCCGAATTGCAGCCTTTTGCTTACCTGTTAAGTGATCGGGGAACCGAAAAACATCAGATTAAATTCACCTGGATAACAAAAAAGTTTAAAAGGATATTTAAAAAATCGTGAAACAATTTGCATGCATTGATAACCTGATTGGAATGCTCATCGGTAATAACAATATGGGTGCTGTTTATGGTGTGGTAAGTGCATTTACTGCCATACTGGCGTGGGTTTATTGCCTTCATTTTTTATATTGGTTTGGAATTAAGCAGACAGTTTTTATTGTATCACGAACACAACAACGAGCCTTTAATTTTTTTTGTTCCTTTAAAAATTACCGTAATAAAGGGCGAAGAAGATCCTACAACAAACCATTGACATAAAAAAATAAACTCTTCAGAACAGAAGAATGATTCTATGCATGGCCCGTTTTTTGTCATCAGATTGCGCTTGACATAAAGTGGATATTTAAATAATATTTTGCTATTGAATCTTAATTATTAGATAATTAGCTTGATACAATATTGTTGAAGTTTAGGTAATCCATTTATGATCACCCCGATAGTAATTGGGATTGCGCGGGATTGGAAATAATGGAATATTGAAATTACACTGGCTCCTGATAGCTGTCAGGACCCAAATAAGATTCGGCGAACTAATTTAGCTTCAATCAACATTATATTAAATAGTTACCTATCTTTGCCCTTCCTTAAAATGGCAAAACATTAACTTAAAAGGATCGTGCTTTTGCGGCATGAAAAAAAAATCTCAAAAAGGTTGCGCACATAAAAATAATGTTCTATTTTTGCAGCCCGTTTCAAAAGACAAAAAATCATTACTGATATGTACCTAACTTCAGAAGTAAAAAAGAATATTTTTAGCGACAATGGAAAAAGTGCTACCGATACCGGATCAGCAGAAGGACAAATTGCGCTTTTTACCCACCGTATTCAGCACCTTACAGGTCACCTCAAGATCAACAAAAACGACAAAGCTACAGAACGTTCGCTGGTTATTTTGGTAGGAAAACGTAGGAAATTACTTGATTATCTGAAGGCAAAAGAAATTGAACGGTATCGTGAGATCATCAAGAAACTGAACCTTAGGAAATAATCATTTTCAAAAGAATTTTGCAAAAGGGGCAATCATGTATTGCCTCTTTTTGCGTAATAGGGCCTGAGTTTTTTTGAGCATTTCTCATACCTATGATAATTAACGTTAATTTTGCAGCGCTGTTTTCCCCAGATAAGGAAAGCCGGTAAAATCCAATTTCACAACAAGATATGCAAGGAATAGTAAAAACTTTCGACATTGGAGATGGAAGGACCATCTCAATTGAAACCGGTCGTTTGGCAAAACAAGCTGATGGATCAGTAGTAGTAAAAATGGGCGACACCATGTTGCTGGCAACCGTTGTAGCCAAAAAAGAAGCTGCCGAGAATGTCGATTTTATGCCCCTCACGGTGGAATATCGTGAAAAATATGCCGCTGCCGGACGTTTCCCGGGTGGTTTTTTTAAGCGTGAAGCACGCCCTTCAGATTACGAAATTCTTATTTCACGACTTGTTGACCGTGCCCTCAGGCCACTATTCCCCGATAATTTTCATGCCGAAACGCAGGTACTGATTACCCTTATATCTTCTGATTTAGACATTTTACCCGATGCAATGGCCGGTCTTGCCGCTTCTGCTGCATTGGCAGTTTCGGATATCCCTTTCCAGGGACCTATTTCCGAAGTGCGCGTGGCACGTATCGGTGGTCAGTTTAAAGTGAATCCGGGCATTAAAGAGCTTGAAAATGCCGACATGGACATCATCGTTGCCGCATCCATTGATAATATTATGATGGTGGAAGGCGAAATGAGTGAAGTTTCGGAAAACGATATGATTGAGGCAATTAAATTCGCCCATAAACACATTATAATTCAGTGCAATGCGCAGCTTGAACTGGCTGCCATGGTTCAAAAAGCCAATCCCAAGCGGGAATATTGCCATGAGAAAAATGACGATGAGCTGAAAGCAGCCATTCATAAATTTGCTTATACACGCGTTTTTGAAGTTGCCAGTCATGCTTCGGCCAAACATGAACGCACGGATGCCTTTAAAGCCATAAAAGAAGATTTTGTTGCTACCCTGAGTGAGGAAGAGATTGCTGAAAAAGCCGGTATGGTTTCCCGTTATTATCACGATGTGGAAAAAGAAGCCGTACGCAATGCTATTTTAGATAACCGTCAGCGCCTGGATGGCCGCAAGTTGGATGAAATCCGGCCCATTTGGTGCGAGGTTGATTACCTGCCCGCCGCGCATGGTTCAGCCATTTTTACCCGTGGTGAAACCCAATCACTTACCACCGTTACTTTGGGAACAAAGTTGGATGAGCAGATGATTGATGGTGTGGTGATTGAAGGAAAGGTTGACTTTTTATTGCATTATAATTTCCCGCCATTTTCAACCGGTGAAGTAAAAAGGATGATGGGAACCAGCCGCCGCGAAGTTGGCCATGGTAACCTTGCTATGCGTGCATTGAAACCTGTAATTCCGGCTTCCGATGTTAACCCATACTCAATTCGTGTTGTCAGCGATATTCTGGAGTCAAATGGTTCTTCCTCAATGGCCACCGTTTGTGCTGGTACTATGGCGCTTATGGATGCCGGAGTAAAACTGATAAAGCCGGTTTCAGGAATTGCAATGGGATTGATCTCTGATACTAAAACCAAGCGTTTTGCTGTGCTTAGTGATATTCTTGGAGATGAAGATCATTTAGGTGATATGGACTTTAAAGTTACCGGAACTGTTGACGGCATCACTGCTTGTCAGATGGACATCAAGGTTGATGGTATGCCTTACGAAGTGCTTTCAGAAGCGCTCGAGCAGGCAAAGCGTGGTCGTTTGCATATTCTCGGTGAAATGGCAAAAACCATTACTACGCCTCGTGAGGATTACAAACCGCACGTTCCCCGTATCGTAAAGATCACCATCCCGAAAGAGTTTATTGGTGCCGTTATAGGCCCGGGTGGAAAAGTTATTCAGGAAATGCAGCGTGAAACAGGCTCAACCATCGTTATCGAAGAAGTTGGAGAGTTTGGTATGATTGATATTGTTTCCAACAATAAAGAGGCAATTGATGCCGTATTGGAAAAAATCAAACGCATCGTGGCCATTCCTGAAATTGGAACCGTTTATCACGGTACAGTTAAAAACATTACTGCTTTTGGTGCTTTTGTTGAAGTACTTCCTGGCAAAGATGGCTTGCTTCACATCTCCGAAATTGACCACACTCGTCTTGAAAAAGTTGAAAGTGTGTTGAAAGTTGGGGATCAGATTGATGTAAAGCTCATCGAAATTGACAGCAAAACCGGTAAACTTAAACTTTCGCGCAAAGTTTTGCTCCCAAAACCGGATCAGAATCCGAAATAATGTAACCTTAAGTCTTTTTTTTCGTACAATGATTCGCTGTTAATTTTAAAGGGAGAATAATGAGGCAATTAAAAATTACTAAACAGGTTACCAATCGCGAAACCGCATCACTTGATAAATATCTTCAGGAGATCGGGAAAGTTGAACTGATCACCGCTGATGAAGAAGTGGCTTTGGCACAGCGGATCAAACAAGGTGACCGTGCTGCACTTGAAAAACTAACCAAAGCCAACTTGAGGTTTGTCGTTTCTGTTTCTAAACAATATCAAAATCAGGGTCTTAGTCTTCCTGATCTTATCAACGAAGGTAACCTGGGCTTAATTAAAGCCGCCCAGCGTTTTGATGAAACACGTGGTTTTAAATTTATCTCTTACGCCGTTTGGTGGATTCGTCAGTCCATTCTTCAGGCTTTGGCTGAGCAATCTCGTATTGTAAGGCTTCCGCTGAATAAGATTGGCTCCATCAATAAGATCAACAAAGCTTACGCCCGCCTGGAACAGGAGTTTGAGCGTGAACCCAATTCAGATGAAATTGCTGGTTTGCTTGAGATTAGCGAGAATGAAGTAAAGGAGTCGATGCGTAACTCTGGCCGCCATGTTTCCATGGATGCGCCATTGGTACAGGACGAGGACAACAACATGTACGATGTTTTGCGCAGCGACGATGGTCCAACACCCGAAACCGAATTGTTGTATGAGTCTTTGCGCAAGGAAATTGAGCGCGCCGTAGCAACCTTAACCCCGCGCGAAGCCGATGTAGTACGTTTATATTTTGGACTGGGCGGCGAACATCCCCTCACCCTCGAAGAAATTGGCGAACGTTTCGACCTTACCCGAGAACGTGTAAGACAAATTAAGGAAAAAGCCATCCGAAGGTTGAAACATACTTCACGGAGCAAAATCCTGAAAACTTATCTGGGATAAAAATTATAAGAGCGGACTAACCTCCGCTCTTTTTTTTGATTTTTCGAAACCTGATTTTTGGAGGGGCTTTGTGTGAGGGAAAATTTAACAAACTATTTTTTTTGACTTCATATCAATAAGTCACATTTCGTATTCAAACTATTACCTTTAGCTTTTTATGCTTAAACTTACTAAATGTGCTTTTTAATCATGTTTGAATGCCCCGGCATAGATTTTTTCTATTTTATGTATTTCTTCATCTGAAAGACTTTTAAATTCTTTTTCTCTTGCCCGGCCTGAAAGCACTCCATGATTTTGTTCCAGAAATTTTACCAGCAGGGCAATCATTCTGTCAGGCATTTCAAACTCATCTTCAATGCTGTTTTTAAATTCATCGTAGTACGACAAATAATTCACTTCATCGGGTATAATATGCTGAATGGTTTCATTGACGCAATCATATAAAAACTCAGCCTGTGCAGTAGCATCAAAGTAGCGGTAATAATCAATAGTTTCATTCAACACTTCTACATTATGGTTTTTTGTTTCTTTCCATTCTATAAAATCGAGCAAGGGAAAAGAGTAGCGCTCAAGTACTTTCCGGTATTCATCAATTTTGTCCAAAATAGCTGACGATACCGGAAATATAATTCCCTGTTGTGAGAATTGTTTTTTAGCCAGGATGTGATGAACAAGATAACGGTGAATCCGACCGTTGCCGTCTTCCATCGGGTGTATAAATACAAAGCCAAAAGCTACGACTGCAGCGCAAAGTACTGCATCCATTTCGGATTTTAACAGTAGTTTTTCCGTGTTGAGAAGGCCATTCATCAAAACTTCAAGATCCTGGTGTCTGGCTGAGATATGATCTGGCAGCGGTTCACTTGTATTGCGGTCGTGCTCACCCACAAAGCCGCCTTTTTTACGATAGCCGGTTTCAATAAATCGGGGATTTTCAATAACAATTTGTTGCAGACGCAGCAGCTCTTGCTGGCTCAGTTCTCTGGCGCCTGCCTGCCCGATGACATGTCCCCAATGCGCAGCACGTTTACTTTTCGGGCTTTCACCCTCAATGGTAAAAGACGCTTTGGAGTCTTTCAAAAATAAAAATGCCGATGCCCGCTGCAATAAATCTTTTCTGATACCGGTGAGGTAGCGGTCCTTTTGTGCTGCCAGGTTTTGATTTATGTAAAACTCCAGCTTAGGAGTTTTGAATATAATCGGGCAGAAATCAACCGTCCCTGGAAGATTATTGATGATGCGATGCCGTGATGATTTATAACCACCCGAAATGACATACTGAAGTTTGCTATCGACCAGTGGTACATAATTTTTGATAGCAAGATCCTTTATGGGCAATTGCTTTCTCATCAGCCATTCGTACAAATACCAGATTTTGCGCGTATTTTGCCCGGTTGGCTCCTCGCTAACTAATGCCAGCACTTTCTCCAAAGATAGTTTCTCAAACAGTTTTTTGAAAAACAGTAGTTGAACTCCTTCGTATTTGAGTCCAAATGCAATTTGTCTGTACAGCGTTTCTTCTGGTTGGTGTCTCGGGGTTAAAACTTTCCACTGTTCATTCTCATATTGTCGGGTTTTCTTGCTAATCAATGCAACCTTTTGAGGAATGTCCATCTTAAGGTCGAATGCGTCTATAACTGCAGCATATCCGACAATTTTTCCCGGCTCTGGAAGTTGTCTCCCGTGAAAAACAGGCAATTCTTGAGAAAATTGGGTGAAAATATCCATTGGTTATGAAGAATAGGTATTCAAAAATAGATGAAATTTGGGTATAATAGGTGAAAAGTAGGTATAAATTTAATTTTTTTCTGAAAATCGGGTATTGCCACGTTGAGCGATTTAAATTAAACGAAAAATTGTTTAATGCAACTAATGAGGTATTCCGACAGCTTCAACTCTGACGCTATGTTTCTATTGAAGCGCTGCTTGTTTTCTTTGCGTACATTTGTAATTCAAATCTAATTATTTTGCCATGGCTCCTCTGATTGCCCCTTCCTTACTCTCAGCAAACTTCACCCGCCTGGGCGAAGATATTGAAATGCTCAACCAAAGCGAAGCCGACTGGTTTCACCTTGATGTGATGGACGGCGTGTTTGTGCCTAATATCTCTTTTGGGATGCCGGTAATTAAAGCCATTGCCAAAATTGCCCGTAAACCGCTCGATACCCATTTGATGATTGTGCAGCCTGAGCGCTATTTTGAAACCTTCCGGGATCTTGGCGTTAGCACACTCAGCATTCACTATGAAGCGGTGACCCATCTCAACCGGGCTGTCAATCAGATAAAGGAACTTGGAATGAATGCTGGCGTAGTGCTAAACCCGCATACACCCATAGCCCTGCTTACAGATATCATCACAGAAGTGGATGTGGTTCTCATTATGTCAGTAAACCCGGGGTTCGGGGGACAAAAGTTTATTAAAGCAACCTATGGGAGAATTAAACAGCTCAAAAAACTGATTCAGGAAACGGGCTCCCATGCCCTGATTGAAGTGGATGGAGGCGTAAGCCTTGAAAATACACCATTATTGGTGGAAGCCGGAGCCGATGTTTTAGTGGCAGGCAATACTGTATTCGCATCTGCCAATCCCACACAAACAATCTCCCTGCTCAAACATACTCGTTCTTAAAAATCGTCTATTCCCTTTTATTTGATTTTTACTTACCTTATTTTTGGCGTCAGGTAAAAATCAAGCTAATGAAACGAATCTACTATTTGCTATTGTTGCTGGGCTGTACTTTTCAATCACAGGCACAAATTACGGAATTCCCTTATTTTGAAGGTTTTGATAATCCGCAATTTCCACCTA
>SWCC01010127.1_pt1 | contig 46565 bp, 38 predicted proteins | sample 4692971 | NCBI WGS metagenome assembly SWCC01 (sample SAMN10267277, study PRJNA491770) | bioreactor metagenome | isolation source: DHS bioreactor inoculated with subseafloor sediment | place: Japan: off Shimokita Peninsula | collected 2006-08 | reverse complement strand
TGTCTGCGGGTTTGTAACATCCCATGTAATTACGACTTTTGTTGTTTTTGAGGTGCCGTCGTCACTGCACTCCGAATTCCCAGCTCGGTCTATTACCCTTACCTTTATATCATAGTCATCATTACTGTATGCATCAGTAAATGTGTCTGTCGGAGCGGGAACGGTATACGACCAGCTCGTCTGGTCAAAAGTTGTCGCGTCAATCCACCTTATGCTGTCAAACCAGCCGGTTCCGTCAAAATAATATGAATCGTATTTTCTGAAAATATATATCTCCACATCATCCACCACACCGATGGAGGGTTCGTCGTCCAAAGGCCCTGAAATCGCGGCCATATTATTATAAACACCGCTTGCCGGCGAGCTAATTGTTGAAACGGGAACTTCATAATCAATCCAGAAATCCTTGAATGTTGAAGCCGCCTGATTTCCCGCAATATCCGTCGGTCTTGATTTAACATTATATTTATTTCCGTTTGTCCAGTTATTAGTGGAAAAGCTGTATGACCAGTTATCAGGACTGGCATCATTTATGTCAAACCAGATCTCATAATCCGCCCAGCTGCCTGAAGCGTCATCCCAGTAAGTTGTATTTGCGGCAAGACCATAATCACGAATACAAAGCTCTACAAAACTCGTATCCGAATCAGCAGTCCCGTATATTGAATCAAGTTTGTTGTTTGTTGAATTATAATGTTTGAGATGAACCGGCTTTGTGAAAACCGCCGGATTTACGGATGTATCATAAGTGAATAATACCCCCGCGCCCGCCTGCTCTATACCGCTGTTCTGTCCGAATCCGTATGTTCTTATGTAATAAGAAGTCCCGTCAATAAGCGCCGGCAGTGTATAACTCCATGTGCTTGTGCCGGCAGTATAATCAGATGTCAGCCACCATTCACTGCTTTCATCAAATGCCCCCGCCTTATACCATTTCTCATTGGATTTTTGTTTTAGAGAAATATAGACATTCTGGCTGTCCGTAGTGGCGGTTCCCGTGGATTTCGTTAAAGTCGCATTATGCCTTGATAACCATGGTGCGCCTATTGCTGTGACAGGATTATCACCCACCGTAAAAGACGCGGCCAAAGTGTCAACACCGCCGTCGGGGTTTTCCACCGTCACATCTCTTGCCCCGGCGGCGGCGTCATAATCAATGCTCATTATAATCTGAAGTTCTCCGGAGTTTATAAATGTGGTTGAGGAAAAATTAACCTTTGTTCCCGAAATCATTAATGTGGCACCATCCTGAAAATAATTTCCGTAAATCCTTACATCCTGATTTACACAGCCTTGACCCCGCTCCGCGGGAGTCAATGAAGTTATCTGAGGCCCGTTGCTCACAGTGAATATACCCGAACCCGTTTCTTTCCCACCGTCCGGGTTTATTACCGTGACATCGTAATTCTGAACACCTGCAGTGGAATAAATTATTACATTCGCGTCAAGCTGAGTATCGGAAATATAGGTAACACCGGTGACCTTTATGGAAGTCGTATTGAATGAAACCTCCCATGTGTCGTTTGGCGGTTTATTAAATCCGCTGCCGGTTATGCTGATTGTATCGCTGCCGTAGCCCTGCGGCCTCAGATTAGGGTCACAGGAAGTAACTACCGGTTTAGGATTCACTGTGAACTTGTTCTTACCTGTTCCAATTCCGCCGTCTGGATTTTTTACCGCTATGTCTCCTAATTCTGCTGTGCAGGTTGGTGATATATTAATTGTTGCGGTAAATGAAGACACTCCATGATAGTCAATAGCTGTAACCGTAATACCTCCGCCGCCATGCGAGAATGTCACATCTGCCGGAGCTATTCCGTTCTGAAAGTAAGGATCTCCCTCAATTAAAATATCCTGTCCCTGAGCTCCCTGTCCGCGATTGTCAGGAGTTGCGGCGGTTACCACAGGCCCTGCATTTACAGTGAATGTACTAAGAACTTTCTGAAATCCGTAATCGTCATTTTCAACCTTAACAAACCTGGCCGTAGCGGTTGCATCGGTTGAAATATCTATGGTTATATTACACTGAGTTGGTGAAAGCCCCCATGCGGTTTCCGGATAATCACTAATTTCACCGCCGCCAATATATACTTTCATCCCCGCCACAAAATCAGCTCCGTAAATTGCAATAGTTTCACCTGATGCGCCTGCGCCGCGGCTATCCGGTGAGCAGTAATTGAAGGTCGGGTGCGCGCTCACCTCAAATCCATCTTCTTTTGTATACGAACCTTTATCAGGATTTGTCACCGTAACATCCTTTAAGCCGGTTGATGCATCTTCTAAAATTGTAAGGTTTATAAGAACATAACTTCCGTCTCCTGCGATTTCCACTATGCTGTTTTTTACAATTTTAACACCGGGGTCAGGAGTAAAAATTACATCACCGGTTTCTATTCCCGGCTGAAAATTACTCCCGTTTATCATCACATTAATGCCTGATGCCCCCTGTCCGAGTTTACTCCTGACTAAATCATTAATTAAAGGCGCCTGGCTTATTGCCAGAACAGACCCCGCGCTCACCCCCCGGCCTTCGTCGCCGTTAATCACCACTAAATATTTTCCGCCGAGAGTGGCGGAGGAATAAACAATAACACTGGAAAGCGTCAACGATGTGCCGGAACCCGCCACATCTCCGATACTGATTTCCGTATCTTTCGGTTCGCCGCTCGCGTTCGCCGAAAAATACGCCTGACAGCCCGTCTGAAAACCCGAGCCCGTAACAATTATTGTCTGTCCGCTCGCTCCGCGTCCGAGCGCGTCCGGGTCACAGGATGTAACGGACGGTTTTAATGTGACGTCAAAGCAGGCGGATTTTGTGGAGATTCCCTTATCGGGGTTCCGCACGGTTAAATTTCTCGCGGTCGTTGTTGAGGCGGTCGCCCCTATGTTAATTTTAATTATCACCGATGAGCCGCTGACGGCAACGGCTGTAACCGTTGTCACCTCAATGAGGCCTCCTGAAAACCAGATATCTGTTTTATCAATTTCTGAATCAAAATTACTTCCGAGAATTTCAATCTCAACGCCCTGCGCTCCCTGTCCCCGGGAAGTGGGCGACAAAGATGTGATAAGCGGTTTCAGATTCACGGTAAAAAGCGCGGCAACCGTGTTTACGCCGAAATCCGGATTTATAATTGTAATGTCTCTCGCGCTTCCTGTAGGAAAGGCGGTGGGAGCAATATCCACCGTAACTGAAATATTGCCTGCATCACTTGCAGTGGCATCTGTTACGCTCATCCCCGTGCCTGTGAACTCAATCTTTCCTTCGCCCGTCCCTCCCGCATATGCGCTGCCTGCGCTGAAAACGCTTCCCGAAATCGTGAAATTCACCCCCTCAGCGCCCTGTCCATAATTATCAGGGGAGCAGGATGTTATCCCCGGTTTCCGGGTCACATGAAAAAAACTATAATCCACTTTTGTTGATTTTCCCGCGTCGGGATTGGTTATGGTAAAGGTAGAGGCGCATATCAAGGCGGTTGAATCAATTGAGGTTTTAATCTTTATCTGCCCGGCGTTTACGAAAAAAGTGGATGAAACATGCACATCAACATCGCTGTTTACAACAACATTGCAGCCGCCCTGGAAGTCGGAGCCGTTTATCGTAATCCATTTATCGCTTGCACCCTGGCCCATATCATTGCCGTTAGGGGTTCCCGAAACAAGAGAGCTCATTGTGGGCTTTTTTGTGATATTGATTATTCCAAGAGCGCTCACTCTCATTCCATAATCGGGATTTATCAGCCTTATATACCGCCCGCCAGTGGTTGAGGTTGACATAACGGTAAGATTTAATTCAATTAAAGTGGGGGAAACCCGGTTAAAACTATTTATTGTTATATTCGGATCCTGAAAGTCGCCTGTGTCTTTACTGGAAATTACAATATCATCAATCGTCAAACCGGCCTGGAAATAAGCTCCGTTAAGACGTACATTCTGATTTTCCGCGCCCTGCGCAACAGCATTATCCGCCCAGCCTGATATTTGAGTTGTTATTGAAGTCAAATCCGGTCTGCTATTTATTGTAATGGGCTGCCAGGTAGTTTCATAATATCCCCCATCAGGATTTAATATGCTTATCTCCTTTCCGCCCGTTGCTGATGCCTCATCAACATTGACCGTAACAGTCATTGAGTCGGGAACTGTTGAGTAGTCGCAATTTGTAACAGTTACAATTGTTCCTGCTCCTAAGAATGTAACTGTGCATCCTGACTGCAAACTCCCCCCGTTTATTACAATATCAACATTGGAGGCATTCTGACCAATCTCATCAGAAACAAGTGTGGTAACATATGGACCAGCATTTATCTGAATCTGGTCTTCCAATATGCCGCTTCCCCAGTCAAGATTGGTAATTTTAATATCTCTCAGTCCTAAAGCAGGGTCAGCGTTATCATCAATATCTATCTGAAATTGAACCTGCGTGCCCTCTTCGTTAGGCGGCCAGGGGACATCAAGAGTGATCCCCCCGGGAGAAAATGAGGGCGTATAACCTGTGCCGAAATTGGTCCCTGTAACAGTAAGAATTATATTCTCTGCTCCCTGGCCAAATTCAAGTGTTGCAGGGTCGGTTACCGCGCTGACAGTTGGTCTTTCGGTTATCTGGAAGAAATCATCTGCCGGCGTTTTTGCATGGTATCCGGCATCCGGATTTGTAAGAGTAAAGTCAATATATCCAAGAGGGCAGCTTGTGCCTATTGAGACCTGAACTGTTATCCTTTTAGGATCCTCTCCTAAATAATAATCATAACCAAATTTTGTGATTCCGTTTGGTCCGCTTGGAAGATTAAAATCAACCGTACAACTATTTTGAAAATTTGAACCCCTTATATCTATATATTTACTCTCTGCCCCCCTTGCTATTCTGTTTCTCGGCGCTCCATCCGTTCCATCAACCGACGCCCCTGTCGGCGCCGCTTCCATATTCGGCCTTGGCCTTATTGTAAAACATCCGGTTTTTATTGTCTTTCCCGCGTCGGGATTTGTTACAGTGATATCTCCCGAACCATAAGTCGGAGTATCCGAAATATCTATTATCGCCTTAATCTGGTTTGCCGCATCAAATATAACATCAGTAACGGTAACCCCTGACGCAGAAAAATCAACCGTACAGCCGTTCTGAAAACGCGCTGTCGCATCGGTAATCGTTATTGTACTGCCGGTAATACTCGCTCCCCTTTCATTTGGACTTAGGCTCAAATTGTCTCCGCCCGTTGCCTCACCCGGCCTGTAATTCACAGTAAACCAGTTTTCCGCGGCGAGTTTGGTGGTAGCGGCCCCATCAGGATTTGTTATTTTCACATCTTTTGCGCCCTGAGATGAGTTTCCCAGGACTGTTATCCTGCATTTTACAGTTGTTGACGAGACATAACAGTCTGATGAAACAGTTATTCCGACTCCGCCTGCCCATTCGGAAGTAAAGCCCGAAACAAAACTTTTTCCGGTTATTGTTATCCACTGAGCCGAAGCATTCTGCCCTCTGTCCTCCGGTAAAATTGTGTCAAGAGTGGGCTTCACCTTGAAAGAAACAACATTTGAAGTCGCCCCGCCCGCGGTTATAGTAAGATTTCCTGAAGTCGCGCCGTCAGGCATCAGAACCTGAACTTCGGCGTCTTTCCATGAAATCACCGACGCGTCATTATAAGGGACCCATGTCCCGTTAAAATCAATCCCGTCCCCGGAAACGCCCGTTCCGAATTTACCTCCTGAAATATTTACCGGCTGGTCCACCCTTTGTTCACCCGGAGTCATGGAATAAAGATACAAAATAAAATTCAGGTTACCGTTAACGCACTCAAGAAAGGAATAACCGGGGTCCGCGGCAGCATTATAACCTATGATAATTGTAAAAGCGGAGGTCTTGACGGCGTGCCTGCGAAACTCCATTTCAACAACAAGACGGTCTCCGTCCTGAACGCTAACGGCATTCTGCCCTCCGGCGGCAGTAATAAGGTCTTCATTTATCCAACCGGATAGTGATGTCCCTCCCCCCTGCGCTCCGGTATAGATAAATGCGCTGTCTCTTCTTCCTGAATCATCAAGCTTCCAGACATAAACACAGGCGCGCTCTGTAAAGCCGCCTTTTTTGTTGCTCAGCCATTTTGAAGAATTGAGAGTCCAGGTTGTTGTCGTCGGAAGAAGGCACGCTCCTAAAGGGCCCGATAAAAATCTCGCCGCATCGCCGTAACCAACATCAACGTCGGTAAGGCTGGTGCTGAGCGTCGCCTCATTTAATGCCGTTCCAGGAGTCAGAGTCATCAGATAGCCGCCGTCTGAAGCAATATCATAAGCGGCCACATACGGAATATCGGTGGTTTCCGCCGCGTTCGGCATCGGCTCCGCCGCCGTATCGCCCGTAAAAAATAACTGCTGGCCAAGTACCGGTGTCTCACTTAAGCAAATCAAAAAAAACAGGAAAAATAGGGACGGGGCTAATTTTTTTACCAGTTTTCCCGATTTTTCTAATATTTGCGGTTTCATTTTTTCTCTTCAGACCTTTTCTTCAGCCGCTTCAACGCCTTTTCAGCCGACTTTCCGACTCTTTTGTCTTTGTCTTTCCTTGCTCTCTTCAACGCCGTTTTCACTGCCTTTTTCGTATTCTTACTGCTGATTTTTCCCATTTCAGCAAGTTCTGCAAGAGAATCTACCGCGGTCTGCCTGACCTGCCAGTTATCATCCTTTAACGCCTCAATCAATTTCCCGGCTTCCTTTTCATCTCCGAGCCTTCCCATCGAGCGATAGGCCATACGCCTCATTTCGGGATCTTTATCCTTGGCCATTTTTTTTAACACTGCCGATGCCCTTTTATCGCTGAATCTGCCGAGAGCCTGAGCCGCCATCACCCTCACACCCCGGGTTTTGTCCTTCTTCAAAACCTTGAGCAATGGTTCCACCGCTCTCACGTCCCCTATACTGCCGAGAGAAACAACCGTGTTTATCCTCACCCCTGCCGATTTATCCTTCAGCAGTTCAATCAAGTCAGGAACAGCTTCTTCCACTCTTTCGTTCCCCAAACGCTGAACTTCGTTCATCCTCACCCCAGAATCTGTTGACTTCAGCAGCGCGAATTTACCGCTATAATCCGTTGCAGCTTTTACGGACGGCAAAACAAACATTGCAAAAGCAATGATAGCGCAGAGCGCCTTTGACGCTCTATTTATTTTTGATTCTTTCATAATAAACCACATAGGAAAAAACTCAAAAAATAAAGTGTTTTCCTTTATGGTTTACTTTCCCTCTCCTGCCCGCCGCGGGCGGGACATTGAGAGGTGGTGAAATTTACTCTCTCTGAATAAAAAGTCTGAATTTTATTTTGTGTATTGATAGAATTGAAAACGCGAAAAAAAGAATTGCTGTCAACGGTAACACTGAAATGTAAATGTCCGTCCGCAAAATTTCAAATTTCAAATCATTGACCGCGGAAACTATTTCTTTGCTGAAGCTTTTGACAGGCTCCGATAATGCGGCGGGAAGTTCTCCCCCGAAAAGAGACGGGCTGTATATCGCCTTGAAAACCATCGCTGTCCAGCCCTGCATTTTCGGCTGATAATTTATTTTTACCGACGAAATTTTTTCAACTTTTTTTGAGAACACCGTCGAGAAAAATCCGTTTATGGCGGAAAGTTCCGCAAACCTTATGTCCCGTTGTCTATTGTAAACATCATGAGCTTCAAACGGAGTACTCGCATACAGTTCCCTGACTTGTTGAGGACTAAGATCCGCCTGCGCCTGCGACGCGGTGGCAGCGCTCAGGCAAAAACCCAAGCAGAATGTAAAGAAACGTTTTTTCATTTCACTATATACTACTTTGAAACCCCTCAGTTGTCAACACCTGAAGTTTTTAGTACAATTGCCGAAAATGCCTTATCTTCTTTTTTTGTTTTCCGGTGTAAGCGCGCTGACTTATCAGGTCTGCTGGCAAAAGATTTTAGCCCTTAATCTGGGAAGCACAGCAGAATCCCTTGCGTTTATCCTTTCCGCCTTCATGGGAGGTCTTTCACTCGGCTCCTATTTCTTTGGCGGGAACCGGCTTTGGCGCGGCAGGGAATGCCGTATATTCGCTTTTCTGCAAATCGGTATTGCAATCCTCGGCCTTCTTTCTCCCTTTGTCCTTTTCCCTGTTTCCTACCCCCTGTTCCCTGTCTTTTATATTTTTTTTACTTCTTTCCTGATGGGCGGCACCTTTCCGGTTATCGTAAAAGCCGTCAACTCAGGGTCACTCACAAAAGCGGGCAGCTCAACCCGCAACTCCTCTATTGGTCTTCTTTATTCCCTCAACACATGGGGCGGCGTAATAGGCGCCGTCTTGAGCGGATATTTCCTGATTCGTTACATGGGAATAAAGGGAGCAATATGGGCTGCTTCCGGAATAAATTTTGTTACAGCCATAATTGCTTTTCTCATTTCATCCTCTGTTATCAACGGGGGAAACCTGCAGGACGGCTACCCGCCGCCGCGGAGCGGGCCGGAGAGGGGAATTTGCAAGATCGGGTTTACCGCTATTCCCGGCTGCTTGATTCTTTTCGCAATTTTCCTCGCAGGCTTTTCCTCTTTTGTCTATGAAATCTGCTGGACAAGAACCCTGTCAATGATTATAGGCTCCACCACCTATGCCTTTACCCTGATGCTTGCTGCTTTCCTCACAGGAATCGCTCTCGGCAGTTTGATTTATTGCTGGGCAGGCCTTTCAGGCATGCAAAAAAAATCAGCCCCCCTCACAAATATTAACATCTTCGGTTTTATTCAGGTCGGGATCGGCATTTCAACCCTTCTTCTGCTGCCTGTTTTCGGGCTCCTCCCTTTTGTTTTCTTAAAACTGTTCAAGATTTTCAGTTCCCACTTTCTCAGTTTCTCAATCTCTCAATTCTTTCTGGTTCTAATTCCGATGCTTGTTCCGACAGTTTTGATGGGTTTTGCCTTTCCATTAGCCATAAAAATTTATTCATCCTTCAACCGTCAATCCTCAACTTCAAATATCGGTTCCTCCGCGGGGAACATCTATGCCGCAAATACCCTTGGCTGTGTTGCAGGCGCAATTCTCACCTCCCTAATTCTTATTCCCCGGATCGGATTGCAAAAATCAATACTCCTTGCATCCTCTTTAAATATTTTTATCGGACTAATCTTTATTATCCCGAACTTCAAGTTGCGGGTGCTATCTTCTATCCGCCACCCTCTCTCCGCTGCCCTCTATCCGCTATTTTCCGCTATTTTAGCTGTTTGCTACTTACTGCTTGCTGCCTGCTGCCTGCCACAATGGGACAGAAATATTATTTCCTCGGGAATCTTCCGTGATGCCCCGAAAATAATCAAAAAAGAAAATATTAGAAAAAGCTTAAAAAAGGATACGATAGTTTTTTACAAAGAAGGAAAAATTTTTACTGTTGCGGTTAAAAAAGATATTGAAACAGAAACAATGTCCCTGTGTATTGACGGCAAACCGGATGCTTCTACCGATATGAAATCGGATATGGTAACCCAGATTCTTTCAGCGCACATCCCTTTAATTTTAAAACCGGCGGCGGAAAGCTGTCTTATCGTTGGACTTGCTTCGGGTATTACGCTGGGGGAAGTCCAAAAATATCCTTTAAACGAAATTGTCTGCTGTGAAATTGAACCTGCGATGCTTAAGGCGTGCAAATTCTTTAACCAATGGAACAACAACTGCCTGGACGATAAGCGGACGGAAATTGCCATTGACGATATAAGAGGTTATCTTAAAAAAACAAAGAAAAAATTTGATGTAATTATTTCCGAACCTTCTAATATCTGGATGAGAGGGGGGGCAAATTTATTTACCAGAGAATATTTCCAGACGGCAAAAAAACATTTAAAAGACGACGGCTTTCTTCTGCAGTGGCTTCATGCCTATAAGATATCTTCCTCCGATTATAAAACAGTTATCCGGACGCTAAATAGTGTTTTTCCTTATGTCTACCTCTTTACAGGAGGAGAAGGAGATACCTTTTTCCTGTGTTCATCAAAAAAAATTCCTTTTGATCTAAAGCTCATCAACAGCTCTTTTTCCGGGCACAAAGATTCTCTTTTTCCTTTAGAGATAAAAAATTCTCTTGATTTTCTCTCCTGTTTTTTAATGGGTAATACAAAACTTAAAAAATTTGCCGGAGAAGGCGAAATCCATACGGATAATTTCCCTTTTCTGGAATTTTCGGGAGCACAATCTCTTTATTCTCCTATATCCAGGTTTACCTGGAAACAAATCTTCAAAAATTCGGAATCAGTGAACCGCTACACACAGGAACCTTTTACCAATCTCACTTTTGCCTCACTCTACCTTTCCAAAAACAAATTTTATCAGACCCTGGACGAGTTAAATTTTTATCTGGAAAGAAACAAGCCGGATATTAATTTTTACAGCTTAACAGGGCTTCTATATCTAAAAACCAATGACCTTAAACAGGCAGAAGAATTTTTAAACAAAGGCTTGGAATTAAATCAGGATGACTTAGGTATTTTAACCAACCTGGCCGAACTCTACCAAAGAAAAAATAAGTTTGATAAAGCGGAAAAAACATTAAAAAAGATACTAATTTTAAATCAGGGAGACGGCGTGGCGTATAATAATCTGGGAAACCTCTATCTTAATCTGGGAAGGACTAAAGAAGCGGTTGCTATCTTAAAAAGGGGGGTAGGATATAATCCGGATTTTTTTCTTTTAAGATTATCTCTGTCCGCGGCTTATTTAAAAGATAAAAAAATAGAAAAAGCAGAAAAAATGTGTACGGATTTAGTGAGAGATAGCGACAATTATGCCGACGCCTATTTTCTTCTCGGTCAGATTTGCCTTGCTAAAAATGCGCCGCAAAGAGCGCAGAAGAATTTCAATCTCGCTCTGAAACTTAAACCCGAATTAATTGAATTGATCGAAAACAGACCGTAAATTTGTAGATAGGGAGATATAAAATGAAAAAAAAATTGTCGTTTATCGTTTACTGCTTACTTCTTACCACTTGTTTAAACGCCGGTTTATTAGAAGACAATCTGAAAAAATTGCATTCGGATAATGCAACCATAAGGCGCCTGTCGGCAAGAGCGCTGGGAAGCCTCCATGACAAAAGAGCCGTTCCCGAAATGTTGGGCGCTTTAAAAAAGGAAAAAAACGAAAGTGTAAAAATTGCTTTGATTGATTCTCTGGGAATATTAAAAAGCGGCGAAGCCGTTCCCCTCTTGCTTGAAAAAAGCAAAAAGGGGGATGAGCAGGTAAGAACTCGTTCAATTGCCGCCCTCGGAGAAATAGGGGATAAAAACGCCGTTCCCGGATTAAAAAAGTTATTAAAGGACAAATCGCCCGTAATAAAGTGCTATGCAGCGGGGGTTTTGAGAAAGATGGGGGTTAAAGACGGGTTGAAAGTTATTCTGGATGTATTAAACAAGGAGCCCGGCGCAAAAATGGCTGCTGTAAAAAATCTGGGAGAATTTAAGGGCGGCAAACCTGTTGCTGTGCTAACGCCTTTTTTGAAAGATAAAGAGGCCTCTTTACGAAAGGAAACCGCGATCGCTCTTGGCAAAATCAGGAATAAAAAAGCTGTTCCGGCGCTAATCGAACGATTAAATGATGAAAATCTGTTGGTGAAACTAATGGTAATACGCGCGATAGGGGATATAGAATACAAAATTGCGGCAACTCCGCTTGAAGAAATTTTAAAAAGCGAAAAGAATAAAACAATTTTAAAAGAAACGATTTCAGCGCTGGGTAAAATCGGACAAAAGAGTTCCGCTGATATAATATATCCTTTCCTGAAGGATAAAAACAAAGCTGTTGCCGGAGAATCTATACAAGCTCTGGCAAATCTGAAAAACAATTCAGGGAGCCCCTATCTGATTAAATGCTTCAACGATGAAGATATGCCCAAATGGTTAAGAGGAAAGAGCATTGATAGCGCAAGAAAAAAGGGCGATGAAAAAACCAGAAAAAAAGCTGTTAAAACATTGCTTGCGGCTAAAAAGTGGTCTGTGCTCTGGAAGGACGAGGAAGCGCCCCTCCTGTCTGAATTTACCGCTGACAAAAGCCGCACCATACGTGCGCGGGCATACTCCGGCTTAGCAGGAATCAATATGGAAAAATACTGGCAGACAATAGTACCGGGACTGGAAGACAAGAGCGCAGTAGTAAAAAAAGCAATAATCTCAAAAATCGGAAAATTCAAATTCCAAAAAGGGCTGAAAAAACTTAAGGAAAACTTCGCCGGAGAAAAAAAAGATATAAAGGAGGATATCCTGAAAGTATTCTACGATTCGGCTGACCGCCAGGGATTAAAAATGGGACTAAATGATACGGACTTATATATTCGGGTCATGGCGGCAAGCGGTCTTGGAGACCTCGGAGATAATTCGGGCTTTGATATCGCCGTAAAAGGCCTGAAAAGCCGCGACGATGATATACGGGATACCTCCATTGAAGCGCTTGAAAACATGAAAGACAAACGGGCTGTTGTGCCTCTGAAAAAGTTCAGGAAAACAGTAAAAGATAAAGAACTTCGACAACGGCTCAAAGAACTAATAAAGAAAATAAAAAGAAACAAATAATCGCCGCTCCGAGCCCCCCGGAGGGGACTATTCTGTCACCGCGGTCAAGCGGTATTCCGCCCTGCCGCGTCTAAATTCTGTTTCTTGCTTCTTCATATTTATTCCTTACTTCCTCATTTTCAGGTTCCAATTCCATAACCTGTTTAAAACATTCGGCAGCTTCCTTATAATTTCTTTCTTTCATTAAAATAAAACCTAAATTGTACCACGCATCACTGTAATCCGGAGAAATTCTTACAGCCTTCCTGTAATTTTCTATCGCTTCTTCTCTTTTTCCCGCATCATCCAGCGTATTGGCTAAGTTGCAATATGCCTCACTAAGAGCCGGATTGACTTTTAGAGCTTTTTTATAATATTCAATCGCCGCGAAACAATCCCCCTCCTTGTGTAATATTGTGGCCAGATTACTATAGCTTGCCGAATAATCCGGCTTTATTTTAATCGCTTTTGATAAAATGCTTTTCGCTTTTTCTTTCATACCTGACTGAAAATATATTATCCCCAGTTCATTATAGGCGGCTGCCTCCCCGGGATAAAGCATAATAATTTTCTCCAGAACCTTTATAGCGCCCTCCAATTTTCCGTCTTTTTTATAAACCTCAGCCAGTTGATACCTGGTTTTTATAATCGCGGGCCTTATTTTTGTAAATTCATCAATCAATTCCCTTGCCTCTTCCAGCCTGTCTGTTTTTGTATAAATTTCAATCAGGCCATGGGTGGCATTATCATTCTTCGGATCCAGCTCTATTGCTTTTTTGTAATGCTTTTCCGCTAAAGCAAATTCACCTTTTTCCTTGTACACAAATCCCAGATTACCCCATGCGCGGGTGGATCCGGAGCTGGAAGAGACAGCCTTAGTCCAGAAAGATAAGGGGTTTTTCCAGACAAAATTTCTCCTGAACGAGGTTACAAAAAACAAAACTATTAGAAAATACAAAAACTTTTTCCTTCCCTGTAAAATAAATGCGAGAAAAAGAGAAAAACCCATTCCCGCAATATACAAACGATGTTCCGCAAGAGGTCTGCCGGCAACAATCGCGGGATTTAAGACCGGGAAAAGATTCAAACTAAGCCAAAAAAATGAAAAAATAATTTCTTTTTTCCTGCTTTTTAAAACGGCGTAAATAGCCGCAATAACCAGAAAAAATCCTGATATTACCTGAAAATCAAAGATATACTTAGAAAAAAACACCTGTCTTTCGGCATTCAAATAAAAAGGCCAGATTAAAATTAAAAAATATCTGAAAAAAACTTTAAATCCGAGAAAAATTCCCGCTCCCGGAGAAATATCCCCTGCCCCTCCCCCTTTATAAATTATCCAGAGAAAAATAAAGAAACCCGCTGAAATTAAACAAAAAGGAATAACTTTTTTCAGTTGTTTTTTTCCTTCAAAGATTAGCGTATAGAGCGCGATAATTAAAGGAAATGTGAGGGCGATTTCCTTGGTAAAAAGAGCGGTAATGAAAAATAACAGGGAAAGCCGGAGTTTTTTCTTCACATAAAAGTAGAAAGCCAGAAGAAACAGCAAGGCAGCAAGCAAACCGGCGCAATTTTTTATCCACACAACCGCCTCGTTCCAGGCGGGGTTAACTCCGAATATCAGAGCCGCCAATAAAGCCATCCCTTTATTTTTAAAAATCAGTAAAACCACAAGATAAAACATCAAAACATTTGCCGTGTGAAGACCCGCGTTCACCATATGATAAAGACCGGGCCTTAAACCGAAAAAAAAGTAATTAACAGAATACAGGACTTTTCTTAACGGGCGGTAGGGTTCGTCAGGTTGAGGAACAAAAAACCCCGGGATATTCTTTAAAGATTTTATTTCACGATTTTTTACAATCATCTCTTTATCGTCCCATAGAAAAGAGTTGAAAAAGGTGTTGCTGTAAGCAAGAAAAGAGATTATTAGAATAAGCCGGATTTTTCTATTTTTCATCCATTATCTCCTGATATAAAGAAGCGGCAAGTTGATTATGCGGATTTACCTTGAGGATAATTCTGAGATGATTCACTGCTTGAGATAAATCCCCTCCCTCTTTATACACCATAGCCAGATTATACCGGGCAGAGATGTAATCAGGTTTTAATCTGATTGCCTCTTTGAATTCGGCAATCGCCTCCTCAGTCATTCCCATCCTTTTATAAACCACGCCAAGATTATTATAAGCCTTCAGGTTCCCCCGATTTAACTTTTTTACTTTTTTGAAATCCTCAAGCGCCTGTGTATATTTTTTTTGCTCAAGATGGCAGATTCCTAAATTATAACGGGCAAAGGAACTGTCGGGTTTAGCCTTTAGGGTTTGCAAAAAAAATGGAATCGCTCCTTTGTAATCCTTTTTCTTCATTAAAACCAAACCTGAATTATAGTACGGTTCATAAAATCCCATATCAAGAGAAATTGCTTTTTTATATTCATCCTGCGCTTGCTCATATTCTCCTTTTCCAAAATATGTATTTCCCAGCTGCAGATAAAGACGGGCGGAACCGGGCGTATTTAAAATCGCTTTCTTCCAGAATTTCTCTTCATTGCGCCATTCATAACTGCGGCTTACCGTTTTCACGCCGTATAAAAACAGAATAATAAAACTAACGCCGTACATCACTATCCTCTTTCTCGTCTGACAGAGTAATATCGACACTAAAATACAAAAAGCCGCTGAAGGAAAATAGAGTCTCTGTTCCGCCCAGGGTCTGCCCGCTATATAAAAAATATTTGACTGCGGAATAAGAGAAAGGAAGATAAAAAGAAGAAGAAAAAGTGTGTTTTTCCTCCTGCGAAAGAAGTAAATCAGCAGAAAAAAAACAAGAACCGTTAAAGCAGGCGTTAAGACCTCCGGATTAAAAAAGTTTTCAGGCATCTTAAACCGCCACTCCACACAAAGATTCTTAGGAAGTAAAAGCTGGTACAAATAGAAATGATAAGTTTTTAGAATTATCCAGATGTGCTGAAAGAAATCAGGCGCCGCACCGCCTTGTCCAAGAAGTTTCGTAGCATAAGCGAAAGTAATGCTGAAACGTATGACTGCTAAAATCCAAAAGGGGAAAGTTTTTTTGAGCAATTTTCTATTAAACAGCAGCAGATAAGCGCTTAAAATTAAAGGTAATGAAGCTGCCGTCTCTTTGGAAAGCAGCGCCAGAATAAAAAGCACGACGGAAAAATAGTAATTCCTGAAAAATAATAGAAACGCCGATATATAAAAAATAAAAGAGAAAAGCTCTGTCCTGTTTTTTATCCACACAACCGTTTCCGTGTGAACAGGATGAAACGCGAACAAAAGAGCAGCCAGAAAAGCCGCAGCGGTGTCTCCGAAAACAAACTGCGCGAAGAAAAATACGGCTATTACGGCAACCGAGTTTAAAATTATATTTGTGAAATGATATCCCGCGGGATTATCTCTCCATAAGAAATGATCAATATAAAGCGATAGCGCTCTCATCGGGCGGAATTCCTCTTTAATCCCCGCGATTTCAACATGATTCTTCAGCCCCGGAATTAAAGCCTGATCGTCCCAGAAAAAAGGAGCTTTCAGGGCAGGCAGATAAACCAGAAACGAAACAAAAAAAAGAAAGATTAACAGATATTCCCTCTTCACGCCGCTGAAAAGAAAGCCTTCTCCGGCATGGGCGCCGTTTTTTTTCCCGATAATTTTATTCATCCTTTTTGTCGAGTAGGCATTTTTAACTATCTCCTTTTGGCATGCTTTATATCCCCTGTTTCTCTCCTCTATCTTGCTTTAATTTGCTCCTCAATGTTATGAAGCTGACTAACTATTTTTGTTTTTACTGCCGGAGTAAAATCTTCTTTTTCAAATTCTCTTACAGTTGCTGCGCTTAAATTTCTGACTTTTTCCAATAACGCATCTTTCTGTTCAAATTTAGCCGCTACCTGATTGAGAAGTTGAGCCAAATCCTGCATCTCATCATGTTTACGCAGACTTATTCTATGGCTAAAGTTCCCTTGAGAAATTATCTCCATACTTTTACGGAAACGATAAATCGGGCCCGCTATTTTATGCGAAAGAATCATGCTTATACCCACACCAATCACAATTAGAACCAGAACCTGTCCAATCATCATTTGATTTAATTTTGAAATTATTGTTTGTAGTTCCAATGACCATGGGAAGAGCTGATTAACTGATTTTATTATATAAAAATTGCTTATGCCTACCGTTAATGCTGTAAGAACTATTGCTAAAAAAACTAAAAGCATATATTTAAACTGAATTTTGCTTTCCACCAAGACACTTTTTCTTTTATTTTTTTGTTTTCTATTCATCTTTCCTCCTACTCATTCCGCAGGGAAATTTTTTTATCAAAGGTTATGCTCTGTTTTCCTATACTTACAGTCATAGATGCAATCCTTACTCCGCCTTCGCTGTGAATGAAATATATACTATCCAGACCTCTCTGAACAATCGTGCTTGTTGCGTCATTTACCACTCGTTTGAGTTCGTCATTATCCTGATAGTACTTCATCCATCTTCCATCAGATAAATAAAAAGAGATATATGTATCCTGTTCACCGGGCGCAGGATACATTCCGGATGCCGGAGCAGAAGATTGCCGGATAAATCTGGACATCTCATCCATAGCGGTTCTTGCCTGCTGCTGAACATCTATCTGCCTTGTATTCATCCGCCAAATGTCATAAGTATTTTTAAAAAATTTTACCAGCCCCAAACCAAGTATACCGGCAATGGCAACAGTTATTACCAGTTCAACCAGCGTAAATCCTTTTAAGGGGTAATTTCTGTCCATTCTAAAATCCTTATCTCTCCGCCCTGAAAACCATTCAAGGCTTGCACGCTCGGGTCATAAATCAAACGGAAATAAGTATCATTGTGAATTTTTTCTGCTGTTTCCGAACCATAGATATAAACGGTTTCACTTGAACTGTCTGTCTTCATATAGACTTCACCTTCATCAGAATAAACTAATCCGGTGATAGATACCGGACCTTCTTTAAACTTCACTCCTTCCTGAGCAATTATGGCGGGGTGGTTATCCGAGTAAGCATGGTTATAGGTATCAAAATTTTTTACCTCAAACTTTTCTTCCGTAACCAGCGTTCCATTAATCACTATTTTTCTGTCGTCTTCCACATCAATTTTTATCTTTTCTTCACAATAGATAACTCCGCTTAAATTGTAAGTTTTCGTATCCGGGTCATAATTATTGTTCAGATAATTTTGAAAATCTTCCTTTTCTTCAAAATACGTCCCGTTAGCAGATGCCAACTGCATAAAATATGAGTAATTCACTGCAGGGAAAGGAACTTCTTCCGGTGCCGGCTCAGAATCCTCGTCCCGTTCTGTGCCGGTAATTGTTATTGCTCCATCCTTTTCGAGTTTACCAACTGCCGTAACATTCCCGTCAATTGTTGCCCCATCTCCCTTCAATTCTATTTTACCATTGCTATGAATACTCCCTTCTACATAAGGCGCTTGAGTAGCATCGTGTTTATTTAATTTTGCCTTTTCTTCAGCCAGAATAATGTAATCAAATCCTTCAATGTCTCTTTTTACTATTGCGCAAATACCTCTTTTTGCTTTGGGATTGGATGAATCCGGAATATATCCCGTAGAACATATCTTGTATTTATTTCCTCCTAAACTTGTTACCTGGGTTGTAAATACCCCTTCGCCTAAAGAAATATCTGTTTCTCCGGTAAAACCGGAATTATCTCTCAATTTATGATTGGCTCTATTTAATCCTCCGTCTGCTATATACAACGCAGCATCAGATTTTTTCTGATAAACAACAAATTTGGTCTCTTTTGTTGCTAAAAACACTAAAGCGATTCCCAGAATGGCAAGAATAAGCATAAGCATAAGTGATAACACAAGAACGAATCCCTCTTGCTTTTTTTTCAGTTTCATTCTCTGATTATATTACTCACCCTGATTAAAATTGCCCCCACATCAGGCTCATTCCAGAGAACTTCCACATCTACTTTCTTCAAACTCTTTTCTTCTTCTTCAACCCGTACCACCTGAGCAAAAGTAATCTTTTCTTCCTTAGACAATTTTTTTTCCGGCTTCCAAATGCCTAAATAAATCTCAGAAAAATCCATGGTCTTGATCTGCCGCATCTTATCATACGCCCAATGATAAGCAAAATCCTTGTGAATTTCAGCGGGTGATTCGCTTACACTTTTACCATAAATAAGTATAAATAAAAAAACCGCAAAGGAAATAACAGCAATTAAAGCAAGAATTATTTCAATCCCGCGCAGAAATTTTTTCTTTTCCATAATCCACTCCTTATCTTTTTTTAATGCTTTCTATTGCTTTCTCTGCAGATTTCCTTACTTTTTCATCTTCATCATTAAGAAGTTTTTCCAAAGCAGGAATTATATCTTTTTCCCCCAGTTCTGCCAGTGCACTAACAGCATATTTACGAACAGAAGGATTTTTATCTTCCAGGGTTTGAAGGAGACCGGGAACTGCAGATTTATCTCCAATTTCCCTCAATGCCCAGGATGCTTCTTTTTGAATATCTGAATATGGATTTCTGATTACGCTTACCAGAGATTGAACAACCCATATATCTTTTAATTCTTTTCCATAAACAGCTATCTTCTCAAGGGCAAAAACTGCCTCCCTGCATATCTCCGTCTCTATATCATTTAAAGAATTGGTCAGAGATGAGGCGGCCCGGGAATCACCTATTTCCCCCAATGCCCAGATTGCCTTTCTTTTTATTCGGGAATCAAAATCCTGGGCAGCAGAAATCAGAGCCGGGATCGCTTCTTTACTTTTGATTCTCTCCAGCGCCTTTATTGCTTCCAGACGAACTTTTTGATTATCATCTTCTTTCAGGATTTTTATTAAATCGGAAACATATTTGGGATTTCTTTTCCTCCCCAATGCATTGACTGCTTTTGCTCTCTCCTCCGGATTAGAATCATTTATCCTGTCTTTCAAAAATTGCAAACTGATTTCTCCTGATATTTCTTTCTTTATTTCTTCAACTTTTTGTTCCGTTTTTTCAGAAGGTTTCAAAAGAATATACAGACTGAAGATTAAAATTGCATACAGCGTATAAGTAAGACGCTTGCTCTTATCCATTCCCTGCTCTCTTATTTCTATTCAACATGCGTTATATAATACGATATTTTCAAACTCTTGTCTCCTGATACCCCCTGCCAGCTTACTTCCACCTCAACCAGTTTTAAATCATCGGCTTCGTCAGTTACTATTGCCTGCCGGGTAAACTGTTTCCCCAGCGCAAGTTTTTTAGTTTGAGAAGCCCAATTTCCTTCTTCAATATCAACAAATTCCATCTGTCTTATTTCTTCCATATAATCAGATGCCCATTGATAGGCCAGACTGTGAAACTTAGCCTGTTTTACAGAAATGGTGTTGTATATAAACATCTGGCAAAAGCCCATTAAAACAAAACCAATAATTGCCGCCGCCACTATGATTTCAATATAAGTAAAGCCGTTATTTTGTTTTCTCATTTTTTTACAGCCGCGGCGAGTTCATAAAAGAGCGGCCCGAATCTCTTTAATATTTTAATCCGAAAACCGTTTTCAGCCAAAACCTTCTTCAGTTCTTTAAGACCGTAAGTTCTCTTGTGGTCGTCGGGTTTGAAACCGAAAAAAACCGCGATTCTGTCGCAAACAGGATTTACCGCGGAAACAACGACAATGCCTCCGATTTTTAAAACCCTGTGCGCCTCTGAAAAAACCTTTGAGGCGTCATCAACATGTTCAATCACGGAAGCGATCACAACACAATCAAATTCGCCGTCTTCAAACGGGAGCTTCTCTCCGCTGCCCTCAAGAATCACGAGATCGGGATCTTTGCTTTCCCCGCGGAGTTCCTCCTCCGGTTCTATCCCCGCAGCTCTTTTCAATTTCAGTTCCGTATTCAAAAAACTCAACATCTTTCCGTCGGCGGCGCCGATGTCCAGCAATTCCATTCCCCGCGCGCCGAAAGTTTTCAGAACCCGGACAATTTCCCTGCCCCTTTTTTTTATCCTGTATTTCGTGATAACATTCTTCCTTCTTTTTTCAAGATACTTTTCAACCGTATTTTTTTCCGGCCCTCCTGCAAACTCCTCAAAAAAAGAATTCATATAAAAAAGCCCTATTAAAACAGGAAAAAAACCGTTAACAAGCGATACCAGCAAACCGCCGGCAAGCAGCCCCGCGAGATCGAAACCCTGTGAGAAAACAAGCACAATCAGCCCTTCTCTCACACCCAGGCCGCGTAAACCCGACGGGAAACTTGAGGCGGCGACAATAAGGGGGATGTAAAATACTCTGTCGGAAAAAGAAATATCTATCCCGGCCGCTTTAAACAAAATAAAAAAATTCAATAACAGGCAAAGTTCCAGAAGAAACGAATAAAAAAAGATTCTGTAAAACCCCGCGGAAGCAAACTGCCAAAGCCCGGCGTCATGCTGATAACGGGCGGATTTTTTAAACGTAGAAATTCTTTTTTTACCTATTTGGTCCGCAATAATTATAAAGACCGGCAGCGCCAAAAGAACTAAGACGGGCCCCATCGTAAATCCGCGGCAGTACAGCCAGCTTACAAGGAATAGGAAGCCAAGAACAAAAATCCGCAAAAAATAATTCGTAAACACCGCGGACAGCCCCTTGTAATAAGGCATATTAAATCTTCGCTTCAGAAAAGCCGCTCTTACAAATTCGCCCGACTTGAAAGGCATCAGAGCTTTTAAGGGCAAACTGCCCAGTCTGAAAACCCTCACTTCCCTTGAAGGAACAGACAGGTCGAAAAATCGGAAAACCCCCCTGTATTTTTCAACCCCTGCTACAAGACAGGCAAAAGCGGAGATGCCGAGAGCAAGAAAAAAAAGTTTAATATCCGTTTGCGAAAGCGCATCTAAAACTTCTCTGAAGGATATTCTCCTGAGAAGAACAAAAAATATAAGAGCCGTTATACAAAGAAAAAACAGAAATTTCAGAACCCTGTTTCTAACTTTCATATTCATAAAACCGGCGCTATTTTACGGCGCATTCTTTCGCTCTCTTTTTTGCTTTCAAAATATTTCTCACCGGTGACAGCCCCTCAAAATCCATAGCCATAAAATAACTCAATTCCCGCGCGCCCAAAAAACCGCAGCCGGAACACTTGCATTCAGGAAGTGCCCTGAACGCCTTCAGAAAACCGCCCCGCACGTTCGGAAGCTCACCCGAAAATCCGCCATCGTTCCTATCGCATGGAAGAAGTGTCCCGTCCACGTCAATCACCGCGAACAGTTTTCCCGCGGCGCAGTTTATACTCGGGAAATCCGGGTAATTTCTTATATGGCGCAAACTGCTTAAACTGTTTCTCAAAAAAGGGAACCCTGCTTTTTTCAGTTTAATCAGTTTATCAACTACATCTTTATACCGCTGCTCGTCAGGACACAGATCGCTGTCCTTCGAACCCTTATACATCAGCTTAAACGGCTGAAACGCGGCAAGAACCTTGAATTTTTCGGCAAGGCCCGCGATAAAATCAACGTCGTCCAGATTATATTTCGTAATCGTCGTTGTTATTACGGTTTTAAGACCCATATCTACGCAAGTCCGCAGCGCATTGTATGACTGCCCGAATGCCCCCTTTCTTCCCGAAATAAAATCGTGCGTCCGCTCGGATCCGTCAATACTTATTTTTATCATGTCAAGATTCCGCAGAGCGTCTTCCCTTTTTTCGATCATAGCGCCCCTCGTATTCATACTGCACGAAATCTTGAGAGCCTTCGCGTATTTTATAATTTCGCCGATATCATCCCTCAGCAGGGGTTCCCCTCCGCTGAAAGAAATCCGGGCCGTGCCCGCTTCAGCCGCCTGAGTTAAAACTTCTTTTATTTCCGCGAGCTCCATTTCAGGGCGCGGTTTTCTCCATAAAACGCAGTATTTGCATCTGTTGGAACAACGGTCCAGAAGCTGCCATCTTAGCGCCAGCGGATAATTTTTTCTCTGAATTTTAAGACAGAAGAGCGCTTTAATTCCCGCAAAAACGAAACTCATATTTTTTCATCCCCCTGATACACCGACTTTTTTAAAGAATCCGTTTTTGCCGGTCTGGTATCCGTATAAAACCAATGGCGAATCATCCTTAGCGCCACTTTTACATACCGCGCGAATTCGCCGAAAGACCGCACCTGTGTCAGCGTGCGCAGAATAAACGCGGGCCTGAAATAAAAACAATAGTACATTTTTTTCAGCAGACTTTCTACTTCCCTTTGACTTAACGCGATTCCTGAAACATAAATCCGCTTCTCTTCCACACGGCCGAGAACGAACTCTCTCCAGTAATCATATCCTGTTTCCTTCACAATATCCAAATGCATTTTTGCGCCGGGTTTCGGTATTGTCCTGCAAATCTGGACATAGTCAAGTTTAAGTTTCTTTGCCCATTTAACGGTTTCTTTCGCGTCTTCCGCTGTTTCGCCGGGATTTCCCGCCATTAGAAAACCGAGATTTCTTATGCCCAGTTTCCTGGATACGGCAATCGCTTTTGCGGTCTGGCTCAAATCAATTTCTTTATTAATACATTCAAGCGTTTCCGCGTTCCCCGATTCAATGCCCCAGAAAACCATTCTCAAACCGCTTTCTTTTGCCGCGCGAAGAATTTCCTCGTCAACGACATCAACCCTGCTGCGGCAGGTCCAGTTGATATCAAGTTTTCTTTTGATTATTCCCTCAAAAATTTTAAGACACCTTTTTTTGTTAATGAAAAAAGTCGCGTCAAAAAAATCAATTTCTCTAACGTCAAAGTCATAATAGCACTTCTCAATCTCGGCGAGAACGCTTTCCGCGCTCCTTTCTCTATAATGCTTCAACCCCGCAATCGCGCAGAAAGTGCATCTGTAGGGACAGCCCGTTGACGTAAGCATTATCGTGAAATTTTTTCTCTGCGAGACAAAAGAATGATAGAGATGATTCGGAAGAAGATGCCTTGCGGGAAACGGATAACTGTCGAAATCAACAAGCTTCAGGTTTGCGGGGTTTATAAAAACTTCACCTTTTTTATCTCTCCGGCAAAGTCCGGCAATATGTTCATAATTTCCGCGGGGAAAAATTTCCAGAAATTCCGGCAGGGTTTCGACAGCCTCTCCTGTAAATCCGAAATCAATTTCCGGATAACTCATTGTCTCACGCGGATACAGAGAAAAATTTATTCCGCCGGCGATAACCGGCACGCCAATCGCTTTTTTCAAAAACCTGATCCAGTCAAGAGTGTCGTGAAAGCAGTATGTGTCCAGGCGGAAGGCCATAAAATCGGGTTTAAATATTTCCAGTTTTTTTCTCACCTGCTCTTTGCTCAACTTCAGAGCCGCGGCGTCAATCAAAATCACTTCGCTGCCGGCTTTTTCGGCAATTGCGGCCACATACGCGAGAACAATCGGCGGAGAAAAAGTGAATTCCTCATCAACAACTTTGAGATTTTCCGAAAATCCGTGATGACGGACGGGGACATGAACAAAAGCTATTTTCATGATGATTTCAATTTTTCCTTTAACGCATTCGCAATAATTCCGGCTAAAATCCGCGGGGTAAAAAAAGAATTATTCTGTATGTTGCACTCGTTTGTGCAAACACAGTTTTTCCCGTCAATGTATTTTCTCACATTCTCAGCCTGAGGAGAAAACCACAACTTTTTTAAATCATATCCAAAATCCCGCAAATTTCCCATAACCATAGACAAGGCCTCACAGGGAAAAACATTCAGATCAGCGTCAATAACGGCGGAAACCCTGCCCGCGAGGCACGCGAACGGATAGCGCCGGCTTTCCTTAATTTCTTTTATCGCCCTGATAACGGACTTTTTATAAGCTTTGTAAAAATAATTTTTCCGGCACCCCGACAAAATCATATCATATAATTTTTCATATTTTTGAAATTCCACATTCTTAATTTCCCTGTCCACGTCATTACCGCGTATAAAATTAAGCCCTGTTACATCGGGTTTCAATTCTCTCTTCGCAAATTGAAACGCGTCCTCAAGACAAACCTCGTTTAATTTTGAAATTGTAAAAAGAATTCCCGTCTTAAATCTCCTGTTTTTTTCTTTCAGAGTTTTAATCAGTTTAAATGTTTCGACGGCTCTGCCGAAACTTCCCTTTACTCCTCTTATCCCGTCATGGACTTCCTCTAACCCGTCGATGGACACTTTCACGATTATCTCCGCTCCCGGGCATTTCCCCAGCATTTTCCCGGTCTGAGAATATATTTTGCGGGGTTCAAAACCGTTTGTCGGAATTGAAATTCTGCTCACCTTGTTTTTTAAAACAAAAGTTTCCGCAATTTCCGGCAAATCATCCCTCAGGAACGGCTCGCCGCCCGTGAGCGTCAGGAAACTGAATTTTCCGAGATTTCCCGAAACTCTCTTTATTTCGGAAAGGGACGGATTGTTCCCGCGGTTTAATTTCCGCCGGTAAAAACAATGACGACATTTGAGATTGCAGCTGTCGGTCACAAAAAAGGTGATCTGTTCGGGCAGGGAATTTTTTTTAAAAAAAATCTTTCCCGCCCATCTAAGCTTTTCTGCCGTATTTTTCAATATTTTTTCCTCAAAACATAATAATCAAACAACGCCGATGCGGCGCCAAAAAAATAAAAAAGAGATTCAAAGAGAAAAACAAGCAAACATCCGCAGGCGGTGTTAAAATTTTTATTCTCCAAAATTATACGAAAATACCCCCTGTTCAACAGCGCGAAAAGAGCAGCGGCGGAAAAAGAAATTACAGCCGGCAATTTACCATAGAAAAAAGACAGGATAAAAGTTAAAAAGAAAAAAGGAGAAACAAAAACGCTTATGATTTCAGGCATTACATCGCCGAGCCTGTTAAGTGAAATCGTAACCGGCGCTTTCCCTTTATTCCCCCTCCTTAAAATTAATTTCATCTTTGCTTTTGACTTGTAAAAATCAGATCCTAAAAGCCCGGAAAAAGAGTATCTCTTCAAATGGCTGACCTTCATTTTTTTTTCAAGCAGAATTTTATAACCTTTCCCCGCAAGACGCATCGCAAAATCGGTGTCTTCGGAGGCGGCTGTTTTTATTTTTTCGTTAAAGCCTCCGGCTTTGTCAAAAACCTCTTTTCTGATTGCGAAGCAGAAACTGTTTATTCCCGAAATTTCGTTATGCCTTAATTTAGACATTTTATGAAACTTAAAATATTCTCTGGCCAAAGTCGGCAAATTTGATTGTTCACCTTCCATGGTATAAACTCCCTGAAGAACGTGAAAATTATTATTTTCCTCAAAATATTCAGAAACAAAGCGCATGGATTCCGGAAAAACAAGAACATCGGAATCAATAAAAACCAGCACCTCACCGGTTGAATTTCCCGCTCCCGCGTTTCTTGAAGCGGCGGGTCCGCTATTCTCAGCCATCGTAATAATTTTGCAGGGGAATTCTTTCAGAATTTCCGCGCTTAAATCGCTTGAACAATCGTCTACCGCAATAACTTCCGCGTCATCGGGGACGGACGAAAAAACCGACTCAAGGCACCGCCTTATATTTTTTACGGCGTTAAAAACAGGTATAATAACCGATATTTTTTTCAGAAGATCCCCCTGAATCTCAATATAAGCGGAAGAATCAGGCTTTCCGCTATTTTTCTCACGCTGAATTTGGACAAGCCTTTTGTTCTATCCTCATACACAATAGGAAACTCGTCAATTCTGAAACCGAGCCTCCCCGCCCTAAATAAAATTTCCGGTATCACGGCGGGCCCTTTTGCTTTCAGCGAATCAAGTTTTATTTTATCAAAAACTTCCCTCCTGAAACATCTGTATCCCGAAGTGCAGTCGTACACATTTTTTATACCGTAACTCTTTTTGATGTAAAAATTGGCAAATTTACTCAACAAAACACGCAGCGGAGAGCGCCCCGTCTCACGCCCCCCCGGTATGCATCTTGACCCGATCACAATATCATTTTCTCTGATTTTTGAAAGGAACACAGGAATATATCCGGGCTTATGAGAAAAATCAGCATCCATTTCTATAATAATTTCCGCCCCTTTTACGAGAGCATATCTGCAGCCGTCAATTCGGGATTTCCCTTCCGACTTCTTTCCCCCGCGGACAATGAGGTGAATCTTATTTATTTTATCCGCCAAATCACGCACAATCTCTCCCGTGCCGTCGGGAGAGTTGTCATCCACGATTATAATTTCAAGGTCTTCTTCAATTTTAAGAATTTCCTCTATCAGCTCTTTTATGTTTTCCGCCTCATTGTATGTAGGGATAACAATTGCCGTCTTCATAAATATTTATAGCCCCGGACTTTATTTATTTGGGAAAGAGGGATGACGGTAATATTTTTACCTTGAAATATCAAATGTGCCATTCGAAATACCTTGCCCCCAATTTTTCCAATTCAGGATATATCTAACGCAAATCTTACAGCTTCGTCAATTTCGTTGATTTTACTTTGAGGAAGGCTGCTTATCTTTGTATCAATTCGCCCTTTTCTTATAGTTATTATTGTGTCAAGATTGGCGACGCATTTCTTAGGCAGACCTTCTGAATGTCCAAGTGAAACTTCAACCGGTATATTTCTAATCGTCGTGGTGATTTCTGCAACAGTAACAGCATTCCGAACAGCGTATGCCGCATCTCTTGAAAGTAAAACAACCGGACGCCTCCCTACGGGCTTGGGTAAATTTGCCCACCAAACTTCTCCCCTGCGCATATTAAAACTCTCCCATGGTTTCAAGCGTTGCTTTTTCTACAGCGGCAATTTTTTTGATGTTTTCGGGGTGTTTTTTATAACCGGCTATATACTTCGCTTCTTTTTTCAATTCATCTTCTTTCCGGAAAAAGAAATCTATAACCTGATGAATAAAAGCGCTTCGGGTTATTCCTCGGTCTTTTTTTTCCTGCTCCACTCTCTCAAACTCGTTTTTTGGAATAGTAACAACTAATCTTGCAACATTCATCGCGCCTCCCGTGTAAATATAACTTTTATTTCACTATAATTATATCAGAATTTTATCGTTTGTCAACATGCATGCAGACATGTGTACAGAGGTTTTGCTGCAATCGCAGCGCGGTTAATGTTTATAGCTCCAGACTTTATTTATTTGGGAAAGAGGGATGACGGTAATATTTTTACCTTGAAATATCAAATGCGTGGTTCGAAATATCATGGTATTTTACTTTATGCCGTAGTCCGCGGCAAATTTCAGGCATTGCTTTATTTGCGCGGCTCCGCCCTGCATAATTTCAAAAACATTCAGTCTTTTCCGCAGGCCTATCAATTCAAATAAGGCCGCCCAGTCAATTGTCCCGCGCCCGGGAACAAGATGGCTGTCTTTTTGGCCGTCATTATCATGAATATGAAGCTCCGTTATATCCGGCGCCATTTCAGAGAGCAGTTTGCTCTGATCCCCGGTGAGGTTATAATGACCGGTGTCCAGACAAAATTTTATTTCCTGACATCCTGATTTTTCTCTGACTTCCAGCAGTTCATCAAGAAAACATCCCAGATGACCGGGCAGTGTATTCTCAATACATATTTCCGTATAAAATTCCGACGCGAATTCGCATATCTCCGCCAGTGAACGCGAAGCCATTTTGATATGCTTTTTGCGATTCTCTTTCTCCACCGCCCGGCCTATGTGAATAACCGTTGTTTTGCCTGCGCCTGCCATAAGATTGAAAGCCAGTATGCTTTTTTCGGTTTCTCTCACGGCGAATTTTCTCTCCCATCTGTCAGGCGAGGAGATATCCACATCCCTCCCCGCCGCGGTGTGAAGCGGTGCATGGGCAGACATCAATTTTATTTTCGCTTTTTTTAATTCCGCAGCCGCTTTCAAAAAAGATTTTCTGTCGTCAATATCCACACCTGCGGTCCAGGTCAATTCTAAATTTTTAATGCCCGCTTCCCGCAGAGGCAAAATTTTACGATACCCGCCGCCGCGCTCGGTCATCAAAGTTGAAAAAACAATCACTGATTTTTATTTTCCTCAAATGATAACGAAAGCGCCTTCTGCGGACAGGCATCAACGCATTTGCCGCATCTTATACAATCTATTGAGCTGAGATACTGCGGCATATCAATATCCATAGGACACACTTTTTTGCACACCCCGCAGTTATCGCATTTATCATTTACACGAAGCTGCAAAATACTGACCTTATTAAAAAATCCCAGCAAAAGACCCATCGGACAAATCCTGCAAAAAAAGCGGCGGATACGCAGCGAAAAAAATATAACCGCCGCCAAAAGAATAATTTTTCCGAAAAAAACAGCGGAAAAGCGGCCCAGACCCGAAGCCAAACCCCAGAAACCCGCTTCCACGGTTCCCGCGGGACAAATGTATTTGCAGAACGCCGGAGAACCTATTTCCCATTTGTTTGTAAAAAGAAGGGGAAACAGCAGAACAAATCCAAAAAGCAAAATATATTTAATGTATTTCAGAAAATCAGGAAAATTCAGCTTCATCTTTTTAACAAAAATCAGATCCTGGGCAAAACCGAAAGGGCATATCCATCCGCAGAAAAAACGCCCTAAAAACATTGACGGAATCCCTATCAGGCCGAGTATGTACAAAAATCCCGCATAACCGTTTTTCACACCCAGCGCGAGAAACTGCTGAATCATTCCCAGCGGACAGGCGGTGAGAGCAAGCGGACAGGAATGGCAGTTTAAAACCGGAATACAGATATTTTTCAGAGAGCCTCTGTAAAGCGAGCCCGTCAAAAAAGTCTTAAAATTACCGTTAATCAGAACAAGCGAAACAATCTGAACAATTCTCCGCCTATAAACGCCGGTTATATTTTTTTTCAGCGCCATCTGATTATCTAAAACCCATACACGCGAGGCAGATGATACTGGCTATTCCGCCCGTCGCCGCTGGACGGCTCTTTCTCACTCCCTCTGCAACAAACAGCGCAAACAGCACAATTAAAACAATCCGCAAAAGCACAGCATTTCTCTTCATTCCTTTTCCTTATTTAAGTTCCGATGTTCAATCTGCCGTTTCGCCAAACCAATTGCCTTGTGCAATTTCTCCTGCAGTAATTTTTTAGGCGGCAGCGCAGTTAAATACTCGGCAACATGGATGCCGGATTTATCTAATTGCAAAAGCTCCACTTGCCCGTTATTTCCCTCCGCGCAGAGAATAAGTCCCAATGGCGGCTGCTCGCCGGGTTCCGTTTCATATTTTTCGAGCCATCTCAGATAAAGCTCCATCTGTCCTTTATAAGCCGCCTTGAATTTTCCCAGTTTAAGATCAATAACAACAAGTCTTTTAAGTTTACGGTGATAAAATAGAAGATCAACATAAAAATCATCGTTGTCAATCGTAATGCGTTTCTGGCGGGCGACAAATGAAAACCCTACCCCCAATTCCATTATGAAAGCTTCTATCTCACGCAGAATAGCAGATTCAAGATCTTTTTCCTGATAACTTCCTTTAAGGCCTAAGAAATCCAGAAAATACGGATCCCTGAATACAAGATCGGGCGTAAGTTTATCATCTTCTCTCGATTTAGAAAGTTCCATACGCGCTAGTTTTTCCGGCTTTTTAGACAGAGCTGTCCGCTCAAACAGCATAGAATCTATCTTTTTCCGCAAAGTTCTCACGCTCCACTGCTCAACCCTGCACATTTCAGCATAAAATTCGCGGGCAAGCGATTCTTTGAGAGGAATAATTTCAACAAAATGACTCCAACTTAATTGTCGTGACAGTGTCGCAACAATTGCATCATCGGAAAAAACTTCCGCAAAATCACACATTCGAGTTAATGCGGAATAGCTAAAACCCCTCCCATATTGTGCTGTCAATTCTTGCGACAATGTCGCAAGAATTTCCTCTCCATACCCGGCTCTCTTATTTACAAGGACTTCCTCATTAACCCGTTTGCCTATTTTCCAGTAAAGCATTGTAAGGCCTATATTTACTGTAGCAGCAACAGATGAACGCGTTTCATCTATCATTTTATGAATGTCCGAAACAAGACGCCCTGCCGTTGTAATAATCTTTATTTTCACAGGGTGCTTTTCAGTTGTTTTTTTATTTTTTTTCATTTATCGGCCTTCCCTATATCGGCCTTAAGCTCGTCAAGAAAATTCAGCGCCTCCACCGGCCTCATATTATCCGTGTCCGCGTTTTTTATTTTCTCTATAAGCCCGTCGTATTTCCCCGCGCCGTCATCAAAAAAAGAAAGCTGATCCGAAGCCGGTTTCTTTTCCTCCCTGAGATGCTGGCTCTCAAGTTCTCCCATTATCGCCCGCGCTCTCTTTATGGCCGACTGCGGAATTCCCGCAAGCTCCGCCACATGAATCCCGTAGGAGCGGTCGGCGGGGCCATTTTCTATTTTGTGAAGAAAATGCAGCTTGCCCTGCCATTCTTTGACCGCGGCGTTATAATTTTTTATGTTGGCGAACTTTTCCTCAAGCTCCACAAGCTCAAAAAAATGAGTGGCAAAAAGACATCGGCAGTGACGCGGGTCTTCCGCTATATACTCAAGGCACGACCATGCTATGGAAATACCGTCATACGTAGAAGTGCCTCTCCCCAGCTCGTCTATTATTATAAGCGATTTTTCCGTTGAATTATTCAGTATGTTGGCGGCCTCATTCATCTCAACCATGAAAGTGGACGCGCCCTGAACGAGATTGTCCCCCGCTCCTATTCTGGTAAAAATCCTGTCGGCAACGCCAATCTTTGCGGATGATGCGGGAATGGCCCCTCCTGCCTGCGCCATAATCACGCAAAGGGCAGTCTGTCTGATATAGGTGGACTTTCCCGCCATGTTCGGGCCGGTTATGAGCATGATCTGCTCATTTTCCCTGTTGAGATTTATGTCGTTGGGCGTAAAAGTTTCGGCGTGAATTTTTTCAACAACAGGATGGCGCGAATCCCTTATATCTATTTCATCTCCGTCGTTCACCTCCGGTATAATATAATTGCCCGAGAGAGCGGTGACGGCAAAAGACCTTGCGACATCTATAGCGGCTATCTTTGCGGCAAGCTCTTTCAGCGACGAGAGCTCATCCTTAACGCTGTTTGAGAGAGTCTTCCACGCTTCTTTTTCTATCTTCCCTCTTTCATCTTTCAAAATCAGTATTTCGGTTTCCTTTTCTTTGAGATCGTGGGTAATAAAACGCTCCGAATTTACAAGAGTCTGTTTTCTTATATAATTTTCCGGCACTTTTTCCATGTGAACTTTCGTCACCTCAATGTAATAGCCGAAAACCGAATTAAAAGAAACTTTGAGCTTGGGTATTCCCAATTTCTGACGTTCGGCAGACTCAAAATCACTAATCCATTTCTCCAGAACAGAAAGCTTCCCGCAGCATTCTTCCATTCGCGGGTCAAAAGAAGAATCAATAACCGCCTGGCCGTTTTCATCCTGTGTCACGGCTTTGTCAAGAATTTTCATTAATCCCGGCAGGAAATTCAAGCCCCCGAAAACGCCGCCTTTAAGTTTTTTATCCAGAATTTCAGCGGCTTTCAACGTGCTTAAAATATTCATAAAATCCGCGTTCCTTCCGCCCGTCATAACTATACGGCTGGAAGCCCGCTCTATGTCTTTCACCGATGAAAGAGTCGCGCCGGATGCTTCTTTAAGGGCTCCGTCTTCCATAAAACACAGAAGCTCTTTCTGGCGAAGCTTTATAACATCCGTCCGCGCGGAAGGATTCAAAAGTCTTTTTTTCAAAAGCCTGGAGCCCGCGGGCGTGAGTGTTTTGTTAAGAACGCCGAAAAGCGTGGCCCCCGAGGACGTCCCGGAAAGATCCTCAACGAGTTCAAGGTTGCGGATTGTGGAAGCATCCATAAACAGATTATCTCCCCTGCGAATTCTGGATACGCTTTTTATTGACGGTAAAATATCAAGTTTTGTTCCCTCAAGGTAATTTAAAAGACCCGCGGCGGCGGAAAGCAAAATTCCCTCGTCCATATCAAAGCCCCGCAGCGAATTAACATTAAAAAGCGCCTTCATCTTCTCCCTGCCCTCGTACTCGCTGAAAAAACTCTTATCCACGCTCGCCCTGAATATGTCTTCACCGAAATATTTTTCACAGCCATCGCCCTCGGGATAAACGACTTCCGTTATTTTATCGGCGCTTTTGAGAAAACCCGGAAAATCTTCTTCCGACACCTTTCGCGCAAGCATCTCCCCCGTGCTGATATCGGCCATGACACATCCGAAAAATTCCTTATGCGGGTAAACCCCGAGTATAAAATTATTTTTTTCAGGCGAAAGAATATCCTCCGTGAGAGTGCCGGGCGTGACAACCCTGACAACGCCCCTGTCCACTATTTTTTTGCCTTTTGACGGTTCTTCAAGCTGCTCCACAATAGCGACTTTTCTGCCGGATGAAACAATTTTGAGCAGATAATTATCAACCGCGTGATAGGGAATACCGCACATGAGACGGCCGCCCCGTGAGGTGAGAACGATCTGCAGAATCTTTGACGCCTCCCTGGCGTCTTCCCCGAACATCTCGTAGAAATCACCGAGCCTGAAAAATATTATACAGTCCGGGTAACTGTTCTTTATTTTTTCATACTGCCCCATGACGGGGGTAGTGCCGCCCATAGAAACGTTTTTCAGATTTCCTGTTCTCTTTCCGGTTTATCCGGTGCGTCTTCTTCCGTTTCTTCCTCCAGCTCCCTGATTTTGAGCTGCAGTTTTTTTATTTTCTCCGAAAGTTCAGTTGTTTCTTTATTTTTTTTCTTTATCTCACCCCTGAGCTTCAGATTTTCCGCTATCCCGGGCACAGCAGAAACCACCGCACCTATAAAAAGGGCGGAAACAAGAATAAGCATGGGGGACACATTTGAAAGATCCTTCGGCACATAGACCGTAAACATTGTCAGGCCTACCAGCACGGCCATAGCAATAATCATTTTTATCTGAGACATTTTTCCTCCAGGGAAAAAGGGACGTCCTTAATAAAAAAAGGGGCGTCCTTAATTTTCTTATTCTTCACACGCTCCAGCAAACCGCCCACCCGACAGGCACTTATATGCCTGCAGGAAAAACAGATAACTCCCATTTATTCCGCAATAAGACGGAAACCCGAAACATCCTTTATGGATACTTCCCTGAACTCGCCCGCCTTCGCGCCTTTTTTAAATACTAAATAATTTTGTGACGAATGTCCAACATCGTCGTTATCAAAAAGCGCTTCCACTTTTTTGCCTATATAGGCCTTTCTTTTTTTAAGCGCCAGCTCCTTGGCAAGAGCAAGCAGCGAGGCCAATCTTTCCTTTTTGACCGCATCTTTCACATCGTCATTCATCTTATACGATGCCGTGCCCTCCCGGGGGCTGTATTTGAAAACATATATTCCATCAAAATCAGCTTTTCTTATAAGATCCTCCGTCGCGGAAAAATCATTTTCTGTCTCACCCGGAAAACCCACGATGATATCAGTGGTGAGGGCGACATCCGGCACACTTTTGCGGAGCTGTTCTAAAATTTTCAGATAATTTCCCGAAGTGTATTTACGGTTCATTCTCTTTAACACGGAATCGGAACCGCTCTGCACGGGCAGATGCAGATGGCGCGCGAGTTTGGAATTCACCGCGAACTCGTTAATCAGTTCACGGGAAAGATCTTTCGGGTGGGACGTTAAAAATCTTATTCTGCGTATGCCCTCAATGTCAGCGCAGCGGCGCAGAAGAACAGGAAAACCGTCACCCGTTTTTTCATCCCTGTACGAATTCACATTCTGCCCCAGAAAAACGATCTCCTTTGTGCCGGAGGCCGCAAGACATTCCGCTTCCCGCAGAATATCCCCGGCAGGACGGTATTTCTCACTTTCCCTTAAAAACGGCACAACGCAATAGGAACAATAATTGTCACAGCCCGTTTGTATAACGACATATTCACTCACCCCGCCGCGGCGCTGAACAAATCCGTAGCTGCCGCCGGCAAGAGCCGCGATTCTTCCACCGCCTATAACTTTTTCCGCGATTTCGCCTATGCTGAAAAGTTCCGATGGGGCAACCACCGCGCCAAGGCGCGGGAACCTCTTGAAAATCTTCGCGCCGTATCTTTTAGCCGTACAGCCGGCAAGAATAAACCACGCCCGGGGATTTTTTTTCATCACAAGACCGAGGTTTGAAAACATCCTGTTTTCCGCGTGGCCCCTTATGCTGCAGGAGTTGAATATTATCAGTTCAGCTTCCCCGGGATTTCCGGTAAAGACAAAACCCCTGTTCTCAAGAATGCTTTTCATGACACCGCTGTCGGCGACATTCATCTGACACCCGAAAGTCCGGATGTAGACCCTTCGGATTGGTTCGACAAAGCTCACCGGGAAACATCCTTGCCTTTGGTCCAGTCAAGTAGTTTGCGTTTAAGCTGGGCTTTAGACGGCAGGTAAAGTTTGTATTCTTTGGCATGGATGTTAGCTTCTTTGGGAAGAGTGATTTCTACCATTGCCTCGCGATTTTTTCGACAAAGTACAATACCAACCGTGGGATTTTCATTCTCCTTCTTTTCGTACCGGTCAAAGTAATTCACATACATCTGCATCTGCCCTAAGTCCTGGTGTGTTAATTTGCCGATTTTTAAATCAATCAGCACATAACAGCGCAATAAGCGGTTATAAAAAACCAAATCCACAAAAAAATGATCTTCATCAAACGTAAACCGTTTTTGCCGAGCTTCAAACAAGAACCCTTTGCCGAGTTCAAGAAGAAAATGTTCCAGTTTATCGATAATCGCGGATTCTAAATCCGATTCAGAATATTTCGCGCTTTCATCTAATCCTAAAAATTCTAAAACATAAGGTTCTTTCAGCAAGTCACCGGGCCTTTCAACTATCTGCCCTTTTTGGGATAACTGTTTTATAGCCTTTTTATCCCTGCTTAATGCCAGACGTTCATATAAGCTTGAATTGAATTGTCTTTTAAGTTCACGCAACGACCAGTTCTGCTTATATGCCTCTATTTCGTAAAATCTTCTTTCCTCTTCTTCATCCAACCCCATCAAAAACACATAATGCGACCAGCTCAGCGTAAAAAAAGGCTTTTCGAATTGGCCAGACAGTGTCTGGCTTTTTTCATCCTTTTTCAATTGCCCAGACGCTGTCTGGGCAATTGGATTTTCCGAATTAAAATATATCAAATAAAACCTTCTCATATATTCTAAATTGGTCTTAGAAAAGCCTCTGCCAAATTCTTTAATCAATTTGGCAGATAGAGACTTCATCAGAGCATCACCATATCCAGCTTTTTCCTTGCCCTGCTGTTCGTGCTCCACAATCCTGCGGCCGATTTCAAAATTTGTTACCACTTGAATAGTATCAACATTACGAACAACAGCCTGGCGCGCTGAAAGAATAAGCGCCCGAATGTCTTTTAATAATTCCACGTTTGTCAACGCTTTCTTTTTTGCTTTACTCATTTTCTTTTCGTCACCTCACTAAGAAGGCGGACAATATCGTTTTCAAGTTCCCTAATATCCGTTTCATGGATATTTCCTAACCAACCTGGATCTTTTTGTAGTCGTATTCCGGCATCGGGTTTGCTTACTCACCCTTCGCGGCGAAGGATGATGTTTGGGTTTAGGGGCGCTATAATCAAAATCTTCCATTTGCTTTCTTACGATTTTACCCCCGATTATCTTTTCCAGTTTCTTTATCATCGGTTCATCTTCAGAAGTGATAAAAGTGAAAGCGTCACCGCTGCGTTCAGCTCTTCCCGTGCGGCCTATCCGGTGAATATAATCATCAGGAGTATTGGGAATATCAAAATTTATCACGTGAGAAATATTCTCTATATCCAGCCCCCGGGCCGCAATATCGGTGGCCACCATTATATGATAAGTCCCGTCTTTAAACCCTTTAAGCGCGGCCTGCCTCTGGCTCTGGGTCCTGTTGCTGTGAAGACTGGTAACTGTATAATTATTTTTCTCTATCTTTCGGGCCAGACTTTTAGCGCGGTATTTGGTGCGTGTAAAAACAAGGACAGAATTTGTATCCGTGTGCTCAAGCACTTTTAATAATAATTTAGCTTTCAGATACCGGGGTACGGGAAACAAAGCCTGAGAGACGGTATGAGCCGGGCGGCTGAGTCCGAGGGAAATCCTCTTCGGCTTATGGAGCACCTGTTTCGCGAGCGCTTCAATTTCCGGAGCAAATGTGGCCGAAAAAAGCATGGTCTGACGCTGTTTCGGCAAATGTGATATAATGCGTTTTATATCGGGAAGAAAGCCCATATCAAGCATCCTGTCGGCTTCATCCAGCACCAGAACATTCACTTTGTTTAATTTCACACACTCCTGATTTATCAAATCCAGCAGCCTTCCCGGGCAGGCCACAACAATATCCACCCCCCTGCGCAAAGCTTTTATCTGAGGATTAGCGGAGACTCCCCCGTAAACAGTCGTGTTGCGCAGCCCCGTCCCGTATTTAAGCGTATCAATGTTTTGATTAATCTGTTCCGCCAGTTCCCGTGTCGGCGTAACAATTAATACGCTTAAACATTTTTGATGATCCCGCAGCAGTTTGTGCAGTATGGGCAGCACAAAAGCCGCTGTTTTTCCCGTGCCTGTCTGGGCGGTTCCTATCAGGTCGTGCCCTGACATCGCCAGCGGGATGACCTGCTTTTGAACAGGCGTCGGCTCATCATATCCGGCCCTCTTAATTCCTTCCTCAAGACGGGAATCCAAATTAAACTGATTAAATTTCATAAATTTTCCTTTTGTCAATATTATTCTTTTCTTCAAACATCACATTTCTACATTCCATAAAACTGCTCTGTCCTTATAAACGGCCTTCTCATTATTGATAAAACAATATCATATTTACACCCGGATTCAAACTTCAATACTGTTACTCTATTGACGAGAAAAAGAATTATGTAATTGCGCGCCGCGAAGCAGCGGAAGGAAGACTATTGTTTTTCTTTATATCATAACCGGAACCATCTTGAATCTTTCTCCGGCATACACCGAATGCGGCACAACACCCCCTCACACTATGTCACCTTTTAAAGATATCACATATTCTCTTATTGTGATGTTCCTGCCCGACCTCTTAAGTGCATCTTCAAGCTGACCGCACTATTTTCCCGCTGTCATTGCCTCTATATCATCTTTGACCGCGCCAATCGGCTTGATGTCAAATTTATCGACAAGGACTTTTACGACGTTTTTAGACAAAAATGCAGGCAGCGTCGGCCCCAGACGAATACCTTTCACGCCTAAGGAAAGAAGCGCCAAAAGTACAGCCACCGCTTTCTGTTCATACCATGCAATATCAAATGAGATCGGCAGCTTGTTGATATCGTCCAATTCAAACACTTCCTTTAACTTTAGCGCTATAACCACCAAAGAATAACAATCATTACACTGACCGGCGTCGAGCACTCTGGGAATGCCTCCTATATCGCCGAGCTGCAATTTGTTGTAGCGATATTTTGCGCAGCCGGCTGTGAGAATAACCGTGTCTTCAGGCAGGCTTTGAGCAACCTCTGTAAAATATTTCCTCGAGGGATGCCTTCCGTCACAGCCCGCCATTACAATAAAGCGCTTAATGGCGCCCGACTTTACCGCTTCAACAATTTTACCGGTTAAGGCCAGCACCTGATTATGCGCAAAACCTCCAATGATTTCGCCCTTTTCAATTTCCTGCGGCGCGGGGCATTTTTTTGCCAGGGCAATAATTTCAGAGAAATCTTTCGGCTGTCCGTCTTTCCTGTCGGAAATATGCTTAACGCCCGGATAGCCCGCCATTCCCGTCGTGAAGATCCTGTCTTTATAAGAATCCTGCACAGGCGTGATGCAGTTTGTTGTCATCAGAATCGGTCCGTTAAATGATGCGAACTCTTTGTTCTGCCGCCACCATGCGTTGCCATAGTTGCCGGCGAAATGTTCGTATTTCTTAAAAGCGGGATAATAGTTGGCGGGAAGCATCTCGCTGTGAGTATAGACATCCACCCCCGAGCCTTCCGTCTGCTTTAAGAGTTCTTCCATATCCTTAAGGTCATGCCCTGAAATGAGAACCGCGGGATTATTTCTAACGCCTATATTCACTTTCGTGATCTCGGGATTTCCGTAAGTCTTCGTGTTCGCTTCATCTAAAAGAGCCATCGCCCCAACGGCGGTTTCCCCCGCTTTCAGCACAAGAGACACCATTTCATCGACGGAAAGATCTTTCGTCGTTGATGATAGGCCCTCCATTATAAAGTCGTATATTTCCTCTTTCTGAAATCCCAGCACGGCCGCATGATCCGCATAGGCCGCCAGGCCCTTTAATCCATAGGTGAGTAATGAGCGCAGAGAACGCACATCTTCATTTTCAGTGGAAAGCACCCCCGCCTCTTTTGCCTTATCATAAAATGCCGCCGCGTCATCGGCATACCACAAAGCCGCGTCATGAAGAGTTTCGTCGCCGGAAAAGCCGCCTTTTTCTTTAAGGCTGTTGCGTATAGCCAAACCTTCCCTTATTAACGCAATAATTCTGTCATCATCAAAATTAGCGTTTGTGATCGTCGCGAAAAGCGCCTGAGCCGTGAACAAACCCGCGCCGCTGTCTTTCGCGCCTTTTTCTTTTGCCTTTTGAGCGCAAACGGCGATTCCCTTCAACACGTAAATCAGCAAATCCTGTAAATTTGCAGTCTGCTCTTTCTTTCCGCACGCGCCCCCTTTTGTGCAGCCGGCGTTCCCGATTGTTTCCTGACATTGATAACAAAACATTTTGCGACCTCCCTCTTTGTTTCTCTAAATCCTTGGCAATTATTCTAAATCACGCCGACGGGATAGTTTTTAATTGCGCCTGACGATTATTGTAAGACGCATAAATTTTCACAGGGATGTCCCATTTAGACACATATTTATAAATAAGCATCCCCACGGATTCCCAATGCGCAGATGCCATTTTGCAACGTATTATTCCCTGCTATAATGCCTCAAGATTCGCCCCTTATCTTCGTTTACTTTCTCACCTTTATAATAGATTTCTACAAATTCAATAATGTCGTCATCTTCGAAATACGCATATATTATTCTGATACCACTGAACGCGCCTTTTCCTTTCAATGATTTACAGGAAAATTTTCGAGCTTTGTATATTTTTGGACATCCAATTCCAAGACCGGATATTCTTACGACGCTTTTATTATCAATATTCAGCTTATGGCTAAGTTTTAACTGATTGACAATAAAAGTATTTAGATCGTCGTTGAGTGTTCTGAATTTTTTCTGAAGCCTTTTGAAATCTTTTTCAAATTCAGCAAGTTTGTGTATCTCATTGAATATCTTCATCACTATAATTCCTGACTGAATACGGCGGGGTACGGTAGAACACCGATTCATAATTTATAATCTTGCCCTCTTCCGCTGTCTGCCAGGGAACATCATTATGCGAGTAATCACTGATCTGCGCCGCGTTCTTGTCCGAAAGAGTGTTTAAAACATCGTCAATAACTTTTTGCTCCTGAGCATTTATCTTACTCAAATCAGGCGCGCGTAAAGGCAAATATTTGGTTTGCGGATATTTGAAGTAACTGCCCTGGATCTTCGTTAAATCTTTACCTTCCATATTTCCAACAATCTTAAAAAACTCTTTGGGCGTGGGGCCATAGTGGTTCTTAATATATGTGGCCCCTATCAATTGCTCCTCGTATTTCTCATAGTAATTGAAATCAATAAAATAAAGGAGTTTGTATAAAACGATTTCTCCCATATTCGCTTTTGAGCCAACTTTACTTAAAATATAAAGCAGCACTTCCTTGAATTTCTTAATGTTTTTCTGAGGCACGCTTACTCTGATTTCGGTTTTTTTCTCCGGTTCTTTTTCAATACTTTTCTCGAGAACCACCTCTATATCTTTATCAAGATTAAGAAGCACGTCCGTAGTTATGTTGAATATTCCGGATAACTTTGCAATTTCCTCAGCGCTGATTTTTCTTTCCCCATTCTCTATCTGGGAAACCGACACCCTGTTAATACCTAACTCTTTAGCAAGCGCTTCCTGTGAAAAACCCAGTTCTTCTCTGAGCGCCTTAATCTTCCCCGATAACTTTTTATAGAACTTATCCATTCCCGACCCTCCTTTTATGTTCACTCAAAGTATACCGCGCATATGATAATATGTCAAGAGCTTGTAAGATTATCTTTCATAAAAAAGGCGGAAAAATTGACAAGGCCTTTCTTATCTTGGTATTCTTATACTATGGAAGTGCAAAATGCTCTTTAGCAAAGTCCGCTTCTGTTTGGCGAAAGGAAAACTCATCCGCGAAGTGGAATGCGCCGTCTGCAAAATTTCCCCCGCCGAAAGATACGACAGACGTTTGGCGAAAAGAAGATCCGGCGGCGAATCCGCCGACAGGGAACTTCGCGGGGGCAGTGATAAACGCACAAAAAGATACACTCTGTGCCCCGGATTTTTAAGAATGGCCTTTCTTAAAATATTTTATCCCGTTTTCAAAACACCCTACGCGGGCGTGGCCGTTGTTCTTACCATTTGCGCGGCTGTTCTTATCGTAGCGGGCCTTCGTTTCAGGCATCTTTGGAAAACTGAAAAACCGGTTTATCCAAGCGCGGCCGCAGGTGCGCCGGGGCGTGCCGCCGCGGAAGATATTCAAAAAAACTTCAGGGATTTTGCCGGACAGCTCCGGCGCGAGTTTAACGAATATTCAGGGAAAAGCAAATACTCCATACAGCTTGTCGTAACAGCGAATAAAATTATAGACGGTTTTCTTGAAAAATATCCCGCAATCCCGGAAACGGTTCCGGGCGATATAATAGACAGCATCTTTATAGATTCTTTTGAGCATTATTTCAGAAGCGCAAATACTCTTTTTGACAGTTATTTTTACGTCGACGACGATCAGCTAAGACAGATAAAACGCCGCCTGGATCTGCTGCTGCACGACACGCAAAATCTTTCCTCCGACTGGGAAAAAATAAGTGCCCGCCTGCCGGATTACGCCAACAGTCATGTCCATATCGTTCGCGTCAGACAAATTAAAAAATCGCTGCTGCTGTTTGGCGGCAACATAAACAAATTAAAATCAGGGAACATCCTGAAAGAAGCTCTTGTCATTCCTTCTCTCGACATAAAAAAACTGCCTGTCTCCGCCGGACCAAAGTAGAGCCCTTACTTCACCTTGCCGGATTGACCTCCGTCCATGACACATAATTCACGGCTATATTGCTCTCGCCTCCCTCGACGGGAAGAAAACCTATAAGGTTGCTGTATTCGAGATAAACCTCGTTTTGAAAAAAGCCGTCTCCGGATTTTATCTCAATCGCGCCCTTAAGATGGAATTCGTTCTGCGCCGCAATATTTTTTTCGGCATAAATATATCCCTCGGCATAAACATCGCCCTGAAACCTGATATCATATTCCCACGTCCCTCCCGTGACGATTATATTGATGCGCTTGTAATCCGACGCATCCCCGATCTGCGACTGAAATTTCACCCCTTCTTTCGCGCCCTGAGCATCTCCCGCGCCGTCAACCCAGACGGTTCCCTGCCCTGTCAAAGCTGCGGCGCCGGAAAAGTCGACGCCCCCTTTAAAAAGATGAACCTTGCCGTCGAGATCCAGCGGGAGAGCGTCCGTAAAACTTTGTCTTGACTCATAAACGACATCCCCGGAAAGCTGTTCTATATTGTACAGCGGAATCAAATCAAAAGGCTCGGTGTCTTCCGAATCATCCCTCTCAACTATTGTGACATTGCCGGGGGTCGCTATCATGGCTTCATTATACACGCCGCTTGCGGCATCATCCGATGACAGAGGAGCATGCTCATACGGCTCTCCGCCGAGCGCGCTGTTGCCGCGTGTCTTTACAAACTGGCCGCCTGTCTCAAAATAAACATTGTTCTGAAATTTAACGGCCTGAGCGCTGTCGGCGGCGACAAAAATAGACCCCGCCTGATTTCCCTTGGCGTACATATGGAGTTCATTCTGAACCAGAAGTGCTTCATTCGAGTACAAATCCCCGTATATATGCACCGGATTTTGGAACGTCAGCTTGCGCCCCACCCTGAGAACGCCGCCGGCGCGCTTTATGCTGACTTTTGATATGAGAACCGTTTTCTTTTCCGGAGCAAAAACATCTTTTCCCCAGCTGCCGGTGGAGGAAATGATATAGTGGGGGTCATTATTGATTACGCTCACCCTGTAATAGCCCCTCTCAAAAACCGTCGGCTGAATCCAACCGGTGTTTCCATAGAGAAGCTCTTTCATCTTGTGCTGCAGGCCGGCCTCGGCAGTGTAGAGAGACTGTGTTTTTTTATATTTGTGCAGAGAGTAACGGCTCTGATAACGCGTTATTTTCATCAGGCTCAGCCACAAAATCAAAAAAAAACTGTTAACCGCTATAAAAAAGATCAGCGCAGACCCTTTTTTATTTTGCGCCATTTCTTAAAAAAGCTCCCGACACGCAAGAGAAAGAGCTTCCCCCCTTCACCAATTTCAGATAAGCCGCGACAGCCCCCGCTTCTGCGGCGCTCGACGTCTCCGCCCACTTTCCGTCAGTGCGGCTGTAATAACGGAATGAAAAATCCCCGGCGCAACCGCTCAATATATTTTCTCCCGCAGCTGTTCTTTTTATGACCTTGTTTCCGTCAAGAAGATAGGTCACGGTGCCCCCCCTGAGCATAAAACTTATTTCCGACGGAAGGGCTTTGACGATGCCTCCGCTCTCCCGCAAACAGCTTATCAGACCCCGGGACGAGCCTCTGTCCGAAAACACGGTAGACGCCTCTTCAAGCAGCTGCGTGCTGAAATATCCGTGCAGAAAACTCTTAATCCCCGTTCTTAAAAGCAGTGAAAGAGACGCCATAATGACCGCAAATATCGCCATGGCAATAAGCAGCTCTATAAGAGTAAAAGCCTTTTTTTTCATTTAATGCTCACTCCTTTGAGCGCTCAAAGAAATAACATGTTTGTCTTCTTTATAAACCGACACCGTTATTTTTTTAAAGGCAGTGGCTGTTGCCGAAGGAAGATCGCCGCTGTTAATATATTCCACACTCACCCTCCGGCTGAATCCGGAAAATTCGTCTGCATTCTGCACGCCGCAGGGAAAAAGAGGGGGATGCTCATCCCACCCGTTGAAATCATCAACATCATCAAAAGAATTTTTATCTCCGGCATCCTCACCGTCTTCACAGCCCAGGACATCCGAAGCAGAGCCTTTTTCCTTCCACCTGCGCGCGAGGACCTCTTCCAGCATTTCAGAAGCAAAATCTACGGCTTTAAGACGGCGGGCGTTTAAGGCGGCCGCCTTGTGCGTAGACACTATAAGAGCGCTCATAGCTATCATCGCCACAGACATGTAAACAAGGATAATCCCTATTTCAATAAGCGCGAAGCCGTCTTTTTTCGTCACTCTACCATCCCCGGCAGATTAAATATGGGCAGCAGCAGCGCCACCGCTATAAAACCCACAATGAAGCCGAGCAAAATTATCATAGCCGGCTCCAGCACGGTAAAAAGAGCTTTTATGGAGTTATCCACCTCGCTGTCGAAATATCCGGCGGCGGCGTTAAGCATCAGCGGCAGTTCGCCCGTCTTTTCCCCCGTAGCCACCATGTCGGCCACAAGAGGAGGAACATAAGGGCTTCTCCTCAGCGCCGGAGCAATTCCACGGCCTTTTTTTACATCGTCGGAGATGTTCTCAAACACGCTCTCCATTACCTTATTCTCTATCACTCTCTTTGACAGACGCAAAGCTTCAAGAACAGGTATGGAGCTGCCGTAAAGAGCGGCAAGCGTCTGCATAGCACGCGAGAGCACAACCTTTATATAGAGCGGGCCCGCCAGAGGCAGAACAAGCTTCATCCTGTCCAGGCGCCGCCGGAAATTTTCGTTATTTCTGATAAGCATCCTGACATAGAACGCCAGAACCGCGGCGGCAGACAGCACATAGAGCCAGTATTTTCTCACGCCTGAACTAACAAACAATATGATTTTGGTTGGCAGCGGGATCGCGCCGCCGAGAGCTGAAAACACTTCCACAAAAACCGGAACAACATATACCATCATAAAAGTCACGAGGCCCGCTGCCATCAAAAGCATAATCGCCGGATAAAGCAATGAGGAAACCATACGCCTCTTCATCTCAATGTTTTTTTCCAGATATTTTTCCAGTTTGGCAAGCGTCTCGGGCAGAAAGCCGCCTGTCTCCCCCGCATGCACCATTGAAACATAGACCTGGGAAAAATGCCGCGGAAACTCAGCAAGCGCCGCGGATATGGAACCCCCCGCCAAAATTCTGCTTATTATCGTCCTTAAAATAGTTTTGAACGGTTCCCGCGTCATCTGTTTTTCAAGCGAATTAAGAGCGTCCAGAATGCTTATCCCCGCCTTCAGCGAAATAGCGAGCTGCCTCGTAAAAAGAAGCAGCTCCGCGGCCTTTATATGTCCTTTTAATTTCTTCACTTCGAGGGCGCGCAAGAGAGGAACCTCTTTTATTATGCCCTCCGGAACCGCGCCGCGGCTGATTCCCGCCTCACCGGCAAAGCCCGCGGCTTCCCTTTCATAGCGCTCCACCGGCTGAAAACCGGGGAAAAAACCGGCGGGGCGCGGCATAACATAGGGAATTCCGCCGCCCTTACTTTGCAAAGCGGTGTCGGCGTATTCGGCATGCGCAACATGATGGGCGCGATCGGCATAATCCGCAAAATCAGCATGCCCCGCATGATCGGCGTGATCCGCATGATCCGCGACATCAGCGTGATCGGCGTGCCCCGCGTTTGTCACATGCTCCACATAATCTGCGTGTTCCACATATTCAGCGCTCTGGACATAAACAATGCGGTTCCCTTTTTTCAGCACCTGAGCGGCTGTTTCTTTCGCGGCTTTGACACGCTGAATTGCTTTTTCACTGATCTTTTCATCTGACGTACGAGCTTCTTTTATCTTTTCGCGGACGGACTGCTCTGAAACGGCAGGTGCCGTTTTTTTCCGCGGCTTTTCCTTTTCCGCGCTATAAGAGATGAGAAAAAGCCCTTTGCTTTTCAGCGTCCTTATAAGCGCATACTTATTTCCGGCATAGATCTTTCCCCTGATTTTTCTGCCCACATTGTCGCAGGCGCTGTATTTATAAACTGCCATTTTCGCCGCCGAAACGCGCCACGCGCATGATTTCCTCCAGTGATGTCACCCCGCTTTTAAGTTTTTCCAAACCGTTCTCAAAAAGAGTCTTCATCCCTCCGGCAACAAAAGTCTCCCTTAATTTCTCCAGCGAAGGCCTTGAAGAAATAAGAACTTTCGCCGCCTGATTTATGGTAAAAATTTCATATATAGCCTCTCTGCCGGCATATCCTGTGTTCAAACATTTGTTACAGCCCTTGGGACTGTAGAAAACAATATCTCCGGTGTTTTCCATCCCCAGATGCTTCAGCAAAGCATCCGCCGGCCTGTATTCCCGCCTGCAGTCCGGGCAAAGAACCCTGACGAGCCGCTGGGAAACAACACATATCAAAGTCGCGGATATAAGATAGGGCTCTATGCCTATGTCTAAAAGCCTCGTTATCGTTCCGGGCACGTCATTCGTGTGAAGAGTTGACAAAACGAGGTGTCCCGTAAGAGCGGCCTGAACGGCTATTTCGGCCGTTTCCTTATCCCTGATCTCACCCACCAGTATCACATTGGGGTCCTGACGGAGAAAAGTTCTCAAACCCGAAGCGAATGTGATTCCAACGCGCGTATTAACCTGTATCTGATTTATCCTTTCTATCTGATATTCCACAGGATCCTCTATCGTCATAATGTTCTTTTCAGGAGTGTTAAGCTCTATGAGAGCCGCATAAAGCGTCGTCGTCTTCCCCGAACCCGTGGGCCCGGTCATAAGAAATATGCCGTGCGGGCTTTTTATGGCGCTTTTTATAACTTCTCTCGTGACGGAATTTGTCACAAGCTTGTCCAGAGAAAGCAGGCCCTTCTTTTTATCAAGAATTCTGAGAACGATTTTTTCTCCGCTTATGGCGGGAATTGTTGACACCCTCACATCCACAGATCTCTTATCCACTTTTATTTTTATTCTGCCGTCCTGCGGGCGGCGGGTTTCGGTGATATCCAGCGAAGCCATGAGCTTTATCCTCGCTGTCAAAGA
>SWCC01001158.1_pt1 | contig 46704 bp, 46 predicted proteins | sample 4692971 | NCBI WGS metagenome assembly SWCC01 (sample SAMN10267277, study PRJNA491770) | bioreactor metagenome | isolation source: DHS bioreactor inoculated with subseafloor sediment | place: Japan: off Shimokita Peninsula | collected 2006-08 | reverse complement strand
CCTTGCCAAGGTATAGGTCGAGAGTTCGAGACTCTTCTGCCGCTCCAGTATGCAGAACCGGACAAGTGATTCACACTTGTCCGGTTTTTTGCATTTGGAGACCGGTCCGATGCTGCATCCCCCCTTTCAGTTGCCACGCGGTGCCGTCCTGCCAGACTTTGATTGTGGTGGTCTCTTCGGCCTTGCGCGGGACCTCGGCGCCTGGTTGCGCCGGCCCGAGTTTCCACTCGAGATTGGCGGATTCGGAACGGAAGGCAGCGGGCCAGTCATTTTTCTGCTCATCGATGGACTTGGCGACGCTTTTCTCCAGCGTCACGGGCAGCACAGCGCGATTTTTAAGCACCGTGTGCGGCGCCTCACCTCCGTATTTCCGAGCACCACCGCCAGCGCCGTCACGACCCTGCTGACAGGTCTTGCGCCAGCGCAACATGGCCTGACCGGCTGGTTCATTCATGATCGCCGCTTTGGTGGCGTCATCGCCCCCTTGCCGCTCTATCGTCGGGGCGCGGGGCGTCTGCGCAGTCCGGCACTCACTCAACGGCTTTTTCCATACGCCGGAATGATCGCTGGCAGTGCGCTGCCGGTGACCATGATCTCGCCTCAGGATATCGCCTGGTCGTCATTCTCGCGCCGGCATGGCCGTGGAGCCGATCTCCGTGCGTACGCACGTCCGGACGCATTCATACCCGCAATCCTTGATGCGGCCTTGCAGTCTGGAGGCCCGCGGCGCTTCATTCACGCCTATTACCCGCGCTTCGACGCCATTTGCCATCATTACGGCGCCCACTCACCCAACGCGGTCTCGGAATTTGCACGTATCGATCGCTACTTTGAGCAGCTGTTGCATGGGCTGGCAGGACGCGGTGCGACTGTCATCCTGACAGCAGATCATGGCTTCATAGACGCCGCGGATCGCCGTCACCTCCACCTGCGCACAATGCCCGCGCTCGCCGCGTTGCTGGATGCGCCCCTGTTCGGCGAACGGCGGGTCGCATTCTGCCGGGTAAGACGCGGCGCAGGCCCTGATTTCGAGGCCTTGGCGCGGGATCGGTTGCGGGGCAGGGCGGTTGTCGTGCCCTCGGCTCGATTGATCGAGTCGGGCTTCTTCGGGCCTGGCCCGCTCAATCCGCGCCTTTCTGAGCGCTGTGGCACGCATACCCTGTTGATGGAGCCTGGATGGACGCTGAGTGATCGCATGGCGGGTGAGCGGCCGCACAGGATGGTGGGCGTCCATGGGGGGCTGAGTGCCGACGAGATGTGGGTACCCCTGGTGCTCGTGCAGCCCTGAACTGTCACGGCCGTGTCACCGCTTCTTCATTGGGCGGTCATGCGGTATTTCTATCCTGCGGCCTGAACCAGGAGGCGGATATGGCTGAGAACGCAGCAAGGAAACGCGGGCTGGTCACGGCTCATGCCGGTGATCGCGATGCAGGCTGGCTGGAGAGGGCGCTGTGGCAGCTTGAGGCCGACTGGGGGCCGCTGACGGGTGTCGGCGGGCCCTTGTGTTTTGTTGTGGACGAATGTGCGGATGTCGCTGCCAGTTTCAGTGCAGATCCTCATCTGGCGGAACTGGCAGCACAATGATTCCTTCTTCGAGCAATTCACCCATTTCGTCACCCGAAGCGGCGCCGCGTATGCTCCGCGGCTCAACTTCCCCGCGGTGAATGCGGCGCGCCTCGTCGGGGAAACGGCTGCCGACATCCTCTGCCTGGCGCGCAAGCTGTCGTATTGTTGCAGCAAACCTCGCAGCCTGGTCGCTTCCCGACTGCGGCGCGGCCGGCATGGTCGCAGTGGTCGGCTGATGTGCCGGGGTGCTTCGCGTCTGCACATAGGGTGCGCTGGGCAGCCGGCGAACCTCGCTGCTGCCACAAATGGGGCAGGACACCAGCTTTCGCTCGAGCTGGGTGTCAAAGGCCGATGCCGAGGCAAACCAGCCTTCAAAGCGGTGTTCCCGGGGGCAGCATAGGTCGACAACAATCACGTTGAAATCTTTCTGGATGTGCTGATAAGTGAGGTGTTCGCGAGGTACCTCGAAATGGGCCTGTTGCTACCGCGGCAGCATTGGAACGCCGATGTCGCGGTGCGTGGTCCTCATGGCAGCCACTTGTGCTCCCATGCATCCAATGATGGCACATTGTGAGCAAGATCTGCCTCCACCTTTGCGGCCAGCGTGGCAAATAGCGCAGCCAGTTCAGGGCTCGGGTCATCCGGGAATTGCGGCACAAGTTTTACGCGAAGCGCACCCGCAGGCCTCTTGCCTCGCCCCGGCACACCCGAGCCATCTAGCGTGACCTCTCTTGCCTCAGGCGTGCCCGGAGTCAGTTCGAGCTGAAGCTTTCCGCCTCCGGGCAAGGGAATCGTAAGCGTGCCGCCAGCCAGAAGCCGGAAGGCATTGACCGGTCGCGTAATGACGAGGTCGCGCCCCTCGAGAACAAACAGCGGGTGCGGCGCAATCCGCACGCGCAAGTGAAGGTCGCCGGGAAGGACGCCCTTGCCTTCGAGACGCAACGCCTCGCCCTGCAGCATGCCGCGGGGAATGCGCACAGACAGGGTCCTGCGCGCCCCGTGCCGGCCAGATCCGTCGCACTCCGGACAGGTGGTGCGCTTGGAATAGCCGCGCCCATCGCAGTCCGCGCATGCAACAAGCCCCGATCCGGAGCGGATCCGACCCGAACCATGACAGCTCGAGCACAGACGGCTATGCGCAAGTTCCACCACGCCGCTAGCGTGACACGCTTCACATGAGGCCTGCGACTCGATCCACACCGACCTCTCGCCGCCGTGGAAGACCTCTTCAATACTCAGCTCGAGATCCTGAAAATGATCCGCTGCACGTGCTTTCGATTGACTGGAGGAAGCGGCTGCCGCCTCGGGGGGTACGTCGTCGGCTTCCCCTTCCTCCTCGTGGAACCCCATCATCTGCACGTACGCGGCGCGCAGGCGTTTGAAGGTCTCCAGCGCTTCGGGGGCGGAGTTGCGGTCGGGATGCCACCGCATTGCCAGGCGACGAAAGGCCTTCTTGATGCTGGCAGCATCGGCGTCGGCGGCCACGCCGAGCACGTCATGAGCAGCAGCATCCTTCAGCATTGCATGCCGGTGTGATTCGATGCTGTCTGCAAGCGCGCCGCGTGGCTGTTTTCGCAGCGAACAGGACTGTGCAGCATGACGCGACTATGCGAAAATCCGCGGCTCGCCCGGATGGTGAAATTGGTATACACAGCAGACTTAAAATCTGCCGCCGCATGGCTTACGGGTTCAAGTCCCGTTCCGGGCACCAGACGAGACTTCATGTCGCGAACACCGCGCCAAGGCGCACCCGCCCACGAGCCCCGCGTGTCAGCGGCCCGCCTCGGGCAGAACGATATTGACTTCCAGCACCTCGTAGTTGTCCTGCTTCTCGAGCTGAACCTTGATGTCGTCCGGATTGACCGAAACGTACTTCGAGATCACCTCGATCAGCTCACGCTGGAGTGCGGGCATGAAGTCGGGTTGCGCAGGTCCGCCGTTGCGCTCGTGAGCAATCAGCAGTGACAGCCGGTTCTTTGCAATCTCGGCTGTTTTCTTCTTTTCGCCAAACAGGCGGGCAAGCAGAGACATATCACTTGCCTCCGAAAAGGCGCTTCATCAGCCCCGGTTTCTCGTAGTTTACGAAACGCAGCTCACGGTCTTCACCGAGGAAGCGCGCGACCACATCGGAATAGGCTTCGGCAACGTCCGAACCCTTGAGGTGAATGGCCGGTGTACCCTGGTTGGAAGCGTGAAGCACCGATTCCGACTCGGGAATGACACCGATCAGCGGCACGCGCAGCAACTCCTGCACGTCCTTGTACGACAGCATTTCGCCGTCTTCGACGCGCTTGGCAGAGTAACGCGTGACCAGCAGGTGCTCCTTGACCGGCTCGCCACCTTCGCGGGCACGCTTCGACTTCGACTGCAGGATGCCGAGGATGCGGTCCGAGTCGCGCACCGAGGAGACTTCCGGGTTGGTGGTGACGATCGCTTCGTCGGCAAAGGTGAGGGCCATCACGGCACCACGCTCGATACCCGCAGGCGAATCGCAGACCACATAGTCGAAGCCCATGTGCTCAAGATCATGCAGCACCTTCTCGACGCCTTCTTCCGTCAGCGCATCTTTGTCGCGCGTCTGGGAAGCGGGAAGGATGAAGAGGTTCTCGCAGTGGCGATCCTTGATCAGCGCCTGGTTCAGCTTGGCCTCGCCATTGACCACGTTCACGAGGTCATACACGACACGGCGCTCACACCCCATGATGAGGTCGAGGTTGCGCAGACCGACGTCGAAGTCGATCACGGCCGTCTTGAAGCCGCGCAGGGCCAGTCCTGACGAGAATGCAGCGCTGGTGGTGGTTTTACCTACGCCGCCCTTGCCAGAAGTAATGACGATGACTTTCACGTTTTCCCCTTGAATGTATGTATGCCGCGTCAGTCGAGCTGCTGCGGTTCGATTTCTATGGTCTGTGCTTCTCCAGCGTCGTTCAGTCGCACCATGGCACCACGCCCGGCAATTGCCTCAGGGATGCCTTTTTCGAAGGTGCGATAAACGCCGGCGATGGAAACCAGCTCCGGACCGAAATTGGTTGCAATGATGCGCGCCTTGCTGTTTCCCTGCGCACCAGCCAGCGCTCGGCCGCGTAGCGGGCCGAAGCAGTGAATGCTGCCGTCGGCGATGACCTCCGCGCCGTTACTCATGCCTGCCAGCAATACCAGGTCGCCACCACGCGCATACACCTGCTGTCCGGAGCGCAGCGGACGCTCGACGAACAGCGTGTTGGGAATGGACGCCGGAGCAGAAGGGGCTGCGGGTTGCGGCGGAGCCTCCGCCTTCGGCGCAGGTGCTGGCGGCGGTGTGCGAGATGTTTCGCCTGCCGGCCGTTCGCGCAGCTCGAGGTTGTCAAGTATGGCCAGTCCGGCCTGACGCGCAGCGGCCGAGAGCTCTGCGGGCAGGTTGCGTACGCCGATCGGTTGCAGCTGATAGCGTCGGAGCAGGGACAGCAGCCCGGCCCAGTCTACACGTCCAGGCGCCTTGGTGATGCCGGAGAAATCGAGAATGGCGGCTTCGCCATTGAAGAAGTCCGGCATGCCGCCGAGCATCTTGTGCAGCGAGTCGGCCAGACCGACGGGTTCGGTATCGCGCAGGACGGCAATGGTTGCGCCGAGTGTCGTATTGCGAAACTCGATGGAGCGGTTGGGCGCGGACGTGGTCATGTGCAGAGTTTACCGTTTAATCGCGCGAGTTTACTGAGGGTCGGTGAATACGGCAAGAATGTGACGGGCATCGGTGTCACGCCGGCCGCGTTTCAGTGCAGGGTGGGGGGCTGAAACAGCGTATCGATGTCGTCTTCATCGAAACGGTAGGTGTGATTCGACAGTTCGTCATGAACCAGCACCTCGCCCTGTTCGGCAAGTACTGCGCGCACTTCGGCCTCGCCGAGCCCCTGCAGCATGGTTGCGATCTTTTCCGGCTCGGGGGGCCAGATATGGGTAACAGCCCGCGGCGGGTAGATTCTTACGTCTTCTTCGGCAAAAAGGCGGCCAAGCAGCACTTCCGGCGACAGGGTGAGCAGTTCGTCGGGGCGTACGGTCTGCGCAAGCTGCATGATGCGCGACCAGCCGTCCTCGTCCTTTGCATCTGCGCCGGGCAGGCGCTGCACGAACAGCGCGGCGCTGGCCGAGGGATCGCAGGCCAGCCAGAGACCCGCAGGCTGTTGCTCGGACTGTTCGAGGTAATGGGAGAACACGCTCGCGATGCTGTCGCCTTCCAGCGGCACCAGACTCTGATAAGGCTGGTCCATGCCCTGGATGTCGAGCGACAGTTGCAGGCGACCATCACCGACAATCTCGCCAAGCGTATCGCCGGTAATTTCGCCTTCCGATTTCGCGTAACCGCGCAGGTTCATTTCGGCGTTGCAATCGACCACGAGCAGCCTGAGCGGACCATGCCCCTGCACCTGAAACGTCAGCCGTCCGGTTTGCTTGAGGTTGCCGGTGATGATGGCCGATACCGCACTCATCTCGCCGAGCAGGCGGCTGACAGGCGCCGGATAGTGACGCCCGACCTGCATGGCTTTCCATACGTCGTCAAGACGGACGACCGCACCGCGGATGTCGAGTTTTTCCAGCAGAAAACGCTGTACGTAGCTTGAGGGCAGGGTGCTCATTGATCTTCAGGCTCTGAGGGTTTGATGAAGCTTGCAAAGAGTTGGGGGTCGAATCCCACCAGCAGGTGACCGGATGCCGTTTCGACCACGGGCCGCTTGATCAGGCTCGGGTTCTCCAGCATCAGCTGGACCGCAGCGCTCTGGGTTTCGATCGCCTGCTGCTCGGGCGACAGCTTGCGCCAGGTCGTGCCGCGGGTGTTGATCAGCGTCTTCCAGCCCAGCGCCTTGCTCCAGTCATGCAGCTTGCCGGACGTGATCCCGTCCTTGCGGTAGTCATGAAAGCGATACGCTGCGCCGCGCTCGGTGAGCCAGGCGATGCTCTTCTTCATGGTGTCGCAGTTCTTGATACCGTAGATCACCGCTACCTTGTCCATTTCGTGCTCTCCAACGCGGTCAGGATCGCTCACTTCTTGCGGGCGCGTGCAAAGGCATCGGCAAACGCATTGTTGCCGGCGCTGCGCTCAGCTTGCTTGGCGCGTGCTTCCTGCGGGCGCGCCTGGCGCTGCGGGTTGCCGCGAGGCCCCTGCGGGCGCTCGGGCCGACCGCTGCCTGCATCGCCGCGCGGTGGCTGAACTTCGTCGGCCAGGCGCATGGTCAGCGCAATCCGCTTGCGGAGAACATCTACCTCGAGCACCTTCACTTTCACCACCTGACCCGCCTTGACCACCGAGTGCGGGTCCTTGACGAAGGTGTTCGACAGCGCCGAGATGTGCACCAGTCCGTCCTGATGCACACCGATATCGACGAAAGCGCCAAAGTTCGTGACGTTGGTCACCACGCCTTCGAGCAGCATGCCGGGCTGCAGATCCTTCAGCGTTTCGATGCCATCACGGAAGGTGGCTGTACGGAACTCGGGGCGTGGATCGCGGCCGGGTTTCTCGAGTTCGGCAAGGATGTCCTGTACGGTCGGAAGGCCAAAGCGGTCGTCGGTGAAGTCGGCGGGTTTGAGGCTCTTCAGCATGCTGCCGTTGCCCATCAGCTCGCGAACGCTTTTCTGGACGCGCGCCAGAATGCGCTCGACCACCGGGTAGGCTTCCGGGTGCACCGAGGACGCATCGAGTGGATTGTCACCGGTCTGGATGCGCAGAAATCCGGCGGCCTGCTCGAAGGTCTTCGGGCCGAGCCGCGGCACGTCCTTCAGTGCGCTGCGACTGCGGAAGGGGCCGTTGGCGTCACGATACTCAACGATGTTGCCCGCAAGCGTCGCGTTGAGACCGGAGATCCGGGCCAGCAGCGGGGCCGATGCGGTGTTGACGTCCACCCCGACGGCGTTCACGCAGTCTTCGACGACAGCGTCGAGGCTCTTGGCGAGCTTGCCCTGGTTGAGGTCGTGCTGATATTGACCAACCCCGATCGACTTCGGATCGATCTTCACCAGTTCGGCCAGCGGATCCTGCAGGCGACGCGCGATCGACACCGCACCACGCAGGCTGACATCGACATCGGGAAACTCGCGTGCGGCCAGTTCCGACGCCGAATACACCGACGCGCCAGCCTCGGAGACCATGACCTTGGTGAGCTTGAACTCGGGGTGGCGCTGCATCAGTTCCGCAGCCAGCGCGTCGGTCTCGCGTGAGGCGGTGCCGTTGCCGATGGCGATCAGTTCGACCGCGTGCTTCTTTGCCAGCATCGCAAGGGCAGCGAGCGAGGACTCGCGGTCACGACGCGGCTCGAAGGGGTAGATGGTCGCGGTATCGACGAGCTTGCCGGTGGCATCGACAACGGCGACCTTCACCCCGGTACGGATACCGGGGTCGAGCCCCATCGTGGTCCGGCTGCCGGCCGGTGCGGCGAGCAGGAGATCCTTGAGGTTGCGGGCAAAGACGCGGGTTGCTTCCTCTTCGGCGCGTTCGCGCAGCTCGCTCATCAGTTCGAGTTCGAGATGGAGCGACACCTTCACGCTCCACGTCCAGCGTACCGTGTCCGCAAGCCAGCGATCCGCCGGCCGGCCCTGATTGCGGATGCCGAAGCGCACCGCGATGCGGCCTTCGCAGGGGTGAGGCGCATCGGGATCGGGGCGCTCGACCTCCAGGCCGAGGCGAAGCACGCCCTCATTGCGGCCGCGCAGCAGCGCGAGCGCCCGGTGCGAGGGCATGTTTGCGATCGGCTCCTGAAAGTCGAACCAGTCGCGAAACTTCGCACCTTCGGTTTCCTTGCCCTCAATCACGCTGGAGCGGACGAGTCCGTAATCGTGCAGATAGTTGCGCAGTTCGCCCAGCAGGGTCGCGTCCTCGGCGAACTGCTCCATCAGGATCTGGCGCGCACCGTCCAGTACGGACTTTGCATCCTCGAAGCCGGCTTCCGGGTTCAGATAGCGGGCCGCCTCGACCTCCGGCGTAAGTGTCGGGTCGGCAAGCAGCGCCTCCGCGAGCGGCGCAATGCCGGCTTCGCGCGCAATCTGGGCCTTGGTGCGGCGCTTCGGCTTGAAGGGAAGGTAGAGATCTTCCAGGCGTTGTTTGGTATCGGCGTTCTCAAGCTCGGCGCGCAGTGCGGGGGTGAGCTTGCCCTGTTCGTCGACCGACGCGATGACGGTGGATCGGCGGTCTTCGAGTTCGCGCAAATACCCCAGCCGCTCTTCCAGCAATCGCAACTGGGTGTCGTCCAGGCCGCCGGTGACTTCCTTGCGGTAGCGCGAGATGAAGGGCACGGTCGCGCCTTCATCAAGCAGTTTCACGGCAGAGAAGACCTGTCTGGCGGGAACGCCGAGTTCATCGGCAATACGGTGTTCGATGGGGGGGAGCATGGCAGGGTCACCGTGGCGAGCACGGCGCAATGGTTCTCATGAAGGGCGCGATGGTGCAGCAAGCGCCGCTGCGGGACAAGGGGGCGACGACAATCGCCCCTTGCCCTCAGAGCGCGACCAGCGTCTGCCTGCCCCACCACTGCTGGTGCGGCGGAAGCTCGACCGCCTGATCGGCAACAGCCGCCTCGGTGCATAACATGCGGCGAAAACCGCTGTTGGGCATGTCGGCGAGTGCGGCGCAACGTGTCTCCCACGGGTTCCAGATCACAACATCCGGAAAACCCTCGGTATTGACGCCGAGACTGCGACGATGGTCACGCACGAGAAGCGGACGGGTCACCTTGCAGTAGATGCGGTCGACCTCGGCGTCGACCATGATCCGCTCACCGCTTTCGCGACGCACGACATTGCCAGCAGCCGTATCGCGATAGCTGAAGCCATAAAGCCCCTCAAGCGCGATCTCCTCGACTTCGCTGACGCGAAGATAGGTATGGAGCGCGCCGGTGAACGAAAACGCCTCTTCGCCAGTGTTCTCGACCGAGAGTTCTAGATCGAGCCGGTTGTCTTCCACTGCCACCGTCAGTTCAAGGGCGAAGGCGTGTGGCCAGATGGCGCGCGTTTTTTCATCGTCGACGATACGCAGCACCGCAATGGCGAAATCCTCGCCGGTGCGCTGCTCGACGACGCTCCACACCCGGGTGCGCACAAATCCGTGCTTCGGAAGTGTGCCCTGGTCGGCAAACTGCGGAAAGCAGACCGGCACCCCGCCCCGAATCGGCACACTGCCGTCAAAGACCGCCTGCTCGCTGAGGTAGAGCCACTCCTTGCCACCGCGTGGCGTCCACGACAGCACCTGTCCACCCAGCAGGCTCACCACCACCCGCGCGCCCGAAACATCCATCGCCAGGGCTGCAAGACCCTGAAATTCCACCTGTTCTATCGTTGCACTCATCCGGCTCAGTCCTGCAGGGGCAGTACGCCCACCTTGACCGTGTTGTCTTCCGGGTCGTTGGTGAGGATGAAGCCGAGCTTGGAGACGAACTTGAGCATGCGGTCGTTGTTCGAGAGGAATACGCCGTTGATGTAGAGCAGCCCGCGGTTACGTGCGGTTTCGATCAACACGCCCATGAGCTTGCGTGCAAGCCCGCGGTGCTGCCAGTCGTCTGCCACGACGACAGCGAACTCGCAGGATTCACCGTCCGGATTGACTGCATAGCGACACACGCCGATCTCCTTCTCCACGCCGTCCACATCGAGTGTGGCAAGGAAGGCCATTTCGCGGTCGTAATCGATCTGCGTCAGTCGCGCCACCATTGCTGGCGGCAGTTCGCGCATCGTGTTCATGAAGCGGTAGTACTTGGTTTCCTGCGACAGATTGCGCACGAACTCCACTTCGAGGTCGGCGTCTTCGGGCTTGATCGGACGAATGGTCACGACCGTGCCGTCCGGCACCGTCCACTTGCTGATCAGGTGCGATGGGTAGGGGTGAATCGCCATATGGTCGTAGCGATCGGCGGTGGGCGACACATTGTCCACAACGATGCGGGCATCGACCGCGACTGCGCCGTTTTCATCGACGATCAGCGGGTTGATGTCCATGCCGGTGATCCACGGCAACTCGCACACCATTTCCGAGACGCGCAACAGCACCAGCTCCAGCGCATCCATGTCGACGGCCGGGAGGTTGCGGAACTCGCCGAGACGGACGGCGATCCGGGTGGAGCGGATCATGTCGCGCACCAGGAAGCCGTTGAGCGGCGGCAGAGCCACCGCGATGTCGCGGTTGGCCTCGACCTGGTTGCCACCTTCACCGAAGGTGATCACGGGGCCGAACACCGGGTCGCGGCGGACACCGATCACCAGTTCGCGACCATTGCGCTTCTGGATCATGGGCTCGATCGAGACACCATTGATGATTGCGTCGGGCTGGCTCTTCTTTACCGCCTCGAGAATTTCCTGATAGGCCGAACGCACGACGGCGAGACTGGTGAGGTTGAGCCGCACGCCGCCGACATCGGACTTGTGGATCACCGATGCGGAGTCGATCTTCATCACCACCGGCAGACCAATCTCTTCCGCAAGCACCATGGCTTCGGTCGCCGAGCGCGCCACGACGGTCTGCGCAATCGGAATCCGGAACGCGGCGAGCAAGGCCTTGGATTCCATTTCGTTGAGGGTCTTGCGACGCTCACTGAGTGCGGTTTCGATGACGAGACGGGCGCTTTCGACCGACGGCGGCGACAGGTGGGACAGCGAGGCCGGCACCTGCATCAGCAGCTTCTGGTTGCGGTAGTAGGACGAAATGTGGCCGACCAACTCCACTGCGGGCTCTGGCGTGCGGAAGGTCGGAATGCCGGCCTCGATGAACATGCGGCGCGACTCTGCCACGAGTTCTTCGCCCATCCAGCAGGTCACAACCGGCTTGTCCGCGGTTTTTTCGATTTCGATGACGGTCCTGGCAACCTCACTCGGATTGGTCATGGCCTGCGGCGTCAGCATGACCAGCACGCCGTCCACGTTGGGGCCGTCGATGACCGCCTGCAGGGTCTTGCTGTAGCGCTCGGGATCGGCGTCGCCGAGGATGTCGATCGGATTGCCGCGCGACCAGCCTGCCGGCAGGATGGCGTTGAGCTTCTCCATCGTGCTGTCGGAAAACTCGCTCAGCGGAATGTCGATATCCATTGCGCGGTCGGCTGCCATCACACCCGGCCCGCCGCCGTTGGTAATGATTGCAAGGCGGTTGCCGCGCGGCCGGAAATGGGAGAACAGCGCATTGGCCGCGGCAAAGAGCTGGCCAAGGTTGTACAGGCGGATCACGCCGGCACGACGGAGTGCGGCGTCAAAGACGGCATCGTCGCCTATCGGGGCGCCCGAATGCGACAGAATGGCGCGTGACACGTCCGGATGACGTCCGGCCTTGATCAGCAGCACCGGCTTTACCCGCGCTGCGCCGCGAAGCGCGCTCATGAAGCGGCGTGCATCGCGGATACCTTCGACGTACAGGAAGATGCTCTCGGTACGCGGGTCCGAGATCATGAACTCGAGCACCTCGCCGAAATCGATATCGCTTGAAGTGCCCAGCGACACCACAGCGGAAAAGCCCACATTGTTCGGTTTTGCCCAGTCAAGAATGGCCGCACACAGCGCGCCCGACTGCGAGATCAGGCCGATGCTGCCCTTGCTGGCCGTCGCATGGGCAAACGTGGCATTGAGCCCGAGGTCGGGACGCATGATGCCAAGGCAGTTCGGCCCGAGCAGACGGATCTTGTGCCGCCGCGCCGCTTCGACGACGTGACGTTCGTAGAGGGCGCCACGCGGGCCTGCTTCGGAAAATCCGGACGACAACACGACGGCTGCCTTCACCCCGGCACGGCCGCAGCTGTCGATGATGGCAGCGACCTTCTCGGCGCGGACGGCTACGACCGCAAGATCCAGCCGTTGCGGAACATCTTCGACGGATTTGTAACAAATGAGGTCGAATACGTTCTCATGCTTCGGATTGACCGCGAACAGCCGCCCCTTGAAGCCCGCATCGATCATGTTGCGCATGAGCACGCTGCCGAGCGAATTCTCGCGCTCGCTGGCACCGATAATGGCTACCGAGCGGGGCTCCAGAAGAGGGGAAAGATAGTGTTTTTCATTCATGAAAGGGCTGCCCTGTAAGGGTATGACGCCGCCGGCTCACGCCTTCAAGGTCGGTTGACCATGACGGGTCATCGATAATGAGCAAATTATACTGCAGTGCACAATAAGCCAGCCTAGGGATTACCCTAGGTTGCGAAAAGGGTTCACCTGTATCGCGCGCCACATTGTGTATCGGCTTCGATGCACGGAAATTGACGCTTGTCACAGGGTGAAGTAAAAACGTGCGCCACGACCGGGTTCTGCCTCTGCCCGTATGCTGCCGCCATGGCGCTGAATGATGCGCTGAACGGTCGCCAGCCCGATTCCGGTGCCAGCAAACTCGGCGCTGTTGTGCAGACGACTGAAGGGGCGAAAAAGACTTGCGGCAAAAGCCATGTCGAACCCGGCCCCGTTGTCTTCAACGCAGAACACCCGCCGCTCTCCTTCCAGACTGACGCCGAAAATGATTTTTGCGTCCGGTTTGCCAGCCGAGAACTTCCACGCATTGCGCAACAGGTTCTCAAGCATCACGCGTACAAGCACACGATCCGCACTCACGGTCATTTCACGCGTTACTTCGAACTCAACCTTGCGCTCAGGTTCCTCGGAGCGGATCTCGTCAATGATCTGCAGCGCAAGTTCGGACAGATTGACGGCCTCCTTGTGCACCGACTGTCGGGTCAGTCGCGCGAGTTCGATGAGCGCGTCGATCAGGTGCGCCATGCGGTGGGTGGCACGGCGGATGCGTTCGATGTAGTCGGTCGTCGCAGGCGTGAGTTGTCCGCTGAGATCTTCCTCAAGAATGCGTGCGAAGCCATCAATCGCACGCAAAGGGGCGCGCAGGTCGTGGGACACCGAATAGGAGAACGCTTCGAGCCCGCGATTGGCGGCTTCCATCTCGGCAGTGCGGAGCCGAACCCTCGATTCAAGCTCCTGATTGACGTTTTTCAGGGTGAGCTCGGCGACCTTGCGCGATGAGATGTCGTCCAGTGTCCCGGCAATGCCCCTGATCTCGCCGTTGCTGCCGATGAGCGGGCGTCCCGAGGCTTCGATCCAGCGGATTTCGCCCTTTCGGGTGCGCAATCGGGTCTGGCAGGTGCATTCCGAAATTTCACCTGACATGATCTGTGCAAGCATGTGCCTGACGCCCGGGCAGTCGTCGGGGTGCAGGAAATCGATAAACGGCCGCCCCAGACTGCGCTCGATCGTGTGTCCGGTGAGACGGTGCCATACGCCGTTCAGAAAACTCAGGCGTCCATCAGGATCGGTCTGAAAGATCACCTCGATGACCGACTCGACCACGTCGTGGTAACGCTGCTCGCTTTCGTTCAGCGCCCGCTCGGCACTCACGCGCGAGGTCACACTGCGCCCGATGCCGTGATAGCCGACGAAAACCCCCGTCTTGAAGACGGGGCTCCCGACAAGCTCAAAGTAATGGGTTCGGTTGTCTTCGGTCTTGTGCGAGAAGACCAGACTGGTTCGTTCATGCTGACCGAGGCGTCGACGATATTCGGTCCAGTCCTGTTCTGTAGCGAGAATCGTGGGGCTCTCCCACGGGGTCCGACCGATCAGGCGCTGTGGATCTTCGCCGGTCTGCTTCTGGAATCCAGCGCTGATATCGGTATAGCAGTGTGCCTCGTCGGTCTCCCAGCGCCAGTCGCTGGCGAGTTCCAGCAGGTCGCGCAAGCGGTTGCGTTCTTCCAGCAGCTTGCGATCGGGACGCGCACGTTTTCCGGCCTTGCCGCGCAGCAACCCGAGCGTGAGCATTCCCGCCACCACAAGAGACGGGAACGCCAGAATGCTTAGCCAGTCAGGGCTATTCACCCTGCGGCCTCGGCCAATCCGGCGCCAGACGGGCGGGCTGCCGTTTGCCGTGAGTGAGTCCGGTATGTGCCAGAACCATGTCTGCTCCTTCATCAACGCGTGTGCGTCGGTAGAATGAGGTGACCTGCTATTGCTGCCTCCCTTCATGATAATGCCTTACAGAGCGGACAATGACCGAATTCAACCAGTCTCGTAACCCATCCGGTTGTGCCGGACATGGCGCCGGCGGAGACCCGTCGCCGTGGGTGCGCCGTTTCAGCCCCCTGATTCCGGCGGGCGGCCACGTGCTCGACTATGCCTGCGGCGGAGGGCGTCACGCCCTGTGGCTTGCCCGCCACGGCTATCGCGTAGAGGCGGCTGACCGCAATCGCGACGCATTGGCTGGTCTCGCGCAAGAGAAAGGCATTTCCAGCCGCGAAGTTGACCTCGAATCGAGCGACTGGCCCTATGCCGGCCAGTTTTTTGACGCAGTCGTGGTCTGCAACTACCTGTACCGGCCCGGCTTCGAACGCCTGCTCGAACTGCTGCCCGAGGGCGGGGTACTCATCTACGAGACCTTCATGGCTGGAAACGAGCAGTTTGGCAGGCCTGCGAGCCCCGATTTTCTGCTGCTGCCAGGCGAGCTTCTGACGCGCTGTGCGGGATGGCAGATCGTCGCCTTCGAGCAGGGGATCGTGAGCAGCCCACGTCAGGCCGCGATTCAGCGCATCTGCGCCGTTCGGGGTCCAGCGCTTGCAACCGTGCTGCCCTGATCAGGCAGGCAGCTTCGCCAGAATCTGCTGCGCAAGCAGGTCGATGCCTGCGGGTGTCAGGTCGCGGGTCTCGAACGCGGGTGCATCGGCCAGGCCGGGAAAGTTGCCGCCCTGCGAGCGACGGTAGAGCGGATCGTAATGCAGGTCGATGAACTCACCGAACAGGGTCGGCAAGTCGCCGCTTTCGGCAAGCTGCCGCCAACGCGCCAGTGTTTCATTGCTCTGCAGACTTCTCAGGCGTTCGATGTTCTGCAGCAGGGTGGGAATGTCATCGCCCAGATAGGCATAGTCACGGATCAGGAAGCTTAGCCTGGCGTCGCGTTCTGCCTCGATCCGGATGCACGGTGCGGCGCGCATTGCGCCGATCAGCGGCTCCGGAATATGGGTGCGGCCAATCTTGCGGCTTTCAGCCTCGACAAACACAGGCCGCGCCGGGTCGAGTTTGCGGATGCGGTCATACAGCGTGGTCTCGAAGCCCTTCTGCGTCGGCTGGGGTCGGTCGGGCAGGGCACCGAGCACCGAACCCTTGTGCGCCGCGATGTCCTCGAGGTCGAGCACCTGGGCGCCGTGCCGGGCAAGTGCCTCGAGAATGCGCGTTTTCCCGCTTCCGGTTGCGCCGCAGATCATGCGCAGTTGCAGTTGCGGTGCCAGTGTCTCGATCTGTTCGATCACCAGGTGCCTGAATTGCTTGTAGCCACCGGCGAGTTGTTGTGCATCCCATCCGATCAGGCGCAGCCAGGTCACGAACGATCCGCTGCGCTGGCCTCCGCGCCAGCAGTAGACGAGAGGACGCCAGCTGCGGGGCTTGTCCTGCATGTAGCCCGAGACATGGCGGGCGATGTTCTCTGCCACCATCGCGCCACCGATGCGACGGGCTTCGAAGGCTGATTTCTGCTTGTAAATGGTTCCGACAACGATCCGCTGTTCGTTGTCGAGCACCGGCAGATTGATGGCCCCGGGTACGTGGTCCTCGGCAAATTCGGCGGGGGTACGGACGTCGATGATCTCGTCAAAGGTTTCCAGCTGTGCTACGGTCGCGACGCCTTTCTGCATGTATTGTTACGGGCAAGGTCGCAATGTTGCCGACTGCCCGGTACTCCCTTCAGGTCATGGATCAGATCAAACTTACCCAATTCTCCCACGGCGGTGGATGTGGCTGCAAAATTGCCCCCGGCGTCCTCTCTGAACTGCTGTCGCAAATGCCGGCCGGCCTTGTCCCGCCCGATTTGCTGGTCGGCACCGATACCGCGGACGATGCGGCGGTGTATCGCCTCAACGACCGCCAGGCCGTGGTGGCGACCACCGACTTCTTTACCCCGATCGTCGACGACCCGCGCGACTTTGGTCGCATTGCCGCCACCAACGCCCTGTCCGACGTTTATGCGATGGGCGGCACGCCGATCTTTGCACTTGCCATTGTCGGCATGCCGCTCGACAAGCTCCCGGGTGAGGTGATCGGCCGCATTCTCGAAGGCGGCGCTTCCGTGTGTCGCGAAGCCGGCATTCCCGTGGCGGGTGGGCACTCGATCGACGTGCTCGAACCCATCTACGGCCTCGTCGGGATCGGCGTGGTCGACCCCGCGCGGGTTCGCACCAATTCGGGCGCACGCGAAGGCGACGCACTGATCCTTAGCAAGCCTCTGGGGATCGGCATTCTGTCGGCCGGCCTGAAGAAGGGCATTCTCAGTGCGGATGGCTACGCCGAAATGCTGCGATGGACCACGACGCTGAACCGTGTCGGCGCAAAACTTGCCGAACTCGATGGCGTGCACGCCATGACCGACGTGACCGGCTTTGGGCTTGCAGGCCACCTGCTCGAGATGTGTCGCGGGGCAGGGCTTGCGGCCGAGGTCGAGTTCGACAGCCTGCCTGTGATTCCGGAGGCGTTGCACCTTGTTCGCGACGGCGTCGCAACCGGCGCGTCGACCCGCAACTGGGCAAGCTACGGCGCTTCGGTTTCGATGCGCGGAGATGCGCCCGAGTGGCAGCGCAAGCTGGTCACCGATCCGCAGACCTCGGGCGGCCTGCTGATCTCATGCGCGCCAGCACTTGCAAATGAGGTGCTGGCACTGATCGAGGCGGAGCAGGGCAATACAGCTCGCGTCATCGGCCACATGCGCGCAGGCTTGCCTGTGCTCACCGTTGCCTGACCTGCTCAACGTTTCGCGGTTGCTTGTCCGAGCATTGGTTTGAGCGACGCCCAGACGGTGTCGAGCACTTGGAACTGGGCCTCTGCAGTGGGATGTATGCCGTCGGAAAGAAAGAACTCGGGACGGTCTGCAAAGCCCTCAAGCAGGAAAGGCACGAGGGGCACGCCTGTCGTCCGGGCCACCTCGGCATAGGCTGCGGTAAAGCTGCGCGTGTAGGCAGGGCCATAGTTTGGCGGCATCTGCATGCCCACAAGCAGGACCTTGCTGCCGGCCTTGCGTGCCTCCGACACCATTGCGTCGAGGTTCGCAACCAGCAGCTTCGTGGGCAGGCCGCGCAGGCCATCATTGGCGCCAAGCTCGATAATGACGACGTCGGGCTTGTGCGTGTTCAGCGCGGCGGGCAGGCGGGAGCGTCCGCCCGCCGAGGTTTCACCGGAAACACTGGCATTCACCACCCGATGGGGGAACCCTTCCGTCTCCAGGCGCGTCTGCAACAGGGTGGGCCAGGCCTCTTCGGCTTTGAGCCCGTAGCCGGCAGAAAGGCTGTCCCCCCACACCATGATCGTTGCTGCCTGAGCGGCACCGGCAAACAGAAAAAGCAGGAAGGTGAGCATGGATCGCAGCGGCATTCAAATCTCCAGTCCGGTCCTCGAAGTCGAGGATCTGAGTAAAAGTGTAACGATGGCCGACGGCAAGGGCGAGTTGCATATTCTCAACAGAATCTGCTTCGCGGTCGGTTCGGGCGAGTCGGTGGCGATCGTCGGCGCATCGGGTTCGGGCAAATCCACCCTGCTCGGATTGCTTGCGGGGCTGGATGTTCCCGTCAGCGGCAGTGTGCGAATACTCGGCACCCAGCTGTTCGAGCTCGACGAGGATGAGCGGGCCGCGCTGCGCGGGGACTCCGTCGGCTTCGTTTTCCAGTCCTTCCAGCTGTTGCCGGCACTCACTGCGCTCGAAAACGTGATGCTCCCGCTGGAGCTGGCCGGCAACACCGACGCCGAGGGCATCGCGGCCCAATGGCTGGAGCGCGTCGGTCTGGGCAGCCGGATCACGCATTACCCCAAGCATCTTTCCGGCGGCGAGCAGCAGCGCGTGGCACTTGCGCGCGCCTTTGCCGCCAGTCCCAAATTGCTCCTTGCCGACGAACCGACCGGCAACCTCGATGCGGCCACGGGTCAGGCAATCATCGAGCTGATGTTCAACCTCAATCGCGAGGCAGGTACAACGCTGATTCTGGTGACCCATGACGAGTCTCTGGCGCAGCGCTGCGGTCGAATTCTGCGCATGACGGCCGGCGAGCTTGCCGAGGTCGAAGCCGAAGTGACTGCGCCAGGCTGAGCCTGTCTGCGATCACTGCCTCGTGTCTCAGGCGCCATGCATCCGGCGGCGGACGAAAGGGTGCTCAGGTGCGCCCCGGGTGTGCGGGCGTTCCCGCAAGCCTTGCACGAATCGCCTCGGCGCACGCCACGCCCGAGCGCACCGCCGACTCAAGGGTTGCCGGGTAGTCGGAGTCGATGTAATCGCCCGCAAGCCACAAACCGGGCACAGGCGTCCGGATGCCGGGACGGAGAAGATCCGGACGGCACGCAAAAGTCGCACGTTTCTCCACGATCACCTGCGACCACCGGGGCGCCGGAAGGCGGCGTCCGAGCTCGCGCTCGAGCTGGGCAAGCACGGCGAGGATCAGCTCGTCGTGCGACCAGCCTTCGTACTCACCGTGCGCACTGATGACGCACGCTAGCAGGCCGGCTTCACCCCCGAAGCGGCCGCGATCGAAGGCCCACTGGGCGGGACCGTCCGCGAGCCCAATCATGGCCTCCGGCAGAGTCTGACCTTCACCCAGCGCCAGATAGACGGTTGCGATCGGCTCGTGCGGCAGCGCCTCGATCTGCGTCACCAGGCGGTCACACGCCCCCGTTGATGCGAGCAGGCTGGTCGCGTGGTAGGGCGCGGTGGCGATGACGACCTGGGTCCAGGGCTGGCTGCCCGGATCGCCATTGAGCCAGAACCCGCTCTCACTCGGGGTGATCGCGTCAATGCCGTTTCCGGTACGCAGCTTGCCCCTGCGGGTTGCCAGATAGCGCGCAGCGGCGACCGGGAACAGCTCTGACAGATCGATGCGCGGAATCAGCAATTCGCTGGCGGAGGCCGATGCGGCAAGGCTGTCGCGCAACACGTTCGCAAAGATCTGTGCCGAGGCTTCGGCGCTCGGCGTATTGAGTGCCGCCACGCACAGCGGCACCCAGACCAGCTCGCACAGGTTTGCGGTCTGGCGCGTGGTCCTGAGCATGTCGTCTACCGTCATGCCGGCTGCGACACGGAAGCCGGCCTTGCGCAGCCAGCGCATCAACCGCAGCATGGCGAAGCGATCCTGCCAGTCAAGTCCCTTTGCCAGCAGCAGCCCGACGGCAAGGTGGAAGGGAGCGGGCAGGGGGGCCGCCTTCAGGCTCATGCGGCCCGGAACATGCAATGTGAGGGGCAGGCGTTCGAGCTGCTTGGGCGAGCCGCCCGTCAGGCGCAGAAGCCGCGTCAGCTCGGTATAGGCGCCAATCAGGATATGCTGACCATTGTCGACTTCCCGCCCATCCTTGCGGACGACCCGCGCCCTGCCGCCGAGCGTGAGCGAGCGTTCGAACACGGTGGCGTGAATACCATGGCGTGCCAGCTCGACCGCACAGGCGAGACCCGCATAGCCGGCACCGATGATCGCGACCGTAGGAACGCCGCTCATCTCAACCCTTCATCCAGGTCCAGCCGGCGAGCCAGACCTTGCGCACCGGGGTCAGCGAGGTGCGACGGTCGAGCACCAGGAAGCCATCGCGGGCGATCTCTTTCAGCAGCGTGCGGTAGATCGCCGCCATGACCAGGCCGGGACGCTGGCTCTTGCGGTCGACCGCAGGCAGGTTGGCGAAGGCCTGGTCGTAGAACTGCTCGGCACGCTCCGTCTGAAACGCCATCAGCTCACGGAAATTGTCCGAGTACTTGGCTTCGAGAATGTCGCTTGCAGGGACGTTGAAGCGCTGCAGGTCCTCGATCGGCAGGTAGATCCGGCCGCGGCGGGCATCCTCACCGACATCGCGAATGATGTTGGTGAGCTGGAACGCCATGCCGAGGTCATGCGCGTACTTCTGCGTCTGGCGATCGGTGTAGCCGAAAATCTCGGCCGCGAGCAGGCCGACGACGCTGGCCACGCGATAACAGTAGAGCTGCAGGCCCTTGAAATCGAGATAACGCGTCTGCTGCAGGTCCATCTCCATGCCGTCGATGATCTCGAGCAGTTGTTCCTGCGGCAGGCTGAACTGAGCGCTGACGTCCTGAAGCGCGTGACCGACCGGGTGCGTCGGCGTCCCGCCAAACACGCGTCCGACCTCATGTCGCCACCAGTCGAGCTTGATGTGTGCGAGCGAGACGTCGTGGCATTCATCGACCACGTCGTCCACCTCGCGACAGAATGCATACAGTGCGGTGATCGCCCGGCGCCGCTCGGGCGGCAGGAACATGAAGCTGTAGTAGAAGCTGGAGCCACTCTTGGCGGCCTTGTCCTGGCAGTAATCGTGGGGATTCATTGTTTTTTCTCTTGAAACAGGGCGCGCCAGGCGATTCGCACCCAGTCGGTCTTGCCCAGTACCGGGCGATGGCGGAACACATCGTAACCGGCCGACTCGATGCAATCCAGAATTCGCAGGCCACCGGCGACGACGAGGCGCAACTCCCAGCCCACCCTGCCAGGCAGTCGCAGTGCAAGCGGGGCGCCTTCGAGCATCATCTCGCGTGCGCGTTTCACCTCGAAGGCGAGCAGCGCGCGCCAGCGTTTATCGCATCGTGAAGCCTCAATATCGCCCGCATCCACCCCGAAGCGCGCGAGATCGTCCTGCGGAATGTAGATGCGTGTCTTGCGCCAATCGACTGCGACATCCTGCCAGAAATTGATCAGCTGCAGGCTGCTGCAAATGCAGTCCGAAAGATGAAAGTTGTCGCCTTCCGTCCTGTCATACAGATGCAACAGCAGCCGCCCGACCGGATTCGCCGACCGCCGGCAGTAGTCGAGCAGTTCGGGAAAGTCTGCGTAGCGCGTCTTGCCGACGTCCTGGCTGAATGCGTCGAGCAGGTCGCGCAGCAACTGTACCGGTAAGCCGAACTCGCGCACAGCCCGGCCCAGGCGTTCGAACATCGGCGCGAGCGTGGCATCGCGGATGGCTTCGCCGCGTTCCATTGCGTTGAGCGCGTTGCGGTAATCGTTGAGCCGCGCCAGGCGCATCACCGCGGTGGCATCGCCCTCGTCGGCGATGTCGTCCGCGCTGCGGGCGAAGGCATAGATCGCTTCCACCGGTTCGCGCAGACGGGCCGGCAGCAGAAATGACGCAACGGGGAAGTTTTCGTAGTGATCGACGGGCATCGGAACAGGCGGGAAGCACGGATTTTGGCGCGGATGACGCGGGCGGAGTATAAGCGAAGACGCCCTTCGGGCACTTTCTACGTCTTCGGCAGTCAGGTTGCCATGCTCAGAATCGCAAAACTCTGCAAGACCCTCTCGACAGTGCCGCCGCGCAAACTCTTCGACCTGCTCAGCCTCGACGTTGTCGCGGGTGAATGCGTGGCCATCATCGGCGAATCCGGGGTCGGGAAATCAACGCTGCTCAACTGCATTTCCGGTCTCGAGCCTGTCAGCAGCGGCAGTATCCGCGTCGGCGACACCGAGCTGGCCGGACTTGGGGACGATGCCCTGTCCCGTTTGCGTCGCGACCGTTTCGGCTTCGTGTTTCAGGCGTTTCACGTTCTGCCGCACCTCACCTTGCTGCAGAACGTGGCGGTGCCGCTGTGGCTGCAAGGACGGCATGGCGCGGAAGCAGACCGCTGTGCACAGGACATGCTGGAGCGTGTGGGCCTCGGCAAGCGGGCGGGCGACTGGCCGGCAAATCTCTCCGGCGGCGAACTGCAGCGCGTCGCCATCGCGCGGGCACTGGTGCACCAGCCGGCCGTGGTGCTTGCTGATGAACCGACCGGCAACCTGGACCCGGCACGGGCGATGGATGTGCTCGACCTGCTTCTGACCAGCATCCGGAAAGGGCGCGCTGCCGGCGTACTGGTCACGCATTCACGTGCAGCGGCGCAGCGCGCCGACCGGGTGTTCGAACTGCGGCAGGACGGGCTGGTGCAGGTGATGGCTTCTGCACAATGAACCCGGCCTTGATCCGCCTTTTTGCCGCCAGCCTGGGACGCCGTCGGCTGGCCACCGCGCTGGCCTTGATCGCCATCGCCCTGGGGGTGGCACTCGGGCTCGCGGTGCAGCTGATTCATGAGGCAGCGCTCGACGAGTTCGGGCGTGGAATGCGCGAACTCGCGGGTGAAGCCGATCTTCAGGTCAGGTCCGGGCGGGGCGGCTTCGATGAGCAGCTCTACCTCAACCTTGCCCAGCGCCCCGAGGTGGCGGAAGCGAGCCCGGTGCTCGAAGTCGAGGCGCGCTTGCCGGGGAGGGCGGGTACGCTGCGGATCCTGGGGGTTGATCTCTTTCGCATCGCACAGGTTCAGCCTGCGCTCATGCCGGTGGCGGATGATCGCGATGCGCGCTTTGCGGCCCTACAGGCCGATACGGTCTTTCTGAGCGCCGCGGCGAGGGAGAAAGCGCTCGCCGAAGGCAAGAACGTGCTGCGCGTGCAGGCGGGGCTCGAAGTCGTGGGCTTTCGGGTCGCAGGCACGGTTCCCGGGGCTGGCACCGGGCAGGTGCTTGGTGTGATGGATATTGCTGCGGCACAGGATGCCTTTGGGCAGGTCGGTCGGCTCACGCGCGTCGACCTGAAGCTCGCCCCGGGTATCGGCCGCGAGCAGGCCATCGCCCGTCTGGGTCCGCTGTTGCCTGCGGGTACCACCATGACCCAGCCCGAGGCCTCGGGCACCGAAGCGGCGGCGCTTTCGCGCGCGTATCGCGTCAACCTGACGATGCTCGCCGCAATCGCCTTGCTCACGGGTGGTTTTCTGGTGTTCTCCACGCAGTGGCTGTCGGTGGTGCGACGTCGGCGCGAGTTTGCGCTGTTCCGCGCCCTTGGCATGACGCGCGGAACCCTGATGCGGGGGCTGTTGCTGGAGGGCGCAATCACCGGATTCGCTGGCGGTCTTGCCGGTGTCGCACTTGGACACCTGTTCGCGTGGCTCGCTTTTCGCCTTATCGGCGGCGACCTTGGCGCCGGCTACTTCGAAGGCATTCGCCCATCGCTCCAGTTCTCGCCCGCCGTCACCACCTTTTACATCGCACTTGGCGTTGTCGCGGGGATTGCAGGTGCGTGGGTTCCTGCGCGCGATGCAGCATCGATGTGGCCCGCACCGGGCCTGAAAGCCGGGGCCGCCGAAGCCGCCGTGCTCGGGGACGGTAAGTCACGTGGCGGGCTCGCGCTGCTGTGTCTCGGGCTGGGGGTAGTGGCCTGCTTTCTGCCACCGCTGAGCGGGATCCCGGTCGGCGGATATCTGGCCGTTGCACTGGCTTTGGCGTGTGCGGTACTGGCGCTGCCGGGGGCGACACGGGTCGCGATGCGGATACTGAGCGTTGGCCGTGGTGCGGTGTGGCGCCTCGCCCACGCGCGCCTTGCAGTGGCGCCCGGACAGGCCGTGGTTGCGGGGGCGGGCGTTGTCGCAAGCGTGGCCCTTGCGGTGTCGATGGCGATCATGGTCAGTTCGTTCCGGGTGTCGGTGGATGACTGGCTGAGCACGGTGCTGCCCGCAGATCTGTACCTGCGCGCGTCGAGTGCCGGCGCCAGCGGCTTCTTCGACGCCAAGGCACTCGAGCGGGTCGAGAGGACGCCCGGCGTCGAGTTCACCGATACGGTGCGCGCAACCGAGGTGAGACTCATCGACGGTCGTCCGCCCGTAACCCTGATCGCACGTTCAATCAGCCGTGGCTGGGGCTTGCCGCTGGTGTCGGGAAGTCTGCTCCCGGCTTCGGATGGGGATCAGTCGGGCGTGCCTTCCGCCTGGATCTCCGAGGCCGTCGCCGATCTGATGCAGCTGGCCCCCGATGCCACGATCGAACTGCCGATCGCGGGGCGCATGGTCGCGTTCCGCGTCGCTGGCGTGTGGCGTGATTACGCGCGACAGAACGGGGCCGTCGTCATTGATCGCGCGGTATATCGCAGCATGTCCGGCGACCTGAAGGTGAATGACGTCGCGATCCGACTTGCCCCTGGCGCGTCAGCGGATGCCGTCGCGCTCGCCCTGCGCGAGACCTTCGGCGACGAGCTTGTCGAGATTGCCTTGCCAGGCGAAATTCGCAAGATCAGCCTGGAGATTTTCGATCGTACATTCCTGGTGACCTATCTCATGGAAGCGGTGGCAATCATGATCGGCCTGTTCGGCATTGCCAGCACCTTTGCGGCGCTGTCGACAGCGCGCAGGGGCGAGTTCGGCATGCTCCGGCATCTTGGAATGACCCGCGCGGAAGTCGGGCGACTGATCGCACTCGAAGGCGGGCTGACGGCTGCCGTCGGGGTCGGTGTCGGGTTGATCGCGGGCGGCGGGATTGCCTGGGTTCTGATCGAAGTGGTCAATCGGCAGAGTTTTCACTGGAGCATGGATATTCATGTTCCCTACGCCGGTTTGATTCTGTTCTCGGCGGGGCTGGTTGCACTTGCCACAATCGTGGCGCGATTGGCCGGATACCGCGCCATGCGCGAGTCTGCGGTGCTCGCAGTGCGGGAGGACTGGTGATGATGCGACGGTGGTCGCGCACGCTCAGGGCCTGGCTGTTCAGCGCCGCGTGCATATCGGGTGCAGCCTGCCACGCTGCCGACGACACCGGTGCCTTGCGCGGCGCCGGTCCTCCATATCCCGCGGTCACCCCCGGAACCACACTGGTGTTTCCGCGCGATCATGGTGCCCACCCCGAGTTCAGAACCGAATGGTGGTACATCACCGGTTGGCTGCAAGACGAAGCTGGCGCGGAACGCGGCTTTCAGCTGACCTTCTTTCGGGTGCGGCCGCGCATCGGGGAGGCAAGCCGCAGTCGTTTCAGTCCCAGCCAGCTAATGCTGGCGCATGCGGCGATCGCCGACCCGGAAAAGGGGCGTTTGCTGCACGCGGAACGCGCTGAGCGCCATCTTCCGCCGCTGGCAAGCGCCAGCGAAGCACATACGGACGTGCGCATTCGCGACTGGTCGCTGGCGTGGTCCGAAGCGCCTGACACAGAAGGCGTGTACCGCGCGCGGGTCGGTGCAGGCGAGTTTGCCTTCGATCTCGAACTCCGCCCGGACGGGCCCCCAGTGCTGAACGGGCAGGGGGGCTACAGCCGCAAGGCTCCCGACCCGAAACATGCGAGCTATTACTACAGCCGCCCGCAACTGAAGGTCAGCGGAGCGTTGCGTGCGGGCCAGGACAGCCACCGTGTCACCGGAACGGCATGGCTCGATCATGAATGGTCGAGCGAGATCATGCCGGCGGGCGCACAGGGCTGGGACTGGATCGGCATCAATCTGCGTGACGGTGGTGCCTTGATGGCATTTCGCATGCGGGGCGAGAACGGCATGCCGGTCTGGCGTGCGGCTACGCTGCGTGGAACAGACGGCAGCTTGCGCATTTTCCAGGCCGATGAGCTTCGTTTCGTGCCGGGGCGGGAGTGGCGTTCGCCGCGCTCGGGCGCCACGTACCCGGTGGAGTGGGCGCTCCATCTCGAAGGTACGGACGCTGCGCCGGCGCGCACGTTCCGCATCGTTCCGCTGATGGACGACCAGGAGCTCGACAGCCAGGCCTCGACCGGTGCGATTTACTGGGAAGGCGCGGTGCGGCTGTTCGAAGGCGGCACTGAACCGCGCGAGATCGGCAAGGGCTACCTTGAGATGACGGGATACGCCGAGCGACTTGAAATGTAGGTGCTCGCCTGTCTGAACCTAGCCGGTCAATGCCACAGGTGTTGCCACCAGGTCTCCCTGGGCGTAATTGAAGCCGTATTCGCGCAGGGAATCATGCAGCAGCGCGTCTTCGACTTCCGAGGCAACGACCGGAATCGACAGCGCGGCCGCCATTCCACACAGTGCCTGCGCGACATTGCACCCCGCCTCCAGTCCAAACGACTCCACCAGGGTTTTCAGGCTGACCTTGACGAAGTCCGGATGCAGCGATGGCAGCAGCACGGTCGCCCCACCGTCAAGTTTCTCGATGGCTATCCGCATCCCGATCTCGTGAGCCTGCTCGAAGAAGAGCCTGCACTCCTCGGGTGCCTGCTCGGTCAGTCGGGCAGGGCACTCAAGAATCACCATCGAGGGCGACAATTCGGTTTCGGCGAGCAGGGAGGTCAGTCTGGGCAGGTAAGCCTGGGGATTGGCAATGGTGGCCGGGCCAAGATTGAGACTGAACTGCCTGATGTCAGGCTGGCGTGAAATCAGGCGGCAGGCACGCTCTGCCACCCACAGGTCGAGTTCGAGCAGCGTATCGGGAGACTCGATGCTGGACAGCAGTTCCATGGGCGAGTGCATGCCACCGGTGGTGTCGCTGACCCGGAGCAGGACTTCGTACCATTCACACTGAAGGCCGTCGTCAAGGGCCCTGATCGACTGCTTGAAGAGCGACAGGCGCTCGTAGGGAATCACGCCCGAGAGCGCCATGCTCGCTGCAGGCAGATCGGTCTTCCGACGATTGCCGGCGGCCTCCGCTGAATGCTCCACAACCTGATTTCGACCGGCCTTCTTCGCGGCGTAGCAGGCAAGATCGGCGGCGACGAGCAGATCGGACGCGCTATTGGTTCGGCCGTCGATTCGCACCAGCCCGATACTTGCACCGACCGTAAAGCGCCGTTCCTCCCAATGGAATCGGTAGGTGGACACCACTTCGCGCAAACTTTCGGCCAGGCCGCGTGCGTCGGCCGGGCTGCATTCGTGGAGGATGAGCGCAAATTCATCCCCGCCGATGCGGCTGATCAGATCGCCAGTCCGTACCCGTTGCCGGATCAGACGTGCAATGTTCTGCAGCAGTTCATCGCCTGCGGCATGCCCGCAACTGTCATTGACGATCTTGAAACGGTCGAGGTCGATGAAGCACAGCGTCGCGTGATCACCCGATCTGCGGGAGCGTGTGACCGCATTCTCGAGCGCCTGTTCGAAGGCGCGCCGGTTGGGCAATCCTGTCAGCGGATCGTGAAGGGCCTGATAGGCGAGTTTCGACGTTGCCTCATCGATGCGGGCCTGAAGATTGTGATGTGCCTGCGCAATCGACTGCGCCATGTTGTTGAATCCGCGCTGCAGGGCCCTCAGCTCATCGCTCGGGGCATCGTCCGCCACCGAGACATCGAGATCACCGGCGCCGATGCGGCTGACCGCCTCCACCAGCCTTGCCAGTGGCTTGCCGACCGAGGAGGCCAGACGTGAAGCCAGCAGGCCAGCCAGCCCGAGGCCGACGATGAACAGACTGAGCGCGGTCAGGATCACATTCTGCTTGCGCCCTTCGATTGCCTGATTGCTGAGCTCGACATAGACCCAGCCAATCGTCTCCGGCTCACTCGCACCGCCCTGACGAAGCTGAGGCTCGAAAACGTCGTTCATGACCAGCGGCTCGGCCACGACCGGAGCTGCGTAACCGATGCGTTTCGTATTGCGACCGATGTTGCGGGGGTTTTCGGTCTGAGTGACCAGCCCGGGATGCACGAGCTCCATACGACCGCTGACGGCGAGCAAGCCCCCGTCCCTGTCGAACAGGGCTGCACCGGTTACGTCCGGCTGCTCCAGCACGGCCTGCAGCAGCCCCATCTGAGTCAGTCGGTTGCCCGAAATCACCGCATATTCGGAGGCCGGGGCGAGAAAGCTGACGATTGCGATCCCGCGATCGTCGAGCGCCGCATCGATCGACTGCGTTCCACGCCAGAAAAACAGGCCTGCGATACAGGTTGCAAGCAGCGCGGCAGGCAGCAGCCCAACCAGAAGAAGACGCTGCCGAAGCGAAAGTTTCCTGAGCAAACTCATTTCCTTGCGACACCTGCAATGCGATCAATCAACTCGGTGTCACTTGGCACATCCAGTCCGAGTGAGCGCGCCACCTGTCGGTTCACAGCAACCGAAAACCGGACAGGATTCAGAACAAGCGGCTGCCGCAAGCTCTCTGTTCCAGCACTGCGCAGCCACGCTGCAAGGTCTCCGGCCACATCTTCAGGTGAGCTATACACCGCAGCCAGCGCTCCCGCCTGAACGTAGGCCTGGGAGTAGGCAAGGATGGGCTTCCGGTAGCGATAACTGGTCAGCAGGATGGTGCGTGCAGAAGCCTGCGAGGCAACGATGGGATCGGGGATCATCAGCAATGCATCACTCGCCTGCAGCAACTGTTCAAGCTGAGGAAGGAGGTCCTCAACCGCGCCAATTCGTCGGGACAGGAGACTGACACCGGAATCGGCTGCTGCCGTCGAGAACACCTTTTCCAGATCGATACTGTCCGGGCCAATGATCAGACCGACCGTTCGCACGTTGGGCGCCACCGCGCCTGCAAGCCGCATGTGTCTTGCGGCCGGATGATCCAGCACCATGGCAGACAACGCCGCATCCGGAAACGCGGCGCTAAGGCTGCGGTACTGCGACCGACTGACAAGAACAGAAAGTATGGGGCCGCTGAATTTCTTCAGTATTTCTTCGGTAGCGCGCGCACCGACCGCAACGATCACATCGGCTTGCTCGAGAACGGCGCTATCAAGACCTTCGTCGACACTGCCGCCATCCGCAATATGATGGGAACGGGGCATCGGCGATCGTTGCAGCGCCTCCAGGAACGAACGGTGCGGACCGGACGCATGCGACAACGCGAAAGCGATATCCATCGCGCGTGCCGGTGCTGAAAGCACAAGCACGGCACATATTACCGGCAGCAGGAAGAGCGTACTCCAACCTCTAAGCATGTCGGCCGAGCGGAAAGACCTGGTGGTCAATTCTATTAACCAGGTGCGGCATGGGCAGGACTGGAGTGATTGCAGGGGGACTGTACAAGCGCTGTCTCATTCTTTGGTATGCCACCCCGGCGTGCGACTACAGGCCATTGGAAAACCAGCACGCACATTCATCAAATCGGGTCTCATATCGCATTTTTTATACCCGTCTCAGGCTCTCACGGGGAATACGCTGTGGTCAAGCAATCAATCGCCCTCCGTGCCGATGCACATGCGCGGCCGTGCCTGTGTATAATTCGCGGCCGCGCGTCGTCGCGGCACCTCGCGAGGGTGGCGGAATTGGTAGACGCACTGGATTTAGGTTCCAGCGCCGCAAGGCGTGAGAGTTCGAGTCTCTTCCCTCGCACCAGGATTACTGACCTGCCAGAGACACAGGGCAGGGCATCACACCCCGTATTCGGCATGGGGCGGTTTTCGTGCGGCAACGCAGCGTCCTGCTGACTGCCGCAGAAATATTGACGCGCTCAGCGCTCGATATCCAGATACAGCGTTTCCTTCAGTTCTTCCATCACGACGTAGCTTCTCGACTCCGCTGCCGACGGTAACTGCGTCAGCAGATCGCCGAGCAGTCGACGGTACTCGCTCATCTCGCCGATCCGGGCCTTGATCAGATAGTCAAAATCGCCCGAGACAAGGTGGCACTCCATGACCTCGGGGATTGTCGTCAACTCCTTGCGGACGCGCTCGAACACCTCGCCCGAGCGCGTCGATAACTTGATCTCGATGAAGACCAGCAGACTCTTGCCGAGCGCCTGCGGATTCAGGTGCGCGTGATAGCCGGTGATGATTCCGTCGCGCTCAAGCCTGCGTACGCGTTCGGTACACGGCGTCGCCGACAGCCCGATCCGCTGGGCAAGTTCAGTCATTGAAACGCGCCCGTTCTTCTGCAGTTCAACGAGGATTTTCCGGTCGATTCGATCGAGATTCTGCATTTCACTACCTGCTGATGCTTTTGGGATTATTTCGGCGTTATTCACTGCGCTACGATCGCACTTCAGTGTCTTTCACTAGCAGACAGTCAATACACTAGCGAAATTCTACTACTTTGAGTTCAGGAGAGAGGTCATGCGTGTTCTGGTTCTCGGCAGCGGTGTGGTTGGAACGACGACCGCCTATTATCTGGCGCGCGCCGGAGCAAAGGTCACGGTTATCGATCGCCACCCGGCGCCTGCCATGGAGACCAGTTTTGCAAACGCAGGGCAGGTCTCTCCAGGGTACTCGACGCCATGGGCTGCGCCCGGCATTCCCCTGAAGGCCCTGAAGTGGCTCTTTCAGCGTCATGCGCCACTCGCGATTCGCGCCGACGGCAGCCTGTTTCAGTTGCGCTGGATGATGGAGATGCTTCGCAACTGTACCGCCGAGCGCTATGCCGAAAACAAGGCAAGAATGATGCGTCTCTCCGAGTACAGCCGCGACACCTTACGCACTTTGCGCAGCGACACCGGATTGCACTATGAAGAGCGGAGCAAGGGCACGCTGCAACTGTTCCGGTCCGCCGCACAGCTGGAGGCCGCTCGCCAGGACATCAGCGTGCTCGAAGAGTTTGGTGTTCCTTACGAACTGCTGGATCGCGACGGGCTCATTCGCGCAGAGCCGGCGCTTGCCCGGGCAGATGCCCAACTCGTCGGCGGATTGCGCCTGCCCAACGATGAAACCGGCGATTGCCAGCTGTTCACCACCCGGCTTGCGGAGATGGCCCGCGACCTGGGTGTCGAATACCGCTTTGGCGTCTCAGTGGACGAAATCCTGACCGGCGGTGGCGGCATCATCGGCGTTCGCGTCGGCGACGAAGTCCTCTCTGCGGACCGCTACGTGCTGGCCCTCGGCAGCTACTCGCGCAATCTGCTCGCGCCCCTGGGGCTGGACCTCCCGGTCTATCCGCTCAAGGGCTACTCGCTGACGATCCCGCTCGCAGACGAAAACGCCGCGCCGGTTTCGACGGTGCTCGATGAAACCTACAAGGTGGCAATTACGCGTTTCGATCAGCGGATCAGGGTAGGGGGGATGGCCGAACTCGGCGGCTTCGACCTCGGCTTGAATCCCCGCCGCCGCGAGACCCTCGAAATGGTCGTCGGCAGCCTTTTTGGCGGCTGCGGCGACCTTTCCGCGGCAGAGTTCTGGACCGGACTGCGGCCAATGACACCGGACGGCACGCCGATCGTCGGTGCAACCGCTTATCCCGACCTGTATATCAATACCGGGCACGGAACGCTTGGCTGGACCATGGCATGTGGATCGGGGCAACTGCTGGCCGATGTCATCACCGGCCGTCAGCCGGCGATCCGCCACGACGATCTGGCGATCTCCCGCTACACCAAAAAGCCATCAAGCAGCGGCAAACTGGCGAATCTTCAGCCTGCTGGCTGAGGGAGGCCACTGCTCAACAAGCTTCAGAATGGCCGTTCGCTCGCAAAACTGAGCGGGAGGCCGCTGTCGGGATGTTTCAGTTCAAGGCTGGATGCGTGCAATAGCAGGCGTCCAGCCTTGTGCGTATCAGGCGTGCCATAGAGTGCATCACCGAGAATCGGGTGACCCAGAGTCAGCATGTGCACCCGCAGCTGATGCGTACGGCCAGTGAGCGGCGTGAGTTCAACCCGTGTCACGAACGCGTCGCCATCGCGTGCAATCACGCGGTAGTGGGTCGTTGATGGCTTGCCGGTGTCGAAATCCACTTTCTGCAACGGTCGATTCGGCCAGTCAGCAATCAATGGGTAGTGCAGGCTTCCTTCATCGCTGGCGAGCAGGCCATCGACAACTGCGAGGTAGCGCTTGTGAACCTCGCGTTCCTGGAACATCACGCTCAGGCGCCGATGCGCCACTGCGTTACGAGCGAGCACGATCAGTCCGGAGGTCTCCATGTCGAGGCGATGCACGATCAGGGCGTCGGGGAAATCAGCCTGCACGCGCGAGACCAGACAATCAGCCTTGTCCGCGCCACGTCCCGGAACCGATAGCAGTCCGCCAGGCTTGACCACGACCAGCATCGAAGCGTCGACATGCAGATAATCGAGCGGCGCGGGTGGTGGCGGAGAATATGGAGCGGGGTTCATGCCGGAAATTCGGTACTCGTAAACGGGTGGCGATTGTCACCGCGAAAAGAGCGCGGAGCAAATGCCGCATTCTTCGGCTGCAACGTGCTCTGCGCTCTGAATCCATAACCACCATAATGTGTATTATGTAAACTTAAGTACATTCTTTGCGAACCAACACCTGCTTCCTGCCAGGCAATCACTCACTCAGGCCCTTCGCAACGTCCAGCGCCTGATCGATGCGCTCCACTGCATGGATCTCCATTCCCTCGATCGGATGTCGCGGCATGTTTGCCTTGGGCACGATCGCGGTGTGGAATCCGAGCTTTGCCGCTTCCTTCAGTCGCTCCTGCCCGCGAGGCGCGGGACGGATCTCACCTGCAAGGCCGACTTCGCCAAACACGGCGAGCCCTTGCTTCAGCGGCCGGTCGCGCAAGGATGAGACTGTGGCCAGCAGGATCGCAAGATCGGCCGCAGGCTCGGTGATCTTGACGCCGCCGACTGCGTTTACGAACACGTCCTGATCGAAGCAGACGATACCGGCGTGCCGGTGCATGACTGCAAGCAGCATCGCCAAGCGGGTCTGTTCGAGCCCCACCGAAAGCCTGCGGGGGTTTGGACTCTGTGCGCCATCGACCAGCGCCTGGATTTCGACCAGCAAAGGGCGCGTACCTTCCTGGGTGACGAGGACACAACTGCCCGACACCTGCTCTGCATGCTGCGACAGAAACAGCGCTGACGGGTTGGAGACGCCCCTCAAACCGCGATCGGTCATTGCGAACACACCAAGCTCATTGACCGCACCAAAGCGGTTCTTGAACGCACGCACGAGGCGGAAGCTCGAATGGTTGTCTCCCTCGAAGTACAGCACGGTATCGACGATGTGCTCGAGCACGCGCGGACCTGCCAGGGTGCCGTCCTTGGTGACATGTCCAACCAGGATCAGCGTCGTCCCGCTTTGCTTCGCAAAACGCGTGAGCTGCGCCGCGCACTCCCTCACCTGCCCGACTGAGCCCGGCGCAGACTGCAGACTTTCGGAATACACCGTCTGAATGGAGTCGATGACGGCAACCCGGGGTGCAGCGGTTTTCAGGGTGTCGAGAATGCGCTCGAGATTGATCTCTGCAAGCAGTTGCAGCTCACCGGCCTGCAGTTGCAGGCGCTGAGCACGCAGCGCAACCTGTTCGCCCGACTCTTCACCGCTGACATAGACCACAGGGTGCGCCGCTGCGAGATGGCACAGGGCCTGCAGCAGAAGGGTCGACTTGCCGATTCCGGGGTCGCCACCGATGAGTACCACTCCGCCCGCGACCAGCCCGCCACCGAGTACACGGTCGAACTCGTCGATGCCAGTCGGTATTCTGGGTTCTTCTCTGGGCTGCAGCGCGGACAGAGGCTGAAGCCTGGAGGCAGCGCCGGCAAGTGCGGCGAAACGGCTCGGTGCCGCCCCTCCCCCACGCTCAAGGACGGTTTCGGTCAGGGTATTCCATGCCTGGCACTGCGGACACTGACCTTGCCAGCGAGGGGTCTGCGCACCGCATTCGGAGCACACATAAGCCGACTTGGCTTTCGCCATCAGCCAAGACCTTGTTCGGATGCGCGCTCTGCAACCGTTGCAGCCATTTCCGTGAGCTCGGCACAGGCATGTTCTGCAAAGGTGGTGATCAGGCGCGAGCGGAACTTGTCGCGCGGGATGATGACCTCAAGCGGGGTGAAAAGCCTGGGTTCGAGGGGGATGCCCACCAGTTTGCCCTCGCGAAGATCGCGCAGGATGGCGGCTCGGGACGCAATCGCGTAGCCCATGCCCTCGGCTGCAAGATGTTTCACCGTGGCCAGACTGCCAAGTTCGGCACAAATGTTGATTTCGGTCATCGGCACACCGGCCGCTTCAAAGAACTGTTCTGCAAGCTCCCTGATCGCATTACCCGGGTCGCGGGTGATGAAGGGATGCTCGATCAGGTCTTCCGCCTTCAGTGACGTCGCTTGTGCGAGCGGATGCGTCGGTGCACAGATGACCAGCAGGTCGTCCTGCGCGGCGCTGAAGCGCTCGACTGAAGGTTGATCGGAAACGATCTCGATCAGCCCGATATCCAGATCACGCGCCGCAACACGATCTTCGGTGAGCTGCGAATTGCCTACAACGACCCGCGGCACCACACGGGGGAAGCGGCGCTTGAAGCTTTCGAGCAGGCGCGGCAGCCAGTACGCGGCGATGGTGGTGCTGGTACCAATGTTGATCGCACCTGACAACTCGTCGGTCAGCTCGGATACACGCGACTCGAGTTCGTCCGACAGCCCGAGGATGCGTTCTGCGTACGCCAGCACAAGTTCGCCGGTGGGCGTCAGCGAGATGTGACCATGACCGCGCTCGAGAAGCCGGGTGTTGAAGTGCTCTTCCAGTTGCTTGATCTGGAAGGTCACGGCCGGCTGTGTCATGAACAGGTGTTCGGCTGCGCGCGTGAACGAGCCGTGCTTTGCCACAGCGTGAAAAACTTGCAACCGACGATCTGCCATGATTATTCAATAAACCTTGTTTATATCGATAATTACACCACAGATCACGTTTCAACTCACCCCGATTGAGCAAGGTCGTAACAAGTTTCTTCCCTTCGTGATATAAACCGCGCTTCCGCTAACGCGACGGTGTGTACCGCAACGATGCCGCTCGGCTTTTATATCATCATGGCAGCGCAGTTCTTTTCTGCGCTTGCTGACAACGCTCTGCTGATCGTCGCCATCGCGCTTCTACGGGATATGGCGTCTCCTGCGGAATATGAGCCGCTGCTCAAGCTGTTCTTTACCGTGTCATACGTGGCACTGGCGGCTTTTGTGGGCGCATTCGCGGACTCGATGCCCAAGTGGCGGGTCATGCTGATCAGCAACACCATCAAGATCGGCGGTTGCCTGATGCTTTTCCTCGGCACGCACCCCTTGTTCGCCTATGCGGTGATCGGTCTGGGTGCGGCAGCGTACTCGCCGGCCAAGTACGGCATCCTCACCGAGTATCTTCCACATCGCCTGCTCGTGGTCGCGAATGGCTGGATTGAAGGCCTGACCGTTGGCGCGATCATTGTCGGCACCGTGATGGGGGGCGTGCTGATCCGAGAAGACGTTTCGGGCTGGCTGCTTGGACTTAACCTGCCCTTCGTTACATCGGCGTTCGAAGCCAGCGTGCTGGCAATCGGCACCCTCTACCTGGTCGCGGCCTGGTTCAACTTCCACATTCCGGACACCGGCGTTGACCACAAGCCGCTGAAGAACAACCCGCTGTACCTCGTTCACGATTTCAATCACTGCCTGAAGCTGCTCTGGCGCGACAAGCTCGGCCAGATATCGCTTGCGGTCACCACGCTGTTCTGGGGAGCAGGCGCAACCCTGCAGTTCATCGTCATCAAGTGGGCGGAGCACAACCTTGGTCTCGGGCTGTCCGAAGCGTCCATGCTGCAGGGCGTGGTTGCGATCGGCGTCGCGGTGGGCGCGATCCTCGCCGCGCGCTTCGTGTCGCTGAGGCGTTCCGTCAGGGTCATTCCACTGGGTATTGCGATGGGCCTGATGGTGCTGCTCATGACCGTCGTTACCAACTCAACCATTGCGATGGGACTGATGGTCGTGGTTGGCGCGCTGGCCGGGTTCTTCGTGGTGCCGATGAACGCACTGCTGCAACACCGAGGACATATCCTGATGGGCGCCGGTCACTCGATCGCGGTGCAGAACTTCAACGAGAACCTGTCCATCCTGATCATGACCGGCGGCTATGCGCTGCTGATCATGCTCGGGTTCTCGATCAATGTCGTGATCGTTCTTTTCGGACTCTTTGTCGCTGGTTCAATGTTCTTCGTCAAACTCCGCCACGAAGCGAATCAGCGCGTGAAGGACGACGTCAGTCAGCTCGAAGATCTGCATCACTGATCGCGCAGACCCGGGCCCCATCAGTCCGGGGGCACCAGGCTGCGCGCAAAACACAGATCCTCCCACGCCTTGCCCTTGTCCTGCGGATTCCGCAGCAGGTAGGCAGGGTGATAGGTGACCACCACCGGAACACCCTGTCGCTCGAAGCGCTTTCCGCGCGCAGCGCCGATGCTGACCGCGGTATCCAGAAGCGCCTGCGCACCCGGCCGCCCGAGCGCAATCAGCAAGCGGGGCTGAACCAGTTCGATCTGGCGCTGAAGAAAGGGCAGACAGGCTGCAATCTCGTCCGCCTCGGGCGTACGATTGTGCGGCGGCCGGCACTTGACCGCATTGGCAATGAAGACCTGATGCGCCCTCGTCAGCCCCAGCGCTGCGAGCATGTTGTCGAGCAACTTGCCGGCCTGTCCGACGAAAGGTTCCCCGAGGCGGTCCTCGTCCGCACCCGGCCCCTCCCCCACCAGCATCCAGCTCGCCTTGCGATCGCCCACGCCAGGCACCGCCTGCCGTCGTTTCTCGCACAGTCGGCAGGCGCGACAGGCGCGGATTTCGTCTTCGAGCCCGGCCCAGTCTAGCCCGGCGATGCGCGCACTTCTCAGCGGGTCAGGCGTCGTTTGTTGTGGTGAGGCTGGCGCGGGTGCTCGGGCAGCAGGCGCGGCTTTTTCAGGGACAGGGGTCGGCGCCGGCCGCTGTACGACGGGCCGCTCCTGAGGCTTTGGGCTGACGACCTGTTCGCCGGACTCACTGCGCGCGTGCCGCATCGCAGGGATCGCCTCGGTGCGGTGGCCTGCAGGCCGGGGCTCGGGGACGACGTCGGCCTTCGGGCTGCTGCGCAGCCGCCACAACGGAGCGAGCCCCATTTCCCGGAGCAAGGCAGCCCGCTGCGGGGTCACAGGCTCGCCTTCATCACGATCGCATCCTCGCGCCCGTCAGCTGCCGGGTAATAGCCCTTGCGGCGACCGATCTCGATGAATCCGGAGCGGTTGTAAAGCGCAAGCGCAGACTGATTCGACGGACGAACTTCGAGGAAGAACTCGCGTGCCCCGCTATGCCTTGCCTGAGCGAACAGGTGCGCAAGCAGCCTCGCCCCACGCCCCTGCCCCTGAGCGTCGCGCACGACGCTGATGTTGAGCAGATGCGCCTCGTCGAGCACACCGAGAACGATGCTGTAGCCAATCGGGCGTCCAGCCTCGTGCATGATCCAGCTCGCGTACCCGGCGGCAAGTGCATCCGCAAAATTTCCCCTGGACCACGGGAACGGGTGCAGTTCGGCCTCCCGGTCGCTGACCCAGTCGAGGTCATCTTCCGACATCGGAGTGAAGACGGCCGTCTCGCACACCGTCATGCCTTGCCTCCGCGCGCGAGCCGCTCGGCGGTTGTCAGTGCGACCTTGTCGCGCACGTAAAGTGGTGCCGCGTGTTCGGCCGCCAAGAGCTTGCCGAGGCTGACCTGCTCTGCGGCCAGCAGCGCGACATCGCGCGCGCGCGGCACTGCATCAGGACTGCTTCCGAGCAGCTGACCGTGAAAGCGATCGCTCAGCCTGTCGCCATAAGCCTTGAAGGCAGAACCGATTCCCCACCATTTCCCATCCGGCAAGTCCAAGCCATCGGGCGCAGCGCAACCCGCTTCGCCATGCGGTCTCGCAAGGCCGCTTTCGATGACACAGGCGCGAAAATAGATCTCGCCCATTCGGGCATCGGTTGCCGCCAGAACGTTTGCTTCGGGCGCCTGCATCGCAAGCGCGTCAAGGCTGCATACCGGAACCACGCCAAGCCCTGCGCCAAGCGCGAGCCCCTGCGCAATTCCGCAGGACAGACGCAAACCGGTGAAGGCTCCTGGGCCACTGCCAAAGGCCACCGCATCCAGACGGTTCACCCCGATACCACCATCGGCCAGCAACTGACGGACGACGGACAGGATGTACTCGGAATGATTGGCGTGCCCCTCGAGCAGATGCTCCCGGAGATCTCCGTCCATGTACAGCGCGACACTCGCGTGTTCGCAGGAAGTTTCGAGGGAGAGTAAATTCATGGTGCCGATATTCTACCGGCTGACAGGCCGATCGGCCTGTTTTGGAACGCTGATCTCGCTCAGCGGTGTCAGCGCGAACGTCCGTCGTCCTGATCTGCGTTGACGTTGCGCATGACCGCACGCAAATCGCGGTGCAGGGCCTCGCGCTCTTCCTGACTCAGCCGGCGCCGGCTTGGAGTCGCGCCTTGCTGCAGGTTCGATTCAAGTGCCCGACGCAACTCGGCACGTCGCTGGGCGGGGCGAACGACAATCGTCTCAGGTACGATCTCTGTCACCTCAGGCACCGGTTCTGCATGCGCGGAAACACTCATCACGCCCGCGACAGCACACACGGCAAGGCCAAGCAGGCACCTTGACAGCGCGGAAATTGAACCAGCGTGGAAGATGAAGCGTTTCGGGATCATGATCAAAACTCTGCGCTCAACTCACCCATGTGAGTACAAGCGTAAAAATAACGGACAACAAGGCTCGCGCCTAGCTCAAAAGCACTAAACGAAGATGCCATTGTAAGGGGATGTTGCCCTGAGGCGGCGCCTTACGAAGCGTTACGCAGCGGGGCTGAGCGCGAGCGCGAGAACGCTGGCGAGGCGCCAGAACACACGATAGGATGCGCGTCATGAACGGAAAAACTCGATACCGCGTATTGCTCGTAGACGATGACGCTCGTCTGCGCGACCTTCTGTCCCGCTACCTTCAGGAACAGGGGTTTGCCGTGAAGGCCGTCAACGATGCGCCGATGATGGACCGCGCCCTTCATCGCGAGCACTTTGATCTCATCGTCCTCGACCTGATGCTTCCCGGCGAGGACGGCCTGTCAATCTGCCGCCGCCTGCGTGCAGCAGAAAGCGTGATTCCGATCATCATGCTGACCGCCAAGGGCGATGATGTGGATCGCATCGTCGGCCTGGAGATGGGTGCCGACGACTATCTTGGCAAGCCCTTCAATCCCCGCGAACTCGTCGCCCGCATTCAGGCGGTGATGCGTCGGCAGCCTCCCCCGCTTCCGGGTGCGCCGACCGCCGAGGACGAGATCGTCGTCTTCGGTCGCATCCGTGTAAATCTTGGCACGCGAACGCTGCAACGCGACGGGGAGGAGATTCAGCTCACGACCGGCGAGTTCTCGTTGCTGAAGGTTCTGCTTCAGCACCCGCGGCAACCCCTGTCGCGCGACAAGCTGATGGAACTCGCGCGTGGTCGTGAGTACGGCGTTTTCGACCGGGCCATCGATGTTCAGGTGTCCAGGCTGCGCAAGCTGGTCGAAGACGATCCCGCCAAGCCGCGCTATATCCAGACGGTGTGGGGATTCGGCTACGTCTTTGTACCGGACGACAACAAGCCGGCAAGCAGTGACTGATTCCGAACGGCCGCCCCAGACAGGTGCGCCAAGGCTTCGCACCCTGCCGGGGTGGTTGCCGCGTACGCTCCTGTGGCAGACCTTTCTGCTCGTGGCCTTGCTGCTCACGCTGGCACTCGCCGCCTGGAGCCAGATCTTCCGTTACTTCGAAGAAGCCCCGCGCGCCCGTGACCTCGCCCAGATGGTCGTCAGCGTCGTCAACCTCACCCGCACCGCACTGATCAATGCCGATTCCGCACGGCGGCGCGAGCTGCTGATCGAACTCGCAGCGCTCGAGGGCATTCGCGTGTATCCGGCTGAGGCTTCGGACGAGATTCAGCCCCTGCCGGACAGTCGTCCGATGCGCCTGCTGATCGCAGAGGTGAGGCGCAGCCTTGGCGAGCACACCCGGTTCGCGTCACGCTGGAAAACGCTTGACGGCTTCTGGATCAGCTTCCGGCTCGATCCCGATGACAGCGACGAGTACTGGGCCATGGTGCCCCCCGACCGCATTGAGAAGCCCCATGCCCTGGAGTGGCTGTCATGGGGCGGAGCGGCACTCCTGGCCGCCCTTCTCGGTGCCTACCTGATCGTTTCGCGCATTGGCGCCCCACTGCGCCAGATGGCACGTGCGGCGAGAGTGGTCGGCAGCGGACAGACCCCTCAGCCCCTGCCAGAGTCCGGCCCGCAGGAGATCGCTGTCGTTGCCCGTGCGTTCAACCAGATGGCCGGCGACCTTGCACGCACGGATGCTGACCGCGCCCTGATTCTGGCCGGAGTCTCCCACGATCTGCGCACCCCCCTGGCGCGCCTTCGACTTGGGGTCGAAATGTCGGGCGCCCCCGAGGACGAAGTGACGGCGATGGTGACCGACATTGAGGAGATGGACCGTATCATCGGGCAGTTTCTCGACTTCGGCCGCGGCGCGCCGCAGGAGCCCCCTCAGCCGGTCGACCTGTCGGCGCTGGTGGCCGATCTGGCTGAGCCCTACCGTTTGCGTGGCGTCGCACTGAATCTGTCCTTGCCGTATCGACTGGAAGCACCCGGGCGCAGCCTTTCACTCAGACGCGCCTTGGCCAATCTGATCGATAACGCCTTGCGCTACGCGGGCGAGGACAAACCGCTCGATGTTTCACTGTTCGAGGAAGCCGGCGCGGCCTGTATCGAAGTCGCTGACCGCGGCCCCGGCATTCCGGAGGACCAGGTTGAGCGCATGCGTCACCCCTTCACCCGTCTCGAAGGCGCGCGCAGCAACACCAAGGGCGCCGGACTCGGACTCGCAATCGTCGAACGGGTAATACGTGCGCACGAAGGGCGCCTCGACCTGCTTCCCCGCGAAGGAGGCGGCTTGCGCGCGATCCTTCGGATTCCGCTCACCTCATCGTCATCCTCCGGCGTTAGAATGCCTGCGGTTACGGCTGGAGCCCATCGCGCATGAACATTGTTTTCCGACAGCTTTTTGACGAACAAAGCTGCACACTCACCTATCTTCTGGCTGACCCGATGACCGGCGATGCAGTTCTGATCGATTCGGTGCGGGAACACGTCGGGCGCTATCTCACCCTGCTGCAGGAATTGAATCTGCAACTGGCCTGGCTGCTCGAAACGCACGCTCATGCCGATCACATCACGGGTGCCGCCGGCATGCGTGAGGTAACCGGTGCGCGCAGTGCAAGCGGCGAGCACTCGGGCATCAGTTGCGCGGATCGCCAGCTGAAGGACGGCGATTTTATCGTGTTCGGCGGTGAGGTTTTGCGGGCCATCGCCACACCAGGCCATACACCGGGGTGCACAAGCTTTCTCTGGCGCGACCGCCTGTTTACGGGCGACACGCTGATGATCGGTGGCTGCGGTCGCACCGATTTCCAGGGTGGGGACGCGGGCACGCTGTTTGACAGCATCGGACGTATCATGTCGCATCCGGGAGAAACGCTTGTCTATCCGGGACACGATTACAAGAACATGCGGGTAAGTTCGGTCGAACAGGAGCGTCTCAGCAATGTCCGTATCAAGGATCAGACACGGGAATCCTTCATCGAGCTGATGAACAACCTGAACCTGCCGCGCCCCCGCCTCATAGACGAGGCGGTGCCGGCCAACCTGCGCTGCGGCCGTAACGAGGATATGATTGACATCCATGCAGCCTGATTCAAACACGCTACCCGTCACCACGCCCTACGATGAAATCGGCGGCGAACCCACCGTGCGAGCACTGGTCACGCGCTTTTATCAACTGATGGACGACCTGCCCGAAACCTACGGCATCCGCAAAATGCATGCCGAGGACCTTTCCGGTTCGGCTGAAAAGCTCTTTCTTTTTCTCTCCGGCTGGTTCGGAGGCCCCCAACTGTATGTTGAGCGCTTCGGACCGCCCTTCCTGCGTGCACGGCATCTTCCCTTCTCCATTGGCACGTCCGAACGCGACCAGTGGATGATGTGCATGACTCAGGCGCTCGAAGAGACCATTGCCGACAACGATCTGCGTGCGCGCCTTCACGACTCGTTCGCTGCGCTGGCCAACCACATGCGGAACCGGGCCGAGCAGGCCTGAGTCAACCGATCCACCTAGAATCAAGTCATTACGCACATGAAGTTTCTTTTCGACCTGCTGCCGGTCATCCTGTTCTTTGCAGCCTACAAATTTGCCGGAGCGGATCCCGACGCTTCGCTTGCACTCGCATCAAGGCTGCTCGGGGACGGCATCGTCGCCACTCAGGCGCCCATTCTGATTGCCACGGTGGTCGCAATCGTCGCCACCTTTCTGCAGATTCTCATTGTCTGGCTGAAGCACCGCAAGGTTGACCGCATGTTGTGGGTCAGTCTGGCGATCATCGTTGTTTTCGGTGGTGCGACGCTGTTCTTCCACAATCCGACCTTCATCAAGTGGAAGCCGACTGCGCTGTACTGGCTCTTCAGTGGCGTTCTCGTGTTCTCCGCCCTGCTGCTGAAGCGCAACCTCATCCGCAACATGCTGGAAGCGCAGATTCAACTCCCCGAACTCGTGTGGTCCAGGCTCAACCTCGCCTGGGCCCTCTTTTTCGTCTGCATGGGGGTGCTCAATCTCTATGTTGCGTACAACTTCTCGGAAGAAGCCTGGGTCAATTTCAAGCTGTTCGGCGGAATGGGCCTGATGCTTGCCTTCGTGCTTGGGCAAGGCTTCTACCTTTCAAAGCATATGCAGGAGGATGCAAGCTGATGCTTTACGTTCTGATGGGTGAAGACATTCCGAATTCGCTGGAGAAGAGAAAGGCTGCGCGCCCCGAACATCTCCTGCGCCTTGAAAAGCTGCGTGACGAAGGCCGCCTGATCCTCGTCGGCCCCATGCCGGCGATCGACTCTGCCGACCCTGGCCCCGCCGGCTTCGTCGGCAGCCTGGTCGTTGCCGAATTCGCCTCGCAGGCCGATGCCGAAGCCTGGCTGGCCGATGACCCTTACGCCAGGGAGGGCGTGTTCGCGCGGACGTCGGTGCGCCCGTTCATCAAGGTCATGCCGTGAGTGTTCCGGACCGCATCCGGGCCAGGCTTGCCGCCTTCGAGCCCTCACTGATCGAAGTTGAAGATGACAGCCATCTTCATGCAGGGCATGCCGGTGCAAGAAGTGGTGGCGGCCATTACAATCTGCATATTGTCTCCGATGAATTTGTCGGCAAGAACACCGTTGCGCGACATCGAATGATCTATGCCGCGCTCGGCGAAATGATGAAAAGCGAGATTCACGCACTCGCAATTCGTGCTCAAACGGCTGAAGAAGCCAAACAATCCAACTGAGGAACACCGATGAAAACTTTCCCGAGCCGTCTGGCTATCGCCCTCCTTGCGGGCTTCATCACACAGGCGAGCTTCGCGGCCGAGTCCATTGCAACCGTTAACGGCAAGGCCATCCCCGCCGCCCGTGCGGAAGCCATGATCAGCGAACAGCGCGCACAGGGTGCGCCCGATAGTCCTCAACTGCGCGATGCCGTGCGTGAAGAGCTGGTGCGCCGCGAAATTCTCGGCCAGGAAGCCGTCAACAAGGGCCTCGACAAGAAGGGCGACGTACAAGTCCAGATGGACCTTGCGCGCCAGGCAATCCTGATTCGCGCCTATCTGCAGGACTACGTCAAGAACAACGCCGTCTCGGAAGCCGACATCAAGAAGGAATACGATGCGGTCAAGGGTCGTATGGGTGACAAGGAGTACAAGCCCCGCCACGTTCTGGTTGAAACCGAAGATCAGGCCAAGGAAGTCATCGCAAAGCTTCAGGCCGGTTCCAAGATCGAAGATCTGGCCAAGGACTCGCGCGACCCCGGCTCCAAGGAGCGTGGTGGCGATCTGGGCTGGAGCAATCCTGGCATGTTCGTTGCCCCCTTCTCCGAAGCCATGGTGAAACTGACCAAGGGCAAGTTTACGACCACCCCGGTAAAGAGCGATTTCGGCTATCACGTCATCATGCTTGAAGACGTGCGTGACCTTAAGGCGCCTCCTTACGAGGAAGTGAAGCCCCAGATTCAGCAGCGTCTGCAACAGCAGAAGGTCGAGAAGCACATCCTCGACCTGCGGGCCAAGGCCAAGGTTCAGTAAGCCTTAGCGGGGACAAAAAAACGGCTGGTGGAGAAGTCCACCAGCCGTTTTTTATTGTCAGTCGCCTGCCGCACCGGGCAGGCCGCGACGTTCGTTCAGAACAGTTCCTCTGGCAGCTCCAGCGCACCTGTCGCGCCATTTACAACGGCATACGCAAGGCCGGGAGCCTGAGCCATGACATGGTCTGCGTAGAAGCGGGCCGTCACCAGCTTCGCACTGTAGAAGCCGTGATCTCCACCCTGCCCGGCGAGCTTCGTCTTCGCAACCAGTGCTGCACGCGCCATTTGCCAACCGCCCGCAACGATACCCAGCAGCTTCAGGAAGGGAACCGAACCGACCGAGGCCGCCTTGATGTCTTCGTTGTAGGTCGCAAGGATGTAGGCAACAGCCTCTTCGACAGCCGTAACGCCCGCCGACAGCGAACGGCGAATGGCCGCGAGCGCCGGATCCGAAGCATCGAGTTGAGCCTCGACCTCACGCATCTCGGCAAGCAGCGCCTTGATGGTCACGCCGTTCTCACGGGCAATCTTGCGTCCGATCAGGTCGTTGGCCTGGATCGCCGTCGTCCCTTCGTAAATCGTCGTAATCCGCGCATCACGCAAATGCTGTGCTGCACCGGTTTCCTCGATGAAGCCCATGCCGCCATGGACCTGAACGCCGGTCGAGGCGACCTCGATCGAGTTCTCGGTCAGCCAGCCCTTGACGACGGGAATCATCAGATCAACGAAGGCCTGTTTCTGCGCACGCACGGCCTGATCTTCATGATGATGGGCAAAGTCGGTCGCAGCGCCAACCACATAGGCGAGGGCGCGCATGGCTTCGGTCTGGCTCTTCATCGACATCAGCATCCGGCGCACGTCTGCATGATGAATGATGCTGACCTTCGGGCCGCCGCGAACACCTGCTTCCGTGCCCTGGATACGGTCCTTCGCATACTGCAGCGCGTGCTGATACGCACGCTCGGACAGCGCCAGGCCTTCCATGCCTACCGCGAAGCGGGCCTCGTTCATCATGATGAACATGTACTCGAGACCGCGATTGGCTTCACCAATCAGGGTGCCAACCGCACCACCGTTGTCGCCAAACGCGAGCACGCAGGTCGGGCTGGCGTGAATGCCGAGTTTGTGTTCGATGGAAACGCAATGCACATCGTTGCGTGCCCCGAGGGTGCCATCGGCATTGACCATGAACTTGGGAACGACGAACAGCGAGATGCCTTTCACCCCTTCCGGTGCATCCGGCAGACGCGCCAGCACCAGGTGGATGATGTTGTCGGTCATGTCGTGATCACCATAGGTGATGAAGATCTTCTGACCGGAAATCAGATACGTGCCGTCACCCTGCGGTTCTGCCTTGGTGCGCACCGCGGCAAGGTCCGAGCCCGCCTGCGGTTCGGTGAGGTTCATGGTGCCGGTCCACTTGCCGCTCACCATCTTCGGCAGGTACATGTTCTTTTGTTCGTCACTACCGCGCAGCATCAGCGATTCGATCGCACCCGTGGTCAGCATCGGACACAGCGAGAACGCCATGTTGGCCGATTTCCACATTTCCATGACTGCGGTAGACAGCAGCTTGGGAAGGCCCTGACCACCATACTCAGGATCGCAAGCGAGTGCGGTCCAGCCTGACTCGGCGAACTGGCGGTAGGCGTCCTTCCAGCCCGTAGCCGTCTTTACGTTGCCTTCGTTCCAGCTCGCACCTTCCTGGTCGCCACTCCAGTTGAGGGGGGCCAGCACACCGCTGGCAAACTTGTTCGCTTCTTCGAGGATGGCATCGACAAGATCGGACGACACTTCATCGTTACCGGGTAGCGCAGCGACGCCGTCAAAATCGGCCAATTCGTTCATCACGAACTGCATGTCACGAATCGGGGCGGTGTAGTTACTCATTGGTCTCCCTCCGGATAGTGCGTTATGAACGACCCGAGAACCTTATTTGTTCCACAGGTAGCGGCGGTCATCGAATGCCACTACCCATTCGGGTCGGTAGATCACCATGACTGTGATCAATGCGCCACTCAGCCAGCCTTCGGCAAAGCCGAGAAACAGAAAATAGGGCAGGTACTCATTGATCAGGAACGTTGCCGGGTAGGCACCTGACAGCACCATCGCCGCAGAGGTGATTGCCCCCTGCAGCATGATCGTCAGGGCCGACCCTGCGAAGCCAACAACAAAAATGAAAACGAAGAAATGAGCCGGCAGATAGCGCACGACAAACCGGTGAATGCCGTGGGCAATCATCACTGGCAATACAGCCATCAGCATGAAGTTGATGGGCCATGCCTGCCACTCAACGGAACCATTGAGGGTGATCACGCTGAGGGTGAGCGCAAGCGCAATGATTGCCAGTCGCGGACCGAGTGTCAGCGTGACCGCCATCGCACCAAGCATGTGCAGGTTGAGCCCGGGCTTGACCCCGGCCTTCAGACTCCAGGTCAGCCCCAGCCCGATCACAAAGCCCAGCATGAGATTGAGTTGCGTCCCCTGGCTGAGCCTTTTCCACGGTGCTTTCAGAACACTCTGGTACAGCACCAGTAGCGCGAGCGCAGCAGCAATCCAGTGCCACGTTGTCGAAAACAACGAAGCCGGAAGATTCATCTGTGCGCCCTGCTCCCTGCCTTAGCCCAGTGCCTTCGTCAGTTCGGGAATGACGCTGAACAGATCGCCCACCAGACC
>SWCC01004404.1_pt1 | contig 47186 bp, 32 predicted proteins | sample 4692971 | NCBI WGS metagenome assembly SWCC01 (sample SAMN10267277, study PRJNA491770) | bioreactor metagenome | isolation source: DHS bioreactor inoculated with subseafloor sediment | place: Japan: off Shimokita Peninsula | collected 2006-08 | reverse complement strand
GAAAAACCCATGTCATCTGCCATAATGAGGAGAATGTTAGGCTTTTGGTAGGATTTTCCACAGCTGAGTAAACAAATGGTAATTAGTAGTAAAATTGTGGTTAATCCCAAATTTCTTATGCTCATAATATATTATCCTTTCTTTAATGTAATAAGGGCAAAATCTAATCATATTTTTTGCGTACTAGGTGAACATTGCATTCAAATTTTTATTGAACCATCGTTTTTTTCAACCAATCTACTCTTGCCAAATCAGGATTAAAATTAACAATTTCATTCACTAGCTTTGCCTGTATTTCAGCATACTCTTGTTTACCAAATAGATTGTAAATTTCATTTGGATCATTCTTTAAATCATACAAATCGCCATTCTGATTTTTAGGATTTATTCCCATTTTCCAATCATCTGTCACGATTATTCAATTTAATTTTGTCATTTTCTATTGGGAAGTACTTTTGCTCGAATTGCCCACTCCTGGTATTTTCCCCTAAGACTTTCAACAATCTCCGGATGTTGAATTGCTAAATTATTAGTCTCCGTACGATCCAATTCCATGTCATACAATTCCCATGAACTTAGTTCACTTTCAGCCATTAACTTCCAATTTGAACTTAGTTCACCTCCAGCCACTAACTTCCATTTTCCTTGACGTACTGCACGGCGACTTTCATGCTCCCAAAATAGAGTCCTCTCCGGAATTGGTTTATTATCTAAAATTGGTATGAGGTTTGTCCCCTCCATCGGCTGAATTTTATATCCCTTATAATTATCGGGATATTTGGTGTTGCTGACATCAACGATGGTTGCCATAATATCAATTAAATGTGTTGTTTCTTTCCGAAGCTCATTTTTTATTCTGTACTTGGCTGGCCAGTGAATAATGAAAGGAGAGGCAATTCCGCCTTCATGAGTCCAGCTCTTGTATTGTCTAAATGGTGTATTGGAAAGATTTGCCCAGGGTACACCGTAACTTTGATAGGTTTCATCATTACCCGGCATAATTTCAGGCTCATTACCAAAGTTAACAGGATTTCCGGTGTTTGCAAACTGGTTGATAACCGGTGCCCAACCATCTTTTGTCAGTTCTTCTGAACATCCTCCATTGTCGGCCAGGAAAATGATTAACGTATTCTCAAGTTGATCCGTTTCTTCTAAATGTTTGATTATTTTTCCGATTCCTTGATCCATTCTATCAATTTGGGCTGCGTATACTTCCATTCTTCTACTTTGCCATTCCTTGTTATTTGCGTCTTCCCAAGGTAATTGACTAGGATCTCGTTTTGTCATTTGCCAGTTTTTATCAATTAATCCCATTTGAATCATTCTTTGAAGACGTTCTTGACGAAGCTGATCCCAACCAGCATCATATTTTCCTTTGTATTTTTGAATATCCTCTTCCAAAGCATGCAACGGCCAATGGGGTGATGTGTAAGAAACATACATAAAAAACGGATCCAGAGTTTTGCTAATTTGATGATCCTTAATGTATTTAATCGAATTTTCAGTGATGGCATCTGTGTAGTAAAAATCTTTTGGAATGTCTTTTACCGGATTATTTTGATTCACAAGTGTGTTTGGAATAAAAAAGCTCCCTGCGCCATTAATGGTTCCGAAAAATCGGTCAAAACCCCGCTGAACTGGCCAATTATGTTTTGGGTCATCAGAGGATGTATGTTTTGTGACATGCCATTTTCCTGACATGTAAGTGCCATAACCAGAGTTTTTAAGAACCTCAGCAATTGTGACACTAGAATTATTTAGATCACCTCTGTAACCATCAACGCCGCGATCCTCGTCAATCATGTGGCCTACTCCGGTCTGATGAGGATAGAGTCCGGTTAATAAACTGGCACGAGTAGGACAGCAGCGTGCCTGGTTATAAAATTGTGTGAATCGAAATCCATTCTCAGCTAAACGATCTAAATTTGGTGTGTTAACCTCACCACCATAACAGCCGATATCAGAAAAACCCATGTCATCTGCCATAATGAGGAGAATGTTAGGCTTTTGGTAGGATTTTCCACAGCTGAGTAAACAAATGGTAATTAGTAGTAAAATTGTGGTTAATCCCAAATTTCTTATGCTCATAATATATTATCCTTTCTTTAACGTAATAAGGGCAAAATCTAATGATATGTTTTTGTTTCTTTGCATTCAAAATATTATTGAACCATCGGTTTTTGCAACCAATCTACTCCTGCCAAAGCTTCTGCCAAATCAGGATTAAATTTAACAATTTCACTCACCAGCTTAGCCTGTATTTCAGCATATTCTTGTTGACCAAATAGATTGTATATTTCATTTGGATCATTCTTTAAATCATACAAATCACCATCCTGATCTTTAGGATTTATTCCCATTTTCCAATCATCTGTCACGATTGAAGTAGTACCACGAATTTCAATAAACACTTTATCTTGGACAGATTCTTCCTTTCCAGATAAATTTGGAACAAGGCTATTCCCCTCTAAGCTTTCTGGTATTGGAACACCTGCCAGCTCTAATAATGTGGGCATTAAATCAACGTGAGAGGAAAACGCATCTGTTTGTCTAGGTTTTATTTTTTTTGGGTATCTAACAACAAAGGGTACTTTGGCAGAAGAATTATAATTATTTCCCTTATGGATCAAGTTGTGATCTCCCAAATTTGCTCCGTGATCGCTGGAATAAATTATAATCGTTTCATCAAATAGACCTTTATCTTCCAAAGCAGTAAAAATTTTCTCCAATTGCCTATCAATAAAAGTCAATCCGCCGTAGTGGCCTGCTCGAATTTGATGGATAATTTCATCCCGCCGTTCGGGATTGGCATCAATTAAATTTGGAACTTGCGGAGTATAATTATAGCGCAGTCTGGTATGATCTTTAGGTTTAGTTGCTAATTCTCCTGGAAAAGTATTGCCCAATTGTAATTTCATTTTTTTATAAGGTTCAGAATATTCTGCTGGCGGATCCCAGGGATTGTGTGGACCATTAAAAGATATCCACATAAATAAAGGTTCTTTAAATTCATTTTTTTTGATGATTCCTGTTGCCTGATCACCTACATAATGATCAATATGAAATTTTTCATCATAAGGCCAATCATATAAACCGAAAATTTCAGATTCACTTTGCAGTTTTAGATAATCCCAGCGGCTCATCCCATGTTGATCTAAAAACTTCGAATAGTCATCATCAATGACTGCATCTTTTTTTCCGTTTCGTTTACGATCTGCAGAAATCCATTTATCAAATCCAATGTCACGATCCCAAGGCGAAACATGCATTTTTCCCACACCGATTGTATTGTAGCCGGCATCTTTTAGCAGTTCCATTAATACCGGTGTTTTTTCCGGAATCCAGTTTTCTGTGTTGTCCCAGGCACCATGATAATGAGGATATCTTCCAGTAAGCCAGGTGTAACGAGCGGGCATACAAATTGGAGCAGTACTGTAATGTCTGGTAAAAACCATCCCTTCTTTACATAATCGATCAAGCGCGGGCATTTCTAAAAATGGGGAACCTAAAGAAGGTCCATCTACCCCTCTTTGATAATCTGTAGTGATTAAAAGGATGTTGGGGTGGCTTTTACTCTCTTTTTCGGTCTCTTTGGTATCCCCGACGCAGGATGATATACCCCATATGAGCACGGTGAAGCATATTATTAAATTTAGTTTATCTCCCAAGTGACTCATTCAACCTCCAATTCGATAATCCCGAATTCGTACCACTCCACAGGATCGGCAATTATGAAGTTACCGTCCGGCGGCCCGATTTGGTGCTCGAAGTAAAATTTCTGCTGAGGTTTTATTTCGATACGCAAGCTACTCGTTTCGATTGGGTCGAAGCTGACCTGGTTAAATCCGTCTCTTTCCACATCATACTCTCCATGATGTCTGACCGGTTTCCAGGTTTTGCCATCTTTGTAGAGAACACGCCATGATTCTGGAAGTTTGCAGAAGCGCTGATCATCCATCCAGTAAACCGCCACTGAGGAGACCTCGGCAGACTTTTTAAAATCGTACTGCAGCCAACCGGTATCACCTTCTTGGGGGATCAATCGGAAGAAAGAGAACGAATCATCCGAAGAGCTTAGCGGTTCCATCTGGTCAGTAAGTGCCTTAAAATTCCTGATACCTGGCGCGCCGCTTGGCCGGCTCTGTGAAGAGCTTATCTGGCTGGTCGATGCTATGGTTGGGAGCAGAGGTAATTTAACCCTGGATTCTTCCCGGGCCGGCCAGACTGTCATCTCTCCCATCCCGCGGTTGGCCCAGGTAAAATAGGGAACAGCCGTCAGGTTGTGTTCATTTTTATTGATGCTCACTCCGTCGTATCCCCGGCTTAATGCAAACACCCTGCCATTCAAGATCGCCACTCCATTTAGCAAATCTTTTTGGAACTCACTACTAAAAACAGTGTTATCGGGAATGAGAAGATTCAACGAGTTTCCTTCGTTATCGATCTGTTCGACACAGTAGACCACCGGTCCTCTTTCCAATGCAACCCTTCCTTCAGCTGCTTTCACTCCTTCATGGGCCATCACCTGACGTACAGGCATGGGCAGTTTCAATTCGATCGTGTCGCCTTGATTCCAGACTCTTTTTATAGGAGCGTAACCTTTTTCTACTTGGAGTGAAACAGGCTTTCCGTTCACCGTCAGTACAACCTTTTGAACATCCCTGTTCGAATATCGGTAAAGATCTCCCGGAAGCGGTTGATTCTGTGTCCATCCGGGAATGCGGACAAAAACCGTAAATTCTCCTGTACGTTCCGGATCAATGGACATCTCAACTGTACCTTCCCAGGGATACTGGGTATCCTGGTTGACCTTAACAGTATTGTTTTGAGTTTTGATTTCAGTTTGACTGTTGATGAAGAGGTTCACATAGATATCTTCACCAGATTTGGCGTAGATGTATCCGCCCAAGGAGGCCATCAAGCGCGCCACATTGGGAGGACAGCAAGGAACTCCAAACCATTCACTCCGCTCGTAATCTCCGAATGATGTAAGCATGTTTTGATAAAAAAATCGATCTCCTCCTAACGATACTCCCGCCAGGAAGCCGTTGTAAAGCGTACGCTCCAATACGTCGATGTATTTGGCATCCTGTTCCAAAAGAGAGAGACGGTGATTCCACATCATGTTCCCGATCCCAGCGCAGGTTTCGTTCCAACAGATAAAATTGGGCAGTTCGTACTCATCACCAAAACCTTCAAATCGGCGGCGAGCTCCCAAACCACCAGTGAGGGGTGTTTTTTTTGTTACGATGTCCTCCCAAATGTGATGTAACGAACCCAGATATTCCTCTGTTCCGGCCAAAGTGCTTACATCAGTCATCCCCATGTACATATAAATGCCCCTAACCGCATGACCGACTGCCTCTCTTTGTTCTGTGACCGGCTTGTGATCCTGAGAATAGGCTCCGTACATCCTGCGTCCAAAAAGATCAACAGTCTTACCCCTTTGATCGAGAAAAAACTTAGCCAGTTTTAAATAACGTTCGTTACTGGTTGCACGATAGAGCTGCACCAATCCGACTTCAACCCCCTGATGTTCAGGCGGGGTGTAGCTTTTTCCAGGACCGTAAATGGTATCGAGATAATCGGCGAGGCGTATGGCTACTTCAAGAATCTTTCTATTCTCAAGGCCTTCGTAGCAGGCCACAGAAGCCTCAAAAAAATGGCCGGCTGTATAGAGATTCTTATGCCAAATAAAATCAGCAAAAGTAGAGATGTCTTGGTCCGTTTTTTCGAATTTGTTAGATGAAAGCTCATGTAAAATGTTATCGATCCATTGGGTTACATACTCTTCAAGCCCCGGATCGTGGTTAATCGCCAAAGTATAGGCTGCAGCTTCGATAGCCTTGTGCATGGAGGGGCTGTTGATTTGGTTGGTTTCTTCATACATTTTAAAACAATGGGGGATGGTCACTGTGCGGTTGATTTCCTGGCGCTGTGCCCAGAATCCATCATTGAAAGATACGTTTGTCCAGGGAACGGCTTGTGAAGGATAATCCTTTTTCTCAGCCGATAAAATCGTCGTCGCAGAAAGAAACAAGATGCTAATGATCAGATTTCTTGTTAGAACTTTCATAATGTTATCTCCTTTGGTAATTTTTTTTAAGCGCAATTTAGATCTATGACATTTCAATTTATTTTACTGAGTCGTTATTAATTTCAGGTAGCCACTTTGCCAGATCTTTTTTTATTTTTTCAAATTCTTTATTATATGCAATATTTGTAAACTCATTTGGATCATTTTGATGGTCATATAATTCCTCTGAACCATCTTTGTAATGAATGTAACGCCATCGTTTAGAACGAACACCATGATTATTTTTCCCAAATGTAGTAACAACCGCACGATTGGTTTCTAAAAATGGGTCTTGTAAAAGAGGCATAAGACTTTTACCTTCCAAGGCTATATTTGGTTCGCCACCGGATAATTCAACTAATGTTGGGTAAATATCTAATAAATTAACTGCTTCATCGCTACGAGTGCCAGATTTACTTATCCCGGGAGCAACAAATATTAAAGGTACACGGGTTGATTCCTCCCAGAGTGTAAACTTTTCCCAATGTTCTTTTTCACCAATGTGCATTCCATGATCCGACCAGAGGACTATAATGGTATTATCAGCATAATCGCTGTTTTCAAAAGCATCCAACAATCGGCCCAATTGTGCGTCTGCATAACTAATTGATGCCATGTAAGCCTGAATAGACTCTTTCCACAAATCATTTTTTACAATCCATTCCTGCCACTTTCGCTTACAAAAACTTTTTCCAACATCAGAGCAGTCGTCTAAATCATTTTCTTGAATAAGTGGCAGATCAATATTTTCCAAAGGGTACAGATCAAAATATTTTTGTGGCACAAACCAGGGGATATGCGGCCGGAAAATTCCAACTGCTTGAAAGAAAGGTTTTTCATGTTTCTTTTGTAATTCCTCAATTGCCCAGTCCACTACTTTATAATCTGCAGTTTTTTCATCAGTCTCTTTTAAAGGTCCCCAATCGAAAAAATAATCAGGCCTATTCTCAGAATTCGGAGCAGCAAGTGGATCCCAAGAAATTCTTTCATCTTCATTGATGATTTCTTTTGGCCACACAAAATCAGGCATCGGTTTTGTTTTGGAAGGAAAGTATTCATCCCAAATCTCTGGTTCATTTTGGCTTTTGCCATAGTCGGTTTGGATCCAGGATAAAGCGTGAAAGAGCTTACCACCACCAACAACGCGATAACCGTTAGATCGAAAATATTCTGGAATTGTAACTGCATTTTTTAGGGCCGGAGAACTTCGCCAATGAGATCGATTAAAATAAACACCCGAAGTGGATGGTCTTATACCAGTAAAAACACTTGTTCTCGAAGGATTACAGGCGGGTGCTGCGCAATGGGCATTGGTAAAAACAACGCCTTGTGCTGCCAGCCGATCCATATTGGGGGTGTAAACATTAGAGCGACCCCCAAGGATGCTCGTCCAATCGTTCAGGTCGTCAATAGCTATAAATAAAACATTAGGTTTTTTAACGTCTTTTGCACAAGAACTAAAAATGGTAGAAAATGAAAGAGTAAAAAAACAGCCGGCGATAATAACAAACCAGCCAAGATGGCGGCCAGCGAAAAAACAATGGATTGTTGCATTCTGCTTCTGTTTGATTCCGCCCCACGCTAATCCAAGAATGATTAAGAAAAGGGTAAAAATATAAAGAAGATCAATCACTGAAAAGTTAATCATGGTTATATCCTTTCTAATTTACAGATGTCACTTTTTGCCATAATATGCGTTGGCCCCATGTTTTTTTTTGATAATGCTTTTGAATTAATGCCTAATCTAGACTTTGTAGTGACCCATTGTGCTGATCGAAAGAACTGACTATGCTATCGGCCATCGTTGAGGACGGCTGAGAGTGATGGCCTTATGTTATAGAATCTTTTATACTTGCGATATGGTCTATTTAAAAATGCTTTCTAGTGGGGGTTCACAATATTTTCTTCCTCTACATCACGGATATGCTTTGACAGCACCGGGAATTTCATAACCGTCAGATATATCGACAATGATCATCCAGAATGAATCCGGTCATTCTTCCACTGATTAATTCAGATAAAAATCAACGTTTTCTTTTGTAATGATATCCAATGGAATCATGATTTTACTTCCCACAGGCTCTCGTAAAACCAGATACTTGTATAATGTCATAATACCTCTATACCCTTGTCTTTCAGGTTGTTGACTGATTAAAAAGTCGATATAATCTTCTTTAAGGTAGTGAATGTTCTCAGCAATCAAATCATAACCGATAATTTTTATTTTACCTTTTAAACTATGCCTATCCACAAATTCTGCTACTCGATATGTTAGTGCATTGGAAACAAAAATGCCCCTTAAATCTTTATGTTCGTCCAGTACTTTTTCAAGAAGGGTCTGAAAATCGGCTCCAGTATGCTTCCGTTCAGCGTTATGGATACTGATTTGCAAGTCACTATTTTCGAGAAAGTAAGACTGGAATCCCGCAATCCGCTCATTGATGTGATAATCGTCCGGAAGAACTCGTATCGCAGCAACTGTACCTGGTTCCCTTATGAGCATTTTCATAAGTTTGGCAGCCAATCGGCCACTCAAGAATGAATCCTGTACAATGGATTTCACACACTTGGAGTCCGGGACAATAGAATCGAAAAATATATACGGTAAGCAAGTAGGAATTTCCTTAATAAATTCTTTGGATACGGAAGACAAGACAGGTGCAATGAGCAATCCGTCTAAATCAGAATCTAACACTTGTTGACAAGCATTGGCGAACGATATATGAGAATACCGATCATAAAAAAAATGGGTCACATGTACTTTATGTGCCTTCAATTCATTTTTTGCTCTATCAATTCCTTTGTACGGCATAGCCCAATAACCACTGTCCTGCTCTATAAGTGGCATGAGAACACCGAAGTTGAACGTTTTTTGGAGTTTTAAATTTCTAGCGGCAACATTGGGTTTATAATCCAGTTCCTTTAGAGCTTGACGGATCCGTTTCTCGGTTTTCGGTGAAACGTTACCCCGCTTATGAAGAATACGATCAACGGTTCCGATGGAAACTTTAGCTCTTTTCGCAATTTCCTTGATGGTTACCATGATATGAACATCCTCTAAATTATATATTACTTTTTTTTCTTATCACGAATTAGTTTTCAGAGCAAACGCTTTGCAAATGCTACCATAATTTGGACTTTTACAAACGGTCTCATATAAACGAGACGATCTAATATCTGACCTTAATAGGATGTAAAAGTTGATAAATAATAGACTCTCGTGTACGTACACATTATATTGAGAATATACACTAAAGTCAATAAAAATATTGACTAGTAATCAGTTGTTATTAAAATGGTATCAATTACAATTTTGGCAGGAATTCTTCTTTTTGCCAATGATTTGAATAAATCGGACAAATCATCGGAAGAATTAATTATTCCATTTGTGCAACATAAACATCAGTTCTGCCATTCATTCGGGAATTATACGACAACCATTTCCCATTATCGGACATGGTACAGTGCGGATGACTAGCCTGTGAATTTGGCCCGCCGAAATATTCGCTGTTATGTGCAAAAACTACTTCGGTTTTCGGATGACCGAAATTGTCTAATTCCCTCCAGTTGAGAGCAGTTACATGCCTGTCAGTAAGAAGGTTGTCAACAAACAGGATATCTTTTGTAGTATGGGCAGCTGTATGCCCATATGCAAAAACAGGATAGACAGATTCCCAAACAACTTTCCCATTCATATCTGCCACACCAATAAAATGTGGTTTATTAGGTTTAATCTGGTTAAGTCGAGCTCCCTGTCCGTAAGGAGATACAAAGTTTTTCATACCTTTCGCTTCGTATATTTCACTCAGGCTTTTCTCACCCGAGCTGCCATGATAATAGACATGTGTCCCGTCATAGTTCCAGTTTGAGTGGATGGCAAACTTGTTTTTGTCATTCGGCCTTATCTCAGTCAGTTTCCCGGTAGGTATATGGACAGACCACACCCTCGAAGATTTGCCATCATCTCCACCCATGTAAAACAATGGAGGAAAATCCCTGTCAATCAGACAATATTCAGGGTTGGTTGGGTTGGCAATAACATGGTTGTTTTTACTATTATCATCCCGAAACACTTCTTCCATTTTGCCGGTTGTTATTTCAAGTTTAAACAATGAGGATCCAACACATTTATCTCTGATTTCGGGAGAAGCATCCCATTTAATTCTGTTGTCGTTGTATGGAATAAGAAGATATTTTCCGTCGCATGTACCTGCAGGAGGTTTCCAATAATGATCTTGGTCATTATTCTCCCGGCCAGATATCAAGGGGTATTCAATTTTTTCCGAGGTAAGAATATTGTAAAGAATTACCGAATTACCTGCAATTACTGCAGTATATGGTGTGTTTGGCACTGTATAACCGCCACTTGTAAAATGAAATTTGTCACCGGGTTTTGAGTGATCCAACACTTTCAGATCACCAGTTTCAACATTGGCTCGGATTAATGCCGACCCATCTTTGCGGTTATTGTATGAACCAAATACTATGTAGTTTCCATAGAATCCTGTTTTAATGTGGTAAGTCGATTTTTGATTAAATTTACGGTTGGAAGTAATCCTTCTCATTGGTCTGCCACTTAATTCATCCGGAAAAATAATCATTTCATTAAATTCTTCCCCTTTTTGTGGGATGCGGTCATACTTCTCATCAAGAACAATTTCTTTAGTCAAACCTTCATTGACCGATGCCGAAAGCAAATTTGGGACACTTACTGCACCAACTATTGCCAGTGATGATTTTAATGCTTGTCTTCGCGATATTTTCATAAAAAATAGTTCCCCATATTTTTCTTTTTAATGATTGATTCCAAAAAATAATTATAATAGTACTTAAATATCCAAATTGATAGGAATGGTTTTGTCGTAAGCAACTTCTTGCGTTCCGTCTTCAAATTCAACAATGAGTTTTGCTTTTACCGTAAAATTAGGAAGAGATTCCGGTAGTTCAGGTACTTCTACAACTTGTCTGTAGTTTTTTACTTTCTTGTCTACCACTTTCTGCTCTTTCACAGCAGTGCCTACGGATTCCTTGATGGGCTTCTTATAAGTCATGCAGTCCCCGAAATTAGAATAAGTCATGGTCCCTAAAAGTTTCATGTTCGGGGCTCCGTACCCAACGATTTTATCTACAGTACAATTGATAGAATTGTTAATGTCCACCACTTCTTCTGAAGGAGCACTCCCTATTATTAAATCCATGTGAACGTTCTGGTTGTAATAGTTAAGATCAATGGTTTCATTTTCCTCTGCTTTTTCACCTGCCAGTCCGGCAACGATTCCAATATTCAAATCTTCACATCCTTCGGCGGCGATAACACCATTGTTATAATCTTCGGCGGCCATCAACGGTATTTTTGTACCTTTAGAATCAAGTATCCATAATGTAGCACCACGAGACCCTGTTAAAGTTCCGGTAGAAAAAATAGTACCTCCAGTCAGACCACATGTTCTATCCCATTTACGACCATCATAAATAATACAAGCTCCCCCACCCCATATTTTCATTTCTTTAGGTGTCCTTCCTGATGCCTCAAGGGTTCCAAAATTAATGACACTAACGTTCTCTATTTTGCTACTTCTGGTAAAAACATCACTCGGAGCAACGTATATAAGCGGGTAGTAGTTTCCACCGTATTCTGATACGAAGCTCGAGCCGGTTCCCTTAGGCATCCGAAGCGTAGCGCCTTCTTTTATAATCAAAGACACATTAGACTTTGATATTCTTACCGCATCATTAACCGTATAGATTCCTGGCTCAAGGATAGTGATATCACTGTTTTCCACAGCCCATTCGATGACTTGTCTCGGATCAGAATGCTCGAAAAGCGTCTTCTTTGTCTTCGCTGATTTCGCATAAGTTATATCGCCTGCCTTAGAGACAAGTATGTACTTCCCAGATTGGTCTGCAACCCCTGCACAGCCAACCACAACAGCAAGGAACAAAAGGTAGCTGAAAATCTTTGAAATATTTTTAAATCTCTTTCTGGCGTTCAGCATCAGCATGCTGTTGGAAATAACATTAAAATTGTAATTTTTCATTTTATACCTTTTATTTATCATTTAAATATCCAAATTGATTTTTTTGAGCCGGTTTTAATTCCGGTAATAAGACAAAAGCTATTTTATCGTGGCCAATTTGGGTTAACCCGGTCAAAAATATTTTCACCCTTTGTCCTTTGGGCATAAAACGACTCTTAATTTTCCATTTAGACAAAGCAGTCTTGCCCATTTCATTCTATAGTGCAATCTTCTTCCCAATACCTCCGATAATAAAACTTCTATTGTCTAATCATCGTGATCCAAAATCGGCAACCAAATGCTAAAGGTTTGCCAGGGGGATGTACCAGTTTCAAAAAAAGGTCTATAAACCAGATTTACTTCGTTGGAAGAAAATTTGTTTTCGAGATTAGTTTCCTTTCCTTTGATATATACCCGATGTCGTTCTATTGGCCAAATACGTTGGTTGGCAGTTTCAAAGCTTATTTCTGGTTGTTCCCAGGATGCCTTTTGTAGCGATGATAAGTCCGGTATAACATTCTGGAATGTTGCAGCTTTTTCCTGCGTTTCTTCCGCGGCAAGGATAATCGGTCCTCGTGCCAATGCATACCTACCATCACGTTGGTGTGCAACAATAGGCATGGGAAGATTCAGAATGATTTTCGTTTTACCTGACCATATCCGATTAACAGTTGCATATTCTCCCGCTTCGATTGGTATGTTCTGCTTTGAACCAGAGACTTGGATTGTTGCTGATTGAGCGAAGCTGGGGATAAGCAGTTGCAGGTCAAACTCTGTTGGTTGTTCAACTTCAAGGTTGATGGTGATTTGTCCATCCCAGGGGTAATTGGTTTGCTGACTAACGACGACAGGGATTCCGTTTACGCTTGTCCTGAAGATGGAGGTTTCATACAGGTTGATAGCCAGTTTGTTTTTACCGGTCATGTATGCGAAGGTTGGGATAAGTGCAATGGCCCTCGGCCCGTTCGAGCCGCAGCAGTGCATCGCTTTAGAATAACCCATCGTCCACCAATCACCACCTTCCGCTGGCGCATAGTGGTTACCTTCCATATGAGTATAGTAACACCACTTGATGCCGTCTGGATGCTGTGCGGCGAGCATATGGTTGTAGATGTGACGATGGAGAATTGCCGCATAGCGGCTATCGCCCGTGGCTCGCAAAAGCTGCCAGTTCATCTGAATCCACATGACCTGGTCGCATGTTTCAACGCCTAAACCAGATGTATTAATAGGTTCGTTGTGGAAAAGGGGATCTGAAGCCGGGGCGCCGGTTATGTAAAGATGGTCGTTGGCTATACTTTCCCAAGCCAGTTTTGCTGCATGGAGTCCACGTTCGAACCCTGTGCCACGCCAATTTTCCACCAGCCCGACATAAGTGCTCATCATCTCGTAGCCTTTTCCGTTTCCAACGTTAGCCACCGAATGTGTATTTTCTATATTAGTCATTAGCTTAGGGCCTGCATCGGCTCGACGTATAATATATTCGCAAAATTCACGATACTTTCCTTCGCCCGTATACTGGTAAAGGAGACTCATCGGTTCCAGCACCGACGTTGAGGCCAAACCAGCTTGCGTTCCGCTTTTGGCAATGTCCCTTTTGTCATCTCCAAAGGTTTGGATAAGTAAATCCCCTACTCGACGGCAAGTTTCCAAGGCTCGTTCATCACCTGTGGTACGATAGTAACTCAGTAGGCCGATAAGTACATACTTGTGGTTCCAGACATCCCAGCCATGTTCAAACTCTGTCTTCCATCTGTCTTCCTTCAAATAGGTCCCCAGGTAACCATCTTCCATCTGACAATCCATTAGACCGTTAGCGATTTGTTGGATTCTTTCGGCTAGGGCTGTATCATTAGGCTTATTTTCCAGCACCAGTGTTGCTGAATGAAGCCATTTTCCTACAAACTCGCCGGCATATGCAGCATTCAACGACTTGTGCCAGGAATCAGAGCCGGGATGTTTTCGAAAACCGGACAACAGCATTTCCTCTTGATAGATATGGCTCTTTAGTCGGCCTTCCCGGCTTATATCCATACGATTGCCTAATAAGCCATCCATAGAAACCTGTCCCGGCTCAGGCGCTTTATAGACATCCTGTCCGACAACCACCTTTTTTGGTTCTCTCGCTGCCAAGGTTGAATGAAGTAATAACAGGGGGATAAGAACTGTTAACAGAAAGATTTTGGTATTCATCGTAAATTTTCCTTTTATTATGCTTCTAACTAGGCTGTTGAAAAAGCCCCGAATGTTTTTGTTTGCAATATACTCTTCTGGCTTCTGCTTTGGTTATCTTTCCATTGAGTACTTCGCCTATTACTTTTAATTTGAAGTTATTTCATTCTCCTCCATACAATTTATATACTTCTGAACCGGCACTTAAAAACGCTCCAGTTCCGTAAACTTCAGTTTTGTCGGCCCAAGCTTTACCAGGAGCGGCTCCAATGGGCTGAACATAACCTAACATGCCTTCTTTTGTGACATGACCAACCATAGCGTTCCATCCCTTTTCTACCGCTGGAGCATAGGTTGCTTTATCCAAAATTCTTTTGTTTATACCCCATGCCAAACCATAAGTATAAAATGATGAGCCACTTGTTTCAGGTGTAGGGTAAAACTCTTGCCCCAATAAACTCATTGACCAGTGGCCTTCTGGGGTTTGAATTTCAAGCAGTTTTTTTGCCATTTTTTTGTAAATTTTCAAGAAATACTTGTATTCCTTGCTCTGGGGACTGAGCTCATTCATTATATTCGTAAGCCCTGCAAATACCCAACCGTTACCTCGTGACCAAAATATTTTTGTGCCGTTGTCCATTTTACCCATGTAGCTTTCGTCGCGGTAATACAGGCTCTCTTCTTTATCAAACAAAAAATTGGTCGTTGCTTTGTATTCAGCCATCATAAAATCGAGATATTTTTCTTCACCTGTAATGTTGTATAGCTTTGCCCAAACCGGAGGTGACATAAACAACGCATCGCACCAGTTCCAGCGAGATTGATGATATGGGGACTCCCAATGTAATGATGTTTGTGCAGGATGGAGCATGATAAAATTGAACTGCTCCTTCGTTGGTTCAAGCATATTCTCATCCATATACTTTCGATACAGCTCAACATATAATTGACCTACAGTATGATCATCCGCATGGTATTTGCGACTGTGTAATTCCCACTCATGTTTTTTTCCAATTTCTTTGAGCCAGTTGTAATATTTGTCGTCATCAGCCATTGCAGCCCATTTTACCATACCAACGTACAATGCACCATTTGTCCAATCCAGCGGGTGGTGGGGCTTTGTATATCCGCTATACAAATCATGATAATGTTCTATTTGCCAGTCAGCAACTTTACCCATGACTTTTTTTACTTCAATTGGTTTTATCTCTTGAGCTTGTGATAAGGTAGCAATTGCAAATACTGCAAACACCGTAATAATCTTTAATGTCTTCATTTTATGATAATTGTTAATGATTTGATATGTGAGTGAATTCAACATGAACTTGTCCTTATATTTTGTCTATTCGTTTTTCAATTTTCTAATTAATTTAATTTGTACGTCTTAGTTTTTTAGACTTGCATACAACGGTAAATTGTATGAGTAGTGGCAGGTTGCGTGGCACTACCCTGTCAAATTGTGATAAAGTTTGAGCAGACTACAAACGTTGAAGATACTGCTATTGCGGCTATTGTTTTTATACTTTTTTGTATGCTGGACTTCATTTATTCGATACTAAATGAATATACTTTAGCTTTTTTGATTTCAATTTCAAGGCTGATATTTTCTTCCTTGATTTTATTATTGAGCTGAAGTATTTCATCCGTGATTGTCTTTGTGATAGATTTAGAAGTAGCAATTTGCCCTCCATCACTATTCAAAACGGTTACTTTAATTGAACCACCCTTTTCAACATCAGCAGTTAATTTCAACGCCCCACCTTTGTAACTAATTAACTTTGTTACGATTACACCTTCTTGATTTCTGTTCTTCTGCACATATCCGGCAAAACCATCAGGACGAAGTGTGGCTAAATTTAAGGAACCATTTCGCCAGCCAAAATGCAGCCAATCGCTTCCACCATAATAAAGTTGAATTTGATTCTTTTTAATAATCGGATAAGCACATGCATAAACACAACCATAATCGTAATCTAATTTCTTTTCAGAATTATGTATCAAAGGATTACCTGCATCAATTCGATACCATTTTTTTGTATCCGGACTCCATGTCAATTCCGTATGCACCCTATCTGTTTTTTGATTATGAATAGCTACTAATCCTAAATAAACACCTGCATAGTAAAAATTGGGCATGGCATATGGCTGAAGATTTTTATCGAGTCCTTCTAATACAACTTTCTCTTTTGTCCAGTGAATAAAGTCATCACTTTCAACCCGGGCTACCTCTCTTCCCATTTTCCCCCAAGTCCGTGTAATACCAACGTACTTATTTAATGTTGGCGCCCAAAGAGCATTATTGTGCGTGTCTCCCGCTACCGTCACATCTCCTTCGCATGGTTGGTACTCGTCCCAGTGCAAACCATCCTTGGAGAAACCTATAGATAATTCCTCAATTTTAAATAAAGCTTTATATCTACGATTAGGATCTTTTTCATGTATATCTTTAAAAATACCTGCCCCATGAGGTCCTGCCCAATGATCTCCGTCTTGGCCTTTTCCACGCCAAATAATATTATTGTTCTTATTTCCTTCAAAATCAGTTAATCCCAGATTAGGTTTCTCCCAATGAATCCCATCTTTGGATGTCGCATAGCAGATAGCCATCTCTCTTTTATCCGGAGCATCGTAATACTTCTCACGTTCTTTCAAAGACATACCTTTAGCTGAATTATCAATTATAAAAGGGCTATACCAACACTTATACAATTCATCGTCATCGTCATATATTACGTTTCCATATAAATTATCAAACCGTTTTTCCCAGGGTTTATCTTCTACAAAAAGCGGATTGGCGGAACTTTTTTCTACTTTCCCAACTACAAGTTTTGTATTTTCTACTTCTTCTATCACCCGATTATCTAAAAGAAGGTATTTAGTAAAACTTGTTTCCTTATTTTGACCAAAACAAGGATGAAGAATATAAAATACACCCCATAACAAAAATACAACAAGGTTAAATTTACCTTTCAAAATAAACCTCCTAAAAATTAATTGAAAATTTGAAAGAATTTGTCTTTAGATAATTCTTTCTTATGTCTATAAAGTTTTAAAATTGGTGTTCAAATAGTTTTAAATCAGGCAATAGAGGAGTGGAAAGTGATATTCCCTTTTCACTTAATAAATAATTGTTTCATTCAACTTAAAAAAGCCTGCCCGATCCAAATCGTTTTTTAGTTCAATTAATTCTGTATGGGAGAATTTCCGAATTGGTAACCTGCATGGGCCACAAGAAATTCCGATAAATTCCATAATCGCTTTGCCCGCTCGTACACCACCTCCGTATTTAATAAGTATCTTTACCACATCTATAGAAAATTGCTGCAAACTCCTGGCAATATCCATATCATTATTATTATATGCCTCCCAAAGTTTTAGATATATCGAGGGTATATAATTGTAAGTACTCCCAACGGCCGCCTTTACACCAAAACTAAGGCCGGCAAGAAGAATTTCATCATAACCGTGAAGAATCTGATATTTTCCATTCTGAAAAGCGATACACTGCTGCATATCGAACAAATCGAAGTGTGTGTATTTAACACCTGCAAAATTTGATATTGAGCCATTCATTTCATTTAACAGATCGATTACCGGCAATTGAACGCCTGTCATGGAAGGCATGTGGTAATAGTAAAACGGTAGCTCGGAAGCTGCCAAGGCAATGGGAGATAAAAATTCTATCAAATCCCTTGCACTGGAAGGCTTGAAAAACGAGGGAGAAAATGCACCTACAGCATCGGCGCCCATTGTTGAAGCATGACCTGCAAGTTCAATGCTCTCAGGCAATGAATTCCCTCCTACATGACAAATAATTTTCAAATTACCCTTTGAACATTTTGCCCATTCTTCAAGAATTGCCTTGCGTTCAGTGGTTGTTAGTGAAAGACTTTCACCTGTAGTGCCACACACAAAAACTCCTGAAACACCCGATTTCACTAGATGCGTTGCGTAATCATGGATAACACCTAGATTAATATTGCCATCATCATCCATTGGGGTAAAGGGTGCGGCAATCAAACCTTCAAGTTGATTTTTTTTCATGAATTATTAATATCCTTTGATTGGTTATAAATTGTTAAAGAAGATTTTTCGCTTTTATCTTTGAATAGCAGACTTACTAGATAACCGATAACAAAACAGGATACGAATCCTGTAGTGGCATAGAGCAGTAGATGAACTTGCTGAGTCCTTATCATAATCAACTGAACGATAATACTACCGACAATTCCGGCCAAAGCACCAATACTATTTGCTTTTCGTGTGGTTAAGCCCAAAAGGAACAAGCCTCCCAGACCACCCAATACTAGGCCAAGTATTTTATTAAATTCATCCCACAGCGATTTTACATCCATTGTTGCCATCAAAAAAGCAAAGAGTATCCCAGTTAATCCAATAAGTAAAGATGTCCTTCGCGCAATTTTTAGCTCATTTTTCTTTTTGTTCCATCCAAAACGGAAGTGGATGTCGGTTGCATAAGCGGTTGCGGCAGAGTTTATGCTACTGCTCAGGCTGCTCATGGCTGCGGCAAAAATACCGGCAATTATAAACCCTAAAATACCTGCTGGTAGTTGGGAAGCAATGTACCAGGGAAAAATAGCATCGGTGTTAGCGAATGTAGGATTTAGCTCGGATGGAAAGGCTTTGTAAAAAACAAAAAGTGCCGTTCCCACAAAAAAGAAAATTAATGTTGCCGGAATAACCAACATGGCATTGGTCCACACACTTCGTTTTGCACTTTTTATTGATTTGGTGGTAAGGTACCGTTGCACCATGGTTTGGTCTGTACCGTATGTGGTAATATTGGAAAAAATTCCCCCGAGCAACATCACCCAAACCGTTGGCCGCTTTAGCGACAATGTTAAATCGATGACGTTGAATTTATGGTTTTCTACAGCCATATCCACGATGGAAACAAATCCGCCATCAACGGCATTGCCTATCAAAACAATTGTCAGGAATGCCCCGCCCAGCAACACAAATACCTGCATCACATCTGTCCAAATAACCGCTTCAATACCGCCCATCATTGTGTAAACCAGACTGATAGTCCCCATTAAACCGATACATACAAAAATGTCGATACCCGTAACTACATTCAGGGCAATAGAGGGCAGAAACATTACCACGCCCATTCGTCCAATCTGGAACAATATGAATGATAGGCTACCGATGAGCCTTACCATCATGTTAAATCGTAGTTCCAGATATTCATAAGCTGTGGTAATATTCAGTTTCCGGTAAAACGGAATAAATAATAAAATGATAATAGGGGCAACCATAAAAATGGTCATGTTAAACATAAAATAGGACCAATCAGTGGCAAAGGTTTTCGCGGGTATGGCCATAAATGTGATGGAGCTGAGGGCGGTTCCAAAAATGCTCAGACCGGCAGCCCACCATGGAACGCGGCCTCCTCCTTTAAAATAGTCATTGGTGTTCTTTTGCCGTTTAGAAAAATACCATCCCATCCAAGATAGTATCAAAAAATAAAATGCGATAACTGCTATATCGAGAAAACCAAGATGCCTGTTTTCTTTATTGATTGTAATTTTGAGTGTAACGGGAGTGCGCACTCCTGGGTGAATTTCACCGGATGGTATAAAAACTTCATTTCCCAACATAACGGCAGTGGTGGTTACCTGTCCGGTTTCCGGAAGTTGCCCCGCGTTGTATATCTCATGTGTGATAGTATTGAAAACCATTAATTCATTTCCAAAACCAGGATGGTTATTCAAATGACTATGCAATACCATCTGCAATGAATCCAACACACTTTTATTTGTATCGTTATTTTCCAATGAAGATATTAATTTTTCAATCTCCAGTTGTTTTTTCATCATCTCCCCGTTTGCGCCCGAGGAAAAAGCAATGGTAGCAGCTCCAACTGGAAAGGCGGTTCCGGCCATAAGCGGAAACTCCTTTTGTTTCCCTTCCGAAACTACCGCCCAACGGTTTAAATAAGGATTGTAAAAATGTGCATCGTAAAGAATTTCAGGGTCTTGCCCAGGCCGAACATTTCTCCCTGAGAAAAGATAAAAACAGTTGGACTCACCATTACTTTGTCCTGCACCAACAGCAAATGCTCTTGGCTTTCCATCCCATGGGGAAAGCGCTTCCCAATTCCAGTCAGCCGGATTACTGCCAGATAAATTTAATCTAAAAAAATGCGTTCCTGATGCTCCTGAAAGTTCAGATAATCCTCCTGCAACGTAAATATTCCCATCCACTCTGGCAAAGGCAAAATTAGTTAATGGAACGGGAAGAGCAGGGCCTGGTTTGATTTCAATATTGCCAGTTACCGGGCTGTAGTCAATCAACCAGCTTTCTGAAATACATTCTTCGGTTGTATTGCCGCCAAAGCAGAGCAATCCACTGGATGTTTCAACAGCTCCGCCGTAGCCAGCTGCAAAAGGAATTCTTTTGTTTGCCTTTTCCCACGAATATTTACCAGTTGCATTTGTTTTGAGGATGAAAATCTCATCGTAATAGGTTTTTATACCCCCTTCCCAGGGTAATTTATCCGGGAAATTGGCACCGCCGGCAACGATTAGCACGCCGTCTTCCATGCCGGTATAGGGGCCTGCCAGGCCAGGTTGGGTACTGTAACCGTAATTTGGTGGCATGTCGGGAAGTATGGAAAACTTAAAATAATTGTTCTCCGCATGAATGCCTGTTGTTAAAATGAACAGGAAAAAGATTAAAAATGTGTATTTCATCATATATTTCCGATAAGTTATTATTTTTCTAATTCAGAGATGCTAAGAGAAACGTTGTTTATTTTGGTAACTGATCACTTTTCAAAAGAGTTCTGGGTGTAAATAGTTCGTCAGGATTTACGGACACAAACATAAGTCCTTTATCAACCCGGTCTTCTTCAACATTCCCTACTTCGTATATTAATCTGATATTACCATCAGGTAAAACTGTTAAACATGAATATTCAGCTTTATTATCAGCAATTAATTTAGCGTTCGACCATGTTTTACAATCATCAAAACTGGTCTTAATTATCATGCAAACCCGATCTTCTGCAGAAGCAGGATTAGAGAAAAGGTACATTTTTTTCCATTGTGCCAGATAAGCCACTCCTGCACCTCTCCAAACAAAACAATAATTAAAAAAGTTTAGATGATTCCTTCCTTTTTCAACCAAATATTACCTTCAATACTTTTGAAGAACATTTCCCGCTTCATTGCTGCCGAACGAGTGTTAAATTCTTCCGAGTAAATAATTTCCCAAGGACGATGACCTTTTGTAAACTTACTCTTTCCAGAATTATGAACTTTCAATCTTCCGGTCAAGTTTGAAGTACTTCCATTATAATGGATATCATCTTTTAAGCTATGTAGTACATATGTGAAAAAATGCATATCAAAAAAATATTTTTTTATGGCAAAATCAAAAAATACCCCCACATGGTTGACTGTACTTTTGCACCAGGTTTATTTGCCTGAACTGTGAGTGTGTGCTGTCCCGTCATTGAGATTGCGCTGAAAACAGTTACAACAATTACAACTATGGATTAAAAATGTTTTCTCATTATTCTGATGCCTTTTTTGAATTAATGAAATCTTATCTTAATATTTAACAAGATCCGCTTCTAAATAACAGACTATCACCTCAGTAGCAACATTCGTTTTGTCAAAGTCCCTTTTTCTCCACTCAATCTGAAAAAATAAATCCCAGAGCTAACATTTCGTCCCTTTTCATCCAAACCATCCCAGATAATTGTGTAAATACCCGGACCTTGTTGAGCATGTACCAATGTGCGCACCGATTGTCCGTTTATGTTGAAAATTGACAAACTAACCTGCTCCACTTCCGGAAGCTGATAATAAATAGTTGTAGTTGGATTAAACGGGTTGGGATAATTTTGAGCCAAATGGAATGAGGAGATTGGATTCGTGGTCCGTTTTGTAATGTCACTCGGATCACTAAATTCCATCTCAGAATCGCTAAACAACTCATAACTTGCATTAACATCCTGGTTTGAATAATGATCTGCATCTTTACCGTCATTTTCCGCCCTGCCATTGTTAGGATGAGGGCACTGCAAATACACGCCGCTTGAAGAGCTTCCAACTTCTGCATCGCCTCCAACAACGACTGAACCACCAAATGTGACACCCCACTCCATTGCATCGCCTTTTACAATAGCATTTCCAGAAACGGTACAGTAGCTGAGCACAGCATTCTCCATAATTTGAGCATCCCCGGAGAAAGTGCCGTACCATACATTAGCATTCCCTTTGATCACCGCGTTATTGCTAATAGTAGCATTTTCTACCCACGCTGTATTTTCAATTCTTACATTGCCTGATATTTTTGATGAGCCAAACACAATTGCCTGCGATCCTACATATACAGATGAAGCAACACTGGCAGAACTTGCTACCCATCCACCACCGTTTGAATGCGCACTGCCGCTTGTCTTGTATCGCGATCGAAAGTCATCATTATATCCCTCAGGAACGGCGTTGGCAATTTTTAACTCATAAGGGAAGCGTTTAATTTTGGGCCAACCAGGTTCCCATACATAAGATGTATGCCGCATAGGAGCGCCAACGACAACTAAATACAAGGAAGTTTCTTCTTCATTCATTTGAAAGGATATTTCGCCATCATCATCGGCATAAACCGGGCTGTAGCGAGGAGTTATTCCATCTACGGCGACAAATCCATATCTCCATCCTGCTGAGTTATTCACTATTGTGTGACCTTTAAATTTAACGCGCACCAGCCTGCTATCATCCGTGGGATGCAAAGGGATCAAATTGTATCCATAATCCTGCGGCGCGAATTCGTCCGGCACAACGTACCGGCCTTTTGCTTCATCCACTTGGGTAAGTATAGTATGAAACCGCCATAAGTAATGCGGTTCATTTTTAATCAGCTGGTCTCGTTGATTGAGAATGACCGTACCGAGACCATTTACAGGATAGTCGCAGGTGATCTCACGTTTTGCATAATCATAAATAAAATCATTTAACTGGCTTTGATCCCAGTTTTTCAATCTCTTTAATGTTTGAAGTGGGTGTTCATTGGCAATTGATTCCTTCCATAGACGATTAATCATTTCAATGCCGTCTATATTTTGCAGATGCAATAACCATTTAAACGAACAATAATGGTGACGTGTTGAGCTCAGATGAAACATGCTGGTTCCCATCCAGCGGGGTAAGTCTTCTCCGGCAAGATTGCCATATTCCTGGAGTCGCATAAAATTGGCATGCGTTTCCCAGAAAAAACCACCAGGTTCCCAATACATATAACCGCCTTTTTTATTTTCCTGGATACTGATCATACTCTGAAGAGTATGGGCAAATTCATGGCTTAAAACATAGCCATTTTTTGTTGCATCGGGATGCACCCACATAGCGCCAATAACTCTGTCATAATCAGCGCCGAATGCCCAACCAGAAGGACCGCCACCATCCCAGGTATCATTCATCATAACAATGATCTTATACTTCCCAAGATTTGTGTCCGTTGAATCAGAACAAAATCCTATCTCATTTATAAATTTATCATAACTTTTTTCAAGATAAGTGCATACACTTTTGGCGTTGAAATTTAAATTTAAACTATTGGTTCCCCAAAATACTACGAAATTATCAGACTGGTAGGACCTGTCCCATGACCATTGTTTACTTACAACCGGATCATATGTAAAATCATTAGGGAGGTATACTGTTTTTTGAGCGAATACATTAAGAGCAACTAAAAGGAACATCTCTGTTAGTAACAATATTTTCATTTTTTTCCTTACAAATTATATTATCCATTGCTCATCAGAAATAAGCTCTGTTTCACTTGGAATACAAGAATAATTAGCGGTCTTCTTGAATTGATATTTCTCCTCAATATCTTTGTTTAACTTTACTCCCAGTCCTGGTATTTTAGGTAAAGTCAATTCGCCATCTTTAATGCTCCATGGCTCTATCATCATTTCGTCTCTAAGGGGGTAATATGGCATTGGCCATTCTGCTACTTCTCCATTAAACGCAAGTGCTGAATGATAATTAGCTGCCATGCAAACTGGCCCTCCCCAGCAGTGAACAAATACTTGTGTATTAAATTCCAATGACTTTTTAAAGACTTCGGATAATGCCTTAATCCCTCCTAAAACGGTAGCATCAGGTTGTACTATATCATACCAACCTTGTTCTATCCTTAAATTCAGCTCTTTTGAAGTGGTAACTATCTCTCCTCCAGCTATCAAGGTGTCTATTTGTTTTCTTAAATCAGGATAACTATCACCATCATACAAACCTAATACTTCTTCTAAAAAGAATAATTTAGAACCAGAGCCTGCACATATTTTTTCATGAAAAGCAACAACCTCATTTACACTCTGACCTGGATTAGCAAGGTTTTGTGTCATATCTATGGCAATTTCAATTCCATATTTACGTCCTTCTTTGAGAGCAAAACATGCCTTTTCAACTTGATTATTTCTAGCTCTTATTTTGAACGCTTTAATTCCCAGTAAATTAAGGTATTCAAATTCCTTTTTCATAAGTTGAGGGGTTGGAGAGTCGCCACCACTTCCATATAGTTTAATAGTATTATTAGCATTCGGGTTATACAATTGATAAACAGGTATCCCTAATAGTTGTGCTTTACAATCATGGATTGCAATATCAAATGCACTCACTACATGTTGTGCAGCTCCCTGAGAACTCCAATATCCTGTTACCATCCCTATTTTCCTAAGGAGATGTTCAATATCCATGATATCTTCTCCAATTATATAGGGTGTAATTAATGTCACTATTTCCACAAAAACATTAGGTGCAAATACAGCCAAGTAACCTTCTCCATAACCCTTTGTATTATCCTCCAAGGTTATTTCAACCATACCTGTGGTCCTATATCCTGTAGATAAATGGAAATCAACTTCCAAATTTTCATGTTTTTTAGCATACGGAGCGCTTAGTAAAACAGGTCTTATTTGTTTTATTTTCATTGTTTTTTCTTTAATTTTTTTAATATCCCTTCGCTATATCAACAACATTTTGAAGTTCTGATCCTTCTTCAAAATGCTTTAAGTTTTCTAGAAACAAATCTACTTTGTCTAATATTTCGTTGGTGTAGCCTCCACCTGTATGTTGAGTTAATATTACATTTGGAACCTTCCATAGAGGATGATTTTGCGGAATGGGTTCTTTATTGGTCACATCCAATACGGCACCGGCTATCAATTTTTCCCTTAAGCAATTTATTAACGCATCTTCATCTATTGTAGGACTCCTTCCGACGTTAACTACTATTGTATTTTCATTAAGTAATTTTAATCTTTCCTTATTTAGCAGATGCTTGGTTTCCTGTGTGTCTGGTAAACAATTTACTATTATGTCCATCCTTGGTAAAATTGCCTGCAAGTCGCTTATATTAGTAGAATCAGCATTTGTATTATACTTGTCGTAAAGCAATATTTTACAGTTAAATGACTCCAATAACCCTTTTAGATGTAGTCCTATGGAACCGGCTCCTAATATTAGGACAGTAGAATTGTTCAAGGTCCTGAGTGAAGGACGCATATCGGCACCTTGCCATTCTTCTTTTTCTTTTAATTGGACAAATTTATCCATCCCCCTAAACAGCGTCAAAATACCGGCAATAACTGTCTCTGCTACAGGTATAGCAAAAAATCCTTTTAAGTTTGTAATTAGTGGAATATTTGGTACTTGTAATTTTAAATAGGTATCAAATCCCACTGATTCCAATTGTAGCCATTTTAATTTATTTGACTTTTCTATCCAATTAGAAGGAATATTTCCAAAGCATATTTCACAATCAAAAAAAGCTTCAACTGGATTTCCCCCTATTTCATCTTTAAATATGATTTCATGTAGAGTGACGTTCTTCTTAAGATGTGCTTTTTCTTGTTTATTTAAATCAATTGCGCAAAAAATATTCATGATATCCTATTATTAATGTGGAGTAATACTTACTCTCTAAGTCTGAGACAACTATGCTTGCAGAGCAAACGACATTTAAAACCTTGGGGCAGAGCCCCGAGGTATTTTATTATCTAACTTTTCTATTGCTGTATAATTTGAAACGCAAAAATTTTTGCATTTTCAAGATAAAACTTCAGACGTATTTTCTTACCTTCAAGTGATGACATGTCTTTTTGTCCATTCCACCACGGTTCCAACCTCAACTGGTCAACACCGCCGAATATTCTCGCTTCGTTAATTGTAAAGCCCGGAATCGGCTTACCATCAGCATCAAGGATCTCAGCATAGAATCTGCCATCCCCAGCATCAACATTAACCTGTAGCGTGCCACCCTCTAACACAAATGGTTTCGTAGTAATTGTGCCCAGCTTATCCCCAGCTCCTTGACTAATAAAACGATCCAATGGCAAAATAGCCAGACCGACCTTGCCGCTCTCTTTACGGGCCGCAGGGGGACTATGGTGTCGGGTGTACTGGCCTGTATAGTAGATAAGGTGTTCATCGCCTCTGGTAATGATTTCCGAAGATGGCTGAAGCATGCCCTTGTCAAAGCTGTAATCCGGCCCACGTGGGACAAAAGGCTTTTGAGCATAGATCCAACTCCTGTCAAAATCCTTTCCGTCTCTGCTACTACCGATATAGAAATCAAGCACATCTGCCACAGGACGTTTGTCGGGATCTGCTACCGGTACCTTGAAGTGAGCTCCTGTCAAATCCCCAGTCGTCAAAACGTGCATCATTCCGAAATAGATATTCTCATAAATCCATACACACATCGACTCCATTTGATATAACGGAACCCCTTGTTTGGTTACCTCATTGTCAGGATGATCCACATTGATTTCAGCTATAGTTTTCCAGGCTGTCGGATAGTTAAGCAGATCATTTCCCTTGTCATGCACCATAATACGGCTGGAACGTGACTCCTTTAGTCCTCCTATATCTGCCAAGTCGGTTCGGGTAAGGAACATATAGCGCTTCCCGATAGGATCCCACAGTATCTGGTTATAGGTATCAGCCGCTCTTCCTGTAGCTGGTTTCCCACCGTTGTAACCCGTCCAGTGTATGCCGTCAGCTGAATGAGCTATAGCAGCCGCACATTCATATGGATCACCCGGATTATAAACAGCTTTGTATTTTTCCGGATGGCCCCAGGGAACAGTCGGATCGATCATAAACGAAGATTCATAGAAGGTGCCTTGTGTTTTTCCACGGGATGTAATAAGATTACTCTTGCCGTTCTCAGAAATCAAAGGTTTTGTCCAATTGATACCGTCCTTCGATTCAGCATATGCGGTAGTATTTTCTGCATATGCACGGTATAACATCTGAAAACAGTGGCGATTGTCATTCCAGACAACAGAAAGGCGTCTACCGAATTCCCAATACCCGCCTGACCGAGGAGCTACACCATCAGGGAATTGTTTTGTAGCATGAAAATCAGTTGGCAGACTAGGTCCCATAACCACGCCCATTTTTCTGGGTTTGCCCAACTCGCGGGCAATATTCTCCTTTTCGGCGATAACATAATCATCCACCAACAATTGTTTCTGTAAACCCACGGGTACCAATTCTTGTGCTGATATTGTACAAACACAGAACACATTAATACAGATAAAAATAGCTACGTTGATTTTCATTTGATCTCTGTTTAATAAATTTATTACACGGTTCACGAAATTCAAGATTTGACTCCACTAAAAGTTATTAGATGACTAAATTGAAACATAAAATATATCGCTATCACTTTAAGAATATTAATTACAATGTTCAAAGTTTGATACATAAACAGTTCTGGGCACTGCTTCATTTGGCTCAGCTATAATTTTTATTTGGCGCTAGCATTTACCGATAAAAATAGTGTGGCAAGCATTACTCTAAAAACAATTTGATTTTTTAACTTCATTTATTTCCTCATTAATAATTATGCGTTGATGTATTAATCGTAATACTAAATGCATGCCTTATTTTGGGATAATAAGCATGACACTAATTTCAATGCTAAAGATATTTTAAAAAGAGTTGCTAATTTTCGTATTAAAAATTACCGACTATGGCCTAATTAACTTTTCTAACAAAAAATATAATTTAGAAAAGTGAAAATATTATCCTTATGGAACTATGTTTCCAACATTTTTTGAATTTCATCACGCTGTGGCGCTGATGGTTGAGCCCCCATTCTAGTAACAGATATTGCCGCAGCTGCATGTGCAAATTTAATTGAATCATGAAGTCCTTTATTTTCAGAAATAGCAACAGCAAGTGCGCCATTAAAAACGTCACCAGCGGCAGTTGTATCAGTTGCATCAACTTTAAAACCAGGAATTAATTTTGAATCTTCTTTTGTTGCGACTAATGCACCATTGGATCCTAGAGTTATTATTACTAATTCAACTCCCTTTTCTAATAATATTTTGGCTGCTTTTTTTGCATCATTCTCATTATTAACTTCCACACCAGTTAATAATTCTGCTTCAGTTTCATTGGGAGTTAGAACAGAGATACACTTCAGTAAATCATCACTAAGGGCTTGCGCTGGTGCAGGATTTAAGATTACTTTAACACCAGCTGAATACGCAATTTTTGCAGCTGCTTGAACCGTTTCTATTGGTATCTCTAATTGCATAAGTAGCACGTCTGCATTAGTTATATTGCTATGTATATCCTCTAAATCTGATTCATGCAATTTTAAGTTGGCACCAGAAGCAACAGCTATACTGTTTTCTCCTTTACTATCAACTAATATAAGCGCAATACCTGATGCCTCTCCAGAATCATTTTTTATATATTCAGTATTTATACCATCATCACTAAATCCCTTAATAGCTTCTTCACCGAAGACATCATTCCCTATACTAGCAATAAATGTAACATTTCCACCAGCTCGCGACGTGGCAACTGCTTGATTTGCTCCTTTACCACCTGCAGCTTTATAAAATTTTCCACCAATAACTGTTTCACCAGGTTTTGGAATTTTATCTGTCTTAATAATCATGTCAGTATTTGAACTACCAACTACAACAATATTTTTTGACATTTTTAAAATACTCCTATATTCAAATAAGAATTAATTGTTTTCTCAGTTTTAACAAAAAACATGCTTCTAATTTTATGCAAACCTTGAAAGAATAATTAAAACTAGACCCACAAGAAAAAATATAAACATCATGGTTAATAGTTTATTGGTTCCTACAGGTGCATCTTTAAATTCTTTCCAAATAAATACTCCCCAAAATGCTGCTACCATGGTGGCACCTTGACCTAAGCCATAAGCAATTGCAAAACCAGCCGCACCAGAAGCTATAATGCTAAATGCCATACCGAGGCTCCAGATCATTCCTCCTAATATTCCGATTAGATGAAGTTTTGTATTTCCCTTTGTAAAGTAATCACCGAATGGAACAGGTTCACCCACAAATGGTTTAGCCATTACAATTGTATTCAAAACAAAATTTGAAAGGAGAAGTCCTACAGAAAATAAAACAACTGCTGTATAAGGAGTTAATAATCCTGCTTCTGGATTTACAAAATTTGTTGACATTGATGCAGCGACAAATCGATAGAAGAATCCCATTGCAATACCAGCGATTATTGATAAAACCAACCCTTTTGTAATGGATTCTCCTCCAGCAGAAGGAAGTTTCTTATAAGCTAATGCATCAACAATAATAGCTAAAGCAACCAATGCTACACCAATAAACAGTAGAATTGGATCTCCAACCGGAACTGCTAAATAATTTGTTATAACTCCAATCACTAAGGCTAGACCAATTCCTACGGGAAAGGCAACTGCCATGCCTGCAATGTCAATGGCGGCTACAAGTAATATGTTGGCTAAATTGAAAACAACTCCACCTAGGAAGGCTGACCAAAGATTCGAGGAATCGGCTTGTCCTAAATCTGTAAGAAAACTTCTACCCTCAGTACCAAAACTACCCATTGTAAAAGCAAGAATTAGTGAAAGTATTAAAACTCCAACAGCATAATCCCAATAAAATAATTGAAAACTCCATTCTTTACTGGCCAACTTTTGTGTATTGGCCCAGGATCCCCAGCATAGCATTGTTACAAAACACATCACTAAAGCAATAACATACGACTCTACTACTACCATTTTTTCCTCCCAGATTAAAATTTATTTTTTGTGTATACTAATATTTTGGATTCGCAGGTGTATCACTGTAAATTATTGCATCACTAAGATTAAGAAAAATCTTATCCGTTGAATTTAAGACCACTATCTTAACACTATGTTTTCCTTTTGGTAATTGATATTTCCAGAATATAGTATTTTTTCTTGTTGTATAAATAGTTGGTAATTTCGAAGTTAAGATTAATTCACCATCCACATATAGTTCAGCTTCTAAATTATAAACAGTATCTTCAGATGGGTATGTAAGCCCTCCATTTACAGCAAATCCTATACCTTCAAAATCAAATGAAAATTCATCTTTATTATTGTTCTTTTTATTTCTCCCAAATTCTTTTTTCTCGACAGGAAAATGACCTTCAAAAGCTACTTCAAGTCTTACATGTTTAGTTTCCTCTATTTTTATTTCTACTTCATTATCACTAACCGAACCACCGTTTCTTTCAATCATTTCTAATGCATGTTTATAAGAAAGCTCATACACATCATTTAAAGAGATTGTTGTGTATTTAAAATCTATTGGTTCAACTTCAGCAAGTCCTTGTTTCCAATATGCTGGAATTTTATCATATCCTAACATGGTTCCAAGTATTCCGCCAGCAGATGCTGGGTTACAATCTGAATCATCCCCTGCTCTAGTACTTATTGATAAGGTTTTACCAAAATCACCTTGACCATATAATAATCCAAGAACTATCCATGCTGAGTTAACAGTAGCATCTATATTAAATGGGGTAAACACTCCATCGGGACAACCAATATCTTCTCCCCATTTCTTTTCAACTTCAAACCAAGTTTGTTTCCAATCATCTGGATTTTCTTTGCACCAATCAATAACATCACGCATCACCTTATAATACTTACTTTCTTTAGGAATAGATTTTAAAGCTTCTTCAACAACATAATTTACATCGTCTGAAACAAAAGCTAATGAATACATCGCACCAACATAAACTCCACCATACCAGCCATCGCCATAGTTCATTATATGACCAATTTTGTCACTAACTTCAGAAGCACTGTTAGGCATACCAGGATTCATTAGTCCGGCAAAATCAGCTTCAATCTGATAATCAATATCATCGGCATGAGGATTATTCAACCAATGTCCAGATTCTGGAGGCATAATACCATTAAGGATATTATATCTAGCAGTTTGATTAGCATGCCACAACATATATTCTGCATTAGCAAATGCTTCTGCAAAATCAGAAGCAGGGGCATCTAAACCCTTCTTTTCAAAAACATCTACAAAAGTTAAATCCATATAAATATCATCATATAAACCTGGTTGATTATCATAAGTCCATTTCAGATATCCATCATACCAGGGAATGGTTTTATAATCTGGAATAAATGTAGATTGGTATCTAAATTCTGTTGGACCTCCAAATGTGCATCCTATTGTTTGTGCTGCCCAACCACCTTTAATTTTATCTTTTAAGACTTCTTTTGACATTTTAATTTGTCCGTTGCTCAGTGATGCAATAAAAAAAAGTAAAAGGGCTATTGATGCAGTCGTTTTGATTTTTTGCATTAATGTATCTCCATATTTTTGAATTTTTTGGTTGTTTTCAAATTCTTTTAATTTAATTATAATCATTAAGTTCTGTTATTGAAGTAGAGTGATATTGATTTTAATTACACAAGTGACCCGAATTAACAATTATTCGAATACCATTCGAACTTACTTCTAAAGCCAGGAATACAAAAAAATTCCCATCATCTCGAACAACTGGATAACTGGATCTTAATCCCTCCTCGTGATTGAAAAAGCGATTATTTTATGATCGACAGAATTTCTATCAAATTAAAATTTATTATAATCGGGATTTGGTTTCATCATTTGTGCTTTTACACTTTTGCGCCAGTTAGCCAAATTCATTTTCAACTCTTTCACTTTTTCCGGTTTCGAATTTACTAAATCATTTTGTTCACCAATATCATTTTTCAAGTTAAATAACTGAACGTTTCCAGTTTCATAATATTCAATAAGTTTATAGTCTCCAGAACGAACAGCCCCACCCGGACCTTGCATGCCGTGATTACTGTAATGTGGGAAGTGCCAATATATTGCATTACGATCAATTTGTTTATTTCCCTTTAATAAAGGAGCAACACTTTTCCCATCACTGTTTTTATATTTGTCTTCTATTCCTAACATTTCCAAAATGGTGGGATAAAAATCCGGACTTGTTACTGGAACATGACTAATACTTGCTTCTAATCCTTTGCCAGGCCATTTTATAATCAAAGGCACACGAATTCCCCCTTCATACATCCAGCCTTTTCCACCTCTTAATGGTAAATTAGAAGTTGAAAAGACACCATCCAATTCATTTTCCGGAATAATTCTCCCTGGATCCCAAAAATTGGCAGCGGACATTCCACCATTATCTGAATAAAATATTACCACTGTACGATCATCAATCTTTAATTCTTTAAGTTTATCCAGAACTCGTCCTAAACTTTCATCCATACTTTCAACCATTCCGGCAAACTCAACATTATCCTGATGTTGTTTTATTTTTACAGCTTGATTCGGAAAAACTTTATATCCACTGTATTCTTTAGTATATAATAAACTATCTAATTGTTTTCTTGAGATAGGATTATCAATTCCCGGTTGAGCTTCAAGAATAAATGGAGTCCCTTTTGCTGATTCTATTTTTGTTAATTTTTTATTATACTTTTCAACAAGGTCTTGCCGACCCTGAATAGGATCGTGCACAGCAAAATGTGATAGATAAAGAAAAAAAGGTTCATCCTTCTTTTCTTCAATATATTCTAGTGCTTTGTCAGTTAAATTATCTGTCAGATAATCACCATCAACTCCTTCCTCAAGTCCTTTCATATTAAATGGGAAATGATAACCATCCTTTGGCCATCCCCAATTCCAGTCTGGTAGTTGAAAATCGAAACCTTGTCTATATGCTGATGCGGAATCATCCCCTACATGCCACTTACCGAATATCGCAGTATTGTAACCATTTTCCTTTAGCACTTTTGGCAGTGTATTAGTATCATAAGGGAGATGCTGATTAATCTTAACATTCAAAAGCTTTTGGAAAGGAAAATCTCTACGACCGGTTAGCCAGTCGGTCAAATTTATGCTTGCCGGATATTTACCGGTTAGTACACTTGCTCTTGTTGGAGAGCAGACATGGCAAGCTGCGTATGCATCTGTAAATCGTACACCTTCATCTGCAAGCTTATCAATATTTGGTGTTTCATAAAAACTGCTACCATAACAACCAACATCTGTCCAACCCAAATCATCAACGAAAAAGAAAACTACATTTTGGAGTTTTTCATTTTTAATTTTAGTCTCGGTATCAAGTGCTTTCCACTCGGTTGGAGAAGGACTACTTTGTATAGTTGAACAAAATGTATAAACAACTAGAACAGTTAATATTTCTGAAAACTTCATTTTTATCTCCATAAGTAATTCGTTTATTTAATATTATTTATAATCATTCGACCGTTCAAATTGTTCAATATCAAATAAATAGAGCCCGCAACCGACTCCTGCATTAGAACTTGCTTCTGAAGCTTGAAATACAAAATATTTTCCATCATCTCGAACAACTGGGTTACTAGACCTAAATCCTTCTACGTCACTGAAAAAAACAAGTCTTTCATGATCAACAAAAGTTGAATCAAGTTGCAATTTATAAACTTCAATTGTGCTGCTACGTTTTGTAGGACGGTGTCTGTCACATTCCGTAAGAGTATATTCTCCGACTGGAAATATACCTTCAGGTTCATCATAAGTAGACCTGGATTTGGAATAGTTGATTAATTCTCCACTGTTGATGTTAAAACCAAAAACTTCGCTTTTAAAATAATGATCGGCTAACGAGTGAACTCCCAATAGCCAGGCCTAATAATTGCGTTTCCTGTTTTTGAAGAAATGTCGAAAATAAAAAATCTAATCTTGATTTTCATTTTCTTGAATTTATTGAATCAGAAAGTTCCTCCCATTCAACTGTAACCAGCTCAGCCTGTTTGATCAGGTATTCGATCCATTTCTGCTGGGCAAGTGTTGGTTTATCTGAGTTTTTTCTAACCTGATTAAACAACCAGTTCATTCTGTACAATATATTGTATCCATCCGGCGAGAGACGCTCAGGCTTAATTCGTGACCTAAGTTCTTCAACATTTTTTATAAGATCCGAAACTTCAACCCCTTTATAACGTGTTTTGATATAATCAGTTACTTTTTCCATCTCATCTAAAATAGTTCTCAAATGATTCATACTGATACTAAGGTTATGGACTAACTCATAACATTTTATTGTGTTCTCCGGTGGAATCTCATTCCTGGGATCTGGCAGAATCTCTAATTCTTTCCTGTCAAGATTAGTACCATATTTATCAACCAAAGAGACATAATATGAGCCTGGTGGAAGTTTCAGTCTCCCGGCATACCTGTCAGTTTCTATATTCTCATTTACCAATGACAGATCCTCTCCCAGGTTCCAGGTAATACGGTGTACACCTGTTTGGGTATCTGCTTTAAATTCCCACAGAGTTGTATTGTTAGAACTGCTTACTACAATATCAAGTCCGGCATCATTGTATTCATCAGGTATATAATAATTTATGATAGCACCATAGTCTGGATTTGGTGCAATATATATATCATCACCTTGAGTGGATCTGTCGCTTACTGGTATGTACCGATGGGCATTCCTTGTGTTTAGCAGAGAAGGACTTTCATTGCTTTTTCCAGATATTTCCCTCATCCAGGAGATATCGTCCATGATAAATAACCCCCTACCATGTGTAGCTATTATCAAATCATTCTCTCTTGGGTGTATCTGTAAATCTCTTACCGGTAGTACAGGTATTCCATTATTTAAGGAATGCCATTTAGCCCCAGCATTATACGAAACAAAGACACCTCTTTCAGTGCCGGCAAAAAGTAAATTTGTATTTATTGGATCCTCGATTATACAATGAACATAACTTTTAAGACCATCAGTTATATTTTCCCAGGTAAGTCCCATATCTTCTGATTTAAAAAGATAGGAATTAAAGTCACCTAGTCGATGCTGATCGATACTAATATAAATTCTATTAGTATCTGATGCTGATGCCTCTACCTCTGATATCCAGCCATTATCCGGTCCGGGAAGATGCTCCCTAAAATTAATCCACGATTTACCATTATCATGTGAAATTTGCAGGTTGCCATCATCTGTACCTGCAATAATTAGTCCCTTTTTCAGCGGACTTTCAGCAATGGATACAATTGTACAATGATATTCAGCCCTTGTATTATCAGGTGAAATGGGGCCACCGCTTAATTTCATTTTCTCCGGATTATTTGTAGTTAAATCAGGGCTGATAACTGTCCATGTCTCCCCACGATCTTGCGATCTGAAAATAACATTTCCTCCATAATAGAGCACTTCAGGATCATGAGGGGATAATACCACCGGTGAATCCCAGTGAAAGCGGTATTTCTCATATGCAGCGCTTGTTTCGGAGGGTCCGATTGGATAAGGTTGAATAAACCGTTCCTCTCCTGTTCTGAGGTCAGCTTTTGTTATATCACCAAAATGCCCGCTATATATTATTATGTTATTGTCAGCAGGATGAGCAAAAGCATACATCCCGTCTGCCATGTCACGCAGCCTTGTCCAGTCTTTACCAGTTGCCCCTGTCTCTGCCCATCTCTGAGATGGGCCCTTCCATATCTCATGATCCTGGAAGCCCGAATAAACATTATAGGGATACTGCATATCATAACCTACGTGAAATGCCTGAGCCATCGGAATATTATTGAGAAAGTTCCAGTTCCTTCCTCTGTCATATGATACAGAAACTCCTCCGTCGCACCCATTCAGCAGATGATCGGGGTCTTCTGGATCGATCCAGAAAGCATGATGATCACCAAATGTTGAGCCCATGTTCCTGCTGAAATCTTTACCACCGTTCTCGGAAAGATAAAGCGAGCCGGCCAATGCCCAAACGTTAAAAGCATTATCTGGACTAACAAAAAGAGTTGTATAATAGAAAGGCCTGTTATTTATAAGCTGATTATCACTGACCATTACCCAAGTGTTGCCCCCATTATCCGATCTCCACAACTCACCATCTTCCTCTGATTCGATCATTGCGTAAATTATTTCAGGATTTGATATTGATATATCCACGTCTATCCTGCCAATCAACTTTTTCCCCGGCAGACCATTATTTAGCAAAGGATCTGTGAGCTGTGTCCATGTTCTTCCGGCATCAACACTTTTATATAAACCACTTCCAGTTCCTCCACTCCTAAAATGCCAGGGTTTTCTCAAATAGTCATACATGCCTGCATATATGATGCTGGGATCTTCGGGATGCAAAGATATTGAGGATGACCCTGTAGTGTTATTAACAAACAGGATTTTATCCCAGGTCTTTCCACCATCAACCGATTTAAATACTCCCCTTTCCTTATTGGCAGACCAAGCTTTTCCCATGGCTGCTGCATAAACTATATTTGGATTCTCCGGATGAACTACTATAGCTGAAAATCTCTCTGTTCCATCAAGACCGATATGCCGCCAATTATCCCCACCATTATCCGACCGGTAAATACCATCACCAAAGGATATATCATTTCTGGGATCTCCTTCTCCGGTACCAACGTATATAATTCTATTATCAGAAGATGAAATGGCAACAGCACCTATTGATGGAGAACCTGTTTCATCAAAGACAGAGTTGAAGGTTGTGCCACCATTTTTTGTCCTGAAAAGTCCCCCAGCTGCTGTTCCGACAAAATATGTCTTATAGTCGCCAGGTAAGCCAATAACAGATGTTACTCTGCCTCCAAAATGTGCCGGTCCAATACCGCGCCATTCCATATTATACATTTCCGGCGCTTGGCCTTTTACGTCTATAATATTGCAATTAAACAACAGGATTACTATTAAGAGATTTATTAAGCTCTTATAACGTACCATATTGAAACCTCGGGTTTGCTTATTAAAATTTCACTTTGATCGATTTATCATTGTAAGTAATTATTTTTGTTTCTTTGGAAGGAAGCAGAACAACTTTAAACTTATATGGCTTTTTTGATTCAACAACTTTATTTATATGCGGTTTTATGGTTAGATAACCATCGTTATCATTTCAGATGAAATTTGTAAGGGTAACATTTTTATTCTCAAGGTAATCAAGACTAATACCATCATCTTCGTACATTGTAAACGAACCATCATGACCTCTAAATACCTTTAGTTCCACGGGCATATCCACAGGTTCAAAGGTATACGGGCGTGAAAGATCAAAGGATATTATAGCCAAATCAATCTCACGTTCAACATTTTTTCCTCCCCTGTATTCGGTATTATTCCACTAGTCTTACCATATTCCTTCGGCCAATATACCTAATCGAATATTATTCATTTATTTTATGATGTGTATGATTATTACTTATACTTTATAAGAACTAACTTAAAGTTTCCATCCATCACTATATTGTATATGAAGTAGTTCGTTTGCTTCTTCATTGTTCGTAAACTTTAAGTTTTTTGCATCCCACTCCAGATTCTGGTTTTTAGCGCGAATGGCTACCACACCCAAAAGAACCATTTCTGTTAAAGCACCGCCATAATTAAAGTTGGAACTTGCAGGTCTGCCGTCTTTGCCCTCCTTACAAGCTCGTATCCAGTCGCCTTCATGACCTTCAGGGACTCTTGGAATTGTTTTTGCAGGTCGTTTATATTCCTGCATTTTGGATTCAGGAATAATTCGTACGCCATCTGCACCATGAGACCCATGCATTATAACGCCCTTATCTCCAATAATAAAAGCACCACTTTCAGGTAAATTGCGACCTTTTTCAAAACCCTCAGGAATAGGTGGCATTAAGTGTCCATCAAACCAGGTTAACTTAACAGGAGGTTTCTTACCGCGCGCGGGGAATTTGTATCTTACTATTGATGCTCTTGGATAAGTTTGTGAACTCACTTCTTCTTCCCAGTGTGTAGATGATGCCTGCAGACTTTCAGGTGCACCTAAATCCAAAGCCCAAAAAGCAGGATCGATAATGTGACAGCCCATATCTCCTAATGGTCCTGTTCCAAAATCTTGCCATGCACGCCACTTCATTGGATGATAAGCAGGGTGGTACGGTCTGTATTTAACAGGACCCAGCCAAAAATCCCAATTAAGCGCTTTTGGTACCGGAGGTTTATCTTTAGGCATGGCCTGAATAGCAAAAGAAGCCCAGGGATTTTTACTTGCTGGTCTGTTTGTCCAGGCATGTACCTCAGTAACATTTCCTATTGCACCGTCATCCAGCCATTCTTTTAATAAGCGCATGGATTCCCAAGAATGGCCTTGATTACCCATTTGAGTTTGAACACCAGCTTTTCGTGCAGCTTCTGTAATCATTCGCGCTTCTTTTACAGTATGCGTTAATGGTTTCTGACAAAATACATGTTTGCCGGCATTTATACATGCCATAGTAATTACAGCATGTGTGTGATCCGGAGTGGCGATTATTACTGCATCAATATCCTTTTGCTTTTCTAACATTTCCCGATAATCTGTATAAACTTTTGCTTTGGGATATTTTTGAAAAATAGGCATAGCATAATCTTTATCTACATCGCATAAGGCTACAATATTTTCACCTTCACAATGAGAAAGGTTTGCAGAACCCATTCCGCCAATTCCTATCGCGGCAATATTAAGTTTTGTACTTGGGGCAGAATTGCCTAAAACAAAACTAGGTACAATACTAAAAGCCAATGGGGCAATAGAAGCTGTTTTAATAAAAGATCGACGAGAAATATTCTTGTTACTCATAAGTACCTCTTTATAATAGATATGTATATTGGATTTATTAGTGCCGGTAGTTTCAATAAAACATGCCTTATCGAATCCTCGGGCTTGCTGATTAAAATTTCACTTTTATCGATTTACCATTGTAAGTAATTGTTTTTGTTTCTTTGGAAGGAAGCAGAATAACTTTAAACTTACGTTGCTTATTTGATTCAACACCTTTATTTACATTCGGTTCTATTGTTAGTGAGCCAGCCTCATCATTCCAAATGAAATCTGTAAGGGTAATATTTTTATTTTCAAGGTAATCAAGACTAATACCATCATCTTCGTACATAGTAAACGAACCATCATCACCTCTAAAAACCTTTATTTCAATCGGCATATCCACAGGTTCAGAGGTATACTGGCGTAACGGATCAAAGGGTATTATTGCTCCAGCGCGTACAAATATAGGAATTATGTCCAAAGCAACCTCACGTTCAACATCCTTTCCTCCCATGTATTCGGTATTATCCCACCAGTCGTACCATATTCCTTCAGGCAAATATACCTTACGCATTGAAGCACCCTTTTCATAAACCGGGGCAATAATCATATCTTTTCCCCAGAGATACTGGTCACCTTTTGCTGTTGCAACTTTATCTTCAGCGTAATGAAGCCACATCGCCCTCATCATTGGCAACCCCTTAGAGCGGGATTCCCAAGCCAGAGTATAGTTATATGATAAAAAACGATATCTCAACTCGGCATACTTCCGGCAAACAATCTCTATTTCTGGATTGTTCAATTCCGACTCAAGAGGATTTTCCGTCCCCTCTTTTGGTCCCATTTCACTTAGACCCCAGCCCCAAGGAAGTCGAGTCCACCATGTACGTCCATGCGACCGGAACGACGAACAGAAAGCACCAAACTGGAACCAACGTGCATATAACTCACCATCAAGTTCTTCAGTGGGGAAAAATCCACCTATATCGGATCCCCAAAATGGGGATAAACTCAGAGAATGATTTATTCCAACAGCTATCTGGCCTTCAAGGGTTTTCCATGATGATTCTGTATCGCCTGACCATACCCATCCGCCCCACTGTGATATACCCAGGTGACCATTACGATGAAGGCTCCATGGACGTACATTCGGGGTGGTTGATAAGGGTCCCTGGTAGTACATCTGATGTCGTTTGATACGCTCATGAAGATTAAACCAATCGCCCTCATCGGGCCACCAGGCATCAACATTACTGTTAACCAGTCCGGAATGTTGTTTCCAGTGTGTGAGTATATGGGACTCATCAACCTCTTCACCTGTTTCGGATGGTATAGATCCATGCAGTGTAGGCAGCTTATCACGGTCCCAGGGAACGATATGCATTATTACCTTTACGTTCATATCATGCAGATCATCGATAACCTCAGAAGGTTCCCGCTTAAATACCTCGGGATTAAAATCAAATGAAGGTTGTTCGGTGTTCCATCCTTTGGGGCAGAAGCCGGTACCCAGGTAAATCACAGCATCAACAGGTATTTGTTTTTCCCTAAAAGTTTTTACTATCTCAATCATCTGGTTTTCATCTTCCAGGGTTCTGTGCGACTGCATATAACCAAGAGCCCATAGGGGTGGCATTACGGCAGAGCCTGTTATTGCTGACAAATCACTCATAAAAACTAGCGGATCGTTAGTATCGAATAGTATAATATCAAATGACCCAGGAATAACACTTTCAGATGGTGGAAGACCTTTACCGAGATTCTGGTTTTGATTTTCCGTTGTTTGCCGTTCGTTCTTCAGGGCCAGGGTGTGCCGTGGAATAAGTAAACCAAACTCTTTCTCCGTGAGATCGATCTGTACCCATGGTGAAACGACAAATATCCCCCAACCGCCTGTACCAACAAGCATAGCTACAGGGTTACGCGATCCATATGCATTTTTCTGCCATCGTGGCTCCATTTTATGGAGTCTTCCCTTTCTGTCAAATTCAATTGTATCATTTTTCCAGTCTTCACCCATTCTCGGCCCCCCTTCACCCATGCCCAGGACAGGTTGATCGTCAAGCATAAAAGCCAATTGGCCGTTATCAGAAAAAGTTAGTTCCTGGATTAAGTCCCCCTGCTTATTATGGACAATTATTTTTAAAGGTTCAGGTAATACGTTTACAATGAAGTTTCCAACCTCTTTCTCTAGAGGACTTGACAACTCCCTAATATTGATAACCGGGTCGGAATATTCAATATCACTTAGAACAGGATTATGGGATAAATCATCATCCAAATTTATTGGCATTAGAGTAACCCGGATACTCCTATCTCCTGCATCCCTTATCTGCAATTGCATTGAACTTCCGGAAAATTCCAATTGCTGATGCTGTGAATATACATTCGAAAAAAGCAGCGCAATGATCAATGAAACACCTCTGTAAAAATAATTGATTAGACTCATATCTGGTCAACCTTTTATTTATGATGACATAGTTAAATAAGGACTAATTATTACCTGAAATAATATTCTCAGATTCTATTATTCTAAATTTTTGCCAGTCATCTTTTTAGAATTGAATGTCTGGTTCCCCATTTTAACATCTTCAGACTGTATTATCTCAACTGGTTCACTACTAATATCCTCACCAATAAACTTATTTCCTCTCACCTCTACATTTTTACTATAAAGGATTCTTAGTGGTTTTTTTCCTAACCATAATGTGTCTTTGGTTACCATCATTGAGTCACGAATAAACCTATTATTTATTATGCTTACATTGGCAGCATTCATTATGGTGAGAGCAGGAAGTTGACGCCAATTAAGAAATTCGTTATCAACTATATGGAGGTTTTTAATAGCAATATCCTCAGTTTCAATAATATCATATTGCCCTTTGGGAAGAGTAAAAGCAGCAGTTACAACAGAGAAAATATTTCTTCCATTGGGCCTCACCAGACTATGCTGAGCAGTTTCTGCTGTTTTAACGGGCCATCCGCCAGCTCCTTCAAAAGTATTACCTTTAATAAGGATGTTGTATGATCGGGAACCGAATTCCTGATAGCTATTGATCATAGTAATCGATTGATCACTATGGTTCTTAAAATGATTATTAATAATAACACCATCATGGCTCTTCAAAAGAAAACCGAAACGCGGGGCATTAAAGAATTTATTGTTTTTAACTACAAATCCCGGCAAGGAATTACTTTGATTGAATATCGTAATCGAACTGTCTGCGGAAGTACCCTTTCGAATACCTGGGATAGTCCTGTCAACAGTTACCTGAATGCCATTTTTTAATAATTCAACCTTTGTAACTTTGGGCTCAGAAATTAATCTTCCCTGCAGGGGATCAACTACTTCCAGGAGATCTCCTTCTCTAACATGCCACTTGTAATTAGTATCCCTTTTACGGTAAGTTTCAAAATCTAGAAGCGGATAGTCAAACTTATGCCTTGCACTTACTAGAGCAAAAGTTGAATCATTCACAACATCTATTATATATGCTCCGGTTCCCTTTATAATCAGATTATCATCACCAAGAGCATTGAATGTACATCCCTCAACCCAGGGGCCTTCACGGCCATTTACATTAAAGCAGCCATCAGCCCCAGCTGACATCCAGCTTCCTGGTTTCGGTGACATATTAATATCTAGGTAATTAATCCTTGAAGAATTACTAGATCCCAACATACAAGCAGGAGATTCATATAGTCTAAGTTTCTGTAGGGTAATATCTTCTGAATTTGATGCTGAAATAAGACAGCCATCAACTCTGGATATCTGAACGAAAGGATCGCCCGGTTCAATTGTCTTTAATTTTGAAGTATGCTGTGTATGGTAGATCCATACATTATCTGAAAGATACTCCCAATCAGTAAGGTATAACCTGAATTCTGTACCTTCCTTAAAAGCAGGTAAGTTATTTCTATCTTTTATAAATGCCCATTTATAATCAGCATTTCTGAAGTTTTCCCTGTCAGGAGAGGGCCAGGTGGAATCTATTTCAACTTTTAACCACTTTTTATCTGGGTCCACTTCCTTTACCCATCCCTGCGTGAAAGGTGATAGTTCATAATCAACAGAGAAATCCCTCAGAATTACCCTATTACTATTGTCTACGTGCATAAATAATATTTCGGGGTCTACCATCATAAACTCCGCCCCTGCACCATCAAAAATTATATTTTCAGCTTCACTGATTGACAAGGCATATCGTCCGGTAGATGCTTCAATTCTGTAAATACCCGGTTCAAAAACGATCTTAACTTTATTTTTTAATCGTTTAGCTTCATCAATAGCTTGTTGAATGGCTTTAGTGTCTATCTTATCATCATTTGGTAAAGCACCAAAATCACTTACCCTGACAGTCCTATTTGTTATAAAATCACGTAATGGTTCCTGTCGAATAGATATTCCAAAGTCCTTTGTTATATCATTAGTTGATCCACAGCCAATAACGATAAAACTAAGGATAATATATATTGTTATTTTTTTTGTAATACTTCGCATTAAATTTTTACCCTATTTTAATTATTATTTTGACTCTGTAATGTATGGTGTGTGAAGCTTAGGTTAATAATAAATATATAAGTATCCATGGACCGTAGTATTTACTATTTTTTCAATTTAACATCTTCAGACTTGATTATCTCAACAGGATCACTAATAATATCCTCACCAATAAACTTATTTACTCTCACCTCTACATTTTTACTATAAAGGATTCTTATTGGCTCCTTCTTCCTGACCACCAACCAGAGTTTCTTCTACTTCGGCTTTGCCCTTTATTTTATGCCTGCCACGATTCTTCAGCTGAGTTAAATCTGGATTATTCGCATTCAATATTGGTGTATGTATTGAATCTACCCTTCCCATATCCTAATCAAACTCTTTAAAATAAAACCACAACTTAATCGGGTAATTTTTATCTTCTTCATGTCCCCAATAAATACCTTTTTGACTTTTTGGACCAAATGAGTCAGCCTGTTTAAATTTTGTACCAATAGCCGGAATTTCATACAAAAACGAAATATCGCCCTCTGGGAAAGGAGGAAATGTACCCCCTTTAACATGTTCTGGTTTGGCTGGCTTAAACAATTGGAAATAGAGATTTGGTGTTTCTGAAATAATAGTAAATGGCGACTCCGTGGTTTCCAATGTTGCCCAATAAAGGTTACCATGGTATCCTTTGAATTCAGGATAAATAAGATTGTTAAAACTTTCTCCAGTAATTGTATTATTATACTCTTTTTCCCATACTCCAAAATTGCTTCCTTTCAACCGATTTTTCCATACACGGTAAGGGCCACGTCCCATCCATTTTACGCCAATACATTTTCCTTCAGGATAATTAAATGAAACCCCAATAAAATCAATCCCTTCTAATTGCTTTGATAGAGGATCGACTTCCAGGTAAAGCATTCCGTTCTTAAAAATTGTCCAGGTTGTTTTTTCCGGGTAATTATTTCGAAGAGTTGTAAAGACAAAATCTCCTTCTGAGTTTTTCCCCCAATCAACACCGGTAATTTTCGAATCAACTCCAACGGGGAAAGGTCCTCCAGACAATGATATTTTTCCCTTATCGTTTTTTACCTGTTGAATAGTCCCATCTGTTTTGTTGAATGAAAATTCAAGACCATATACAGAAGCAATTACAGAATATCCGCTTTCTTGTACCTTAATTTCACCATCAACTAATTTTTCTAACTCCATTGATTTTTCGTCGGGTTGAACTACTGGCCAACTCCAGGTATACAATTCAAGTCCATGCTGGTCTAATGCAGTAAATTGAAAAATATCTCCATTTTGGAGCGCATCGCCGTAATCAATTCTAATCCTCGTTGTTTCTCCAGGGTAAGCCTCAGGACTTTCAATAATTCCCGATCCAACCACTTTTTCTTCGGTACTCCCAATGTAGGTTTTCAACACTTTCCAGCTAAAAACACAGTCTTTAAGATTTGTATAAATAAATTTGTTTTTCAGAAGGAGTTTTCCATCCCACTGTTTATTTATGGTTACCGGTTCAATTTGAACCGACGACCAAATCTCTTTTATTGTGTAGAAACTACCTTCTTTTTCGTGGTGTGGACCTAATATTCCATCTGGTGCATGGTTCTTGTCAGCATCAAATACGGTACCTTCTAAATCGGTACGCAAAACTGCTTCATCAGCAAAAGCCCAAAGAAAACCACCGAAAAACAATGGAGAAGATTCATAACTTCTCCACAACTCTTCAAGGCCGGCACCATGTCCACCATCGTATAAACCGTGTAAAAATTCAGTAGGCATAAATGGGTCATTACCGAAAATAAACCTTCCAATTGTAAAATTGAATCCCGGATAATGGCGGGTGTCGACTCCATTGCGAAATAGCCATGGATAAATGATCGGGCGTTTTTGAATGTCCCAGTAATGGCACCATTTTTCATTCGCAAAATCCCAGCCTCCTTCATTTCCATGATCCCAAATCACCACGCAAGGATGGTTTTCATCTTTTAATACAGTTTCTTTAATCAGTTTCGGACCAACGATTGTATCGTAACCATCCTGCCATCCCGTTACTTCATCTAACACAAAAAGCCCCAGGGAATCGCACAATTCAAGGAAACGTTTATCCGGCACATAATGCGAACAGCGAACCGCATTCATGTTCATCTCTTTAATTAAATTTATGTCGTTCAGGATATTTTCTTCACTTAAACATCGACCTGTTTCAGGCCAGAATGAATGCCTGTTTACGCCCTTGAATACAACTTTTTCATTGTTAATGTAAAATCCATCATGTTTTCGAAGTTCTACTGTCCGGAATCCAATTCGTTCGGTAATTTCATGTAACACATTTTCACCATCTTTCAGTGATATTTTCATGTTGTACAAATTTGGCCACTCCGGATTCCATGATTTTACACCATCAAATTTACCTGAAATAGATTTTTCGTTAGTTCCTTTTGCTATCTCATACTTAATGGATTCACCAATTTTGTTTTCCTTCAAATCATATAAATCAACAGTTAAGGAATAGTTTGATGTTGATTTATTAAGTGTGATGAATGAATTGAATGTACCGTCTGCTTTAGCATCTATTGCTGTTCTATTCATGTGAACATTGGGTAATGCTTCCAAAAATACCGGTCGGAAAATACCACCAAAAATCCAGAAGTCGGCTTGTCTTTCCGCACGGTTTACCGATTCGTTGGCCGAATGTTTGGCTACATCCACATCAAGCAAATTGGTTTTTCCGTATTTCAAAAGTCTAGAAATGTCGTATTTGAACCGATAGAATGCGCCTTGATGCAATTCCCCAGCCAGTTTTCCATTAATTTTTACTTCGGTATCCGTCATAGAACCATCAAAAACAATGTTTATCGTTTTGCCTTTCCACGACAATGGAACTTCAAATGTGTGTTTATACAAACCATGCTCTTTGCCTAATTTCACATCTTTGTCATTCCAGTCGTGCCCGTAATTATAGGTTCCAAAGCCTTCAAGTTCCCAGTTAGAAGGGACATCAATTTTTGTCCATCTCCCACTGTTATTGCCATCGGTACAGAAAAAATCCCATTCAACCGTATTTGCTGCATCGGTCCCGGAAAGGATTATTTTTTCAGTAGATTGGGCTAAAAGAGTTGTTGAAAAAAACAGTGCAATGATCAATGAAACAACACTGGAAAAATTATTGATTCGGCTCATATCTGGTCAACCTTTTATTTATGATGACAGAGTTAAATAAGAACTAATTATTACCTGAAATAATATTCTCAGATTCTATTATTTTACATCTTTGCCAGGCATCTTTTTAGAATTGAATGTCTAGTTCCCGATCGTAACATCTTCAGACTTGATTATCTCAACAGGATCACTAATAATATCCTCACCCATAAACTTATTTCCTCTCACATCTACATTTTTACTATAAAGGATTCTTATTGTCTTCTTTCCTAACCAAATTGTATCTTTAGTAACCATAATTGGGTCACGAATAAACCTATTATTTATTATGCTTACATTGGCAGCATTCATTATGGTGAGAGCA
>SWCC01003959.1_pt1 | contig 47426 bp, 47 predicted proteins | sample 4692971 | NCBI WGS metagenome assembly SWCC01 (sample SAMN10267277, study PRJNA491770) | bioreactor metagenome | isolation source: DHS bioreactor inoculated with subseafloor sediment | place: Japan: off Shimokita Peninsula | collected 2006-08 | reverse complement strand
GTCGCGGCACAGGAAGAAGAAGATGCCGCGCGGGTCGCGGCACAGGAAGAGGCCGCCCGCCAGGCCGCCGAAGACGAAGCCGCCCGCGTGGCGGCTGAAGCGGACGCCGCACGGATCGCGTCCGAGCAGGAAGAGGCCCGCCAGGCCGCGCAGGATGAGGCCGACCGCCGTGTCGCCACCGAAGAAGCCGCGCGCCGCAGGGCCGCCGAAGAGCGCCCCGCGCAGGACGCCCCGTCCGGCTCGGTGACCGACAAGCTCATGCGACTGCGCGCCGTTGTCGAGGGCGCCAATGCCGCCGATGAATCCGACGACTATGTCGAAGACGAGCATGCCGAGGAATATTTCGCCGCCGAATTCGCCGCCGAAACAGATACCTACGACGATGTGCTGGAAGACGCCCTGGCCGGCGACACAGACACGTCCACCGCCGCCGCCTTCGCCGCCGGTGTCCTCGCCGAGGACGACAGCGACGACAGCGCCGCGATCAGCGCCGTGCTCGGCTCGCTCGCGCATCCGGCGGTGATGGAAGAAGACACCGCGCCCGACGAGGCAGACATCGTCGCGGACGACAGCGACGCCGCCGCCGTGGATCACATGATCGCCACCTGGGACGACGATGGCGACGAGACCGGCGACGACACCCTTGTGCTCGTGGCCGGTCTCGCCGACCAGGAGGCCGAGCCCGAAGTCCGCAAGGAAGCCGCCGCGCCCGAGGCCGACGCCGCGCAGGACGCGCCGCAGCCGCGCCGCCCGCTCGCGCGTGTGATCAAGGTGCGCCGCCCCGCCGCGCCCGCCAAGCCCGTGGTGGTCGAAGCGGTCGTCGAGGAAGAGCCGGAAGACGGCTATGACGTGCCGGGCGAAAGCACCCTGTCGGTCGAGGACGAAGCGGCGCTCGCCGCCGAGCTGGCCGAGGTCGAGCGCGATGCCGACGAGGCGCGCAAACGCGCCGAGGACGGCCTGTTTGACAAGGTCGCCTACGGCGATAGCGAAGACGGTGACGAGATTGAGATTGACCTGGATCTCGATCTTGATCTTGACCAGGACGAAACGCCGGCCACCGATCCGCTGGCGATCGCGCCCGAAGAGGAGCCCGCCGACCGGATCGCGGCCCGCCGCGCGCCGCTGCGCACCGCGTTCGACGACCACGATATCTCCGATACCGACGGCGCGCTCGACCGCATCCTCGAGAAGACCAATTCGCAGCTCGAGAGCGGCGAGGCCTCGCGCCGCCGCTCGGCGATCCAGCATCTCAAACAGGCGGTCCAGGCCACCCGCGCCGACCGCGATTCGGCCGACGGCGCGCCGGTCCAATCCGACCCGCGCGATGCCTACCGCGCCGACCTGGCCCGCGTGGTGCGCCCGCGCCGTCCGGGCGGCGGCGCCGACAACGGCGGCAAGCGGCCGGGGCGCCGCCTCGCGCCGCTGGTGCTGGTGTCCGAGCAGCGGATCGACGCGCCGGCAAACGCCGCCTCGGGCGAACCCACTCGTCCGGTCACCCCGGTGCGTCCGCGCCGGGTGACCAAGGGCAACCTGGCCGTCGCCCGCGACATGTCCGACGAACCCGAAGACGAGATCCGCGACGACGCCGTGGCCACCGCGCGCATCGCCGCCGCGCTCACCGAAGCGCCGGCCGCGCCGCAAGCCCATGCCGTGGAGATTGACGGCGAGATCGACGGTGACGATGAGACCGGCGACCAGGCGCATGACGACAACACCGCGGCGCTGATCGCGGGCCTGCGCGCCTACCTCGCCAGCGAGCGCGCCGACAACCACGAAGAGGCCGTCGAGGCCGGCGTTGCCTACATGACGCAGGAAGTGGGCCGCGCCCATGTCGGCCGGCCGCAGCTGATGTCGCTGGTGCTGGGCGCCATGCCGGACATGTCGCGCGAAGAGGGGTTGCGCGCCTTTGGCCGCCTGCTGCGCGACGGCCGGATCGAAAAGGTCAAGCGCGGCATCTTCGTGCTGACCGACAAGAGCCGCTTCTACGACGCGGACGCATGAATGACTGAACGCCCCGCCGATGGTCTGGCGGGGCAGATATCCCTCGAGGTGGTTGTTAACGAGTGAAAAGCGGAGTGGCCCCGGCTACTCCGCTTTTTCTTTGCCCGGGTCGCGGGCCTCGTCCGGATCGGGCCGCGCGATGCCGAGGAACAGCCGCTTGAGCGGCAAGACCCAGACCACGCCGAGGCCGATGTAGATCGCCAGCTCGAGCAGGATCGGCGGGCGCTCGTCGAACAATCCCACCAGGGTTACCGCGAGGACGATCCAGGCCGGCATGCCCACCAGCAGCACCAGGATCGCCAGGCGTTTGCGTGCTTTGAAGGTCATGGCGTCAATCCGCGAACGGGTCGGTGACGAGGATCGTGTCCTCGCGCTCGGGGCTGGTCGACAAAAGCGCCACCGGGCAGTCGATCAGCTCTTCGACGCGGCGCACATACTTGATCGCCTCGGCCGGCAGCTCGGCCCAGGAGCGCGCGCCCTCGGTCGACTGGCTCCAGCCCGGCAGGGTTTCATACACCGGCGTGACCCGCGCCTGCTGATCGGCCGCCGTCGGCAGGTAGTCGAGCAGCTCGCCGTCGAGCTCGTAGCCGGTGCAGATTTTCAGCTCCTCGAAGCCGTCGAGCACGTCGAGCTTGGTCAGCGCGATGCCGTTCACGCCGGAGGTCTGGCAGGTCTGGCGCACCAGCACCGCGTCGAACCAGCCGCAGCGGCGCTTGCGCCCGGTCACGGTGCCGAATTCATGGCCACGCTCGCCCAGCCGTTGGCCGTCGTCATCGAACAGCTCGGTCGGAAACGGCCCCTCGCCCACCCGGGTGGTATAGGCCTTGACGATGCCGAGCACGAAATTGATCGCGCCCGGGCCAAGGCCGGTGCCGGTCGCCGCCTGGCCCGCGATCACGTTCGACGAGGTGACGAAGGGATAGGTGCCGAAGTCGATGTCGAGCAGCGCGCCCTGGGCGCCCTCGAACAGGATTCGCTTGCCGGCCTTGCGCTTCTCGTTCAGCACCTTCCAGACTGGGGCCGCATATTGCAGGATTTTCGGTGCGATTTCATTGAGTTGCGCGATCAGCGCCGCCTTGTCGATCGGCTCGAGCCCAAGCCCTGCGCGCAGCGCGTTGTGGTGCACCAGCGCCCGGTCGACGCGCAGCTCCAACGTCGCCGGGTCGGCGAGGTCGGCCACCCGGATCACCCGCCGGCCCACCTTGTCTTCGTAGGCCGGGCCGATGCCGCGCCCGGTGGTGCCGATCTTGGCCACCGCGTTCTGGCCTTCGCGCGCGCGGTCAAGCTCGCCGTGGAACGGCAGGATCAGCGGCGTGTTTTCGGCGATCATCAGCGTCTCGGGGGTGATTTCCACGCCCTGTTTGCGAATGCCCTCGATCTCGGCCACCAGGTGCCAGGGGTCGAGCACCACGCCGTTGCCGATCACGCTGAGCTTGCCGCCGCGCACCACGCCCGAGGGCAGCGCGTTCAGCTTGAACACCTCGCCGTCGATCACCAGCGTGTGGCCGGCATTGTGCCCGCCCTGGAAGCGGCAGACCACGTCGGCACGCTCGCTGAGCCAGTCGACAAGCTTGCCCTTCCCTTCGTCGCCCCATTGGGCGCCCACGACGACAACGTTGGCCATACCATCCTCCGGTGAAGAAACCCGGCCCCGTATAGCGAAGCCGCCAAGGCGGCGAAACCGAAATCTCGCGGCGTGGGCCCGCGCGGGTCTGGACAGCCCGTTGTCCTTCGGCGATGGATGGAGAAAAGGAGACCGTGATGGGCTTTCTTCTGCGCTGGCTGTTCGCCCTCGTCCTGGTGGCGGCCACCTTCAACCCGACGCGCTGGAATTTCGTTCGCTGGGCACGCGACCATTTTTCCGACCAACTCCCGGTCACCGTGCTGCTGGGGCTGATCCTGGTCGTCGCCTACGTGATCTACATCCGCGCCACGCTGCGCTCGATCGGCGGCTTCGGCATCGTGCTGGTGACGGCCGTGGTCGCCGCGCTGCTCTGGGTGCTGTTCGACTGGGGCTGGCTCACGCTCGAAAACCCGGCCTTCAACCAGTGGATCGGCATCCTCGCGATCTCGCTGGTGCTCGGCGTCGGGCTGAGCTGGTCGTTCGTGCGCCGGGCGCTGTCGGGCCAATACGATGTGGACGATCACGACGAGGAGTGAGGCCGCCGAATGCGCCGCGTCTCCATTCGGGGTTGCGACCCTGCCCGGTTGCCCCTAGATAGCCCCATCGAGACATGAACCGGGGCCCCCATGGAAAACGTCCTCCTCGTCATCCTGCTGATCCTCGCGCTGGCGTTGATCGCCATCGTGCTGATGCAACGTTCCGAAGGGGGCGGCCTGGGCATCGGCGGCGGCGGCGGTGGCGGCGTGATGTCGGCGCGTGGCGCGGCCACCGCGCTCGGCAAGCTCACCTGGGTTATCGGCATCGCCTTTCTCGCCACGTCGCTGGCGATGACCATCGTTTCGGCGCGCAACACCGCCGGCAGCTCGGTGATCGACCGGGTCGGCGAACAACCGGCCACCGAGACCGTGCCGGCCACGCCCGCCATACCGGACGCGACCGACACGACCGGCACCACCACGCCTTCCAGCGAAAGCACCGCCCCGGGCGACGCGCCGCTGGCCCCGCCGCGCGCCAACTGAGGCCACGACGGGCGATTCTGCTGACCTCGCCCCGGGCAATCGCGCCCGGGGGGCCAGTGGTGGCCCCCTTGCACAAATACAACACCTTGAGGGCGCGAGACATTTCGCCCCATCATCTAGCGTCTCGGTTGCGTCACATCCAAGAATCGTCTACTTCTTGAATCCCGTGATGGAGCGATTTTGGCGGGCAGTATCCTGCTGATTCCCGCTCTCAATCCGAGGCAGATCACGGGAGCAGCCCTGCACATGGCACGATACATATTCATCACCGGCGGCGTGGTTTCCTCGCTCGGCAAGGGTCTCACCTCGGCGGCGCTCGGCGCGTTGCTGCAAGCGCGCGGCTTCTCGGTCCGGCTGCGCAAGCTCGATCCCTACCTGAACGTCGATCCCGGCACGATGAGCCCGTTCGAGCATGGCGAGGTGTTCGTCACCGACGACGGCGCCGAAACCGACCTCGATCTCGGCCATTACGAGCGCTTCACCGGCGTCGCGGCGCGCGCGACCGACTCGGTCTCGTCGGGCCGGATCTACACCAGCGTGCTCGAAAAGGAGCGGCGCGGCGATTACCTCGGCAAGACCATCCAGGTGATTCCCCACGTCACCAACGAGATCAAGGACTGGATCGCGGTGGGCGACGACGAGGTCGATTTCATGCTTTGCGAGATCGGCGGCACGGTGGGCGACATCGAGGCACTGCCGTTCTTCGAGGCGATCCGCCAGTTCAGCCAGGACCGCGCGCGCGGCCAGTGCATCTTCATGCACCTCACCCTCGTGCCCTACCTCGCCGCCTCCGGCGAGCTGAAAACCAAGCCAACCCAGCACTCGGTGAAGGAGCTGCGCTCGATCGGCATCGCCCCCGACGTGCTGGTGACCCGCGCCGAGCACCCGATTCCCGACAAGGAGCGCGCCAAGATCGCGCTGTTCTGCAACGTGCGCAAAGAGGCCGTGATCCCGGCCTATGACCTCAAGTCGATCTACGAAGCGCCGATGGCCTACCACGCGGTCGGGCTCGACCAGGCGGTGCTCGACGCGTTCCAGATCAGCCCCGCGCCGCAGCCCAACCTTTCCCGCTGGCAGGATGTGGAAGATCGCATCACCCACGCCGAGGGCGAGGTGAAAGTGGCGATCGTCGGCAAATACGTGGCGCTTGAAGACGCCTACAAGTCGATCAAGGAGGCGCTCACCCACGGCGGCATGGCCAACCGCACCAAGGTGAAGGCCGAGTGGATCGACGCCGAGATCTTCGAGCAGGAAGACCCGGCGCCCTACCTCGAAGGCTTCCACGCCATCCTCGTGCCCGGCGGCTTTGGCGAGCGCGGCACCGAAGGCAAGATCCGTGCCGCGCAATTCGCCCGCGAGCGCAAGATCCCCTACCTCGGGATCTGCCTCGGCATGCAGCTCGCGGTGATCGAAGCGGCCCGCAACGTGATCGGCATCGCCGATGCGGGCAGCGAGGAATTCGATCACGAGGCCGGGAAAAAGCGTTTTACCCCCGTGATTTACCACCTCAAGGAATGGGTGCAGGGCAATTACACGGTGAAGCGCAAAGTGTCGGACGACAAGGGCGGCACGATGCGCCTCGGCGCCTATACCGCGAACTTGAAGGAAGGCTCGAAGGTGGCCGCGATCTATGGCACCACGACGATCGAGGAGCGCCACCGCCACCGCTACGAGGTGGATGTGAAATACCGCGACGCGCTGGAAAAGGCCGGGCTGGTGTTCTCCGGCATGTCGCCTGACGGAAGGTTGCCCGAGATCGTCGAGTGGAAGGACCACCCGTGGTTCATCGGCGTGCAATATCACCCCGAGCTGAAGTCAAAGCCGTTCGCGCCGGCGCCGCTGTTTGCCGATTTCGTGCGCGCGGCGATGGAGGTGGAGCGGCTGGTCTAGCGCCGGCCGGCCTCAGCCCTCCCAATCCTCATCGGGCAGCGGCGGGCCGAAGCGCGCCAGCATCCGGTCGCGGATCTGGTCGCGGGTCTGGCGGTAGGCGGCCAGCTTGTCTTCGCGCTTGGTGCCCAGCCCGGTCGGATCGAGCACCGGCCAGTATTCGACTTCGAGGTGATGGTAGCGGGTCAGCTCCAGCACCCGGCGCTGGCTCGCCGGGCTGAGCGCGACGATCAGGTCGTAGGCCGACAGGTCATCGCCCCATTCCTGCATCTGGTCGAAGCTGCGCACCTTGTGCTGGTGCAGCGGCACGCCGATTTCTTCGCAGACCGACACGCCGAAGCCGTCGACCTCCATCTCGCCCTTCACCCCGGCGGACTGGACATAGACCCGGTCGCCGTAGAACTTTTTCATCATCCCCTCGGCCATCGGCGAGCGCACCGCGTTGTGATCGCAACAGAACAGGATCGACTGGGGGAGCGCGCTGGCCAAACCGTCACCCCCAGTGCAGCACGCAGATCAGGGTAAACAGGCGCCGGGCGGTGTCGCGGTCGACCTCGGCCTTGCCTTCGAGCCGTTCGATCAACACCCGCGCGCCCTCGTCGTGGATGCCGCGCCGCGCCATGTCGATGGTTTCGATCTGCGCCGGGGGCATGGTCTTCACCGCGTCGAAATAGCTCTCGCAGATCTGAAAATAATCCTTCACCACCTGCCGGAACGGCCCGAGCGAGAGGTGAAATTCACCCGCCTTCTGGCCGCCCTCCTCGGTGGCGATGTCAAACACCAGCCGTTTGTCGCGAATCGACAGGGCCAGCGCATAGGGCCCGTCCGGCGGCTGCTGGCCGGCGCGGGGCACCGGGGCGAAGCTGTTCTTTTCCAACAGGTCGAACACCGCGACCTTGCGCTCCTGCTCGATCTCGGGCGTGGGCGCGGCAAGGCCGGTGTCGTCGATCTCGATCCTTGTGATGCGGCTCATGGGGCTTTCCGGGGCTGTCTCCCCCCACAGGTAGCCGATGGGCCGGGCCGGCACAATCGCCGCTCAGCGCCGCCGGGCAAACAGCGCGATGGCGACGAAGAGCACCGCCGCCGCCGCCACGATCGACGGGCCGGCCGGGGTGTCGAGCCGATACGAGGCCCAGAGCCCGCCCAGCGCCGAGACCGCGCCGATCCCTACCGCCCAGGCCGCCATCGCCTCGGGCGTGCGCGACAGGCCGCGCGCGGCGGCGGCCGGGATGATCAGCATCGCCGCGATCAGCAGCGCGCCCACCACCTTCAGCGCCACCGCCACCACCACGGCGAGCGCCAGCGTGAGCACCAGCCCCTCGCGGTCGGCGTTGATGCCCGAGGCCGCCGCCAGCTCGCGGCTGAGCGTGGCGGTGAGCAGCCGCGACCAGCGCCAGGCCAGCAGCGCCACCACGAACAGCGCGCCGCCCCAGATCACCAAGAGGTCGCCCCGGGTGACAGCGAGGATATCGCCGAACAGGAAGGCCGAGAGATCGACCCGCACGCCGGGCACGAACGAGATCGCCACGATCCCCAGCGCCAGCGCCGAATGCGACAGCACGCCGAGGGTGGCGTCCATCGCGTGGCCGCGGGTGGCGAGCCAGCTCACCGCCAGCGCCATCGTCAGCGCCACCACCAGCGTGCCAAGCGTGACCGGCACCGAGAAGATCAGCGCCAGCGCCACGCCGAGGATCGCCGCATGCGCCGTCGCGTCGCCGAAATAGGCCATCCGCCGCCACACCACGAAGCTGCCCAGCGGGCCGGCGCCCAGCGCCAGGCCGACACCGGCCAGCGCGGCACGGACAAGAAAATCATTCAGCATGGCCGGCCCCCGGTGCATGGTCGTGGTCATGGTCATGGTCATGGTCATGGGCATGCGCGGGATCGGCGGGCGCACCATGCGAATGGTCGTGGTCGTGATCGTGCTTGTAGAGCGCCAGCGCGCCATGCGTGCCATATCCGAACAGGGCGCGGTATTCCGGCGCGGACTGCACCACCGTCGGCGTGCCGGAGCAGCAGACATGATGGTTCAGGCAGACCACCCGGTCGGAGGCGCTCATCACCACGTGCAGATCGTGGCTGACCATGAACACGCCCATGCCGGTCTCGCGCCGGACCTGTTCGAGCAGCTCGTAAAACGCCGCCTCGCCGGGCTGGTCGAGCCCTTGCGTCGGTTCGTCGAGCACCAGCAGCTGCGGGTCGGTGAGCAGGGCACGCGCCAGCAGCACGCGCTGAAACTGGCCGCCGGAAAGCGAGATCATCTGCTGGTGTTCCAGCCCGGCAATGCCGGTGCGCGCCGCCACCGCCGCCACCCGGTCGCCCGACTGGCGCTGGGGCAGCGACAAGAAGCGCGTCACGCTCATCGGCAGGCTCGCGTCGATATGCAGCTTTTGCGGCACGTAGCCGAGCCGCAGCCCCGGCGCGCGGCTGAGGCTGCCGCTATCGGGGCGCAGCACGCCCAGCAGCACCTTCACCAGGGTCGACTTGCCCGAGCCGTTCGGCCCGACCAGGGTGACGATCTCGCCCGGCGCGACCTCGACGTCGACGCCATCGAGCACCGCGACGCCGCCGTAGGTGACGCGGATATCCCTCGCCGTGATCAAGTTCATTCTTGGTCCTCCTGGCAGGCCGGGCAAAGCCCCAGCGCCTCGACATGCGCCCGCTCGACGGCAAAGCCCACCTCGCCGGCCGCCGCTTCCAGCGCGCCGCGCACCGAGCGCCCCGGCGCCTCGGCCACGGCATGGCAGCGCTCGCAGATCAGAAACACCGGCGCATGGGCATGGCCGCCGGGATGGGTGCAGGCGGTGAAGGCGTTGAGCCGCTGGATACGGTGCACCAGCCCGTGTTCGACGAGAAAATCGAGCGCCCGGTAGGCCACCGGCGGCTGGTGGCCGAAGCCCTCCGCGGCGAGCCGCTCAAGCACGTCGTAGGCGCCCATTGCCTTGTGGGTTTCCAACAGGATTTCCAGCGTGCGCCGTCGCACCGGGGTGAGGCGCGCGCCGGATGCGGCGCAGATCTGCGCGGCCCGCGCCAGCGCGGACTCGGCGCAGGCGGCGTGGTCATGCGGCGCGAAGGCCGGGGCGGGATCGGTTTGGGGCATGGGACGTCTTGCGTTGCCAAAATTGTTATACTATAACGCTCTCTTGATGTGATGTTATAACATCCACCTCCAACCCACAAGGTGCCTCATGCTTCGACTTTCCGCTCTGCTTTGCCTCCTCGCCCTGCCCGCGCTGGCCGAACCGCCCAAGGTGGTGGTGGATATCGCGCCGATCCACGCGCTGGTGGCGCAGGTGATGGAGGGTGTGGCCACACCCGACCTGCTGCTCGACCAGGACGCCAACCCGCACGCAGTCCAGCTCAAACCCAGTCAGGCGCGGATGCTCGCCGGCGCCGATCTGGTGATCTGGGTCGGCCCCGACCTCAGCCCCTGGCTTGAGCGCACCATCGCCGGACTGAGCGCGGCCAGCTCGCTGGTGCTGATGGACAACCCCGCCACGCAGCTGCGCGATTTCACACCCCCCGTTGGCGCACCCGAGCCGGCCCATGACGCGGAAGGCGACGCTCATGGCGATGACCACAGCGACGACCACGGAGACAACCACGATCATGAGGGCAAAGACCCGCACCTGTGGCTGTCGGTCGACAATGCCCGCGCCTGGCTTGGCGTCTTCGCCGACGAGCTGGCAGCGCGCGACCCCGACAACGCCGCCACTTACCGCGCCAACGCCGCCCGCGCGCAAACGGGGATCGACGATCTGACCGCCCGGATCGAGGCCCGCCTCGCCCCTTACGCCGGCACCGAGATCATCACGTTCCACGCCTCGTTCGGCTATTTCGCCGACCGCTTCCCGATCACCATCGCCGGCAGCGTGCGCCCCGGCGATGCCGCCTCGCCCTCGGCAGCGGCCTTGGCCAAGCTTGAGGCGTTGGTGGCCACCCACGATATCGCCTGCGCCTATGCCGAGCCGGCGTTCGACCCGGCGCTGCTCGAAGCCATCGCCGGCGACACCGGCCTCAGGATCGGCACGCTCGACCCGACCGGCGTGCTCCAGACCCCCGGCCCCGGCCACTACGCCGCCACGCTCGACGCGGTTGCCGAGGGGATCGTGGCCTGTCTCGAAGACAAGTGAACCCGGGCGGGCGGTCCCCCCGGATCGCCCACCCTTCTCGGCCGCGCAACGGGCGGCCCACCCGGCAGGCCCCTGCGCCACTGCCCGCCGATCACAGGCTGTTGAGCGCGGCCGGCTTGATCCGGGGCGATACATGTTCTATCTTTGTTCTGCGCCAAGGTGCGACAAGGAGAGCGCCATGTATGACCTGACATCCCTGCCGCCGACGCAAAAGCAGCTCGATTATGCCCGCGCCATCGCCCGCCGGATGGATCACGCGATCCCCCACGCCTCGCTGGAAAGCCGGGTCTCTCTCTCGCGCTGGATCGATGTGCATAGGCGCGCCGCCGCCACCGCCCCCGGCGCCACCTCGCGCCAAGTGGCCTATGCCGAGAAGATCGCCCGGATCAAGCGGCGCGCCATCCCCGACGAGTGCTTTCGAGATGCCGGGCTGATGTCGCGCTGGATCGACGCGAACCGCTGAGCCGCGCCATTGCCCTCAGTGGCCCGGGGCATCCCCCGATGTATAGGCGCGGTCAGACCCAGCCGCGTTTGTGCACCAGCGCCATCTCGCCCACGGTGAACATGATCCGCACCAGGTGGTGCAGGGTCACGATCGCCGGGTTGGCGGCGAGCGAGAGCGCGATCAGGCTCATCTCGACCACCCCGCCGGGGGCAAAGCTGACCGCCAGCATGTCGGTCGGCAAGCCGCTGAGGCGATGCACCGCCGCCGCCAGCGCCACGCCAAGCGCCATCATCGCCCCCACCGAGACCAGCGAAAGCCCCATGCCGCGCAGGAACATCTGACCGGTCATGCCAGTAAAACGGATGCCGAGCCCCGCGCCCAGCACCACCTGCGCCACCGCCACCAGCCAGCCCGGCGCGGCGATCTCGACCAGCCCGGTCATCGCCAGCGCCCCGGCGATCAGCAAGGGGCCGATCAGCTGCGCCGCCGGCAGGTGCATCCGCTTGCCGAACCACAGCCCCGCCACGGCGATCACGAGCACCACCGGGATATCGGCCCAATCGGTCGCGCCCGGCGCAAAGCTCATGCCGCCGGCCGAGCCCACCGGGTGGCCCTCCCAGATCGACATCCCCACCGGCACCAGCGTGACCACCACGATGATGCGCAAGAACTGCATCATCGTCAGGATGCGTACATCCGCGCCGGAATCTTCGCCGAACAGGATCGCCTCAAACAGCCCGCCGGGGCTGCCGGAATAATAGGAGGTGGCGCGGTCGTAGCCGCCGAGCCGGCGGAAGATCACGTAGTTGAGCCCGTGCGCGCCAAGCACGAACACCGCCACCGCCGGCACCGAGAAGGTGAGCAACGGCAGCAGCGACAGCGTGTCCGGCGTGAGCCGCGCGCCGATCATCGTGCCAATCACGCCGACGAAGACCATCCGGAACGGCATCGGAAAGCTGTAGCCCTCGGGAAAGCGGTGCTGGGCGAAGGCCACGGCGAGCGCGGCCGCAAGCAGGCTGCCGAGCATGTAGGGCAAGGGCGTGCCCAGCGCCGCCATGGCACTGCCGCCGAGCCCGCCGAGGGCGAGCAGCAGGGCGGTGAAGGCGATATGGCGGGCCGGCGGCAGGGTCATGGCGCGGGTGGTATCGCGCCGGATTGGCGGGCACAAGCGGGCGATACGTTACCGAATTTCGCCATTTTTTCAATCTGCGTAACATCCGACTTGCGTCGAATCGTCCCAGCTTCTACTCCTGACTGCGCGGTCGGCTTTTCTCCGACCGCTCAGGGAGGATCCGCCGCACATGGCCGAGGCATTCATCTGCGACGCGCAACGCACGCCGATCGGTCGCTATGGCGGCGCGCTGGCCTCGGTGCGCCCCGACGACCTCGCCGCCCTGCCGATCGCCGCGCTGATCGCGCGCAACCCGCAGGTGGACTGGGCCGCGCTCGACGACGTGATCCTGGGCGACGCCAACCAGGCCGGCGAAGACAACCGCAACGTGGCGCGCATGGCCGCCCTGCTCGCGGGCCTTCCCGTCGAGGTGCCGGGCACCACGGTAAACCGGCTCTGCGCGAGCGGCATGGATGCGGTGGGCATGGCCGCGCGCGGGATCCGGGCAGGTGACTACGCGCTGGCGATCGCCGGCGGTGTCGAGAGCATGAGCCGCGCGCCCTTCGTGATGCCGAAGGCCGAGGCCGCCTTCACCCGCGCCAACGCGGTGTATGACACCACCATCGGCTGGCGCTTCGTGAACCCGAAGATGCAGGCGGCGCATGGCACCGACTCGATGCCGCAAACCGCCGACAACGTGGCCGAAGACTACAACGTGAGCCGCGCAGACCAGGACGCCTTCGCCGCGCGCTCGCAGGCCCGCTGGGCGGCGGCCGAGGCGGCGGGGCGGTTTGGCGCCGAGATCTGCCCGGTGGAGATACCGCAGCGCAAGGGCGATCCGGTCATCGTCGATACCGACGAGCACCCCCGCCCCGGCACTACGGCCGCGATGCTGGCCAAGCTCGGCGGCGTGAACGGCCCCGACAAGAGCGTGACGGCAGGCAACGCCTCGGGCGTGAACGACGGCGCGGCGGCGCTGCTGATCGCCTCCGCCGAGGCCGCCCAGCGCCACGGGCTCACGCCGATGGCGCGGATCGTCACGATGCAGGCGGCCGGCGTGGCGCCGCGCGTGATGGGCATCGGCCCGGTGCCCGCCGCGCGCAAAGCGCTCGACAAGGCCGGGCTGACCCTCGACCAGATCGACGTGATCGAGCTTAACGAGGCCTTTGCCAGCCAGTCGCTCGCCAGCCTGCGCGCGCTCGGCCTGGCCGACGACAGCGCGCATGTGAACCCCAACGGCGGCGCCATCGCCATGGGCCATCCGCTCGGCATGTCGGGGGCGCGGCTGGTGATGACCGCCGCCTATGAATTGCAAAAAACCGGCGGCCGCTACGCGCTCTGCACCATGTGTGTGGGCGTGGGCCAAGGCGTCGCCCTCATTCTCGAAAGGGTCTGACATGTATGCACAAATGGTGACATCGACCGGAAAAGACGTGAAAGCGCGCGATGAGATGAGCCCGGAAGAGGCGCATTTTCAAGACCGGATCGACGCCGGCGAAAAGATCGAGCCGAAGGACTGGATGCCCGAGGCCTACCGCGCCACGCTGATTCGCCAGATCGCCCAGCACGCCCATTCCGAGGTGGTCGGTCAGCTGCCCGAGGGCAACTGGATCACCCGCGCCCCGACGCTGGAACGCAAGGCGATCCTGCTGGCGAAAGTGCAGGACGAGGCCGGTCACGGGCTCTACCTCTACTGCGCCGCCGAGACCCTCGGGGTGAGCCGCGACGACCTCACCGAGGCGCTTCTGAGCGGCGCGATGAAATATAGTTCAATATTCAACTATCCCACGCTGACCTGGGCCGACATCGGCGCGGTGGGCTGGCTGGTGGATGGGGCCGCGATCATGAACCAGGTGCCGCTGCAACGCACCTCGTTCGGCCCCTACAGCCGCGCCATGGTGCGGATCTGCAAGGAAGAGAGCTTTCACCAGCGCCAGGGCTTCGACATCATGATGAAGATGGCGCGAGGCACACAGGCGCAGCGGCACATGGCGCAGGATGCGATGAACCGGTTCTGGTATCCCTCGCTGATGATGTTCGGCCCGTCCGACAAGGACTCGGTGCATAGCGCGCAATCGATGGCGTGGAAGATCAAGATCAACACCAACGACGAGCTGCGCCAGAAATTCGTCGACCAGACCGTGCCGCAAGCGGAATACCTCGGCCTGACGATCCCCGACGAGTACCTGAAATTCAACGACAAAACAGGGCATTACGACTTTTCCGAGCCGGATTGGTCGGAATTCTACGCGGTGCTGAAGGGCAATGGCCCATGCAACACGGAGCGGCTCGAGGCGCGGCGCAAGGCCTGGGACGACGGCGCCTGGGTGCGCGACGGGCTGATGGCCCACGCCGAGAAACGCGCGGCGCGCACGGCGGCGCAATAGGGAGAGAGAGATGAGCAAAGAATGGCCCCTGTGGGAAGTTTTCATCCGTGGCCAGCACGGCATGAGCCACCGCCACGTCGGCAGCCTGCACGCGCCCGACGCCGAGATGGCGATCAAGAACGCGCGCGACGTCTACACCCGGCGCAATGAGGGCGTGAGCATCTGGGTGGTGCGCGCCGCCGATATCACCGCCTCGTCGCCCTCCGACAAGGGGCCGCTCTATGAGCCCTCCGAAAGCAAGGTCTACCGCCACCCCACCTTCTTCGACATCCCCGATGACGTGGGAGCCATGTGATGGACGCAAGTCTGTTCGAATTCTGCCTGCGCATGGGCGACAACACCCTCGTGCTCGGCCACCGGGTGAGCGAATGGTGCGGCCATGCGCCGGTGCTGGAAGAAGATATCGCGCTGGCCAATACCGCGCTTGACCTGATCGGCCAAACCCAGCTCTGGCTTGGCCTTGCCGGTGAGGTGGAAGGCGCGGGGCGCGACGGCGACGCGCTCGCGTTCCGCCGCGATGCCTGGGATTTCCGCTGCGCGCTGCTGGTCGAGCAGCCCAACGGCGATTTCGGCCAGACGATCCTGCGCCAATATCTGTTTGACCAATGGCAGGCGCTGATGCTGGCCCGGCTGGTGGACAGCGCCGAGCCCCGCGTCTCGGCGATCGCCCAGAAGGCGGTGAAAGAGGTGGCCTATCACCTTGAGCGATCGCGCGACACGGTGATCGGCCTCGGCGACGGCACCGAGGAAAGCCACGCCCGGATGCAAGCCGCGCTCGACCGGCTCGCGCCTTACGTGGGCGAGCTGTTTGGCGACGACGCGGTCGATGCGGAGCTGGCCGAACGGAGTATCGCCCCCCGGCCCGCCGATCTGCGCGACAGCTACGAGGCGGCGCTGGCAGAGACGATGGCGGCCGCCACGCTGACCCTGCCCGAGGGCCGGTGGAGCCACAGCGGCGGGCGCGACGGCAGCCGGCATTCGGAACATCTCGGCCACCTGCTGACCGAAATGCAATGGCTCCAGCGCGCCTACCCGGACGCGCAATGGTGACCCGCCCCGGCCCCGACGCCATCATGGCGATCCTCGCCGAGGTGCCCGACCCCGAGATCCCGGCGATCAGCCTCACCGATCTCGGCATCATCCGCGCCGTCGCCTGGGAGGGCGACACGCTCGCCGTCACCGTCACCCCCACCTATTCCGGCTGCCCCGCCACCTCGCTGATCAACTTCGAGATCGAGCGCGCGCTGCGTGAGGCCGGGATCGAAAAGATCGACCTGCGCCGCCAGCTCGCCCCGCCCTGGACCACCGACTGGCTCAGCGCCGAGGGCCGCGAAAAGCTCGAAGCCTATGGCATCGCACCGCCCTCGCCCGCCAAGGGTCCGGAGCGCTGCCCGCATTGCGGCTCGGCGCATGTCGAGCGGATCAGCCAGTTCGGCTCGACCCCCTGCAAGGCGCAGTGGCGCTGCACAGACTGCCGCGAGCCGTTTGACTATTTCAAATGCATCTGAGGGAAACCCATGCAATTTCATAAACTTACCGTCACCGATGTGCAGAATACGATCCGCGACGCGGTGGTGGTCACACTCGCGCCCGCACCCGGCACGGCGGAATTCCCCTTTCTGGCGGGCCAGCACCTGACCTTCCGCCACGATTTCGACGGCGAAGAGCTGCGCCGCTCCTACTCGCTCTGCGTCGCCCCCTCGGAGGGCAAGCTGCAAGTGGCGGTCAAGCGCGTCGAGGGCGGGGCGTTTTCCAACTGGGTGAACGACGCGCTGAGGCCCGGAGACGTGATCGAGGCGCTGCCGCCCTCGGGCGTGTTCCACCTGCCTGAGACGCGCGCCAGGCGCGACTACCTCGGCTTCGCCGGCGGCTCGGGCATCACCCCGGTGCTGTCGATCCTGAAAACCGTGCTGGCGGAGGAGCCGCAGAGCAGCTTCACCCTCGTCTATGCCAACCGCGCGGTGAACACGATCATGTTCCGCGACGAGCTTGAGGATCTGAAAAACCGCCACATGGGCCGCTTCTCGGTGATCCACGTTCTGGAGGAGGATGCGCAGGAGATCGAGCTGTTTACCGGCCGGGTGGACGCCGCCAAATGCGCCGCGCTGTTCGAGCGCTGGATCGACCTGCCGGCGATCGACGCCGCCTATATCTGCGGCCCCGAGCCGATGATGAAGGGGATCGAGGCGGCGCTGCTGGCTCATCGCTTCCCGGCCAAGGCGATCCACTACGAGCTGTTCCTCTCCGCCCAGCCGGGCCGGTTGGCGCAGAAGGTGGCGGCCGCGAAACAGGCAGGTGGCGACACGCAGGCGGCGATCACCATCGACGGCGCGACCCGCACCGTGCGCATGAGCCGCGACACCTCGGTGCTGGAAGCGGCGCTGGCCAACGACCTGCCCGCGCCCTACGCCTGCACCGCCGGGGTCTGCTCCACCTGCCTTGCCCGGGTCACCGAGGGCGAGGTGGAGATGCGCGCCAACCACGCGCTGGAAGACGACGAGGTGGCGCGCGGCTACGTGCTCACCTGCCAATGCTACCCGCTGTCGGACCGCGTGGCGGTCGACTACGACGTGCACGGCTGAGGGGAAAATTATGCTGAAGGTCTCAAGCTACGCCGCCGGCGACTGGGTTTCACCCGGCTCGGGCGCGACCCCGATCCGCTCGGCGATCAGCGGAAAAGTGATTGCCGAAGCGGGAGGAGCCGCGCTCGAAACCGCCAGAATGTTGGAATACGGCAAATCGGTCGGCGGGCCATCCTTGCGCGCGATGGGCTTTCACGACCGCGCGCTGATGCTGAAATCGCTCGCCCTCTACCTCAACGAGCGGCGCAAGGCGCTCTACGAGATCTCCTACGATACCGGCGCGACCCTCAATGATCACCGCTTCGATATCGACGGCGGCATCGGCACGCTGTTCGTCTACGCCTCGAAGGGCCGGCGCGAGATGCCCGACGGGCAGGTCTACCTCGACGGCGGACTGGAGCGGCTCGGGCGCGAGGGCACGTTCATGGGCCAGCACGTAGCGGTGCCGCTGCATGGCGTCGCCGTGCATATCAATGCCTACAACTTCCCGGTCTGGGGGATGCTCGAAAAGCTCGCCCCCACCCTGCTCGCCGGCATGCCCGCCATCGTCAAACCGGCCACCTCCACCTCCTACGTCACCGAAGCCGCGGTGCGGCTGATCCTCGAGAGCGGCCTGCTGCCCGAGGGCGCGGTGCAGTTCATCGCCGGCGGCACCGGCGATCTGCTCGATCGGCTGGGCGCCCAGGACGTGGTGAGCTTCACCGGCTCGGCCGCCACCGGCACGATGCTGCGCAGCCGGCCCAACCTGATCGAAAACGCAGTACGCTTCACCGCCGAGCAGGACAGCCTCAACGCCACCATCCTCGGCCCCGACGTGGCCCCCGACTCGCAGGCGTTCGATCTGTTCATCACCGAGGCACACCGCGAGATGACGGTGAAGGCGGGGCAGAAATGCACCGCGATCCGCCGCATCATCGTGCCCGAGCCCCATCTGCCCGCCGTGATATCAGCGCTCTCGGCCCGGCTCGCCGCCACCACGCTGGGCGATCCGCGCGACAAGGCCACCGGCATGGGCCCGCTGGTCTCAACCGACCAGAAGGCCGACGTGCTCGCGCGCGCCGCGCTGATCGGCAGCGAGGCCGAGCGGGTGTTTGGCGATCCCGACGCTTTCCTCGTCAGCGGCGATGTGAGCCGCGATGCCTTCCTGGCGCCGATGCTCTTCCATTGCGCCGACCCCGACGCGGCGCATCACGTGCATGCCACCGAGGCGTTCGGCCCGGTCGCCACGGTGATGCCCTGCCGCGATCTCGACCACGGGCTGGACTTGGCGAACCGGGGCGGCGGCAGCCTTGTCGCCTCGATCGTCACCGAGAGCGGCGATGTGGCCCGCGCGGCGGTGCTGGGCGCGGGCCCGGCGCACGGGCGGCTCTATTTCAACAATCCCGCCAGCGCCGGCGAGGCCACCGGCCACGGCGCGCCGATGCCGCACATGATCCATGGCGGGCCGGGGCGCGCGGGCGGCGGCGAGGAGCTCGGCGGCGTGCGCGGGGTGCTGCACTACATGCAGCGCGTGGCGGTGCAGGGCAGCCCCGATCTGCTCACCGCCGTGGGCGGGCGCTGGGTGCCGGGGGCGGCGGAAAAGACCGGTCCGGCCCACCCCTTCACGCGCGTATTCCATGCCCTCGAGATCGGCGAGACGATCCACGCCGGGCCGCGCCAGATCACACTCGACGATATCGAGCACTTCGCCCGGTTCACCGGCGATACCTTCTATGCCCACATGGACGAGGCGGCAGCCACCGCCAACCCGTTCTTCCCCGGCCGGGTGGCGCATGGCTACCTGCTGCTGTCGTTCGCCGCCGGGCTCTTCGTCGAGCCGAACCCCGGCCCGGTGCTCGCCAACACCGGCCTCGACGCTTTGCGCTTCTTCAAGCCGGTGGTGGCGGGCGACAGCCTGTCGGTGCGCCTGACGGTGAAGCAGAAGACCCGCCGCACCGACGATTACGGCGAGGTGCGCTGGCACGTGACGCTGATGAACCAGCACGGCGAGCCGGTGGCGGAGTACGACCTTCTCACCATGAACGCCTACGCATGAGCGCCGACGCCGCCATCGCCGCCCTGCTGCGCGACGATGAGCCGCGCACCTGGTCCCTGATCGTGACCCTGTTTGGCGATCTCGCGCGCCGGCCGGGGGCCGAGATCTCCGGCCCGGCGCTGTCGGCGATCACCGGGCGGATCGGGGTGCGGCCCGAGGCGATGCGCGTGGCGCTGCACCGGCTGCGGCGCGATGGCTGGATCATCGCGCGCCGCGCCGGCCGGATCTCTCACTATCGGCTGAGCGACGCGGGCCGGGCCGAGGCCGAGGCCGCCAGCACGCGCATCTACGCCCGCGACGCCCCCGCGCCCGAGGCCTGGCACGTGCTCATCGCCGGCCCCGACCGGCGCGCCACCGACGGCGCTGATCTCGCCGCGAGCCATGTAGTGCTTGCCCCCGGCGCCTGGCTCGGCACCGGTCAAGGCGCCGACCGGGCGGGATATTTCCGCCTTGCCGGCACCGCGCCCGGCCTGCCCGACTGGCTGCGCGCCGCAGCTATCCCCGCCGACCTCGCCGCCGCCTATGTCGCCTTCGACGCCCGCCTTGCCAAAGCGGGGGCCGCGCTGGACGGGGTCGACCCGGCGCGCCTGCCGGACCTCGACCGTGCGGCGCTGCGCGGGCTGATCGTGCACGGCTGGCGCCGCCTCGTGCTGCGCCACCCGCCCCTGCCCGACGCGCTCGCCCCCATCGGCTGGGCCGGCCCGCGCGCGCGCGCCCGCGTCGCCACGCTGCTGGCGCGAGTCGGCTGCCCCGCGCTGGCACATATCGGCGCCGAAACCGCCCCGGCGAATCCGGCGGATTAACCATGCGGCCAGCCCCCCGGCTTGCGCGCCCGCTGATTGCCACTGTCCCGGTCTACGATCGCACGGCCCCCCAGAGATTGTGGCACACGCGGTTGAAAATGCCCTGAAATCGCCACTTTTCGCCACATTTCGGGCCTAGATCTTATGCATAGTCAGTATTGAACACTTCCCGGAATGCGATGGGCGGGCCCCGGCGAAAGGCCGGGCATGGAATTTTGACCGAGTGAAGAAGATTGGTGACAAAAAATGAAACTGGTACCTTTCCTGCGTGATGAAGGTGGTCAATTGACCATCGACTGGACCGTTCTGGTGGCCGGCATAATGGGCTTGGGTCTGGTGTTTTCTGCGGAAGTTGTGCGCGGCCTGGAGAATGTCACCGACGAATATGACGGCATCAACACCGGACAAGGGATGATGACGATGTTCGTCAACAACCCCGCTCCGCAATCGTCGATCCCTGCTACGACGCCTGACGACACGACCTCCGACGAAACAACGCCTGACGAAACAGCGTCCGACGACACCGAAGAATGTAACGCGGCCAACCCCGGCAACGACAAATGCGTCGGCAACGCCGGCGAAGCTCCGAACGGCGACGAAAGCGACTGGGGCGATGGCAGCACCGGCCAGAGCGACGTTCGCAACAAAGGCCGCGGTCACCACTGACGCCGAACGGCCCCGACCGGGGGCCGGCCGGATACGATCCGAAGGCCCGCAGGTTCTGCGGGCCTTCTGGCATTTGCGCCCGGCATCGCGGAACTCTGACGCAGGCAACAAAAAAGCCCACACACAAGGCATGGGCCGCTTGACCTCTTGAAGGATGGTGCGGTCGAGAAGACTCGAACTTCCACGGGAGTTACCCCACAGCGACCTCAACGCTGCGCGTCTACCAATTCCGCCACGACCGCAAAATCTAGGCTTGGTGGGGGGCTACATAGCGCCCCCTCCGTGCGATGCCAAGAGGGAAATTCACGGGTTTTGACAATCTGCTGCCGCCATGCAAATTGGCCTCATGACCGACGCTCCTCTGCCCCGCCCCGAGTGGCGCATCTCACCCGGCCTGACCGCCTACGACGATGCCGTGGCGGCGATGGAGGCACGCGCCGAAGCGATCGCACGCGGTGAGGCGGGCGAGCTGGTCTGGCTGGTCGAGCACCCGCCGCTCTACACCGCCGGCACCTCCGCCAAGCCGGCCGACCTGGTCGATCCCGACCGCTTTCCGGTCTACGCCACCAAGCGCGGCGGGCAATACACCTACCACGGGCCGGGCCAACGCGTGGTCTACACCATGCTCGACGTCGGCAAACGCGGCCATGACGTACGCGCCTTCGTCAAACAGCTCGAAGACTGGGTGATCGCCACGCTCGCCGAGTTCAACGTGACGGGCGAAATCAGAGACGGTCGCGTGGGCGTCTGGGTGCAACGCCCGCAAAAGCCGCGCACGCCCAGCGGCGCGGCCGCCGAGGACAAGATCGCCGCGATCGGCATCCGGTTGCGCCATTGGGTCAGCTTTCACGGGCTGTCGATCAACGTCGATCCCGATCTCGGGCATTTCACCGGCATCGTGCCCTGCGGCATCACCGACCACGGCGTGACCTCGCTCATCGACCTCGGCCTGCCGGTGACGATGGACGACCTCGACGTGGCGCTTGCGCGGACTTTTGCGCAGGTATTTGGCGGCTGAAACCGCGCCCAACCCATTAGTACGGCCGGGCCGGGCGATTCCGTCGGCGATGCGACAGCTCGTCCCTTGAGATTCGCGCCCATATGCGCCACATAAATCGAGACGGATTACATGCGGTGTGCCGACAGGGAAGATATGTGTCGACCATCGCCCGCGAAAACCTGCGACTGAAACCACTCAGCAACCCGAGAGGACCGCAATGAAAAATATTCTCACCACCGCCGCCGCCCTGATCGCGCTCGCCGCGCCGGCCTTCGCCGAGAACGACGTCGACCAAGGCGAAAAAGACTTCAAAAAATGCAAGGCCTGTCACTCGATCGTCGACCCGGCCGGCGAGACCATCGTCAAGGGCGGCAAGACCGGCCCGAACCTCTGGGGCGTGGTTGGCCGCCAGGCTGGCACCGAAGCCGAGTTTGGCAAATTCTCCGACGAGATGATCGCGCTCGGTGAAGGCGGGCTGATCTGGAACGCCGAGGAGATGGCCAAGTACATCCCCAACGCCAAGGAATATATCAACGGCAAGACCTCGATGACGCCGCAGAAGCTGAAAGACGTCACCGACGTGATCGCCTACCTCGCGCAGTTCCAGCCCGAGTAAGCCCCCGCTTCAGCACCGGTTCAGGCCCCGCCCGCGCACCCCGCGGGCGGGGTTTTCTTTTGTTGCGGCGCGCCGGTCTTTTTTGACACCTTGTCGCTGTGACAACTTGCCTCACGCGATTTCCCCCTTTACACACATTCAAAAGCCCGTGTGCGTCAGGACGTCGCATCCGGGCGGATAACGCTAAGGGGAGACGTTCATGGCCGACGCAGCCATCCACGGACAGGATCACCACGATACCCGCGGGTTCTTCACCCGCTGGTTCATGTCCACCAACCACAAGGACATCGGGGTCCTCTACCTGTTTTTCTCGGCCTTCGTCGGCCTGATCTCGGTGGCTTTCACCGTGTACATGCGGCTCGAGCTGATGGAGCCGGGCGTGCAGTTCATGTGCCTCAACGAGGCGGGTGAGCCGGCGGCGCGGTTCCTGTCGGGTATCGGCGCCGAGGCCTGCACACCGAACGGCCATTTGTGGAACGTGATGATCACCTACCACGGCGTGCTGATGATGTTCTTCGTCGTCATCCCGGCGCTGTTCGGTGGCTTTGGCAACTACTTCATGCCGCTGCAGATCGGCGCGCCCGACATGGCGTTCCCGCGGATGAACAACCTGTCGTTCTGGCTCTACGTCACCGGCACCGCGCTGGGCGTGGCCTCGCTGCTCGCCCCTGGCGGCAACGGGCAATCGGGCTCGGGCGTGGGCTGGGTGCTCTACCCGCCGCTGTCGACCACCGAGCAGGGCTGGTCGATGGACCTCGCGATCTTCGCGGTCCACGTTTCGGGCGCCTCGTCGATCCTCGGCGCGATCAACATGATCACCACCTTCCTGAACATGCGTGCCCCCGGCATGACGCTGTTCAAGGTGCCGCTGTTCGCCTGGTCGATCTTCGTCACCGCCTGGCTGATTCTCCTCAGCCTGCCGGTGCTCGCCGGCGCCATCACCATGCTGCTGATGGACCGCAATTTCGGCACCACCTTCTTCGACCCGTCGGGCGGTGGCGATCCGATCCTCTACCAGCACATCCTGTGGTTCTTTGGCCACCCGGAAGTGTACATCGTGATCCTGCCCGGCTTCGGCCTCGTCAGCCACGTGTTCGCGACCTTCTCGAAGAAACCGGTGTTCGGCTACCTGCCGATGGTCTGGGCGCTGATCGCGATCGGCGTGATCGGCTTCGTGGTCTGGGCGCACCACATGTACACCGTCGGCCTGAGCCTGACCCAGCAGAGCTATTTCATGCTGGCGACGATGGTCATCGCGGTGCCCACCGGCATCAAGATCTTCTCCTGGATCGCGACGATGTGGGGCGGTTCGATCGAGTTCAAGACACCGATGCTGTTCGCCTTCGGCTTCCTGATCCTGTTCACCGTCGGCGGCGTGACCGGCGTGGTGCTCAGCCAGGCCGGCGTGGACCGGATGTATCATGATACCTACTACGTCGTGGCGCACTTCCATTACACCATGTCGATGGGGGCGGCCTTCACCATCTTTGCCGGGATCTACTACTGGATCGGCAAGATGTCGGGCCGCCAGTATCCGGAATGGGCTGGCAAGCTGCACTTCTGGATGTTCTTCATCGGCGTCAACGTCACCTTCTTCCCGCAGCACTTCCTCGGCCGCCAGGGCATGCCGCGCCGCTACATCGACTACCCGGAGGCCTTCGCCTACTGGAACAAGATCTCGTCGATCGGTGCGCTGCTCTCGTTCGCCTCGTTCCTGTTCTTCATCGGCATCGTGTTCTACACCCTGTTCCGGGGTAAGCGCGTGACCGAGAACAACTACTGGAACGAATACGCCGACACGCTGGAGTGGACCCTGCCCTGCCCGCCGCCGGAGCACACTTTCGAGACGCTCCCCAAGCCGGAAGACTGGGACCACAGCCACGCCCACTAAGGGCCGCCGGCTGAACCAATCGGGGCCCGGGCGGAAACGTCCGGGCCTTTTTCGTTGCCCCCGCGAGCACGCTGCCATGCCCTATGACTGGGACATTCCCCTGACCAAGGCCCCCACCCCAAACGCCCCCGGCCACGCCGAAGGCGCGGTGCCGATCGCGCGCCTGCACGTCTGGCCGTTCCGCTCGCTGCCCAAGCGCGGCTTCGTGTTCATCATTGCCATGGCCTTCGTCGCCACCCTGATCCCGGTCTCGGCCTTCATCGGCACGCTGGCGCTGTGGTGGCTGCTGGTGCCCGGCCTCGGCGCGCTGGTGGCGCTGTGGTGGTTCATCGACAAGAACTACCGCGACGGCGAAATCCTCGAATCGCTCGAGATCTGGCCCGACCTGATCCGCCTCACCCGCGATGGGCCCTACGGACGCCACGCCGAGTGGGAGGCGAATCCCTACTGGGTCAGCCTGCACCTGCACCCCAAAGGCGGACCGGTGCCAGACTACGTGACCCTGAAGGGCGGGGGCCGCGAGGTGGAAATCGGCGCCTTCCTGTCCGAGGCCGAGCGGCCGCGCCTGCACGAGGAGCTGCGCCAGGCGCTTGTGCTCGCGCAATCGCGCCGCGCGGAGTGATACCGGTCCGCGCATTCATCAATCCGAGAGCATCCAGCGAGCGCGGCCCGGTGGCCAGACCCGGGACCATCCCTTGACCAGCCCTGACAAAGGCGCACAGTCGCGCATGTCTCTGCGCCCTCACCTGACGCCGATCGGCCTGCTGGTACTGCCGCTGCTGGCGATGAACATCATCGTCGCGCGGTATCTTCCCCCGGCCTACCAGCCCGAAGTGTTCTGGGCCGCGATCCCGCCGGTGATCGGCGCGCCGGAAAACATCCTGCGCACCGCGATGTTTGCTCTCGCGTTTTTCCTGCCGCTTCGGCACAGGCGCGCGGGCTGGGCGCTCTACCTCGCGGGCGCGGCCGTCTATGTTGGCAGTTGGGTGGTGCAGATCATCGTGCCGCACAGCGCGCTCGCCACATCGGCGCTCGGCTTCACCGCACCGGCCTGGACCGCAGGGCTCTGGCTCGCGGGGCTCGCCCTGCTCGCGGCGGTGCCGGTGGTTTCACCGCGCCGGGTCTGGATCGTGGTCTATTGGGGGCTGTCGGCCGGGTTCCTGACGGCCCACATCGCACATGCCGGCCTGGTCTGGACCCGGCTTTAGCACAGGGCTCAGCCGAACTTGGCCTTCACCATCGGGCCAATGCGGCCGAAATCCATCTGGCCGGTGTACTTGCCCTTCAGCACGCCCATCACCCGGCCCATATCGCGGATGCCTTCCGCGCCCACCTCGGCAATCGCCGCCTCGATCGCCCCGGTCACTTCCTCATCCGAAAGCTGACGCGGCAGGAACTCCTCGATGATCGTGACCTCGCCGAGCTCCTTCTCGGCCAGCTCCAGGCGTCCGCCCTCTTCGTAGGCGCGTGCGCTTTCCTGGCGCTGCTTCACCATCTTGCCGAGGATGCCGAGAATGTCGTCGTCCGACACTTCCGTCTCCTCGCTGGTGCCCCGCAGCGCGATATCACGGTCCTTGATCGCCGCGTTGATCAGGCGAAGGGTCGAAAGACGCGGCGCGTCTTTCTCTTTCATTGCGGTCTTGAGCGCCTCGTTCAGGCGCGCGCGCATGTCCATCGGTTCCGGTCCCCGGCGATTGCGATAACGGCCCCCGCCTTACCCCGTCGCGCCGGGCAAGACAAGCGCGCCGCTCGCCGCACCGCGGCGCTTGACCCTCGCCCGCCCGCCACCTAGAAACACGACAATTTGGCCCCAGGGGGAACCGTCATGCCGACTGCCGCATCCGCATCGAACAAGCCCAAGCCCACCGCCTGCCTCGCACTCGCCGATGGAACGGTGTTCTACGGCCAGGGCTTCGGGGCTGTCGGCGAGACCACGGCCGAACTCTGCTTCAACACCGCGATGACCGGCTACCAGGAAATCATGACCGATCCGTCCTACGCCGGGCAGGTGGTCACCTTCACCTTCCCGCATATCGGCAACACCGGCGTGACCCCGGAAGACGACGAGGCGAGCGAGCCGGTCGCCGCCGGGATGGTGGTGAAATGGGATCCGACCGAGCCGTCGAACTGGCGCGCGACGGAAGATCTGCACAGCTGGCTCGCGCGCCGGGGCCGGATCGGCATCGGCGGGGTCGATACCCGCCGCCTCACCCGCGCGATCCGCCAGCAGGGCAGCCCGCACGTGGCGCTGGCACATGACCCGGACGGGAATTTCGACATCGAGGCGCTGGTGGCCCGCGCGCGCGCCTTCCCCGGGCTGGTCGGGCTTGACCTCGCCAAGGACGTGACCTGCCGCCAGTCCTACCATTGGGACGAGATGCGTTGGGCCTGGCCCGACGGCTACAAGCGGCAGGACGCGCCCAAATACAAGGTCGTGGCGATCGACTACGGTGCCAAGCGCAACATCCTGCGCTCGCTCGCCTCGGCGGGCTGCGACGTGACCGTGCTGCCCGCGACCGCCACCGCCGAAGAGGTCAAGGCGCTGAACCCCGACGGGGTGTTCCTGTCGAACGGGCCGGGCGATCCGGCCGCGACCGGCGCCTATGCCGTGCCGATGATCAAGGGCCTGCTCGCCGACGAAAGCCTGCCGATCTTCGGCATCTGCCTCGGCCACCAGATGCTGGCGCTGGCGCTCGGGGCCGAGACCGTGAAGATGAACCACGGCCACCACGGCGCCAACCACCCGGTGCAGGACAAGGAGACCGGCAAGGTCGAGATCACCTCGATGAACCACGGCTTCACCGTCGACAGCCAGACCCTCCCCGAAGGCGTGCGCGAGACCCATGTGAGCCTGTTCGACGGCTCCAACTGCGGCATCGCAGTAGACGGCCGCCCGGTGTTCTCGGTGCAATACCACCCCGAGGCCAGCCCCGGCCCGATGGACAGCTACTACCTGTTCGAGCGCTTCGCCACGGCGATGTCGGCACGCAAGTAACGCCGGGTCGCGGCGAAAATCCGGCCGCCGCCCACCCACGTTAACGCCGCGTTAACGATCCTTGAGCCATGGTATTCCCCAACAGGGGTAACAGGCACCGCCATGGGTTTGCGCGATCACGACCAACTTCCCGGCTTTCTCGCCTCGGCTGGGGTCGGCGGCGTGCGCGCGGGGCACCGACCCGAGCCCTGTGCCTTGCCCGCAGCCGCGCTGGACTGCGCCAGGGTGGTCGATTTTCCCGCCCCCAGTGGCCCGCCTCCCACCGCGCACGCGATCTTCCACGCCGCCCCACCGCGCCCGCATATGGCGGGGCCCCGCCCCCGCGGCGCGCATGGCCCGTTTCTCGCCCACCGCGATGGTGGCGAGGCCGCGTCGCGGCGCAAGCCGGTGGGCCAGATCCTCGTCGAACGCGGCGATCTCAGCCCCGAAGACCTTGCCCGCGCCGTCGCGCTCCAGGCCCGCGAAGACGCGCGGTTTGGCGATATCCTGCTCGCCCAGGGCATGGTCACGCCCGAGGCGCTCTACAGCGCGCTCGCCTTTCAATATGACACCACCATTGCGGACTTGCGCGCGGAGCCGCCCGATATGCGGCTGGTCGATGTGATCGGCGCGCAATACTGCATCCAGAACGGCGTGGTGCCGTGGAAACGGGTCGGCGGCGCCACGGTGGTAATCTGCTCGCGGCCCGACGAGTTTGACCGGCTCGCGCCGGAGCTCACTGACCGGTTTGGCCGGGTGATGCGGGCGGTCGCGCCGGAAGACGACATCCAGGCGGCGCTGATCGCCACCCGCCACCGCGCGCTCGCCCGGCGGGCCGAGACGCGCGTGGCCGAGCACGAGAGCTGCCGGACCTGGCGGGCCGGCCCGGCCTGGCGCTGGGTGGTGGCGATCCTGGCCGGTGTCGCCACCGTGTCAATCGCCGCGCCGCTCGCGGGCTTCGCCCTGCTGGTGGGCTGGGCCGTGCTCACGCTGATCGTCAACTCCGGGCTCAAGCTTGGCGCCGCGATCCTGCACATGCGCCACCGCTCGCGGGTCGACACCGGCGTGCCCGAGCCGATCCCCGCCGGCCCCGGATTTCTGCGCCTGCCCACCGTCTCGATCCTCGTGCCGCTCTACAAAGAGCGCGAGATCGCCGGCCGGCTGGTCAAACGCCTCGCCGCGCTAGATTACCCCCGCGAGCTGCTCGATATCTGCCTCGTGGTCGAGGAAGACGACACGCTCACCCATGCCACGCTCGCCCAGTCTGCCCTGCCGCGCTGGATGCGCCAGATCACCGTGCCGCGCGGCGCGGTGCGCACCAAGCCGCGCGCGCTCAATTTCGCACTGGATTTCGTGCGCGGCTCGATCGTCGGGGTCTACGATGCCGAGGACGCGCCGGAGCCCGGCCAGATCCACAAGATCGTGCGCCGCTTCGCCGAACGCGGGCCGTCGGTGGCCTGCCTGCAGGGCATGCTCGATTTCTACAACCCGACCGAAAACTGGCTCGCGCGCGCCTTCACGATCGAATACGCCACCTGGTTTCGCATCGTGCTGCCGGGGCTGGAGCGGATGGGCTTCGCCGTGCCGCTCGGCGGCACCACGCTGTTTTTCCGCCGCGCGGCGCTGGAAGAGCTCGGCGGCTGGGACGCGCATAACGTCACCGAAGACGCCGACCTTGGCATCCGCCTCGCCCGCCACGGCTACCGCACCGAGCTGATCGAGACGGTCACGAAGGAAGAGGCCAATTGCCGCGCCCTGCCCTGGATCAAGCAGCGCTCGCGCTGGATCAAGGGCTACGCGATGACCTGGGTGGTGCATATGCGCACCCCGCGCCGGCTTTTGATGGAGCTGGGCCTGCGCAAGTTTCTCGGCGTGCAATTCCTGTTTCTCGGCACCCTCAGCCAGTTCCTGCTGGCGCCGTTTCTGTGGAGCTTCTGGGCGCTGCCGCTGGGCCTGCCGCATCCGCTGGTGAACGCGATGCCACAGGCGATGTTCTGGGTTCTGGCTGCCGTGTTCGCCAGCTCGGAGCTGCTCACCATCGCCGTCGGCGTGCTGGCGGTTTCACGCGGCGAACACCGCTTCCTGATGAAATGGGTGCCCACGCTGCACGTCTACTGGCCCCTCGCCACCTTCGCCGCGATCAAGGGCATCACCGAGATCGTCACCAAGCCGTTCTACTGGGACAAGACGGCGCACGGGCATTTGCACCGCGACCACGATATCTGGGCGATCAGGCGTGGCCCTCTGCGGCGGCGGCGGACACGAGCCTGAGCCGGGTTTCGAAGGCGCGGCTGATATGGGCGCGCAGGGCCGCGTCGGCGGCGTCGCCGTCACGCGCCTCGATCGCGCGCACGATCGCATCATGTTCGCCGATCGCGGTTTTCGAGCGGCCCTCGACCGCGAGCGAGGTGGTGGCGAGCAGCGCCATGGTGCGGTGCACGAGATCGAGCTGCTGCACCAGGTAGCGGTTGTGGCTGGCCAGGTGGATCTGCTTGTGAAACCGCCGGTTGGCCCGCGACAGCGCCGCCGGGTCGTTCAGGAGCTTGCGGTCGTCCTCGACCATCTCGCGCAGCACCCGCACCTCCTCGGGGGCGGCATGCTGGGCCGCGAGCCGTGCCGCCAGCCCCTCGAGCTCGGCGCGCACCGCGTAGAGCTCGGCCAGCTGGTTGTGATCGAGCGAGGCGACGATCAGCGAGCGGCCGTCGCGGATCAGCAGGCTCTGCGTCTCAAGCCGTTGCAGCGCCTCGCGAATCGGCGTGCGCGAGACGCCGAAGCGCTCCGCCAGCTCGCTCTCGACCATGCGCGCGCCGGGCCGGTAGATCCCGGCGTCGATGGCGTCGAGGATCAGCGTGTAAGCGTCTTTGTGCGCGGATTTCTCGTCGGCCACGTGCATCTCCCGTATACAATTGTTTCGACTATGCACGGGCACGCCCGACGTTCAAGCTTTGGTATACCGATCATGCCCGCGCCGCGGCCCATTGCGCCCGCCGCCGCGCCCCCCTAGCCTGCGCCCATGCTGCGCCAACGCTTCTCTCACGTCACCACCTGGGTCTTCGACCTCGACAACACGCTCTATCCCCCCGCTTCGGCGCTGTTTGACCAGATCAACGTGAAGATGACCGAGTGGGTGATGGACGCGCTCAGGGTCGACCACGCCGAGGCCGACCGGCTGCGCGATCTCTACTGGCGCGACTACGGCACCACGCTCGCCGGGCTGATGCAGGTGCACGGGATCGACCCCGGCCCCTACCTCGAGGAGGTGCACGATATCTCGTTCGCGCCGCTGAAGCCCGACCCGGAGCTGGCGGCGCGGCTTGGCGACCTGCCGGGGCGGCGGATCGTCTTTACCAACGCCACCGTGCCCTACGCCGAGCGGGTGATCGAGGCGCGCGGGCTGTCGGGACTGTTCGATGCGATCTACGGCGTCGAGGAGGCGGGCTATCACCCCAAGCCGCACGCTCAGGCGTTCGAGACGGTGTTTGCCCGCGATGGGCTCGACCCGCTGGCGGCGGCGATGTTCGAGGACGACCCGCGCAACCTCGCGGTGCCCCACGGCCTCGGGATGCGCACCGTGCACGTAGCCCCCGAGCCGGTCGAAGGCGCGCATATCGAGCACCACACCGCCGATCTGGCCGGGTTTCTCGCCGCGCTGACCGACCGCGAGAGCTGAGCGCCACGGCGCCGTGACCGGCCCCGCCTGGCCCGGACGCCGCCTGCGACACCGCGCCATCATCACACCCCGCCTGCGGCCTTCACAAACGCCTGCGCCATGCGTTAAGCTCTCACGGAGGAACGTATTTCCACCCTCGTAAGGAGACAATCCAATGGCATACGTGGTTTTCGCCGGCTTGGCCGCAACCCTGCTTTTCTTCGTCGTGATCATGCTGGTTTCGGTCGGCAAGTAATCGACACGTCGACGACCGGCGGGCGCTGATACGCGGCCCGCCCTCTGACGTGGCTCTTCGCGCCGCGCCTTTTTGCGTGACGACGGGATCGGCTGCGACAAATTGGCTTATTTGGATATTTTAATACATGTCCGACAAGGGTGCTCCAACGCTATTGGAGGAGACGCGCGATGGACATGTCCAAAACCCCGGCTGCCGAGGCCCATTCCCACACCCAGTCGCTGCCCGGTGAGCCGCACAACCGCGACCTGTCGAACCCCGGCGAAGTCTGGGCCTTCGTGGTTGCCCTCGCGATCATCGGCGCGCTCGGTGCGGGCTTCGCGCTGAACGGGCTGGCCGGCGTCGGCCTGGTGATGGTCGCTATCGTGCCGGTGGTCTACCTGGTGCTGATCACCATCTCAGTCGGCCGCTAAACCGCCCCCCCACCCCGTAAAACACGCGCGCCGGCCCCGCAGGACCGGCGCGTTTTGTTTGCAGGCCGGTCAGATCGGCTCAGCCAAACACCTTGTCGAGCGCCGCTTCGAGCCGCGCCACGCTCGCGTCGACATCGGCCAGCTTGTCGAGCCCGAACAGGCCCAGCCGGAAGCTGCGGTAGTCGTCGCCCTCGCCCACCATCAGCGGCACGCCCGCTGCGATCTGCAGGCCCAGCGCGGCGAAGGCCTTGCCGGTCTGCACCTGCGGATCGTCGGTGTAGGACACCACCACGCCGGGCGCCTCGAACCCTTGTGCCGCAACCGATTTGATCCCCCGCGCCGCCAGCGCCGCGCGCACCCGGCGGCCCTGCTCCCATTGCGCCTCGGCGAGCTTGTCAAAGCCGATCTCGCGGGTCTCGATCATCACGTCGCGAAAGGCGCGCAGGGCGTCCGTGGGCATGGTGGCGTGGTAGGCGTGGCCGCCATTCTCATAGGCCTCCATGATCGCGAGCCACTTGCCGAGGTCGACGGCGAAAGAGGTGGAGGTGGCGGCCTTGGCCCGGTCGCGCGCGGCCTCGTTCAACATCACGAGGCCGGCCGAGGGCTGCGCCGACCAGCCCTTCTGCGGCGCCGAGATCAGCACGTCGACGCCGGTGGCCTTCATGTCGACCCAGACCGTACCGGAGGCGATGCAATCAAGCACGAACAGCCCGCCATGGGCATGCACGGCCTCGGCCACGGCGCGGATGTAATCATCGGGCAGGATCATACCCGACGAGGTTTCCACATGCGGCGCGAACACCACATCGGGCTTTTCCTCGGCGATCTTCGCCACCACCTCGTCGATCGGCGTGGGCGCGAAGGGCGCGGTGGGGCTGTTGCCGGTGCGGCGCGCCATCATCACCGTCTCGTCGGCCGGGATCGCGCCCATGTCGAAGATCTGGCTCCAGCGGTAGGAGAAAAAGCCGTTGCGGATCACCAGTGCGCGCTTGCCGGTGGCGAACTGGCGCGCCACGGCCTCCATCGCGTAGGTGCCGCCGCCGGGCACGAGGGCTACTGCATCGGCCTTGTAGACCTCTTTCAGCGTGCCCGAGATATCGCGCATCACCTGCTGGAACGCGGCCGACATGTGGTTGAGCGAGCGGTCGGTGAAGACAACGGAAAATTCGAGCAGCCCGTCGGGGTCGATGTCACTGCGCAGCGCGGTCATGGGGTCTCTCCTCCTGGGGGCCGGTTTGGTCGCGGGAGGATGGCCCGGCGCCGGCCCCGGTGCAAGCCGGTTTGCGCGCTCGCTCAGCGCCGGTCGCCGCGCGCCAGCCGGGCCGGATCGGCGCCGGCGAGAAAGCGCGCCTGGCGCCACAGGTTTGCCGCGCCCTGCCGCAGCCAGCCGCGCGCGAGGTAGCGCCCGGCCCCGGTCTCGGCCACGGCCCCCAGGCGCTGCGGGCGCGGCAGGCGGCGCATCAGCGCGATGTCTTCCATCAGCGCAATATCCGGGTAGCCGCCGGCCACCGTGTAATCCGCGCGGCTCACCAGCAAACCGTGGTCACCGAACGGCAGGCCGAAGGCAGCGGCACGCAGGTTGGCCCAGCCCGCCACGAGGCGCGGCGCGAGCCCGCGTGCGCGAAACCTCAGTCGAAAGTAGCCCGGGCCCCCGCGCGCGAACCCGGCCTCGACCGCCTCGGCCCAGCCCGGCGCGAGCCGGGTGTCGGCATGCAGCACCAGCAGCCACTCGCCGCCGCTGGCCGCCACGCCGCGCGCGAGCTGGCCGCCGCGTCCCGCCGGCCCCTCGATCCACACCGCCCCCGCCGCGTCCGCCAGCGCCTTTGTGCCATCGCCCGAGCCGCCGTCGGAGATCACCAGCTCGCGCACCAGCCCGGCCTCGACCCCCTCCATCAGCGCGGGCAGGCAGATGGCCAGCTCATCGCCGGCGTTCAGGGTCGCGATCACGATCGACAGGGGGGCGCGCATCTTGCCTTCACTCCAAGCTCTGCGTTCTTATATATGCGAGACAGCCAACAGGGGGAAACCATGGGCGAGACGCATCCGCACCGAACCATCATCCGGGTGTCCGGCGACGACCGCGAGCACTTCCTGCAAGGTCTCGTGTCGAACAACATGACCGGTCTTTCGACCCTCGCCTACGGCGCGCTGCTGACCCCGCAGGGCAAATATATCGCCGACTTCTTTCTCGTGCCCGAGGCCGACGCGATCTTGCTCGACGTCGATGCCGGCCTTGCCCCCGGCCTGCTGAAAAAATTGAAAATGTATAAGCTCAGGGCAAAGGTCGACCTTGAAGAAACCCCGAAATACGCGATTCGTGGAATCGGGGAAAAACCTGAAGGCGCCCATGACGACCCGCGCCACGCCGCGCTTGGCTGGCGGCTCTACAGCGACACGCCGGGCGGTGCGCCCAGCGTCGACTGGGATGCGATCCGCGTCGCGCACTGCATTCCCGAAACCGGCGTGGAGCTGACGCCCGAGACTTACATCCTCGAAGCCGGGTTCGAGCGGCTGCATGGGGTCGACTTTCGCAAGGGCTGCTACGTCGGCCAGGAGGTGACCGCGCGGATGAAGCACAAGACCGAGCTGCGCAAGGGCTTCGTCACAGTGCGCCTCGACGGTGCCGCCACGGCGGGCACGCCGATCACCACGCAAGACGGCAAGGAGGCGGGCACGCTTGCCACCGTCTCCGGCGACGCGGCGATCGCCTACCTGCGCTTTGACCGCGCCACCGGGCCGATGCGCGCCGGTGACGCGACGGTGACATGGACGCCCTGAGAGCGGCGATCCGCGACGTCTTTCACGTCGCCGAAGCGCGCGCCACGCCGCTGCATGGCGGAGACCTTTCCACGGTGACGTTGATCGAGCTGTCGGATGGGCGGCGCGCCGTCGCCAAACAGGGGCCGCTGGTGGCGCGCGAGGCGCGGATGCTGGCGGCCATCGCAGCTGCCGGCGTGCCCGCGCCGCGCGTGCTCGGGCTGGCCGGGCCGGTGCTCTTTCTTGACGCGCTCAGCGAGGCCCGCCCCACCGCCGCGCACTGGGCGCGGTTCGGCGAAGACCTTGCCCGGCTTCACGCCACGCCGGGGCCGGGCTACGGCTGGCCCGAGGATTACGCCTTCGGCCCGGTCGCGCTGCCGAACACCCCCGTCGATGACTGGCCCGCGTTCTGGGCCAAGCACCGGCTGCTGCCGCACCTCCCCCACCTGCCGGACCCACTCGCCAAACGGGTGGACACCCTCGCCCGCCGCCTGCCCGAGCTCCTGCCCGCGCACCCCGCCCCCGGCCTGCTGCACGGCGATCTCTGGGCTGGCAACCTGCTGCCAACGGCAGAGGCGATCCACCTGATCGACCCGGCAAGCTATTATGGCGACGGCGAGGTGGATCTGGCCATGCTGCACCTGTTCGCAACCCCCGGCCGCGGCTTTGCCGAAGGCTACGGCCCCCTCGCCCCCGGCTGGCAGGCGCGGCGCGCGGTCTATTCTCTGTTTCCGGCACTGGTGCATGTGCGGCTGTTCGGTGCCGCGTATCACGCCATGGCCGAGCGCTGTCTCACCGCCGCCGGGGCATGAAAAAGCCCCCGCGACCAGGGTCCGGGGGCTTTCAGCTTGGATTACCTTGGCTCAGGCGCGCTCGTAATATTCCATTGTCTCGGTGTTGACCACGATCGCCTCGCCAGGGCCAACGAAGGGCGGCACCGTCACGCGCACGCCATTGTCGAGCAGCGCCGGCTTGAAGCTGTTGGCCGCGGTCTGGCCCTTCACCACCGGCTCGGTCTCGGAGATCATGCAGGTGACCTTCTGCGGCAGGGTCGCGTTCAGCGCCTCGTGCTCGTGGAACTCGACCAGGATGGTCATGCCGTCCTGCAGGAACGGGCGGCGCTCGCCGAGAATGTCGGCGGGCAGCTCGACCTGCTCGTAGGTTTCGGTGTCCATGAACACCAGCATGCCGTCGCTCTCGTAGAGAAATTGCATGTCTTTCTGCTCGAGCCGCACCCGTTCGACCTTGTCGGCAGAGCGGAAGCGTTCGTTCAGCTTGGACCCGTTGCGCAGGTTTTTCATTTCGACCTGGGCGAAGGCCCCGCCCTTGCCGGGCTTCACGTGGTCGACTTTGACGGCGGCCCAGAGGCCCCCGTTATGCTCCAGCACGTTACCGGGGCGGATCTCGTTACCGTTGATCTTAGACATTGTGGCAAAACCATGGCGAAAGGTTGACGTTGATTTGGCGGCACCTATATCTTGCCGGTTCGCCCCTGGCAAGCAGACCAGATTTCGTGCCTCCCGCGCACGAGCCATGCGTTTTTTGCATGACAGCTATGCGCCCTGGGGGATACCGAATCGGCTGGGAAAGGTCATATTGGCCATCACGCCCAAAAGCACAAGAGCAAGAAAAACAAAGGACGCCGAATGTTTGACACTGTTGACGGTACTGCGTTCAACCACGAACAGGGCAATCGCGCTAAAAAACTCTTCGCCGCCGTGGTTCTCGCCGCGCTCGACGACGCGATCGCGGATGACAAGAAATACGGCAACGGCCCCGACCAGATCGCCCGCTGGGCGCGCTCGCGCGATGGGCGCGAAGTGCTGTCGTGTGCCGGGATCGACCCGAACGAACGGGTGGTGAAAGGCCTGATGGAATTCGTCTCCAAAGGCGTGCGCACCTCGGTGGCGCTGTCGCGCGAAGAGAGCGAACGCCGCCATGCCGCGGAGGCTGCCGAAGCCGCGTAAGCTGCACCAGAGTGGTTGTGAGAAAGGCGCGTCCCACGGGGCGCGCTTTTCTTTTTGCACCCCGCGTGCCGAGGCGGGTTTCGCGGCAACGGTGCGAGCGGTAGCATGGCGCCGAGGGAGGCTGCCATGACATCGTCGATCATGATCCAGGGCGCGGGTTCGAACGTGGGAAAATCGCTGATCGTCGCGGGGCTGGCACGGGCCTTCACCCGGCGCGGCATCTCCGTCGCGCCATTCAAGCCGCAGAACATGTCCAACAACGCCGCCGTCACCGCCGACGGCGGCGAGATCGGCCGCGCCCAGGCGCTTCAGGCGCGCGCCGCCAGGCGGGCCCCCATGGTCGATATGAACCCCGTGCTGCTGAAGCCCGAGACCGACACCGGCGCGCAGGTGATCGTCCAGGGGCAACGCTTCGCCACGCTCAAGGCGCGCGACTACGGCGAGGTGAAGGAGATGTTGCTGCCGGCGGTGATGCAAAGCTTCAACCGGCTCGCAAAGACCGCTGAGCTGATCCTCATCGAAGGCGCGGGCAGCCCGGCCGAGATCAACCTGCGCGCCGGCGACATCGCCAACATGGGCTTTGCCGAGGCCGCCGACGTGCCGGTGATCCTGGTCGGCGACATCGACCGGGGCGGCGTGATCGCCCAACTCGTCGGCACCAACGCGATCCTGCCCGCCGTCGACCGCGACCGTATCCGCGGCTTCATCGTCAACAAGTTTCGCGGCGACGTGAGCCTGTTTGCCAAGGGCGAGGCCGAGATCGCCCGGCGCACCGGCTGGCGCGCCCTCGGCGTGTTGCCCTGGTTCGCCGACGCCTGGCGGCTGCCCGCCGAAGACGTGATGGACCTTGCCCGCGCGCCGCGCGCCGGCGGCACGATCAAGGTGGCGATGCCCCGGCTGAACCGGATCGCGAATTTCGACGACCTCGATCCGCTCGCCGCCGAGCCGGGGGTGAGCGTCGAGATCATCGAACCGGGCCGGCCCCTGCCCGGCGACGCCACGCTGGTGCTGATCCCCGGCTCGAAAAACACCGTGGCCGACCTGGCCGATTTTCGCGCCCAGGGCTGGGATATCGACCTTGCCGCCCATGTGCGCCGGGGCGGGCATGTGCTGGGCATTTGCGGCGGCTACCAGATGCTCGGCCAGGAGATCGCCGACCCGGACGGGGTCGAGGGCGTGCCCGGCCATGCGCCGGGGCTGGGACTGCTCGACGTCACCACCCGGCTCGAACCGGCCAAGACGCTGGCGCTCACCTCAGCGCGCTACCTGCCCAGCGGCGATGCGGTGGAAGGCTACGAGATCCATCTTGGCCAGACCGAGGGGCCAGACCGCGCGCGCGCCTGGCTGGGTCTGGCCGGCCGCACCGACGGCGCGGCCAGCGCCGATGGGCGGGTGATGGGCACTTACCTGCACGGCCTGTTCGCGTCCGACACCTTCCGGCGCGCCTATCTCATGCGGCTGGGCGCGCCTGCGTCGGAGCTTGGCTATGACGATGGGGTGGAGGCGACGCTCGATGCGCTGGCCGACCATCTCGAGGCCCACCTCGACCTCGACGCGGTGCTGGCCCTGGCCCGGCGCAGCACCTGACCGGCAGGCGGGCGCGACGGCCCGCCGCCGGCGAGCGGCCTATTCGAATTCCTGCAACGACAGCGCGCGGGCGATCTCGCGGCGCACCATCCGGCGCACGTTGTGGGTGATCCGCTCGCCCACCGTGCCCTGAAGCTCATCACGCACCATCCGCGCCACCATTTCGCGCAGCGCGGCCTCGTCTAGCACCGCACCATCATCGTCTCCGCCGCTGGCCTCTTCAGCGTCGTCGATGCCGATGTCGTCATTGTCGATCTCCTCCTCGAAATCGTCGTCATCGACGGCTTCGCTGAACCCGGCGGCATCGACATCTTCCCAGGCGTCCTCCTCGACGTTGACGAAACCCGCTTCCGGCACCTCGGCTTCATCGCCCTTGATCGGCACGTCTTGCCAATCGCGCGCGGTGTCGGGCGCGGGCACATCGCCCGGCCCCGGTGTGGCGTCTTGCGTATCCTCGGCCTGCGATGCGGCGGTCTCGGTGGCCGGCGCGGCCTCGGCTTGCGACGGGTCTGATCCCCAGGTTTCTCGGATCGGCGCGGGCGCGGCGGGCGCCGTGTCCTGCGGCTGGTCGGGCACAGGTGCGGGCGCGGCGGCCTGTTCGGGGAGTGTCCCGACATCGGCCTGCGGCTCTTTCGCCTGGTGATGAAACACGAAGGTGTCCGGCATTTCGTCGGCCTCGCTGCCGTCCGGCTCGAACTCCGCCGCGCTGCGGGCGACCACCGCTTCGAGCTCGGCGATCCTCTGTTCGAGCGGGCTGAGCGGGGGGGCGTCGGCTCGGGGCGCGTGATCCGCCTCGGGCGGCGAATAATCCGTGGCTTCGGGCGGCGCCTCGGCGCTCTCGCCGGTGGAAGCATTGGCCGCGCGGTCGGCCTCGACCAGATCGGCCACGACGGCATCCGGGGTCGTTTCCGGCTCGCCCGTAGCTGTCTCGACCCGGTCGTCGTCAGCCTCGGCGCCGTCCTGTTCCGCGCTGTCCTCGTCGACTCGGAACGCCGGGGTCAAAACCAGCTTGTCGCGGCTCTCACCCTGATCCTGCTCGCGCCGCAGCGCGCCGGCGTTTTCCGACACCAGGCGCCGGATCGACGAGAGCACATCCTCGATTTCTGCTTTCGACACCGGCTCCGACATTCCCACGACCTCACGCTGACTTGCGGATAAGAATAACATCCGATCGCCAACAGACAACGGATTGACGAACGATTCGTTAAGACGACAGCCCCGCGCGCCCGGTTATTTGCGCCCCAGCGCTTCGAGAACCGTGTTAAGCCGCTCGCCTTGCGGGCTTATTTCGCGCACCGGCGCGCCTTTGACCGCGTTGTAATAGGCTTCGGGATCATAGGTGGCGATACCGAGTCGCAGGTGTTCGGCGGTGAGCAGGCCCATCGACGCCAGCAATGTGTAGGCCGCGACATATTGGTCGGACTGGGCATTGATCTGCGCCGCCTGCGCATCAAGCAGGTCCTGCTCGAAGGTCAGCACCTCGAGCGTGGTGCGCGCACCGAGCGTGGCTTCTTCGCGCGCGCCCCGCAGGGCGACCCGGCTGGCGCGGATCTGCTGGTCGGTCGCCTGCTGGCTGGCCGCGGCGACGGCAAGCTGGGCCCAGGCATTGGCCACCTGCTGCTCGACCCCCAGCACCGAGAGATGCAGCGCGGCGCGCGCGGCCTCGACCTGCGCCTTGGCCTGGCGGTAGAGCGCCGACAGCTTGCCGCCCTGGTAGATCGGGCCGCTCAGGGTGATACCCACGCTGGTGGCGGAGTTGTCGGGGCCCGCCACCACGTTGCGCCCAAAGGTGGCATCGGCGGTCACGGTCGGCTTCATCGAGGTCTTGGCGACCTGGGTGGCGATCTCGGCCACCGAGACGGAACGCTGTGCGGCCCGCACATCGGGGTGCCGGCTGCGGGCCAGCCCCTTGGCTTCGTCCAGCGAGCGCGCCGTCATCGGCACGGCCGGCGGCACGCGCAACCCGTTGGGATAGTGGCCGACGGCGGCCTTGTATTCCTCGCGTGCGATCATCAGCTGGCCACGGGCCGCAGCCTCGGCGCTCTTGGCCGCGCCCAGCGCGGCCTCGGCCAGGGAAACGTCGGTCTGGGTAATCTCGCCCACCTCGAACCGGTCGCGCGCAGCGCGCAGCTCCTGGGTGATCAGGCGCACGTTGTTGGCCTGCAGCATCGCCGTTTCATGAGCCGAGCGGACGTTGAGAAACGCCTGCACCGCGCGCAGCAGCACCTGTTGCTCGACCCCCACGAGGGTCTCGCGCGCCATCATCACGTTCTCATGGGCGAGGTCGATGTTCAGCTTGCTGCGGCCGGAATTGAACAGCGTGAGGCTGGCCGACAGCAACGCGCTGGCCGAGGTCGAGCTGATATTGGCCGGGACGCCGTCGATATTCGTCGATGACCAGCCGTATTTCAGCGCGTAGTTCAGCGCCGGGCGGGTCGCGGCGACAGCGATCGCCACGTCTTCATCGCGCACCCGCAGCAGCGCGCGTTGCTGGTCGAGCAGGCCCGAGTTGCGATAGGCCGAGACGAGCGCGTCCGACAGAGTTTCTGCCGACGCCGCCACTGGCGATAATGCCAGCACCGAGGCCAGGGCCAGCGCCGCAAATCGACGTTTCATCACCCGCATCACCGTCATCCTTGTTCTCCCGCGGACCTTGCCGCTGATCCGCCGCGCGTCAGAGCGCGAATTCCTTGGCCGCCTCGAACCCGGGCAGCACCGCCGCCCCGGCATTAAAGACAAACCGCCAATCCATGTGTCCGTCAAACTTGTAACCAATACGCACGGCGCCCACCGCTCCGTCGGCGAAAATCGCCACGATACGGCCACCGTCCTTGAGCTGGCCGGTGAGCGCGGCGGGCATTTCTTCCACCGCCCCCTCGACCACGATCACGTCATAGGGCCCGTGCTTTTCGTCGCCCGCCGCCAGCGGCCCGGCGATCACAGCCACGTTGTCGATCCCGGCGGCCCCGAGCCGGCGCTCGGCTTCGGTGGCAAGCGCCTCGTCTTCTTCGCGGGCGACGACGAAATCCGCCATCCGCGCGATCACCGCCGAGGAATAGCCGAACCCGCAGCCCAGATCGAGAACCAACTCGTCGCCGGCGATGTCGAGCGCGTCGAGGATCTTCGCCAAAGTGCGCGGCTCCAGCATCGTCCGGCCGCCGTCAAACGGCAGCGCCGCATCGGCATAGGCCGCGTTGCGCAGGCTGTCGGGCACGAAATCCTCGCGCGCAACATGCAACATCGCCTCGATGGTCGGGTACTTGGTCACGTCCGAAGGACGCACCTGGGTGTCGACCATCATCGTCCTGAGTGCAGAAAAATCGCTCATGAGAGGCCTTGGTTATGTTTTTGCATGCAAGCCGGTTCGTCTTGCCATGATTCCACGGGTGTCGCAACACCGCCGCGGCGGCATTTGCAGGGTTGCGGCAAAGCTGCGACAGGCCTCTTGCACAGGCCCGGCCCATCCGCTACATCCCCCAAGGCTTCGGCGAGTTGGCGGAGTGGTTACGCAGCGGATTGCAAATCCGTGCACACCGGTTCGATTCCGGTACTCGCCTCCACCCTTTTCCTGTCAGATATCGGCCACGCAGAGCTGGCGCTGCGCGCCCAGCCCCTTCACACCCAGCGTCACCACGTCGCCGGGGCGCAGGTAGCGCGGCGGCTTCATGCCCATGCCCACGCCGGGGGGCGTGCCGGTTGAGATCACGTCGCCCGGTTCCAGCGTGAAGAACTGCGACAGGTAGGAAATCAGAAACGCCACCTTGTAGACCATCGTCGCGGTCGAGCCGGTCTGCATCCGTTCGCCGTTCACGTCGAGCCACATCGCCAGCGCGTTCGGGTCGCCCACCTCGTCGGGGGTGACCAGCCAGGGGCCGATCGGGCCGAAATTGTCCGACGATTTGCCCTTCGACCATTGCCCGGAGCGCTCGACTTGGAACGCCCGCTCACTCACATCGTTGGCGGTAAAATAGCCCGCGACGTGGCTCAGCGCGTCGGCCTCGGCGATATATTTGCCGCGTTTGCCGATTACGAAGGCCAGCTCGACCTCCCAGTCGGTCTTCTCCGAGCCGCGCGGGATGATGATCGGATCATTCGGCCCGCAGATGGCGGAGGTGTATTTGGCGAAGGTGATCGGCTCGGGCGGCAGGTCCATCCCCGCCTCGGCGGCGTGGTCGGAATAGTTGAGCCCGATACAAATGAACTTGCCTACGGATCCGACGCAGGCGCCGATCCGGGGATCGCCCTCCACCAGCGGCAGGCTTTCGATGTCGAGCGCGGCCAGCTCGCCGAGCCGGCCCAGCGCGGCGCCGGCGATATCATCCACATGCGCCGAAAGATCGCGGATCCGCCCCGCGCCGTCGAGCAGCCCCGGTTTTTCCGCGCCGCGCTCGCCATACCGAATGAATTTCATCGCGCCTCTCCTGCTGTGATCGCGCCGAGACTTTCGCTCCGGCCGCGCAGTGTCAAGCTGCGGATCGCCGCGCGGGTCAGGGGCGTGGCGCCTGCGCGGATGCGGGGCAGCCCACCACGGCCGCGCCGCCATCGCCGAAGGTGAAGATCTCTTCGAGCAGGTAATTGCCTTTCACCAGGTCTTCGAGCGTGACCAGGTCCATCTCGCGGTAAAACGCATCGAGCGCACGGCGGATCGCGTGGCGAAGGCGGCAGGCGCGCACCAGCGGGCAGGTGTTGGTATCCAGCGCGAAACACTCGGTAAAGGGCACATCGGCCTCGAAGATGCGGAACACTTCGCCGATGTTGATGGCGCGGGCCGCACGCGCCAGCTTCACGCCCCCCATGCGGCCACGCGTGGCGTGGACGTAGCCGTGGGCATGCAGGTGATGCACCACCTGCGCGAGGTGGTTGGCCGAGGAATTGCAGGCTTCGGCGATCTCGGCAGAGCGCGACAGGCGGCCATCGTTGGTGGCACAATACATCAGCGCACGGATGGCGAGGTTGGTGCGGGTCGTCAGGCGCAAGGGGCTCTCGGATTTCTGGATCGGGTTTGCGACAAAGAATCACGGTTGCGCTGGCTTGTATCTGATCTAGATCAGTCAGGACAACGAAACCGGATCTATAATCCGCATCTTTGATGCGCATTTGACGCGAACAGGAACGGATCGGCTTGGCGAGAACGGACAAATCCGGCATGGCGCGGCTGCTGGCCCCGGTGCGCCCGGTGCTCACGCGCGCCTCGGCCCTGGCGGCCGGGCAGAACCTGTTGTGGCTGGTGCAGGCCTGGGCGGTGGCGGCGGGGATCGCCGGGCTGCTCACCCCGCCCGCCACGCTCTCGCCGTTGATGGCCGCACTGATCTTTCTCGCCGTCGGGGGGGTGCGCGCGGCGCTCTCCTATAGTTCCGACGGGCTGCTGTTTCGCGCCGCCGACACGGTGGTGGCGGGCCTGCGCGCCCGTATCCTGGCGCGCGAGGCCGGCGAAGGCCCCGGCGCGGGCAGCGGCGGCGCGGGCGCGACCGCGGCGCTGGCGGCGGAAAAGCTCGACCTGATCGCGCCCTTCGTGAGCCGCTACAGCCCGGCGCAGGCGCGGGTGATGGTGGTGCCGCTGGCGATCCTCGCCGTCGCGTTCTGGATCTCCTGGGCGGTGGGGCTGATCTTTCTCGCCACCGGCCCGCTGATCCCGCTGTTCATGGCGCTGGTGGGCATGGCGGCGCAGGCGACGAGCGAAAAGCAGATGGACGAGATCGGCTCGCTTAACGATCTGATGATCGACCGGCTCGCGGCGCTGGCCGACTTTCGCCTGCTCGGCGCCACCCCCGCGCTGATCGGCGGCTTCGCCAGCCGCGCCGAGACCCTGCGCGCACGCACCATGGCCGTGCTGCGCATCGCCTTCCTGTCGTCCACCGTCCTTGAGTTGTTCGCCGCGATCGGCGTGGCGATGGTTGCCGTGTTCCTTGGCTTTTCGATGCTCGGTGCGATCTCGTTCGGTGACTGGGGCACGCCGTTCACCCCGTTCGAGGTGATCTTTCTGCTCATCCTCACGCCGGAGTTCTACCAGCCGCTGCGCGACCTCTCCGCCGCCTGGCACGACAAGGCCGCCGCCGCCGCCGTGGCCAAGGATATCGCCGCCTGGGAAGAGGCCGGGCGCAGCCCCGGCTTCGGCTCCGGCGCGGCCGCCCCCTCGCTACCGGGCCGCCTTGCACTTTCCGCACATAATGTGACGTTGAGGCGTGGCGCACACCGGATCCACCTGCCCGATTTCGACCTTGCCCCCGGTCAAAGCCTCGCCCTCACCGGCCCCTCCGGCGCCGGGAAAACCACGGCTCTGCTGGCGCTCGCCGGCCTCATCCGGCCCGAGACCGGCACGATCAGCGTCGCCGGCCAGCCGCTCGACGACCGAACCGCCGACGCCTGGCGCGCCCGGCTCGGCTGGATGCCGCAGAGCCCCTATTTCCTCGACGCGACGTTGCGCGAAAACGTCGCCTTCGACAGCGGCGCCGGGATCGACGCGGCGCTGGAGCGCGCCGGCGTGGCCCAGGTGGTCGCCGCGCTCCCCGAGGGCGCCGAGACGCGGCTGGGCGAGACCGGCGCCGGCCTCTCGGGCGGCGAAGCGCGGCGGGTAACGCTGGCACGCGCGATCCAGTCCGTGCCCGAGCTGCTGTTCGCCGACGAGCCCACCGCCGACCTCGACGCCGAGACCGCCCGGATCGTGACCGAGGCGCTCCTGGCGCGCGCGCGCGAAGGGATGGCGCTGATCGTCGCCACCCACGATCCGGCCCTGATCGCGCGCATGGACCGCGCTCTCGAGATCGGCGGTGAGGCATGAAAAACCTCGTGCGCGTGTTCCGCCTGGTGGTGCAAAGCCAACGCCGCCCGCTTGCCTATGGCGGCGCGCTGGCGCTTGTGGTGCTGCTGATGGGGGCGGCGCTGCTCGGCCTCTCGGGCTGGTTCATCACCGCCGCCGCCGCTGCCGGGCTGGCCGGGATTGGCGCCACCTTCGACGTCTTCCGCCCCTCGGCGATGGTGCGCTTTCTCGCGCTCGGGCGCACGGCGGCGCGCTACGGCGAACGGCTCACCACCCACGACGCCACGCTCAAGGTGCTTGCCAGCCTGCGGGTGCGCCTGCTCGAAAGCTTCGCCGCGCGCCCCTTTGGCGAGATCACACGGCTGCGCGGCGCGCGCGCGCTGAACCGGATTACCGCCGACGTGGATGCGCTCGACGGTATCCCGCTGCGGCTGATCCTGCCGATCGCCGCCGGGCTGGCCGCGCATCTGGTCGCCTTCGCGGTGCTGTGGTGGCTCGCCGATCTGCGCGTGGCGGCCGCGATCCTCGCAATCTATCTCTCCGGCACCACGGCAGTATTCGCCCTTTCGGCGGCGCGCGCCCACCGCGCGTCTGCGGCCGCCGAGCGCGCCGCGCAAAGCTTCCGCGCAAGGCTGATCGACCTGTTGCGCGCCCGCACCGACCTCGTGGTGCATGGCCGCATACCCGCCGAACTGACCGCGCTGCGCGGCGCCGATGACGAACGACGCGCGTTGCAGGCCCGGCTCGACCGGGTCGGGCGGCGTGCGGGAGCCGCGCTCACGCTGGTGGCCAGCAGCGCCGGGGCGGCGGCACTTTATATTGGGCTTAGCCTCGCCGAGGCGGGCAGCCTCACCCCGGCGATCGCCGCGATGGGCTTTTTCACCGCGCTGGGGCTGGCCGAAACCATTGCGCCGATGAGCCGCGCCGTGACCGAGCTGGGCCGCATGACACTCGCCGCCACCCGCATGGGCGAGGTGCTCGACGCCCCGCCCGCGCCCGCGCCGGACCGCGCCGCGCCGCGCCCCGCCTCCACCGCCCCCGTGCTCGCGCTCGACGCCGTCACGCTGCACCGCCCCGGCGCCGCCGCGCCGGTGTTTGCCGGATTCTCGCTCGCGCTGGCGGCGGGCGAAACCGTGGCCCTCACAGGCGCCTCCGGCTCGGGCAAGAGCACCGTGCTCGAGCTCGCCGCCGGGCTGGCCACGGCCAACGCGGGCACGGTGAGCCTGCTCGGCCACCCGATCGCCGACTGGCCCGAGTCGGCGCTGCGCGACCGGGTGATGTTGGTGGCGCAGCGCGCCCGGCTTGTCGCCGGCACCTTGCGCGAAAACCTCGCCCTCGCCGCCCCCGATGCCGACGACGCCGCGCTAAACGCCGTGCTCGACACCTGCCAGCTCACCGAGGTGTTTGCCGCTCGCGAGGGGCTCGACACGCTGCTCGGACCGGGCGGTGGCGGGCTGTCGGGCGGCCAGGCGCGCCGGGTGGTGCTGGCGCGCGCCCTGCTGCGCCGCCCGGCCCTTCTTTTGCTGGACGAGCCGACCGAGGGCCTCGATCACGCGACGGCCCGCGCCGTGCTCAATGCGCTGCGCGCCGCGCTGCCCGACGCCGCGATCCTGATCGCCGCGCACCGCAAGGTCGAAATCGACGCTGCCGCGCGCGTCCGGCCTATGACATAAAGTCACATCAGCGATTCAAGTTTGGACTTTCGAGGTCAGCGCCGTATTTTCCGGCACAAGACGCATAAAAGTTGTATCTTTAATGCATCTTTAACCTCGAAACCTGACAACGGCCGGAATGGCCTCGTAACAGGAGATACAAATGGAGTTCGGGATCGTCGAGCTGTCACGGCTGCAATTCGCCATGACCGCGATGTATCACTTCCTCTTCGTGCCGCTCACGCTCGGTCTGTCGATCATCGTGGCGATCATGGAGACGGTCTATGTCATGACAAATCGCCCGATCTGGCGGCAGATGACGAAGTTCTGGGCCACGCTGTTCGGCATCAACTTCGTGCTTGGCGTCGCCACGGGGATCACCATGGAATTCCAGTTCGGCATGAACTGGTCCTACTACAGCCACTACGTGGGCGATATCTTCGGTGCGCCGCTGGCGATTGAGGGGCTGATGGCGTTCTTCCTCGAAGCCACCTTTGTCGGCCTGATGTTCTTCGGCTGGGACAAGATGTCGAAAGTCGCGCACGCGGTCGTCACCTGGTTGGTGGCGATCGGCTCGAACTTCTCGGCGCTCTGGATCCTGATCGCCAACGGCTGGATGCAGAACCCGGTGGGTGCCGAGTTCAACCCGATGACGATGCGCATGGAGATGACCTCGTTCGGCGAGGTGCTGTTCAACGAGGTGGCGCAGGCCAAATTCGTCCACACCGTTTCGGCCGGCTACGTCGCGGGCAGCGTTTTCGTGATCGGCGTCTCGGCCTGGTTCCTGCTGCGCAACCGCCACGTCGAGCTGGCCCGCCGCTCGCTGACCGTGGCCGCCGCCTTCGGCCTCGCCTCGGCCTTCTCGGTGGTGCTGCTCGGTGACGAGTCGGGCTATTCCGCAACCCATAGCCAGAAAATGAAGCTCGCCGGTATCGAGGCGATGTGGAAAACCGAGGAGGCGCCCGCCTCCTTCACCCTGATCGGCATCCCCGACCAGGAAGCGCGTGAAACCAAATACGCGATCCACATCCCCTGGGCGATGGGCCTGATCGGCACCCGCAGCCTCGACACCCCGATTCCGGGGATCGAGGACCTCGAAAAGCAGGCGGAAGAGCGGATTCGCTCCGGCATGGTGGCCTACGGTGCGCTGATGCATATTCGCGAGGCCCGTGAAGGCGCCGACCCGGCGATCATGGCCACTTTCGAGGAGCATT